>LFFM01000220.1_pt1 | contig 38513 bp, 37 predicted proteins | sample 643131 | NCBI WGS metagenome assembly LFFM01 (sample SAMN03777445, study PRJNA286221) | soda lake metagenome | biome: soda lake; feature: Kulunda steppe; material: water; isolation source: sample Tc-Br brine of Tanatar trona crystallizer | place: Russia: Kulunda steppe | collected 2011-07
ACCTGTTCGCGCTCGTCGAGGCGACCGGGGTCGACCCCGGCGCGCTCGTGAGCCGCGAGCTGTCGCTGTCGGAGGTGTCGTCCCGGCTCGCCGCGATGGACGACTACGACGTGCGGGGCGTGGAGGTCGTCACCGCGTTCGACTGAGCGTCGCGACCGCGTTCAGCCGAGCGCGCCGGTTAGATGTCCCGGCGAACGAACAGGCCGGCGGCGAGGAGCACGAGGAGGACGAACGCCGCGAGCAGTATCGCGGCGTCGAGGAACGCGTACTCCTCGCGGACGAGGATCGCCGTCTCGTCGTAGTACCGGCTCGGCGTGACGTAGCCGATCCACTCGTACTCGGGATCGACGTTCGAGGCCCCCTCGACGAGCCAGAGCATGAACACGGCCACGAGCGCGGCCGCCTGCGCGGTCCGTTGGCGGTCGACCACGACCGACAGGACGAGGCCGATGCCGGCACAGACCAACAGGTACGGGACGCTGAGCAGGTGGACCATCGTCAGCGCGACGGGATCGAACGACTCGCCGATGGACAGCGCGCCGACGTAGACGACGACGCCGACGCCGACGTTCAACACGACGAGCGGGACCGCCAGGGCGGCGGCTTTCTGGGCGATCACCGACTCCCGAGACACCGGGGTCGAGAGGGTCAGGTCCATCTTCCGGCTCTCGACGTCGCCGGCGATCATGCCGGCGCTCACGTACGCGAAGTAGATCCCGACGAGGACGACCCAGAAGAACGAGTACATCTCGGCGGCGATGAACCCCTCTATCGTGTGTATCGCCTCGATCCCGAAGAACTCGATCATCCCGTCCGGGAACGCCTCCATGACGCCGTCGAGCGCCTCCGCGTCGTCCGCGAAGTCGGGATAGATGGAGAAGTACAGCACCGAGAACAGCACGAGGACGCCGACGAGCGCGAGCGGGCCGCGGCGGAGCCCTCTCGCCTCGTTGCGAAGGATGGCGGTCATCGTCGTCCCTCAGGCTGGCGACGCATCTCAGATGTCCCTCCGAACGAAGACGGTCGTCGCGACGACGAGCAGGACGAGGAACGCTCCGAGCGAAACCGCCGCGTCGAGGAACGCGTACTCCTCGTGGAGGAGGATCGCCGTCGGGTCGTAGTAGTGGCTCGGGGTGAGTTCGGCGATCCACTCGTAATCCGGCTCCAGCGCGGCGAGCCCGTCCAGCAGCCAGAGCAGGAAAACGAGCCCCAAGGCCCCGGTCCGGGCCCGTCCCGGGCGGTCGGTGCCGACCGACAGGACCACCCCGATGCCGGCACAGACCAGCAGGTACGGAACCCCCAGGAGGTGGACCATCGCCAGCGCGACGGGGTCGAACGACTCGCCCACGAGCCGTGCGCCGCCGGCCATCACGGCCAGCATCCCGACGTTCAGCGCGGCCATCGGCACCCAGAGGGCGGCGACCTTCTGGACGATCACCGACTCCCGGGACACCGGATACGACAGCGTGAGGTCCATCTTCCGCGTCCGGACGTCGTCTGCGACCGTGCCGGCGCCGGCGTAGCCGAAGTACATTCCGGCAAAGAGGATCCAGACGAACGGGTAGACGTACCCGCCGGCGAACCCCTCGATCGTGCTCAGCTCCTCGAGGCCCATCAGCTCGAGCACGTAGTCGGGATACGCCGCTTCGATCGCGTCCGCCTCGTCCTTCATCGCCGGGAAGACGGCGAGGAAGACGGCCGCGAGCATGGCGAACACGCCGGTCAGCACCAGGGAGCTCCGCTGGTACCCCTTGGATTCGTTGAGGAGGATCGCGGTCACGGCCGTTCCCCTCGGAAGCGGCCCTCACGTGACGCGTTCGCTAAGTCTCCTCCTCGTGGCTCGTCCCCTGACTCGCCCGTGTAGTAGTGTTTGAAGATCGTCTCCAGCTGTGGGTTCCCGATGTCGACGTCGCTGGTCTCGAACCGCACGAGATGTTCGAGCAGCGACTGTGCGTCGCCGGTGTACGTGAAGTGGACGGCGTCGTCGAACAGCTCCACGTCGATCATGTCGTCCGTGAGGAAGTCCTCCTCGTCGACCGGCTCCGCGAGCTGTACCCGCACCTCCTTTCCGCTCCGTGCCAGCAGCTCGTCGATGTCCTCGAGGGCGACCAGCTCGCCGTCGCGAATGATGCCGACGCGGTCACACACCTGCTGCACCTCGCTGAGGACGTGTGAAGAGAAGAAGATCGTCTTCCCGGCGTCGCGCTCCGACTCCAGGAACAGCCGGAGGCGGTCCTGTTTGAGCGGGTCGAGCCCGGAGGTCGGCTCGTCCATGATGACGAACGCCGGGTCGTGCATGAACGCCTGGACGATCCCCAACATCCGCCGGTTCCCCGCGGAGTACGTCCCGACCGGCTGGTCGAGCGGCGGCGTGAACAGCTCCAACAGCTCCCCGCGCCGTTCGTCGCCCCGCATCCGGGCGAAGTAATCGAGTACCTGTCGACCGGTGAGGTGGTCGTCGAACCCCAGCGTGTCGGGGAGGTAGCCGATCTCCGATTTGACCGCGGTGAGCGCGCGCCGGTCGTGAACGTCGGCCCCGAGCACCTCGGCCGTCCCGCACGTCGGCCTGATGAGCCCGAGCAGCATCCGGATCGTCGTCGTCTTCCCCGCGCCGTTGGGGCCGAGGTAGCCGAACACCTCCCCGGACTCGACGCTGAACGTGACGCCGTCGTTCGCGGCGACGTCGCCGTACCGCTTGGTGAGGTCCGTCGTCTGGATGGCGGGCATGGATCGGTGGGTCACCTCCGGTAGAGCCACACGAAGACGACGGCGACCAGGACGGCGAGGGCGCCGAATATCACCACCTCGATCGCCGGGAGCCCGTCGTCGGTCGCCTCGGTAACCTCGACGGCGAGCGTGGCCGGACGGGCCGTCACGGTCTCGTCGTCGGGATCGATGTACTCGACGCCGACGGTCGCCGGATACCGGCTCGCCGGCGCGTCGCCGTCGACCTCCAGATCGAAGGCGACGACCTCGCTCTCGCCCGGCGCGAGCGCCGGAACGACCGTCGACCGGAAGTCGCTCTCCAGCGGGTCCGCGACGTCGAGCGTCAGGCGAACGTCGCGGACGTCGACCTCGCGCCGGTTCGTGACGTCGACCCGGAGCGTCCCGCTCTCGCCGGCGGCGAAGCTGGCGTTCACAGCGTCGACGTCGAGCGCGTCACGGCGCTCGGCCACGTCGACCCGTACGGGATCGACCGTCGCCCGGTCGTTGCCCGCCGCCGTTCGGTACTGCGTCGTCACGTCGAGCCGCTGCGGGACGGGGTCCGTTCCGGGCGGGACGGTCCCTCGGAACCGGAACGTCGCGGACTCCCCGGCCGCGAGCGACCCGACCGCGTACGAGTCCGTACGGGGCTCGATCCGGGCGTCGCCGAGCGCGAGCCGGACGGCGTCGACGTCGACGGGACCGTCGTTGCGGACCGTTCCCTCGATCGCCCCGACCTCGCCGACGCGGAGCGTTGAGGAGGTGATCGACACCGAAAACGACTGTTCGCCGGCCGGGACGACCCCGGCGGTGAGTCCCTCCTGTACGCCCGCGACCCCGTCCGTGTCCGTGTACTCGACGGACGCGTCGAGCGCGAGGTCGCGCACGTCGACGTCCTCTCGCACGGTGACCCGGTGGGCGATCGTGGCGTTCTCGCCGGGGTCGAGCCGCTCGATGCGGGCCGTGTTCCGGGGGGCGTCGCCGAACGACACGTCCGTACTCCGCGACTCGAGGCCGACGACGACGTCGCGGGCGGCCTCGCTCCCCACGTTGGTCACGTTCGTGACGAGCGACCCCGAGTCGCCGACCTGGACGTCGCTCTCGACGGTGTCGACCGTGAACCGGGGCCGGTCCTCGACGGTCACGTCGATCGAGGTTCGGACCGTCCGTGACCGCTCCTGGACGACGTTCCCCGCCGGCGAGTACAGCGACGTGTGTGAGTACCGGACCCGGACGTCGACGTCGTACTCGCCGGGCTCGACGTCCTCCGGAACGGTGACGGAAAGCGGCACGGGCGCGACAGCCCCGTCGGGGACGGTCCCGACGGACTGGCGTCGTGTGTGGACCTCGAACGGGCCCTCGTCCGTGACCTCAACCGTGACCGCGCGCGCGGTGGTCACGAGGTCCCGCTGCGGGGCGGCGCCCGCCCGGACCTCCCCGTCGTTTGCGACCTGCAGGACGAGCTCGTCGGTGCTCGCCGCCGTGAGCGTCGACTCCGGCGCGTACACGTCGATCCCGGGCTCCCCGCGGATGAACGACGACTCCTCCTGTGCGACCGCGACGCCCGCGACGCCCGCGGCGAGGAGGGCGACCACCAACAGCACCCCGACGTGTCGTCGCCGCATCTACGCGACCTCCGGGACACCACCGGCTCTCGGGCGGGTGGACTCGCGCCGCGCTCCGCGACTGACGGGGACCATGCCACGGAGTTCTTGTCACTCGGACTTAGTTTTTTGGAGGGTAAGTCGTCCGCTTCCGTCCGATCGGGGACCGCTCAGTCGCCGCCGAGCGCGGCCCGCCCCGCCGCGTTCGGTTCGGCCGTGCGCACGCTCCACGCGGCGGCCGCGGCGAGCGCGACGGCCCCCGCGATCGCGAGGAGGTTGACCGTCTGCCACGTCCCCGTGTACAGGACGAGGTCGCGGCCGAGCAGCAGCGTGACGACGAGGAAGGCCATCGATCCGACCGCGAGCGCACGGATCCGAGCGGCGTCGACGACGGTCCCGTTCGCCCCTTCGGTCGCCGAGACGGCGACCGCGAGCAGGCCCAGGTGGGCGCTCAGGGTGGCGACGTAGAACGCCGCCTGTGCGCCCGGCGAGTAGGTGACGAGCGGGACGGCCCGCGAGAACGCGACGCCCGCGAGCAGTCCCGCGAGCGCGACGCCGAGCCCGATCCGGAGGAGCCGTGGCCCCGGCCTGGAACCTCCCCACAGCGTCGCCAGCCCGAGCAGGGTGAAGATGACCAGCGCGACGATCAGGTGTGCGGCGTGCGTGGAGACGGTGTAGCCGCCCGGGACGAGCCCGCCGATCGTGACCGTGATCGCGCCGACGGTGATCTGTATCGGGAGGACGACGACGGCGAGCGTCGCCGCCAGCCGGGTCCGGCGGTCGAAGTCGCCGGCCCACGTCCACGCCGCGACCCCGATGATGAGGAAGCCGGTGACCATCGCCCACACGCGGTGGAACCACTCGATGAAGTCGGGGTTGATCGTGAGCGCGGGGATGAGCTGATCCGAACAGAGGGGCCACTGCGCCTGACAGGCCAGCCCCGAGCCGGTCGCCGCGGTGTACACACCGAGGGCGAACAGCGTCAGCGTCATTCCCGTCGTCGCCGCCGCGTACCGCCGGAACGTCAGCCACCCGGGCCGAAGACTCATTGGTTGGGATCGGGCTTCGGCGTACTTAGACCGTTCGACCGCTCCACGCGGGCGGGAACGAGCGGATGACTACCGGGACAGCTCCGTTCGTGCCTGCCGGGCCGTGCTCGACATTCCGTCGTTGCCCTCGACGTCCGCGAGCGTCTCGACGGCCTCCAGCTTCCGGATGGCGTTATCGAGGAACGAGCGCACGTCGCCGGTGTACGCGTACACCATGTAGTCGTCCGTCATCACGTCGACGATCGCCCCCGGACCGAGCCCCTCCGCGCGCAGCTCCAGCACGTAGCGGATGAACTTCCGCTCCGGGCAGCCGCAGTAGGGGTTCGCCTGGCAGTCGCAGTCGAGGAAGTCCTCGGAGAAGTCGAGGATGCGATCACGGGTCGTCGAGTCGAGCTTCGAGAGCCCGTCGCCAGTGAACAGCAGGTCGAGCGTCGCCCCCGAGAACGCTCCCTTGGGGACGTTCGTCTCCAGCTGAGAGGCGAGCTGGCGGTGGTTCTTCACGTATATCTTGTCCGTGAACGCCACAGTTGTCCGTCGATACGCCGCCACGGATTAAAAGGGGCGTGGTCGTCACTCGGTCCCACGGTCGACCGGGAGTCGTAACGGTTATCTGTGAAAGCGGGGTACGTGACGATGCGTGTCCGGGTTAGGGTAGTGGACTATCCTTCAGCCTTGTGGAGGCTGAGACGCGGGTTCGATTCTCGCACCCGGACCTTCTCCAACGCTCGTCAGAGAAGCGGCGCGGCTCGTCGCCGCCAGCCTCATACCTCGTCGCGGTCGGTGTACGTGTACCGACGGGCGATCCGGTCACCGTCGAACTCGTGGAAGTCGGCGAAGCCGAACCGGACGCGATCGTTGCCCTGGACGCCCGAGAACGTCCCGCGAACCGCGACGGTCGGATCCGTGCCACCCTCAACGACGAGGGCGTCGACCTCGTGTGTGCCGTCCTCGAGCGGTCGGTCGTCCTCGTAGAACGCCTCGAACGCCGCCTTCCCCTCGATCGGGGCCTGTCCCGGCCGCTCGTACACCACGTCGTCGGTGAACAGGTCGAACAGGGCGTCGTACGCCCCGTCGTCGACGAGGTCGTAGTAACGACGGACGAGCGACTCGGGGTCGAGGTCTTCGGGAGTCACGGACATGTCGGACACTGTCGGCCCTGCGCTGATAAATGACTCGGCATCGACAGGTACGTCCGACGCCGGGGCGGAACCGCCGCGACGCGGAGCCTTTTGAGGGCGGCCGTCGATGACTCGGACATGAGCGACCCAGACGTCGTCGTGTTGCGACAGACGATCCACGGCGTGGGCGGACCCGAGCTGGCCGCGACGATCCGCGAGCGACTCCCCGACCTCGAGGTGGCGCTGGCACGGACGCCCGCGGAGGAGCGCGAACTGCTCGAAACCGCGCGGATCGCCGTCGGGTTCGACGTCGACGAGGCCGCGCTCGCGGCCGCCGAGAACTTGGAGCTGTTCGCGTGCGTGTACGCCGGCACCGGTCACCTCCCGCGCGACGCCTTCGCGGAGCACGGGGTCGCGGTGACGAACGCCTCGGGGGTTCACGGCCCGAACATCGCGGAGTACGTCCTCGGGGCGATGATCGGCCACGCGAGGGAGTTCCACCGGGCCCATCGCCAACAGATCGACCGCGAATGGCGGAGCTACCCGACGACGGAGGTGTACGGCTCGACGGTCGCCGTCGTGGGCCTCGGCGCGATCGGACGGACGGTCGTCGACCGGCTGGAGCCGTTCGACGTCGAGACGGTCGGCGTCCGGTACTCCCCCGAGAAGGGCGGCCCGACCGATCGGGTGTACGGGTTCGACGAGCTCCACGAGGCGATCACCGACGCGGAGTACGTCGTGCTCGCGTGTCCGCTCTCGGACGCGACGCGCGGGCTCGTCGACGCCGACGCCTTCCGTACGATGCGGCCCGACGCCGTTCTCGTCAACGTCGCCCGCGGGAAGGTCGTCGACACGGACGCGATGGTCGATGCGCTCCGGTCGAACGGGATCCGGGGGGCGGCCCTCGACGTCACCGACCCCGAACCGCTCCCGGAGGACCACCCCCTGTGGGGGCTCGGCAACGTCACGATCACGCCGCACAACGCCGGCCACACGCCGGCGTACTTCGACCGGGTCGTCGACGTCCTCGCGGAGAACGTCGACCGGCTGTCGGCCGGCAGCGACGACCTCCGAAACCGGGTGGTGTGACGGGGTCGGGGAGACGCGATCAGCGATCGAGGGTGTCACGCGTCCCGGCCGACCCGGGCGACGCGGTGCGCTCCGTCCGCCCGCCGAGCGTCTCGAACTCGAAGTTCTCGAAGCCCTCGGGGGTGCGCCCCTCGACGGCGTAGACGTAGAGGGCGGTCTTGGCGATCCCCCAGATCGTCTGGCTGAGGAGATACGTGAAGACGAGTACGCCGCCTAAAAGCAGGACCGTTAGCAGGATCCCCGGCCCCGGGAAGACGGCGGCGACGGGCAACGACAGCGCGAGCGCCCCGATCGCCAGGACGACCCCCACGGCCGCGACGATGAGCGTGATCCCGAAGCCGGCCCCGATCGTCTCGCCCCAGGTCTCGCGGAACGCGCTCGCGCTGCGGGAGAACATCGACGTGACCGTGACGTCCTCGAAGACGATGACGGGGACGATGAAGAACGTCATGATCGCCCACCCGACCGCGAACAGCGACCGCATGATCCCGGCGATCGGGTTGTCCGAGTCCTCCATCGCCTTGAGGACGACGCTGACGGTCGCGGAGATCACGGACCAGACGACGATCGGTCCGAGTCGGTCGCTCACGGCTTTCAGACAGTCCATCACTGCTGGCTCTCGCCCGTGGAACGCCTCGTTCGCGCCGTACACCAGCGCGCACGCACAGTACGTGCTGACGAACGTCGTGAGGAAGTAGAGCACCAACAGCACCAGGAACTCCAGCCCGCTCCCGATCAGGTTCGCGATCAGCAGCGGGAAGAAGAACAGCACGAAGAACGCGGCGCTGGCGACCCCCGCGAGCAGCGGGAACACCATGAGGTTTGGATGATCACGGATGACGCCGACGCTGTCCTTCGTGAGCGTCCATCCGGTTTTCACCCGGTCGAAGAAGCCGACGCGGCTGGAACCGGTCCCTATTGACATATCGGTGGGTTACTCCCACTTGGTTTATAAGTATACACGTCCGGCGGGCACCGACAGCGGAATCGTCGACGACCGCCCCGTCGGTTCAGACCCGGATCTCGATGAGGAGATCGGTCTCGGGCGACCCCCCCATCGTCTCCCGTATCCGGTCCCACGAGAGGTCGACGCGCGCGGTCACCGCCTGCGCGGCCAGCGCGCCACAGGCGTTCCCGACGAGCAGGGGGACCTGGTAGTCACGGGGATCGTGTGAGAAGCCGTCCCCGGCGATCGCCGGGTCACGCAGCGCCGTCGCGAGGAACCCGGACGCGAAGGCGTCCCCCGCCCCGGTCGTGTCGACCGGATCGATGTCGAACCCGGGGTGTGAGACGTCGCCGTGGGGCGTCCGGACGGTCGCGCCGTCGCCGCCGAGCTTGATGACGACGACCCGGTCGTCGGGCTCCCAGGGGTCGATGTCGGTCGTCTCCGCGACCGCCTCCGCCTCGGGGGCGTTCACGAACAGGACGTCGGTGGCGTGGAGCGCCGCGTCGTACGCGCGGTCGCCGACGCGACGGCCGGGGTCGAAGCTCCGGGTCGCGCCCGCCTCGCCGGCCGCCGCCGCGAGCGCCGTCGCCGTCTCGGGCCGCTGGCTCGTCAGGTGCAGGTGGTCCGCCGCGTCGAGCGTGTCGTGGTCGAGGTCGGCCGCCGAGAACGCCTCGTTGGCCCCGTCGTTGGCGAGCATCATCAGCTCCCCGTCGGCGTCGACGATGACGTACTTCACCGAGGTGGGCGCGTCGGCGTCGATGAGGACGTGACCGGGGTCGACGCCCGCGTTCGCCAGCGCCCGCAGCGCCAGCGCACCCGACTCGTCGCCGCCGACGCTGCCGTACACGACCGACTGTCCGCCCAGGTCGACCAGTCCGACGGCGACGTTGGCCGCGCTCCCGCCGCCGGACTGTTCGAGCCGCTCGATCCGCGTCTCCCCGTCCGGTTCCGGGAGCCGGCCGACGTGCATCGTCACGTCCCAGTTGATGTGGCCCGCCGAGATCACTTTCGGCGTCGTCGTCGACGCCTCGGGTTCGAGGTTCGGGTCGGGATCCGGGCTTGGATCCGGGTCGCGATTCGGGCTTTGGTCCGGGCCGTGATTCGGGCTCTGGTCCGGGCCGTGATTCGGGCTCTGGTCCGGGTCGTGATTCCGGTCCCGTTCGGGAGCCGTCTCCGGACCGGGATTCGCCCCCTCCTCGCTCATGGCTCGGCCCACGGCCGCGCCGCCCCCTCGCCGAACAGTTCGCGCATCAGGGTCACGATGCTCTCGGGGGGGAACTGCCCGTGTTCGGTGACGATCGCGTCCATGTACCGCGGCGGCGTCACGTCGAAGGCGGGGTTCTCGACGGAGATCTCGCCGATCGCCGCCCGTGCGTCGGGCGCTATCACTTCGGCCTCGTCGCGCATCTCGATCTCGACGGTGTGGCCGGTCAGCGTCTCCGGGTGGAGCTTGATCGTCTGGGCGGCGGTCATGATCGGGACGCCGCGCTCGCGGGCGTTGACGGCGAGCCCCGAGGTGCCGACCTTGTTGATGACGCTGCCGTCCGCGGCGATCGAGTCGGCGCCCACGACGACGTGGTCGACGTCGTCGAGATAGCGCCGCGCGGCGGAGTCGACGATCAGCGTGACGGGAACCCCCGCGTCGCGGAGCTGTTCGGCGGTGATGTGGCCCTGGTTCCGCGGGCGCGTCTCCTTGACGATCGCCTCGATCTCCTTGCCCTGTGCGACGGCCGCCTCGACGCACGCCAGCGCGTCCGTCGAGTGGCAGTGCGTCATCACGGTGTCGCCGTCGGCGAGGCGGTTCGCGCCGATCTCACCGAGGTCGTCCTGTGCGCGGTCGAGCTGGCGGACGAACTCCTCGACGGCGTCGAGGACGCTCCGCCGGAGCGCGTCGACGTCGTCCCCCGCCATCCGTCTGAGGACGTATCGGAGCGCGTTCGGCAGCGAGACGGCGGTCGGACGGGTCTCGTGGAGGGTCCGCGCCGCGGCGCGCATCGACGCGCGGAAGGCGGCGGGGTCGTCCGCTTCGATCTCCCGCGCCTGCGTCGCCAACGCTTCGGCGGCCCCGGAAGCGATCGTCGCCGCTCCCCGGATCTCCATGGTCGCGATGGCTTCCGCGGTCTCCTCGACGGCGGGTGCCAGCTTCGGGTCGGTCATACCGGTACGGTAGCCGTCGCGGTATTTATAAAACCGGGCGTCCGCGGGGGCGTCTCACTGCTCGGAGCCCTGTCCGTAGCTCTCGAACTTCGCCTCGACGGTCGCGAGCTGCTCGTCGGTGAGCGTGTGCGGCTCCCCGACGGCGGACGATCGCAGGTAGAGCCGACAGAGGTCCTCCACGTGTCGGGTGTTCTCGACCGCGGTTTCGAGGTCGGGCCCGGTGACGACGAGCCCGTGGTTCGCGAGGATGACGGCGTCGGAGTCCGCCTCCGTCATCGCGGCGACGGCGTTGGCCGCCAAGTCCTCCGTGCCGTACGGCGCGTATCCCGCCAGGGGCACCTCGCGGCCGACCGCGACGATCATGTAGTGGATCGGCGGGAGCGGTCGGTGGAGCGTCGCCATCGTCGTCGCCCACGGCGAGTGGGTGTGGACGATCGCGCCCGGCCGATCGTGTTTGTATATCCCCGTGTGCATCGGCACCTCGCTGGAGGGGGCCATCCGGCCCGCCTTCCGCTCGCCGTCGAGCCCGACGACGGGCACGTCGGCGGCGTCGAACGAGTCGTAGGGGACCCCCGTCGGGGTGACCGCGAACGCGTCGCCGCGGCGAACGCTCAGGTTGCCGGTCCGCCCCGGCGTGAGGTCGGCGAGCGCCGGCGCGTACTCGACGACGGTCTCGCGCTCGCGCTCGAGGGTCACAGCGCCACCTCCGTGACGTCCGCGAACGCGTCGATCCGGTGGTCCGGTCGCTCGGACCCCGTCAGATCGCGGTCGGGATCGGCGTTGAACAGGACGGTGTCCATCCCGACCGCGTTCGCACCGACGACGTCGGCCTCGACGTCGTCGCCGACCATGAACGCCTCGCTCGGGCGTAGATCGAGCGCCGCGAGCGGCGTGGTGAACGCGATCGCGCTCGGCTTCTCCCGGCCCACTTCCTCCGAGGTCACGACGCGGTCGACGAGGTCGTCGACTCCCAGCCGCGCGAGCTTCTCCAGTTGGATCCGGGTCGTGAGGTTGGTGACGACGACGACGGTCAGGCCGGCCTCCCGAAGCGCCCGGAGGGTCTCCTCGACGCCCGCAAACGGCTCGATACGCTCGACGTAGCGGTCCCAGTACGCGCCGCCGATCGCGAGCGCGTCCGCCGCGTCGTGGACGTCGGCGTGGACCCTGAGCGCGCGTTTGAAGTAGAGAAAGCGCTCGTGGGAGGCCGCGGTCCCGCGCAGCTCCCGTTTCGTCTCCCGGCGGGCGGTCGCGTACAGCGCGTCGAACGCCTCGCGATCGAGGTCGTAGCCGAGGTCGCGGAACGTCTCGAACGCCGCGCGCTTGCCCGCCTCGTTGCAGGGCGGGTACGGGTAGAGAGTGTCGTCGAGGTCGAAGAACGCCGCTTCGTAGCCCATGACTGACCGTCACGTGACCGCCACTTAAGGGTGGGCCGTCGACCGATCCGGCGGGGATGGCGTCGTTCGGTGGGATCGGCGTGGTTCGGTGGGGTCGGCGTCGTTCGGTGGGATCGGCGTGGTTCGGTGGGGTCGGCGTCGTTCGGCGGGACAAGCTTCATGTTCGTGGCCGCGCTTGGTATCGACATGCACGCGAGCGACGATCGGGGCCGTCTGACACCCCTCGACGCCGCGGCCCGAGACCGGGGGATCGACCCCCCCGACACAGAAACCGGGCCGCGGGTCGCGCGGGTTCCGGAACCGCACGTCAACGACACGTTCGCCGTCGACGGGATCGACACCAAGCGACGAGAGGCGCTGACCGAGGCGCTGCTGGCCGACCGGGAGGGCGTGAGCGCGGCGTCGGCGACGGGGCGGAACGGGACCGTCGGCGTTCACCACGACCCGGCGGTGAGCCGAGCGGACCTGCGGGCGGAGCTCGAGTCGTACGGGCTCGCGGTCGCGCCGGGCGACGAGGCGTTCGCGACGCGACGGGCCGCGCAGTTCGACGCCGCGCGGGTCGCCGTCGCCGTCCTCTTCGGGCTGATGGTCGCGGTGCCGTACGTCGGCGTGCTCTACCCGACGCGGGTCGAGTGGCTGTTCTACGATCCCGTCACCGTGGCGTACCTCCAGTCGATCCTCGACTCACGCGTCGCCACCCACTTCTTCGTCAACCTCGCCGCACTCTCCGGCATCGCCTTCCTCGTCGCCTGCGGGCCGATGGTTCGCCGCGCGACCGACGCGCTGCTGGCGGGTCGTCCGACGAGCGAGGTCGCCTTCGTCGGTGGCGTCCTCGCGGTGTACGGGTACAGCACGCTCGCCGCCTTCACCGGCTTCGGCGGCAACGTCCACTACGACCTCGTCGCCTACGCCGTCGTCGCCGTCACGCTCTGGACCCGCTTCGCGACCGACGCGACCGCCGACGCGCCCGCGGCGGAGCCCGGCACGGCCGTCCCCGTCGCTCACGACCCCGAGGACGAGCCCGTCGCGCTCACGGACGGCGGACGGTAGCGGCTTCGACTATCACGGCTTACGACCGTCCGTACGTCTCGGGATGACGGCCAACGCTCCGCTACCCGAGTCGTTCCAGCCACGCTTCCGCGATCCGCGGGAACGCGAGGACGCCGACCAGCGCGACCAGGACCGTCGCTCCCAGCCCCGCGCCCACGCCGATGCCGGGATCGACCGATGCGGCGACCCTCCCGCCGACGGCGAGGCCGCCGAAGACGGCGAGCGCCATGACCCCGTTGTAGTAGGGGATCCGGAGGACGAGCAGCGAGGGGGCCAGCGTCACCCACCCGAGGGTGTCAGTCGCTAACGGTCGAATCCAGCCGCCACGGACGAGCGTGCCGATGAAGACCGCGACCGCCCACGCGACGAGCCCCGTCGCCTTCGCGTCGAACCACCCGGTCGCCGGGTAGTCCATTACGAACAGCAGGACCGGGAGCGAGAAGACCGTGACCTCCGCGAAGATCCGCGTCGCGTCGTGTAAGAAGACGCCGACACCGCTCTTCTCGGTCCGAGTGAGGTGGCCGTACCCGTACCACGTCCGCCGCTCCGTCGTTCGAGCGGCAGCGGTCTCCCTGCCTGGCGGCCCGCGACGACGGGTCATCGACGATAGCGGCCCCTCACGAGCCGGTCACCTCCGGTTCGTCCGTGTCGTCCGTGTCGACCGTGTCGTCCGTGTCGACCGTGTCGTCCGTGTCGACCGTGTCGCCCGGCCCTCCCGCGTCGAGCCGGACTCGATCACCGATCCTGACGGGGTCGTCGACGGCGACGGCGCTCCCCCATGACGTCTCGGGAACGACGGTGTTGACCATCAGCCGGAAGTCGTGGTCGAACCAGTCGCCGCCGGACCAGTCGGGCATCGTCTCCCGGCGCTTCCGAAGGAACGTCTCCCTGAAGTCGGGGTGCTCCGCACCGGTGTCGGGGTGTCGCGAGGGGACGACACACCGTTGACAGGGGTTGACGCCGAGGAGGTCGACCCCGTCGATCGAGAACCGGACGCGCGAGTCGCGGTCGGCGAACAGCCGGTCCTCCCAGAACGCGGGGACGTCCGCCACCACGACGTTCGGTCGGAGCCGTCGCCGGGCCTCGGTGGCGTCGGCGACGCCGTCGAACCACGAGGCGAACGCCGAGAGGGTCGCCGCGGAGACGACGGTCGGCCCGGTCGCCTCCCGGTCGTCCGGGAACCCGCCGCGGGGCTCCCGGACGAGGTCGACGGGGTAGCCGAGATAATCGCCCATCCACGACTCGATCGCGGACCGGTCGTCGGGGAGGTCGAACGTGCGCTCGTCGGCGGGGGTTCCGTCGCGTTCGGGTCGGCGGAGCGTCACCGCCGTCGGTGTCGCGTCGGTCTCTCCGGCGAGGGCGTAGCTCGCGCGGATCCGATGGATGGCCGGTTCGCTTTTCCCGTTGACGTAGCCGCCACCGCCCCCGACGGACGCCGTGTCCGGGTCGACGCCGGCCTCCACGAACGCGTACGAGCGGTCTCCGCGGAGCGCCCCCGCCGTGCCGACCGACGCACGGTCGACGACGACTCCGTCGAGGGACTTCACCGGGTACGCGACGAGTTCGCCGATTCGTGCCATAGCGGCGGTTGGTCGGGGGACGATAAAAACGGTCGGACGCCATGGGTTCCGTATCCGACGGGACAGTCGGACGTGACGTCGGAACCGCCCTTGGCGTTTCGCTACTCGGCGTCGTCCGCGTCGGCGTCGTCGTCCGCATCGTCTGCGTCGTCAGCGTCGTCAGCGTCAGCGTCGTCATCGGGGACCTCGATCCCGGCCGCATCGAACGCGGCGGCGACCTCGTCTTCGGGGACCGTGTGGTAGCCGTCCGCGTCGGTGATCGTCGCGACCGCGAGGTCGCCGGGCTCCAGTTCGTCGTCGCGAGCCGCGAGCGCGCGGATCCCGAGACCGACGCCGTCGTCGAGCGAGAGGTCCTCGCTCCACTCCTCCTCGAGGACCTCCTGGATCGCCTTCCGGCCGCCCCCGATCACGGTCGCCTTCCACTCGTTGGGGGTCCCGGAGGGGTCCGCGGCGAACAACCGCGGCTCGCCGTTCTCGATCCCGCCGATCAGGAGCGCCGCACCGTACGGGCGGGTGCCGCCGCGCTGGGTGTTCTCCTGGACGTGGTCGGTGACGTACTTCGTCAGCGCCTCGACGCCGACCGGCTCGCCGTACCGGAGGCGGTTCCCCTGTGCCTGCCGGCGCGCGAAGTCGATCAGCTGCCGGGCGTCCGCGACGTGGCCTGCGCTCGCGGTGCCGACGTGGTCGTCGAGCTTGTGGAGCTTCTCGATGCTCTCGGCCTCCATCAGCGTCGAGGAGGCGCGGGACATCGCGACGAAGACGACGCCCTCGGCGGTCCGGACGCCGACGCTCGGCGCGCCGCGGGAGACCGCCTCGCGAGCGTACTCGACCTGATAGATCCGGCCGTCCGGCGAGAACAGCGACGTACCGCGGTCGTATGCCTGCTGGTCGTTACCACCCATCATCGACGATCACCCGTCCGCACGTGTACGCGTTCGCTCATTGCCACTACGTAACGGCGGACGGTTGAAAAAGCCTCCCTAACCGGGACGGGCCGAAGATGGGTGCGGCGCACGGAACGGTGGGGGGGCGCATCGCACGGAACGGCGGGGAGCGCATCGCACGGAACGGCGGGTGTGCGCCGCCCTCAGTTCTCCGCACGAACGTAGGTGACGAACGCGAGGTCTCCTTCCACCTGCCGGTCCGTCTCGACCCACTCCGTGGGGTCCCACGCCGGGAAGCGCGTGTCCCCGTCCGGCGAGTCGGGGATCTCCGTGATAACCATCCGGTCCGCGACGTCGAGGAACGCCTCGTACACCGTCGCCCCTCCGATCACGTAGACGGTCGAGACGCCGCGGTCGACGGCGTTCGCCCGGGCGCGTTCGATCGCCGCCTCGACGTCGTGTGCGACGACCGCCCCCGTCGGGAGGTCCAGGTCCCGCGTGGTCAACACGACGCTCGTTCGGTCCGGGAGCGGACCGCCGATCCGGTCGGCGATGCTCTCGTAGGTGGTTCGCCCGACGATCACTGGGTGGTCGACGGTGAGCCGTTTGAAGTGCCGCAGGTCCGCCGGGTAGTGCCAGGGCATCCCATCGTCCGCGCCGATGACGCGATTCGCCGCGACGGCCGCGACGAGAACGAACTCGACGTCCCCGTCAGCGTTCGTCCCCGCGTCCCCGTCAGCGTCCGTCCCCGCGTCCCCGTCAGCGTTCGTCCCCGTCATCACTCCGCGACGGCGAACGTCAGCCCGTCGGCGCAGTCGTAGTCGACGATCGCGACGTCCTCGTACGTCAGCTCGTCGAGCGGCTTGTCCGCGATCTCGATCCGCGGTCGCGGACGGGGCTCCCGCGAGAGCTGTTCGAGGAGCCCGGGGACGTGGTCGTACCCCGCCTCCCCGTCGGCCTCCGCGGGAGCTTCCCCTTCGAGCCACTCCTTGATCGACAGGTAGCCCGCCCTGTCGTCCACGTCCGCGAGCCGCTCCTGAAGCTCCGAAAGGTGCTGTGCGTACCACGCGCCGCGGTCGCCCCGTCCGCAGTAGACGTGGGCGTCGACGACGGTGTGGCCGAACTCGCCGACTTCGAACCCGGACTGCTGGGCGAGCGCGTTCGCGAGCAGCGCGTACGCGGCGATGTTGAAGGGCACCCCGAGCGCGATGTCGCCGGAGCGCTGTGTGAGGTGCAGGTTGAGCCGGCCGTCCTGTACGTTGACGACGAACGTGTAGTGACACGGCGGCAGCGTCGAGGTCGCGGCGTTCGCGGGATGCCACGCGCTCACCACCATCCGACGCGAACGGGGGTTCTCCGCGAGCGTGTCGAGGACGTACCCGATCTGGTCGAAGGTCCGGCGTTCGTGCCCGTCGGCGTCCTCCTCGACGGTCACCCAGCGGTGTGCGTCCTCGGGCCACGTCTCGCCGGGCAGGCCGGCGGCGTCGTCCGGCACGGGGTATCGTCGCCAGAACCGACCGTACGCGGTGTCGAGCCGCCCCGCCTCGTCGGCCCACGCGTCCCAGATCTTCGTCTCCTCGCGCAGGTTCCGGACGTGCTCCTCGCCCGAGAGGTACCAGAGCACCTCGTGGATCAGCGAGTTCCAGCGGTAGCCGTCCATCCGCTTCGTCGTGAGGAGGGGGAACCCCTCCGAGAGGTCGACCGTGTACTGGCCGCTGAAGCTCGCGACGGTGTCGACGCCGGTCCGGTTCGGCTTGTACGTGCCCGTCGACAGGGTGTCGTCGACGAGATCGAGGTACTGTTGCATGGGTGTCGGTCCCCCCGCGACCGTCGCGATCGGCGGGGTGGAGTCTCTACCATAGCGCGGACCGGCAAGGACGTAAACGGTCCGGAAACAGTCGTGGACGATCGGTCGGGTTGACGAAGTGATCGGTCGAGACAACGAACGGATCGGCTCCGGCGGGGTCCCGAGGTCCCCGTCGGGCGACATCCCGAGTGATTTATACGCCGGATCCCATCGGACGGGTATGCGACGACGGGTCGGAACGAGCCTCTACGCCGGACTCCTGTTTACCGTACTCGGCGTCATCGCGTGGGCGAGCGGACAGCCCTTCGTCTTTCCGAGCCTGGGTCCCTCCGCGTTCGTCCTCGCGTTCGACCGTCGGAGCGAACGGACCACGACGTATCGGATCGTCGGCAGCCACCTCATCGGCGGCGTGATCGGGTTGCTGGCGTGGTCGTTCATGGCGTCCGGGATCTCCCTCACGGCGACCCCGCCGGCGTTCTCCGCGGAGGGCTTTCGGCTGGCCGCGAGCGCGACCGTCTCGATCGTCGCGACGAGCTGGGCGATGATCGCGAGCGATACCGTTCACCCGCCGGCGTGTGCCACGACGCTCATCGTGTCGCTGGGGTTGCTCTCGACCCCGTTGCAGGTCGCGATCATCGTCGTGAGCGTCGTGATCCTGGTCGAGTTCCACGCCGCCGTCCTGTTCGCCGTCGAACGGCTCGTCGGCAGTGCGTCACCGGTCACCCGCGAGCAGTGAGCCGACCGATCGGTCGGGAGCGCTTATAAGTCCGGGATCCCGTCGCGGCCGAGGACGATCTCCTGTCCCTCGACGTCCTCCAGCGCGGCCACCCGGCCGCCGATCTCGACGGGACCGGACTCCGTCTCGACGACGAGCGAGGCGACCTCCTCCGTGTCCTCGAAGGCGACGTCGACGACCTTCCCGCGGACCGTGACCGGCTCGCCCGTCTCGATGTCCCGACCCTCCACGGCGGCGTAGAACTCGCCGTCCAGCTCGCGGACGTCCTTCACTGCGCGGCGGATCGAGGCGTATCGACGCGGGAACGGCCGCGCCTTCCCGTCGGCGACGAGCGTCTCGGCGGTCGTCCAGAGCACGGTGCCGAAGAAGCCGGAGACGAGGAAGCCGAGCGCCGAGCGGTTGAAGATGACGCCGTAGCGCTCTCGGTCGTCGCGGAGCGCGTCCTGGGTGGCGTAGACGGAGTACTCGCCGTCGCCGACCGCGAGGACCGGCGTGGTGATCCCGCGCCGTGCCCGGGCGATGGTCGCGACGTCGAGGTAGTCGAACTCCGCAGGGTCCGGCGCGCGCGAGGCGGGCGTGACGAGCAGTTCGATGCTGACGCCCTCGGCGACCTTCCGCGCGAGGTCGTCGCGGAACCGACGGAGCAGGTCGGGCGTCAGCGACACGGCCAGTTCGTACTCCGCGCCCGTGATCACCTCCTCGATGTATCGGAGGATCGTCGACCGCGACTTGACGAGCGACACCGCCTCCGTCTCGCGGGTCGGGGCCGTGTACCGGGCCTCCAGCTCGTCGACCATCTCCGAGAACGACGACCGGAGCTCCCCGAACGCGTCGGCGGGGTCGACCGCGACGATCTTCATCGGACGCGACTCCCGGAGCTCGACGAGCCCGCGGTCAGAGAGGCTCCGGACGGTGTCGTACACGCGCGGCTGTGGGATGTCCGTTCGCTCGGCGATGTCGCTCGCGGTCAGTTCCCCGTGTTCTAACACGGCGAGGTACGCGTCGATCTCGTACTCGCCGAGGTTGAACCGGTCGCCGACGTAATCGAGGGTCGCGCGGAGATCGTCTGCCATGTCCCGTCCAACACGGCCCCGCGGTATATGTTTTTACTATGTGACGAGTTGCACGCCGTTTCGAAGCTGAATACCCGACTTGAAGCACGAGGGCCCGACGGTTCGGCTGTTCGACGATTCGACGGCTTGACGGCTTGACGACTCGACCGCTTGACGGCTTGACGACTCGACGGCTTGACGGCTTGACGACTCGACGACTCGACGGCTTGACGGGACGCCGCGGATTCGAGCCGGGTCGCCACCGGATCGCCACCGGATCGCCGAGCCGTCGGCTACATGTACATCCGGTCGTCGCTCTGTTCGTGTTCGCGCTTCTCGATCCGCTCCGCGAGGTCCTGGTAGTACTGGCGGATCTCGGCGGCGAACGTCTCCAACGGCCCCGCATCGACGCCGAGATCGTACGCCTCGTCGACCGTTTCGACGAGCCGCACCGCCGCGTCGACGTCGGGCGCTTGCGCGTGGACGGGCGTGACGAACAGCCCGACGGCCAGCGGCGAGTCCATCCCGTACTCGAGGAACGCGGCGTTCATCCCGTCGAGGAACCCGGCCTCCATCGGGGGAACGTCCAGCCCTTCGAGGCGACCCTCCCGGTAGTCGTCGGTCGCGACGTAGAACGTTCGGTGCCCTTCTTCCCCGTGTGGGATCGGGACCCCGGCGAGCACGGAGACCTCGGCGACCTCGTTGTCCGCGGTCCAGTCCAGGATCGACGTCGCGAGCGCTTCGCCGAGGACGGAGGGAACGAACTGTTCGCCGACGAGGATCGTCACGTCGAGGTCCGGCCGCGAGTAGAGCCGCGTCGGGTGTCGTGGGCGTCCCTTCTCGAACGGGGTGATCGACGGGACCCCCTCCGCGCGGATGTGGCCGGTCTCCTCGAGTTCGAGGTGGTCGACGAGGTAGTCGACCGCGGTGAGTCCGGCGAGGCCGTACGCCGAGAACCCAGCGAGGAGGCTCTCACTCGGGGACGATTCGTGAGTGACGTCGAACGATGGAGTGTCGCGGAACATCCCGAACATACCGGTGATTCGTTCGGGGCCGTGTTAGCGTTTCCCCCCTGTTCGGATCCGCGGGAGGAAACGTTTTTTCGGGTGGGGGACGCGGATAGGCCATGGTCCAGACGGACGGCGTCGTGCCGGTCACGGAGTGGTTCCCGTGGCTGGCAGGGGTGCCCGGCGTGCGCGTGCTCTTCGTCGTCCTCTGTGTCGTGGTCGGCGCGGTGTTCGCGCGGTTCCTCGTCCGGCTCCTCGGCCGTCCCGTCGCGCAACGGTTCTCCCGACAGAGCGTCGCCCAGACGATCATCCGGGGCGTCCGCGTCGGGACCATCGGGTCCGCCCTGCTGTTCGGGCTGTGGTCGGCCGGCGTCCGGTTCACCGACGTGCTCCTCATCGGGACGGTGCTCTCCGCGGTCATCGGCATCATCCTCGCGCCGCTCATCGGGAACTTCATCAACGGCGTGTTCATCCTCGCGGACCAGCCGTTCGAGATCGGCGACATGATCGAGTTGGAGGACGGCACCCAGGGGTTCGTCGACGACATCACGATCCGGTACACGAAGATCTTCACGCTGGACAACACCTTCCTCGTCGTCCCGAACGGGAACATGCGCGACCGCGACGTCACCAACTACTCCGCCGAGGACGAACGCACCCGCCGAACCCTCGACCTCCTCGTCACCTACGAGTGCGACGTCGCCGAGGCCCGCCGGATCATGGAGCGAGCCGCCCGGAACTGCAAGGCGGTCATCGAGGGGGGTCCGGACATCCGGATCGGCGTCGCGCGGTACAACGCGAGCCCCGACTGTCGCGTCCACGAGTTCGCCGACAACGGCGTCCTCCTCCGTCTGCGGTACTGGGTGAAGAAGCCGTACAAGCTCGGCAAGGTCCAGTCCGACGTCAACGCACGGGTCCGCGAGCTCGCCGCCGACGCCGACGTGGAGATGGCGTACCCCCACCGTCACCTCGTCTTCGACGACACCTCGGGGATCGCTCGCGTCGGCCTCGATCCCGGCGACGACGCTCCGATCGGGGACGCCGACGGCGACGCCTCCGCCGAGGACGTCGACGGTGGCGCGGACGCGTCCGATCCTGGCGGCTCCGACGCCGAAACCGAACCCGGGAGGACCGGGACGCGCTCCGGAGGCGGAGAAACGGCACGCGAACGCGACGACGACCTCGATCCCCGCCCCGATCGCGACGACCAGGACGCGAACCCTCCGGGATGAGACCCGGACGAGGGCGCGTAGATCGGCCGGACGGATCCCTATAGATCGGTCGGACGGGTCCATATAGATCGGTCGGCCGGAACCGCAAGGGTGATTGGCGGACGAGCACCCCTATCGATACGTGACGAGCCCGCCCTCCACGGATCCGTCAGACGATCACGAGCCGAGCGGCAGCGAGGATCAGCCTCCGGAGCCGTCGGCCGATACCGACGACCCTCGCGACTCGATCACCGAGGGGAGCCTGATCCGTCCGCTGTTTCATCTGGCGTGGCCGATCGTCGTCATCCAGCTGCTCCAGGTGACGTACAACGTCGTCGACACCCTCTACCTCGGCCGGCTCTCGGCGGAGGCGGTCGGGGCGATCAGCCTGGCGTTCCCGCTCATCTTCCTGCTGATCGCGGTCGCTGGCGGGTTCACCACGGCGGGCGCGATCCTCGTCGCCCAGTACACCGGCGCGAAGGGCGACCGCTCGGCCGGCCTCGTCGCCGGACAGACGGTCCTCACCGTCGCCGTCCTCTCGGTGGCTATCGGGGCCGTCGGCTACCTCTACACCCGGCCGGCCCTGGAGCTGTTGCCGAGCGATCCGGACACCGCGGCGACGGTGGTCCCGCTCGCGGCCGACTACATGGAGATCATCTTCCTCGGGATCCCGCTGATGTTCGGCTTCTTCGTCTTCGCCGCGCTGATGCGCGGCTACGGCGACACCCGAACGCCGATGGCCGTGATGTTCCTCTCCGTGCTCCTGAACGTGGTCCTCGACCCGTTCCTCATCTTCGGGTTCGCCGACAACCCCCTGTTCGGGTGGCTCGCCGCGGTCCCGGGCGTCGCCGCGCTCGATCCCGTCGCCGTCGAGGCGTCGCTGTTCGCGGCGACGGGGTTCACCGGGTACGGGATCGAGGGGGCGGCGCTCGCGACGATCGCCGCGCGCGGCGTCGCGACCGCCGTCGGCCTCTGGCTGCTGTTCGCGACGGACCTCGGGCCGGCGGTCACCGTCGCCCACCTCGCGCCGGACCTCGAGTTCATCGGCGACATCTTTCGGCTGGGGCTCCCCTCCAGCGTCGAGCAGACGACGAGCGCGCTGGCGATGATCACCCTCACGGCCATGATCGTGACGTTCTCGCCCCCGGTCGTCGCGGCCTACGGACTCGGGAACCGGCTCATATCGCTCGTCTTTCTGCCAGCGATGGGGCTCGGCCGCGCCATCGACACGATGGTCGGTCAGAACCTCGGCGCGGGGCGCGCCGATCGGGCCGCGAGAGCGGTCCGGCTCGCGGCGACGACCGGTGCGGGGGTGATGCTCGTCGTCGCCGTCGTCGCCGTGACGTTCACGGAGCCGATCGTCGCCGTCTTCCTCGGCGACGTGCCCGACGCCCCGGCGACGATCGCGTACGCGGTCGACTACGTGCGGATCCGGTCCGTGGAGTTCGCCTTTATCGGCGTCTCACAGGTGATCCTCGGCGCGTTCCGTGGGGCCGGCAACACCAAGACCGCGATGGTGATCTCGATACTCACACTCTGGGTCGGCCGCGTCGCGAGCGTCGGGTACCTCGTGTTCGTCGCCGGCTGGGGCGTGACCGGGGTGTGGGTCGGGATGGCGGTCGGTAACGTCCTCGGCGCAGTCATCGGCGTCGCGTGGTTCGCCCGCGGCACCTGGACCGAGCGATACGTCGACGACCCGCGCCCCGAGGCCGACCCGATCGGCGAGGACTGACGCACGTCGCCGGCGCGGTGCGGGTGCGAGCGGACGGGAAAGCGGAGACGACGGGAAAAGCGGGGACGACGGAAAAAGCAGGGGCGACGGAAAATGCGGAGACGACGGGAAAAGCGGAGACGACGAGAACAGCGGGGAGGACGGGACGCGGAAGAGAGGCGGGAAAGGCCGGAGACGAGTCGAAGCGACGCTACTCTCGCGTAAGCCGTGGGTTCGTCACCGCGCCGTCGGCCGCCGAGGCGAAGTCGCGGCCGTACTTCGCGAGCACGCCGCCCTCGTATGGGGGTTCGGGGGCCTCCCAATCCGCGGCGCGCGCCTCGATCTCGTCGTCCGAGAGGTCGACCGAGAGGTCGCGGTTCGGGATGTCGACCGTCACGTGGTCGCCGTCCTCGACGAGTCCGATGGGGCCGCCGACGGCGGCCTCGGGGGCGACGTGGCCGATCATCGGGCCGCGGGTGCCGCCCGAGAAGCGGCCGTCCGTGAGGAGCGCGACGTCGTCCTCGTGGCCCGCGCCGACGACAGCGGCGGTGACGCCGAGCATCTCCCGCATGCCGGGGCCGCCCCGCGGTCCCTCGTTTCGGATGACGATCACGTCGCCCGACTCGATGTCGCCCGACTGGACGTACGCCATCGCGTCCTCCTCGTTCTCGAACACGCGGGCGGGGCCCTCGTGGTGGAACGCGTCGTCACCGGTCACCTTCAGGACCGCCCCGTCCGGCGCGAGGTTCCCCTTCAGGACCTTGATCGCGCCCTCCGCCTGTTTGGGCTCGTCGACGCTGTAGAGGAAGTCCGCCTCGATCGCGTCGTCGTCCGGGAGGTCGCCGGTCGCCTCCAGCTCGGCCAGCTCCTCGGCGACGGTCCGTCCCGTCACCGTCATCGCGTCGCCGTGGTACAGCCCGGCCTCCAGCAGCCGGCGGATCACGACCGGGACGCCGCCGACCTCGTGGAGGTCGTTCATCACGCGGCTGCCGCCGGGCTGGAGATCGGCTATCTTCGGCGTCCGGCGGGAGATCTCGTCGAAGTCCTCGATCGTGAGGTCGACGTCGGCCTCCCCTGCGAGCGCGAGCAGGTGGAGCACGGCGTTCGTCGAGCCGCCCATCGCGGTCTGGACGGCGATCGCGTTCTCGAACGACTCGCGTGTCAGGACGTCCGAGGGGCGGCGGTCGTTCTCGATGCAGTCGAGGACGAGCTCGCCGGCGCGTTCGGCGACGGCGTAGCGCTCCTCGTTCTCGGCGGGCGGCGAGGCCGATCCGAGCGGCGCGAGCCCCAGCGCCTCGGAGATCGACGCCATCGTGTTCGCGGTGAACATCCCGCCGCACGACCCCGCGCCCGGGCAGGCGTGGCGTTCGAGCTCGTCGAGCTCCTCGCCGCTCATCTCCCCTTGGGCGTACGCGCCGACGCCCTCGAACACCTGCACGATGGTGACGTCCCGGCCGTCGTGTCTGCCGGGCATGATCGAGCCGCCGTAGAGGAAGACGCTCGGGAGGTCCGTTCGGATCGCGGCCATCATCATCCCCGGCAGGTTCTTGTCGCAGCCGGCGACCGTGACGAGCGCGTCCATCCGCTCGCCGAAGGAGACGAGCTCGACGGAGTCGGCGATCACTTCCCGCGAGATGAGACTCGCCTTCATCCCCTCGGTCCCCATCGAGATGGCGTCCGAGATGGTGACGGTGCCGAACTCGATCGGCATCCCGCCCGCGGCGTCGATCCCGTCGATGGCGGCGGCGGCGACGTCGTCGAGGTGGACGTTACACGGGGTGATGTCGGCGGCGGGGTTGGGGACGCCGACGATCGGTGACGAGAGGTCCTCGTCGTCGAACCCCATCGCGCGGAACATCGACCGGTGGGGGGCGCGTTCGGCCCCCTCGGTCACGTCCCTGCTCGGGAGGTCGTCGTCCTTCTCGCCCGCGAACCGGTCCGCGTCTCGCCGCTCGCTGTCGTCCCCGGCGTCCGATCGGGGTGGCTGGCTGCTCATATCCGCCAGTAGCGCTCGGTCCCCTTAAAACGCCGCAAGGGGGCGAGGCGTCCGGACTCGGACGGAGGGTGCCGACGCGGACGCGACCGAGGGCGGCGGGAACGGTAATGTGGACGGCGGCGGGAACGGTAATGCGGACGGCGGCGGGAACGATGATGCGGACGGCGGCGGGAACGGTGATGCGGACGGCGACGTGGGCGTGATCAGCAGGCGACGGACCCCGTGACCGGTATCGAATTCTGTGTACCTCGATCGTGGTTATCGTGGACAAGGTATTTATTCGCCTTCTCCGTGGGTAGATGCATGACCGCAGGCCCACCGATCGAGGAGCTGCACTTCGAGGACGCGCCGGACGTCGGCTCGGTCCCGGGACCGAGGAGTCAGAAGCTGCTGGCGAAACAGAAGCGTATCGACAGCAGCGCCGTCGCGTATCCCGAGGACATCCCGATCGCGTTCAAGGAGGGCAAGGGGGCGACGCTGCGCGACGCCGACGGCAACACGTTCATCGACATGTTCGCCGGGATCGGCGTGTTGAACGTCGGCCACGCGAACCCGTACGTCCTCGAGGCGGTCCACGAGCAGACGGACCGGCTCGTCCACACCGTCGACTTCCCGACCGAGGCCCGCCTCGACCTGATCGAGAAGCTCGACGAGATCGCTCCGACGGGGCTCGCCGGGCAGAACCGCGTCGTCTTCGGCGGCCCGACCGGGAGCGACGCCGTCGAGGCGTCGATCAAGCTCGCCAAGTACAACACCGGCGGGGACGGCCTGATCGCGTTCCGCGGCTCCTACCACGGCGCGACCTCCGGCGCGATGAGCATCACGTCGAACAAGGGGTTCAAGGAGGACTACACGCCCCTGCTCGGCGACGTCGTTCACGCCCCGTACCCGCACCCGCTCCGCGACGAGAAGCCGCCACAGGAGTCGGTCGACCACGCCTTAGAGGAGGTCAAGGAGATCGTCGAGGACCCGTACGGCGGGCTCGCGAACCCCGCCGGGATCTTCGTCGAACCGATCCAGGGCGAGGGCGGGATCGTCACCCCGCCCGAGGGGTTCTTACAGGGGCTCCGTGACATCGCAACGGACAACGACCTCCCGCTCGTCTTCGACGAGATCCAGAGCGGCCTCGGCCGCACCGGCGAGTGGTGGGCCAGCGACTGGGCCGGCGTGACGCCGGACGTGATGACCTCGGCGAAGGCGCTCGGCGGGATCGGCTTCCCGCTGTCGGCGACGATGTACCACGAGGACCTCGACACGTGGGGATCGGGCGACCACGCGGGCACGTACCGCGGTCACGTCGTCGGGATGCGCGCCGGGACGCGCGCCATCGAGTACATCCAGGAGCACGACTTGCTCGCGCACGCTCGCGAGCTCGGTGCGGACATCCGAGCGCGGCTCCGCGCGGTCGGCGACTCGACCGACGAGCTCGTGGAAGTACGTGGAACCGGTCTCTTCATCGGGGCCGAGTTCCGCGACGCCGACGGCGAACCGCTCGGCGACGTCGTCGACGAAATACAGGACTACTGCTTCGAGCACGGCGTCCTCGTCTGGAAGGCCGGCCGCCACGGCAACGTGCTCCGGCTCCTCCCGCCGCTCGTGCTCACCGCGGAGCTCGCCGACGTCGCGCTCGACGTGATCGCCGACGGGATCGACCACGCGACCGCCGAGGCGGCGTCGACCGTCTGACTTCGCGGTCGGTCACCCGACCGCCGCAGATCGACGGCCCATAACGGTCACCGAACCGGAGACGGCGGAGCCCATCAGTAGCTTTTACCACCTCTCCGTCGGAACCGTCGCGTATGAGCGAGGACTACCGCACTGAGGAGGACAGTCTCGGAGAGATGCAGGTTCCGGCCGAGGCCTACTGGGGCGCACAGACCCAGCGCGCCGTCGAGAACTTCCCGATCTCCGGGATCGCGTTCGGTCGACGGTTCGTCCGGGCCCTCGGGGTCGTCAAGAAATCGGCCGCACAGGCCAACCGCGAGCTCGGGTTCCTCGAGGACGACACCGCGGAGGCGATCGTCGCCGCCGCGGACGAGGTGATCGCCGGCGAGCTCGACGACCAGTTCCCGGTCGACGTGTTCCAGACCGGCTCCGGCACCTCCTCGAACATGAACGCCAACGAGGTGATCGCCAACCGCGCCGCCGAGATCGCGGGCGCGGGGATCGGCGACCGGGTCGTCCACCCGAACGACCACGTCAACTACGGCCAGTCCTCCAACGACGTGATCCCGACGGCGATGCACGTCGCCGCGCTGGAGGCCGTCGAGAAGGACTTACTTCCCGCCCTTGAGACGCTCCACGCCGAGCTGGAGGCGAAGGAGGCCGAGTTCGACGGCGTCGTCAAGACCGGCCGCACCCACCTCCAGGACGCGACCCCGGTCCGGCTCGGTCAGGAGTTCGGCGGCTACCGCACGCAGATCGGGAAGGGGATCGAGCGGGTCGGCGCGTCCCGCGACCAGCTCCGCGAGCTCGCGCTCGGGGGCACCGCCGTCGGCACCGGACTCAACACGCACCCCGACTTCCCGGCGCTCGCGGCGGAGTACATCTCCGAGGAGACGGGCACGACGTTCCGCGAGGCGGACAACCACTTCGAGGCGCAGGCGGCCCACGACGCGATGGGCGACGCCCACGGCGCGCTCCGGACGGTCGCCGGCAGCCTGAACAAGATCGCCAACGACCTCCGCCTGCTCGCGTCCGGCCCGCGCAACGGTCTCGGCGAGATCGAACAGCCGGAGAACCAGCCGGGCTCGTCGATCATGCCGGGGAAGATCAACCCCGTCGTCGCCGAGGCGGTCAACCAGGTCCACACGCAGGTCGTCGGCAACGACGCGGCCGTCTCCAACGGGGCGGCCCGCGGCGAGCTCGACTTGAACCTGTATAAACCCGTCATCGCGCACAACTTCCTCCAGAGCGCCGCGCTGTTGACGAACGCCGCGTCGACGTTCGGCGAGCGGTTCGTCGCGAAGCTGGAGGCGAACGAGGAGCACTGCACCGAGCAGGTCGAACAGTCGATGGCGCTTGCGACCGCGCTCAACCCGGCGATCGGCTACGACAAGGCCTCGAAGGTGGCCAAGCAGGCGCTGGCGGAGGGGAAGACGGTTCGACAGGTCGCCGTCGAGGAGGGGTACCTCACCGAGGCGGAGGCCGACGAGGTGCTCGATCCCGAGGCGATGACTCACCGAGTCATCCTCGGCGACGACTGAGGCGAGTCACGTCGAATCGTCGTCGTAGATCAGCTCGAGCCGTCGTCGTAGATCAGTTCGACTTCGTCGCCGAACCGGTCGAGGATGTTCCGCCGTTTCTTTTTCATCGTCGGCGTGAGCAGGTCGTTCTCCTCGGAGAACTCCTCGGCGACGAGCCGGAATCGCTTGATCCGTTCGTACGGCTCGAAGGCGTCGTTCACGCGGTCGACCTCCTCCCCGATGCGGTCGCGCACGCGCTCGTCGCGACAGATGGCGGCGGGATCGTCGGGGAGGTCGATCCCCCGCGTCTCCGCCCACGAGGCCACCCGTTCGAAGTTCGGGACGAGCAGCGCGGAGACGAACTTCCGCCCGTCGCCGAGGACGACACACTGCTCGACGAACTCGTTGGCCGCGAACCGGTCCTCGATCGGGCCGGGCGCGACGTTCTTGCCGGTCGACAGCACGAGCAACTGCTTCGCGCGCTCGCGGAACGCGAGGTAGCCGTCCGGGCGGAGCTGGACGATGTCGCCCGTGCGGAACCACGGCGCGTCCGGGTCGCCGTCGCGCTCGGCCGGGGGCGTTCCCGCCGTGACGGTCCCCTCCGGGAGCCGGTCCGGATCGAGGAACGCGTCCGCGGTCGCCTCCGGCCGGTTCCAGTAGCCGTCGGTCACCTGCGGGCCGCGGACGAACAGTTCGCCCACCTCTCCGGGGAGGTCGGTGACCTCCTCGCCGACGGCGGTCCCGTCGATCGCGATCTCCGTGTCGATCACCGGCGGGCCGATGGTCCCGACCGCGGGCGCTTCGGGGGGATTGACGCTGATCACCGGCGACGTCTCGGTGAGCCCGTACCCCTCGAGGATCGGGAGGTCCATCGCGTGGTACAGCGCGCACAGCTCCGCGGACAGCGAGCCGCCCCCGGAGATGAAGAAGTCCACCTCGTCGCCGATCGCCTCGCGAACCGACGAGAAGACGAGCCGGTCGGCGATCGCGCGCTTGGCGTCGAGGAGAACGCCCGGGTCGTCGGCCTCGTGGTGCGTGCGACCGACCGCGACCGCCCACTCGAAGATTCGTTCTTTGACCGGCGACTCGCCGGCTTGGTCGCGGATCGCGTCGTAGAGCTTCTCGTACACCCGCGGGACGCTCGTCGTCGTCGTCGGCCGAACCAGCCCGAAGTCCTCCCTGAGGGTGTCCGGGCTCTCCGCGTAGCCGACGGTCGCGCCCGCGGCGAACATCATGTAGTGGCCCGCCAGGCGCTCGAAGACGTGCGCGAGGGGGAGAAACGAGAGCGTCGTCGTCTCCGCGGAGATCCCCGGAACCGACGGGTCGCGGTCCGGGCGGTCCGCGAACCGCCGGTAACACTGGGTGAGGTTCTCACGGAAGTTGGCGTGTGTCAGCCGAACGCCCTTCGGCTCGCCCGTCGTTCCCGAGGTGTAGATCAGGCTGGCGAGGTCGTCGACGGCGACCTCGTCGAGCCACGACTCGTAGCGCGACTCCTCGAAGGCGGTCGCGCCCGTCGCGTGGAGGTCCCCGAGCGTGTAGACGTCGGGGGCCGACCCCTCGGAGGCGGTCGCATCGTCGGGGGAGTCGTCCCCGCCGGCGACGGCGGCCGCGTCGACGTCGTCCATCGTCACGACGGCCGCGAGGTCGTGATCGAGGTCGTCCGCGGCGGCGAGCACCTCCTCGAGGAGGGTCCGGTTCTCCGCGACGACGATCGTCGCTTCCGGATCCGAGAGGAGGTACCGCAACTGACGGGGCGAAGAGGAGGGGTACACCGTGGTGACGACCGCGCCGGCGGCGAGCGCGGCGAAATCGGCGTGTGCCCACTCCATCCGCGTGTGCGCGTAGATAGCGACTCGCGTCCCAGTCTCGACGCCGATCTCGCGGAAGCCCGCCGCGAGAGAGCGAACGATTCCCCGCATCGACGCGTACGTCAGGTCACCGTACTCGCCCGCCGGGACCGGGTCGACCACGCCCGCCGAGACGAGCGACCGGTCGTAGATCCCCCCTTTATACCGCTGTGCGACCCGGTCGGCGTTGCGCTCGGCGGCGCGCTCGAACGTCCGCGGTAGCGTCTCCATTGCCACCACGTCGTCCGTGAACGCGCGTTCCGCCTCCTCGAAACCCATACCGCCACCCATTCCACAGACCCTAATAAACGATCGGGTAGTTGTTCAGTTGTCCGTTGTCTCCCGTTTATTCGGACCGAGAGCCGACGCTCCGGTCCGAGACTTAAAAGACGCGATAATCAAGCGTTAGCGACTGTGTCCCGGCGGCCGGAGACGTAACCGTCATGAGCTTCACCTCTCACACTACCGGGGACGTCTCCGACGAGCAGTTCGGCCGCGAACTGAAGGTCATCGGTCCGATCTGGATCGCGCTGTTCTTCGTGTGGACGTGGCTGCTGTTGACGTACGGCCACCTCGCGGCCTCGATCATCGCCTGAAACCGCACCGTCGCTGCGCCGTCGCTCGCCTTCCGATCCCACTCCGAGCCTTTTAGGCGGATAGCGCGCCAGGGACGCCTGTGGACCCCGACCGGATCCCCGCTGAGTTCCCCGCGCCGAGCTTCCGCGGCGCACAGGAGCGGGCGCTCGCCGACGTGCGGGACGCGTTCGCCGCGGGCAACGACGTCGTCCTCGTTCGCGCGCCGACCGGGAGCGGCAAGTCCCTGATCGCGCGGGCGGTGATGGGAGCGGCACGCGAGATGGCCGACGCCGCGCCGAGCGAGGCGACCGGGGCGTACTACACGACCCCCCAGGTGTCCCAGCTCGACGACGTCGCGACCGACGACCTGCTCGACGACCTCAACGTGATCCGCGGGAAGTCGAACTACGACTGCATCCTCCCCGGCGAGCACGACACCACCGTCGACCGCGCGCCCTGCGTCCGCGAGCGCGGCTTCGACTGCACGGTGAAACACCGATGCCCGTACTTCTCGGACCGCGCGATCGCCTCCTCGCGGCGGTTCGCCGCGATGACCCTCGCGTACTTCATGCAGACCGCGGGCTCCGAGGTGTTCCGGAAGCGGGACGTCGTCGTCATCGACGAGGCACACGGGCTCGCCGAGTGGGCGGAGATGTACGCGACGATCGAGTGTTCGCCCGAGCGCGTGCCCGTCTGGGACGACGTGGGCGTCCCCGACGTCGAGCGCGACGCGGCCGCGGACGAGGACGCGCTCGACCGGACCGCGCGGTTCGTCGAGACGTTGAGCGGGGTCGCCAAGCGCGCGAAGGACGACCTCGTCGGTCGGCTCGAGCTGAGCCGCGAGGAGGTCGCCCGCCGCGATCGGCTCCAGGAGCTGATCTCCGAGCTCGGCTGGTTCCTCGAGGACTACCGCGACCCGGAGTCGCCGACGACGTGGGTGGTCGACCAGCCCGACGGGGAGGGGACGACGATCACGATCAAGCCGCTGGATCCGGCCCGGTACCTCCGGCACACGGTGTGGGACCGGGGCAACCGGTTCGCGCTGTTGTCGGCGACGATCCTCTCGAAGGACGCGTTCTGTCGGGGGGTGGGGCTCGCCCCCGACAGGGTCGCGTTGGTCGACGTCGAACACACGTTCCCGCTGGCACACCGTCCGCTGTACGACGTCCGACAGGGGTCGATGACGTACGACCACCGCGACGAGACGATCCCCGGGATCGCCCGGCTGATCGTGCGCCTGATGGCGGAACACCCCGACGAGAAGGGGCTGATCCACGCCCACTCGTACGACATCGCCGGGCGGCTCGTCGAGAAGCTCGGCGAGTTCGGCGTCGCCGCGCGCGTCCGCAGACACACCAGCGGGAACCGCGACGCGGAGCTGGAGACGTGGAAGGCGAGCACCGACCCCGAGGTGTTCGTCTCGGTGAAGATGGAGGAGGCGCTGGATCTCAAGGGAGACCTCTGTCGCTGGCAGGTGATCTGTAAGGCTCCGTACCTCAACACGAAGGACTCGCGGGTCGCCCGCCGGCTATCGGAGGGACAGTGGCCGTGGTACCACCGGGCCGCGCTACGGACCGTCATCCAAGCGTGCGGTCGCGTCGTGCGCGCGCCGGACGACTACGGCGCAACGTACCTCGCGGACGACTCGCTTTTCGACCTGTTCGACCGCGCGAAGGCGGACACCCCGCCGTGGTTCCGCGACCAAGTCGAGGCGATGACCGCTCCCTCGCTTCCCCCGTTCGACGCGGCGGCCGCGCTCGCGGGGATCGACGCCGAGCCGTCGGGCCCCCGACGGGCGGGCGGGTCGGGGACCCGGGTAGCGGGCGGCGGATCGGCGCGAAGCGGCTCGCCGTCGAGCGGATCGGGAGGAGACGGAACCTCGAAGGGCGGCGGGGCGAGCGGCGGGACGCGAACCCGAACGGAGGCGGACGCCGAGCGGCGGGACAACCACCCGCTGTCGGACGTGTGGGGGGATCGCTGAGAGGCGCGGTTGTGAGCCTGTAAGGCGCGGAGAGGGATCTACGAAACGAGGAGCCAGCGAAGCGGAGAGTTGCGGACCGACGGCTCGACGACGGCGAAGGGGTCGCGGTGCGGGCGGCCCGCTATATGAGGCTGACTCCCCACGCGACCATGGAACTCACCATGAGGAACGCGAAGAACAGCGCGAAGAACTGTTGTCTGTTCATACCTGCCCTCGGCCGGCGAGGGTGATAATTCCTGCGAGGTTCATGCGAGGTCCATGCGAGGTTCCTGGGGCGTCCTTATACACTCTCGATCGGATCGCACGACACCTATTATCGTATAAGGTGTATCAGGGACCTGAAGGAAGTAGTAACCTTCATAATCTTTCGCGCAGCACGGTGGTGTATGGCAACGAACGGGCTGTCCACCGCGTTGACGCTGTACGGTGCGCGAACGCTGACGCTGTCCCAGGCGGCCACGCAGGCGGGCCTCAGCGAGGCCGAGTTCATCGACCAGCTCCAGCGCCGCGGGATCGAGGTCACGGAGTCCGAGCGCGCCGCCGCGCTCGACGGCGAGCAGGCAGTCCGCGCGGACTGAGCGGCGAGCGGAATCGACCGACAGCAGCGCTTTCAGCCCTTTTCAGCCGTTCTGCGCTTTAGACCCGTTCACACGTCGCTCTCCGTCCGAGCGCCGGCGGCAGGTCTCAGTGCGTTCGTTTCTCCCGCTCCCCGGGTTTCCGTTCCACCCGTTTCTCGCTTCTCACGCCCCGACCGCTACGTCTCCTCGTCCGGGACGACGTGGACGTCCCCGCCGTGTTTGATCGCCAACACGGTGTCGGCGTCGTCATCGAAGAAGTCGGGTTTCGGGACGGTCTTCGCCTCGTACGTCTCCGGGTCGAGGACCTGGACCGCGTGTTCGTCCTCCACCGTCACGACGGTGGTTTCGGCCGCGTCGTCGCGGGTTCCCAGGCGAGTCACCTCGGGCGCGTCGGCGTCCTCGAACGCCGACGCGTACGGCTCGCCGGTGGCGAGCCGGATCCCGCCGACCCGGCCCGAGACGCTCGTCACCAACACCGGCCCGTCGCCGTCCTCGGGGTCGACGATCTCGCCGGCGGCGTACCGGGGGAGTCGGATCGCGAACGTGACTCGGTACACCTCGTTGCCGTCGCCGTCCTCCGTGACGAGCGTCGGGTACGACTCGAAGCTACCGCCCAACCGCTCCGTGATCCGCGTCGCGACGTTCTCGGCGAGCTGGTTCGAGGACACCTTGACGTCCGGCCCGTCGTCCGTCTCCTTGATCTCGGTGATGAACGCCTCCCGATCGCCTTTTCCCTCCTGTCTGGCCACGTAGGACTCGGAGATCTCCAACGCCTCCGCGCGCTCCTCGGCGGTCAGGGGTCGGTCGTCGGCGCGGATCTGGACGATCCCCGCGTAGTACCCGCCCGCGATCCGCCCACAGCGGTCACAGGTCCCGCGCGAGACTTTCACCGGGACGGTGACGTCCGCCGAGCGGAGGGTGCCGCGGACGACGCCGGAGAACCGACAGTGCATCCGGATCGTGTTCTCGTCGACCTGTTCCGGATCGACGCCCCACTCGACGTCCTCGGCGTCGACGTGAACGCCGAGCGCCTCGGCGACCTCGTCGACGGCGACGTCCGTGTAGTCGCGCGCGCCGACGTCCCGCCACGACTCGCCGCGACGGACCGCGCCGCAACCGGAACAGACCAACACCTCGATCCGGTCCGGCGCGTCGACCAGCTCGAAGTCCTCGAAGTAACAGTCGTCACACAGCAACGCGTCCCGCCCGCGCGGCTCGCCGGGTAGCGGCTCGCGACGCTCCGGGACGGCGTCACCACAGCGGGGACAGAACTCGCGTGACTCGCTCATGTCGCCGTCGTACGTCGGTGACCGGTTTAAGCGGCCCGACCCGCCCGCCTCGAGCCGATCGGCTCGGGCGGATCCACGCGAATCGGCGCGTCCACGACCCCTCGGCTCGTTCGTCAGGGCGTGTCGCCGGAGTTCGTCGGGGCGTGTCGCCGAGGCGTGATCCTCCGAAATCGTTTTTCGCCCGGAACGAGAAGGGCGTCTATGAGCGGGAACCCCGACGACGAACGGCTCGAAGAACTACGCGAAAAGAAGATGCAGGAGCTCCAGGACCGCGCACAGGAGGGCGGCAACGAGGAGGCCCAACAGGAGGCCCAAGAACGCGCCCAGGCCCAACAGGAGGCGGTTCTCAAACAGCACCTCACGGACGGTGCGCGACAGCGGCTCAACGCGGTCGAGATGTCGAAACCCGAGTTCGCAAAGCAGGTGAAACAGCAGGTCGCCTCACTCGCCCAGAGCGGTCGGGTCCAGGGCCGAATCGACGAGGACCAGATGCGGAACCTGCTCAAGGAACTCCAGCCCGAGCAGAAGAGCTTCGACATCCGGCGGCGGTAGATGGAGCTCGCGCTCCTGTACAGCGGGGGGAAGGACTCCTCGCTCGCCGCGCTGTTGCTCGATCGCTTCTACGACGTCCGGTGTGTGACGGGGAGCTTCGGGCTCACTGACGACTGGGAACACGCCGAACGGGCCGCCGCGGAGCTCGGCTTCCCGTTCGAGCGCGTCCCCCTCGACCGTGCGGTCGCCGAGGAGGCCGCCGATCGGATGCTCGCCGACGGCTACCCCCGAAACGGGATCCAGCGCGTTCACGAGCACGCGCTGGAGACGATCGCCGAGCTCGACGTCGACGCGGTCGCGGACGGCACGCGACGCGACGACCGCGTGCCGACCGTCTCGCGGGCACAGGCACAGAGCTTGGAGGACCGCCACGGCGTCGACTACATCTCGCCGCTGTCCGGCTTCGGTCGTCACGCGGTCGACCGGTTGGTGGCGGCGACGTTCGAGGTCGAACAGGGACCGAGCGAGGAGATCCCCAAGGCCGACTACGAGGGCGAGATCCGGGCGCTCATCGCGGCCGAACACGGCGGGGCAACGGTCGCTGACGTGTTCCCCGATCACGACCAGACGTACGTCCACGGCCGGAACGACTGACTCTCTCGACGCCGGCGCTCGCCAGTACGATCCACACGATCCGTGCGTTTCACACGGCTGACACGGCCCGATCGCGGTCGACGCCGTCGTCAACCCTTATCAGCGTTGACCGACTACGGAGCGGTATGACCGACTGGCGTGCGGTCGGATACGGGTTCGTCGTGATGGTGATAGCGGGGCTGCTGGCGTCGTTCGCGCCGATCGTCGGCCACATCGGTGCGGGGCTGATCGGCGGGTTCGTCGCCGGCTACGTCGCCGGGGGCGGGCTCCTCTCGGGGACGTGGCACGGGCTGCTCGCGGGGTCGATAAGCGGAATCGTCGTCACGCTGGTGCTCGCGACGTTCGGGGGGCTCGTCGGGCTCGTCGGCGGGCCGCTCGGCGGCCTCCTCGGCGGCGCGGGGGTGTTCGTCGTCGGGTTGTTCCTCACGCTCCTGTTCGCGATCGACTCCGCGCTGGCGGGCGCGATCGGCGGCGTTCTCGGGGACTGACGGCGGGGCGCGTTCGTCGACGCGTCCGACCGCGGCCGACCGGTCGACCGGTCGAGCGCCACGGAGCCAAAGGAGTGGTTTCAAGCGGCCGCTTATCGAACCGGCCCTTATGTACGACGGACTCAAAGGGTTCCGCGATTTCTATCCGGGCGAGCAGTCGGCCCGTCGGGAGGTGACGGACGCGATCGAGGACGCCGCCGCGCGCTACGGCTTCCGCGAGGTGGCGACCCCCGCGCTCGAACGGACGCAGATGTACGTCGACAAGTCGGGCGAGGAGATCGTCGACGAGCTGTACGCGTTCGAGGACAAGGGCGGTCGCGAGGTCGCGATGACCCCCGAGCTCACGCCAACGGTCGCCCGCATGGTCGTCGCGAAGGGTCAGGAGCTCTCGAAGCCGATCAAGTGGATGTCCACCCGTCCGTTCTGGAGGTACGAGCAGGTCCAGCAGGGGCGGTTCCGTGAGTTCTACCAGACGAACATCGACGTGTTCGGCTCCGCGGCCCCGGAGGCCGACGCCGAGGTGCTCGCGGTCGCCGCCGACGCGCTGGTCGACCTCGGACTGACCGGCGACGACTTCGAGTTCCGCGTCTCCCACCGTGACATCCTCGGCGGACTGGTTCGCGCGCTCGCCGCCGACCCCGACGCGGTCGACACCGCGGGGGCGATCCGCGCGGTCGACAAGCGCGCGAAGGTCGACGAGGGCGAGTACCTCGGCCTGCTCTCGGACGCCGGGCTCGACCGCGCCACCGCCCGCGAGTTCGACGACCTGATCACGGGCGTCGAGGACGTCGACGACCTCGACGCGGTTGCCGACGCCGGCGGCGACGACGTCGAGGACGCCGTCGAGAACCTGCGGGACGTGCTCGCGGCCGCCAACGACTTCGGCGCGGGCGAGTTCTGTGACGTCTCGTTGACCACCGCCCGCGGGCTCGACTACTACACCGGCGTCGTCTTCGAGTGTTTCGACTCGACGGGGGAGGTGTCCCGCTCCGTCTTCGGCGGGGGTCGCTACGACGACCTCATCGAGAGCTTCGGCGGCCAGCCGACCCCCGCGGTCGGCGTCGCGCCGGGCCACGCGACGCTCAAGCTGCTGTGTCAGCGCGCGGGCGTCTGGCCCGACGAGGAGCTGGACACCGACTACTACGTGCTCTCCGTCGGCGACACCCGCGCCGAAGCCGCCGAGGTGGCGCGCGGGCTTCGCGACCTCGGCCACGTCGTCGAGAGCGACGTCTCGGGCCGTTCGTTCGGGGCCCAGCTCGGCTACGCCGATTCGATCAACGCCGAAACGGTCGTGATCGTCGGGGAGCGCGACCTCGCGAACGGCGAGCTCACGATCAAGGACATGGCCAGCGGCGACGAGACGACCGTCCCCGTCGAGGAGTTCCCGCCCGCGTCCGGCCGGCCCACCTACGAGGACTACGAGTGAGCGTCACCGCCGCGTAGCCGTTCTATGTCGTCATCCACCGCCCCGACGACGCGTATCGGCGGACTCGCTACTCGAACGCGATCCGATCGAGGAGCGTCGCCGTCGCGTCCTCGTCGAACCGCATCGGTCGCCGCCACCACGGGCCCTTGCCCGAGTCGGAGGAGAGCGCCGTGACGATCCGGTTCGCTGTCGCCCCCGCGTCGGGCGTACTGAAGGGAACCACGCGCTCGAAGCGGCCCGACGCCGCCGGGTCGCCACGGACGACGACGCGCGCGTCGAACGGGTCGCGCTTCAGGTGCGCGTTGGTCGGCGCGAGTGCGGCCGCGGCCTCGCGGCCCGGCCCCTCCAGGACCGTCTCGACGCGGATCCCCGCGATGAGGTACGCCCCCCAGTCGGGTGCGAGGTCGTCGTCCATCGCGCCCGGGTCAGGTACGGCGTCCGTCCCCTCGCCGACGGGTCCCTGCCAGCCGTGCGGACGCGCCGTCAGCGTCGCGTAAAACAGCAGCCAGTCGCCGGCCGCCAGGTCGGCTATCGGCCCCGCCTTGACGGCGTACGGGTCGCCGTAAGTGGCGTGGCGTCGGCCGTGGACGCCCGGGAACTCCGGGTCCATGTGAACGGCGGTCCCGCGAAGCTCCTCCGGAAGCGAGAACGGGAGGTCGAGGTCGGCGTACGTCGGGAGGGGTTCGTCGACCGGGAACCGGTCGCGCGGGAGGGTCGCCGCCGGCTCGGGGATCGGGACGTACGCGAACGAGCCGTCGGGATACACCGGGCCGCGGAACCCCGGCTCGTTCGTGTTGGCGGCGACGTTGACGGCGACGGCGCGTGGCATGGTCGTGGTGGTACGGGTGGGTCGTGGTGGTACGGGTGGGTCGTGGTGGTACGGGTGGGTCGTGGTGGTACGGG
>LFFM01000221.1_pt1 | contig 38492 bp, 29 predicted proteins | sample 643131 | NCBI WGS metagenome assembly LFFM01 (sample SAMN03777445, study PRJNA286221) | soda lake metagenome | biome: soda lake; feature: Kulunda steppe; material: water; isolation source: sample Tc-Br brine of Tanatar trona crystallizer | place: Russia: Kulunda steppe | collected 2011-07
AGATGATTTGTTTGGCTTCAAAGCGATCAAACATAGCCCTATCCGGAGGATAAGGCGAGGCTTGAGCGCGAAGAAGCCGGACAAATCAGCCGGCGAATGCCGATGGGAGACTTTTTTGACCGCTTCTCAGTCCGGAAGACAGAGGCCCTCGTCGTCGCTGCACACGAAGTCATCACAGCACTCGTTGTCTTCTTCGCAGGGTTCCTCAAATCCAGTGCAGCACTCGCCGCACTCGATGGTTCCACCGCATTCGTCGGCGTGAATGCCGCACTGACCTTTGACGTCCTCACATTCGATGGGCTCGCATTCCGGAGCGATGCAGGCCGACAGATCGAAAACCATGTACAGCAGCGCTTGCTCCTGATTGCTTAACGCACCTCCACCGCCACACCCCGATGGAAAGTTGCTGGCGCTGCCACTGGCTACGTGAAGGTCGGAGAAGACAGCTCTTCCGCAGGCGTCGTCGCCCTCCGTTCCCAGCGGCATATTAAACGAGAAGTACGCCGGCGCCTCCTCGGCGGGATACCACAGCCAGGTCTTGGCCACACTTTCATCGATGGTGTCTACTGAATACCGGTCGTCCGTCAGCGACATCTGCCCACTGCCATCGAGAGCGCCGACGCCATTGAGCCAATCCTCCATTTCCTGGCCTTCGGAGTGGCTGGTATCGACTTCCACAATCCCCGAAGAACCGCCGAAGGTCGAATCATTCCAATCGGCCACCGACTGCATCTCGTCGGATCCGTATTTCAACCACACGTACTGGAAGTGCGACATAAATGCCCGGCCGCCAGAGCGCAGAAACTGTGGAAACGATAACATCGCCAGATCGGGCTTATCGCTAAGCGTCTCCGAGCAGTCGCAGGAATCGAGAAAGATGTCGTATTCCTCCATCTTCGACCCATCGTTCCAGAAGACCGAGGCATCCGAGAAGGACTCACCGGAAGAAAAGCTGCTGCCCCCACCGCCGCCCTGAAAGATATTGACCGCTCCGTCGCCGTCTTCGGTCGTAAATTCATCGTCGTCAATCCCGACGTTTCGCACCAGACAGGACATGGCGTCGCAGCCTCCAGTGGCCACGGCGATGCGCGGCAGGTTGCCCTCGGATTGATTTTTCGGAAGGCGCGTTAGCTCGTCGTCCAAGTCGTTGGTGGCACAGGGATCGAGATCGTCGATCGTGACCTCTCGTCGCCACTTACCGGTCTGAACGACCAGCGATACATCCTCGGCAACCGGGAAATTCGGAAGCTCGAAGTCACCGTCGGCATCGGTGATCGTCTGCGTCAATGGATCGCCGGTGATCAGCTCTTCGCAAGGCGCACAGGTCGCTCCCTCTGGAAGCGGCTCCAGATCGTCCTGTGGCACATAGACCGTGACATTGGGAAGTGGGTAGTCGCCGGAGGGAGTGTGGACCGTACCGGTGACCGTCGTCGAGTCGCCGGTCGGACAATTGACCTGAAGACATTCAATGCCCTCGCACTGGTCATCGAGGGGAACGCAGGCCCCGGGGCCGTCGTCGTCATTCTCGCAGGTAATCCCGCCGCCGGCCCCACAATCGGAACTGCTGTTGCAATCGTCGTAACAGCGTCCGCGAAAACACTCCATGCCCTCGTCGCAGCTGACATCACCGCAGTCGACATCGACGCAGCGGCCGGTATTGCAGATGGTGTTGTCGCCGGAACAGTCGAGGTCGCTGTCACAGACGTCGTAGCAGGCGCCGTGATAACAGGTCTCGCCATCGTCACATTCGAGTTCCTCGCAGGTCGGATCCGGCTCGTCATTGGCGTCTTCGTCCGGTCCCGTATCCTGGTCGCCCTGGTTATCCTGGTTATCATTGGCATCGGGATCCGGATCGCCGACGTCGGTGACGTCATTGTCGTTGACGTCGTCATTTTCCGAATCAACTTCCTCGTCAGTGCATCCGATGAGTCCGGAAGCCACGATCAACACCAAACCGACCATGACTGTCGCCGGTCGTGCCATGTCGAACATATTTTCTGTTGTTCCACTGCCCATTATTCTCGACCCTGCCCTGTTGGAGTTCTGCTCGAAACTGGCCGACGGCATTCGGCGGCCTCGCTCCGAAACTCACGAATACGCCCTGTCCCCCCCGAATAAGCGGCCAAAAACATCACCCACGACGGGTGACAATGGCGTCCGCGTCGACAGACTAACAAGGGACCATTGCCGGCACAACAGAGCTGGACTTTCGTCTCAACGTCGCAACTGGTTCGAAACCATGACCGCCCACGCAACTCGATGCCGCGAGCCCCATCCAGTGTTTGGTTTCGACTCCGCAACCGGCGTCCGGACGTCCCACCCCGCCACCTCGGCAGATTGCTGAAATCGACGCTCGACAATCGAGAAACGACGAGCTCGAAATTCCAGCGGCACTCCAGTCTGCCCCCCCGCAAATTCGACACCGCCCGCCTGTGCCTGGTCTTCGCCGACGACCGCAGCGTCTACATCAAACCCGACGACTCAAGCCGCGAAAGCCACCGGCCGACTCCCCCGAGATATGTGGTCACCGCCTCGAGCCGCGACTCCCCGACGCGGGGCGCTTCTGATCGTCGTCTTCGCCGCTTGAATCGACGTCCATTGCCGCTTCGATCAGTGCTTCGGCGGAGCGTTCGCGCGCTGCGTACGCTTGCCTGACGCGCTCCACCTGCCCCGCGGAGAGCGTGCCGCCCAGCGATTCGATGGCGACGGCGAGATCGATGATGGTCTGATGTGCCGCAAGATCGGCGTCGTCGACTGCGTCGACTTCCTCAAGCGCATCGCGCAGCACGTCGATCGCGGCCGGATCACCGTACGTCGCGACATAACTGGCTCCGAGCTGAGGGTCATCGGCGACCACAGCTTCCAGAACGTCGATAATGCGCCCGTCGCGAATCTCCAGCGTCGCCAGCACCTCCGCCAGTCGCGAGGCCAGCTCGGGCTCCTCGTCGACGACCGCGAGGATCGGCCCCAATGCCGGAGCCCCGATTTTTTGGAGTGCGAAAATCGCCGCTCCGTGCAACAGGTCATCCGGTTCTGTCGTCGCTGCGATCTCCACCAGCGCTTCCACCGCCTCCAGCTGTCGACGCTCGCCGAGCAGCCGCACCGCGTGGATCGGCGCCCATCCGCCGCCCGGAGCGTCCACCGAGGCCAGACCGATATCGAGGGCCATGGCAACCAGCGCCTCCCCGACCCGACGGTTGCTCTCGACGATCTCGCCTCTCAGTTCCTTTGGCAGTCGTTGGCCGGCGTCGATAACCCGCTCGACCAGTCGCTGCACCTCCGGATCGTCGGCGTACATTTCGTCGAAGCTGGACATGGCCATACTCGTCGGGAGTGAGTGTCGTAGTCAGAATGGACCGTGCTCCCGCAAAATATGGACATCGCCGGCGATACCACCAAATAATTCACCGACCCAAAAGCCCCGATCCGTCTTTCGCTATCGGTGCATCAGCCTTGACCGCTACAACCACCCTCCCCATCGCCTTGCGGTACCAATGACCCCGATACGCCTTGCGCTATCGGTGAATCAGCCTTGTTCGCTACAACCGCCGCCGCGAGTAATCCCCCGTGCCGGGCTTGTCCCGTCATCATCGGCGTCCAGGCCGCCGGATAAAACGAACCGCCCCCCCCCAGCGCATTCAGGAACCCGGTGTGAGTCGCTCCACGACGGCCTCTGTGATCGTCAACGACCGGTGTTTTTCATCGACGATGATCACCGTGCCCGGCACCTCGGCGCCGATGCGCTCTGGAATGGAGCCGAAGACCGCCTGCTTGAGGGTTCCGGTCCGCGTCGCACCGACACAGATCGTGTCGAAGGGCATCACCGCATGGATCAGGGTCTTTTCGATATCGTCTCCGACCACGACCTTGGCGTCGTACTCTCTCGGTGCGAGCCCGACCTCTTCGGCGACCTCCCGGATCCGGGTTCGACCGGTCTCCATGGCCGCCTCTTCGTCGTCTCCGGTGGGCTGAACATTCAGTAGTGTCAGCGACGTATTCGGATTGACATTGGCCAGTTGTCGGGCCTCGTGGACCGCGATTTTCGTCGCCGGCCCTGTTCCGACCAGAGCGACGACTTCACCGATTCCTCCCGACCCCGGTTTGACGAGATTGACCTCGCAGGGGCTATTGCGGATCACGCGGTCGATCGTGGAGCCCAGAATGTATTCGCGGCGCTTTCGCTGACCGCTCCAGCCCATGACCACCCGCTGGGCCTTCTCCTGGCGCGTCACCTCCAAAATCGCCTGCGCCGGGTCCCGCGCCAAAATCGCCCGGGTTCGAATCGGCACGCCCAGCCGCTCGGAGTGCTCGCTTACGGCCTCCAGCAATTTCTGCTGCTGGGCCAGTCGCGTCTGCTCGAAGCGAAGATGCTGGGCCGGAGAGACCTGCGCCGGAATCTGTATGATGTTGACGGCGATGATCTCCGGATTGTCCTGCTCGTGGATCGCCGCTGCGCCCATCTCAATCAACAATTCTTCCGTCGCCGGATTGGCCACTGGTACCACGACGCTAAAGCGTTCATCGGCCCCCTCCGGAACGGTCAGCCCGGTGCCCACAATGGCCTCGCCGATCAGATTTTCCGGCGCCGCATGATGCCGCGCGTAAAAGGCGTACCAGCCGGCGCCGAATACCAGCACCGCCGTGCCGACGCCCAGCACCAACAGCTCCATCTGCAAAATGATCGCCACACAGGACAACAGCCCCAGCCCCGGCACCAGCGGATACAACAGACCGGGAATTTTGAAATCCGGATCGTAATCCGAGGGTCCGGCCCTGCGCATTACCAGCACTGCCAGGTGGACCAACCCATAGGTGACCAAAAACGCAAAACTGGCGACCTCGGCGAGAAACCCGATCTCGATGCCCGGAATCACCAGGATCCCCAAAATCAGCAGCCCCGTCAAAGCGATGGCGCGGTAGGGCGTCTGAAATTGTTCGTGGATGTCGTTGAGCCACTCCGACAAGATCTTGTCGCGACCCATCGCAAAATTGACCCGCGCCGCCGACAAAATCGAAGCATTCGCCGACGAGATCGTCGCCAACAGCGCTCCCAGAACCATCAACAGCGCCCCCCAGCTTCCCAAAAATTGTTCGGCCACGTCGGCCACCGGAATCTTGGACTCACCCAGCACCTGACCGTCCAAAATACCCGTCGATACCAGCATTACCGCCGCATACAACACCATCGGCACCAACACCGACGCGAGCATCGAAAGCGGCAGGTTTCGCCCCGGGTTTTTGATCTCCTCGGCACTGGTGGCAATGACCTCAAAACCGATAAACGACACGTACAGCGTCGCCGTCAGCCCCGCCACAGCCCCCCAACTGTGGTGTTCGAATTTGCCGACATCGATATTGAACGCCCCGACGGTGACAAAGGTGACGATCAATCCCATCAACGCCACGACGATCAGGTTCTGGATCGCACTGGCGTCCTTTGAGCCCCGGTAATTTAAAAACACCAGAAAGGCCGTCATCCCCAGCGCCAGCAAGGTCACCGGCGCCCCGTCGCCCAGAAAATAGGTCATGTACTGGCCGAAACCGACCATGTAGAAGGCCGTGGCAAACATCAGTCCCATCCACATCCCCCAGCCGACGATGCTGCCCACAAAACTCCCCAGAGAGCGATTGACGTAGTAGTAACTCCCGCCGGCCCGGGGCATCCCGGTGGCCAACTCCGACAGCGATACTGCTGTCAACAGCGAGATCAGCCCGCCGATCACAAAGGAGAGCGCGGAGGTCGTCCCTGCTTCGGCGGCGGCAATGCTGGGAAGAATAAAGATTCCGGCCCCAATCATCGTGCCCACACCGAGAGTGAAGGCCTCCAAAAAACCGAGGTCGCGGGCCAGTTCTGCTGTCTGTTCAGAGTCGCTCATCGCATTGCATCCAAAAAAATAAGGTCGGAACGTCCACCGAGTCGCTTATCAAATCGAGCACGATAATACGCCGATGATGGTGAGATGAAAGTGTATTCGGCTCGTCTTCGGCATCCGCCGTCGTCAATCCCCCCACCGTCACGGGCAAAACCAACACCAGCACCGCACCATCCAATGCCGTCGACGCCCTTCCCCGCACCCGTCGCCCCCCGCGATGTCCGAACACCTCGTCAACGGTGAAAAAACCGCTATGCTTATTGCCCCCACTCGCTATCACAAGCCGATAAACCTATGACCCACCATGGATTCTGCCCCTTCCCGACTCGATCCGGAGCGATTTCGCGCCGGCGCCCGCGACGCCAATCAGTATTTTACGATCCTGATTTTCGTCGCCTCCGCCGTCATTGCTCTTCTGGTCTTCGGTTCCGCCGCTGCCGTCGCTCAGGGCATATCCTACGGTGTCGTCTTCGCCGTCGACGCCGCCGTGGTCGTCGCCGGATTCAGCGCCATGCGGTGGTTCGACAACGCCCTGGCCCGCCGGGCTCGCAACGCCTGGGCAGAGGCCGCCAACACCTGCGACCTGGTCACCGGCATCGATTCCGTGGAAGCCGTCCCGACGATGCACGGCACAATCGACGGCCGGAAGCTAGATATCCGCCTTACCGCCGAACAGAATTACGCCGCCGGCAAGGAACTCGTCCGAACTGTCTTCGACGTCCAACTCGAAGAGCGACTTGCCCCTCTGGAACTGGCATTTCGCGACACCGTCTATTTCCGGGAATCCGAAGGGGTTGCCCTCGACAAACAGGGTGATATCCGGGTCTACGGTATCGACGGCGATCCCGGCAGTGACCACCTCAATAACTCCGCCCTCCGCAACCAACTCGCCGAGGCCGCCACCCAGTTTGGCACCCTCCACATCGTCAATGGCTCCATCGATGCCGACTGGACCGGCGCCCCCCGACGTGCCGACGATCTGATCGAGGCCATCGACACCCTCGTCGATCTCGCCGACCACCTCGAAGAGACCTTCGCGTCGGCGTGACCTGCCATCTTCGGGATGCCCGCAGTCGATAGGGTTGGCCCACCGGCGCCGCTTTTGCCACAACACGCCGCCTGACACTTGCCTCTGCAGTCACGCCATCACCGGTCGGCAATGAAGTCCGGTGTTGACGGTCACCGGTTCACCGATACCCCTCCGCCGGGGGTGAGGCGACCTCCTCGTGCTACTGATGCACTGCGATTTCCCGTAATCACTGCACTCAGCGACGGCTGGGGCCAGGAGCGAGCCTGGAGCTCTACTGGAAGACGAACGCCAGGTAGACACCGGGGCTGACATCGCGAATTCGCTCCATCGGCTCCAACACCCTCGTGCACTCTACGAACTACGCCCCCCTGAACGATTGGAGCCGATGTCCTCCGCCGGGAGAATAGCGACCAAGAACCCTTGGGGTGCCTCGGCCCCGGGGCGAACGCCAGTGAGATACCCGGGGCTGACATCGCGGCTCCTTCTCCATCCGATCATGAACTCCAAAACCACGCGATGACAGTCGAACTCCGTCGCTTCGCTCCTCGTCCGCCCTGGGGATGTCATCGGCTCCAACACCCTCGTGTACTCTCCGAACCTCGCCCTCCGCTTCCCGATTGGAGCCGATGTCATCTGCCGGGAGAAAAGCGACCGAATACCCTCGGTGCCCTGGCCCGGCTACGTTGTTCTGTGCGTTCGTAGCGGCCGGCCGCCCAGATGCTCGGTCATCTCCGCTTCGAGCACCTCATTGAGGACCGTCTCGACGAGCTGACGGCTCGCCTCGTCGCGCTCGCCGAGAACCAGCTGTTGGATAATCTCGGCATCGATCGTAATCTCCCTGTTACCCATCATCTTCTCCGTGTTCGGTTTCGTGTCTCGACAATTCGAAACCTAACGTAAGGCGAGGGATGTCTCTCAACCTCTTTCCGGCCCTAACCACATCGGCCGTACCGGATGTACACAATTATCGGGACTCAACTCGTCATGGTTCAATAATCGATGAGGAACATAATGCTCCCCAAGATATCATCAACCAACGTCCGAAATCAGCTTGTGCAATTGATGTTTCGGGTTCAACGCCGGGCATTGACCGTCGAAAAATTCTGTTCGGAATACGAAACCCTATATAACTTCCAATTAGATAGAGAAGACCTATCCAAAGATGAAAATGAGCTATTTGCGAGACTCTTTAAAAAAGTCTCCTGGTATAGCCCCTACACTCCTGCTCTTCAGGGTAGACCGGAACTATTCGGAGACGAGGACATTCTAGCGACCGTACGAGACACACTCACTCAACTCGACTCCGGTCTCGCTGACGTACCACAGCCGGTAGATTTCCTCGCCGAATGGGGGCTAGAACCGTTCGAATCTGACCGGGCGCAACTGCACTGGGAATATCGACTCCATGAGCTTGAACCGGACAGCAACTCAAAGGTGAGTCTGAGTTTCTGCGGAACTGAAGGATGGCTTCGGACATTCACTGAGACCGATGGAATCCAAAATACGACAGCTATAGGGCAGATAAAATCGCTCGAATTCGTGGAGACCAACGAACCAATGAAAGCACTCGTCGGAATCTTTTCCGCAAAACGGCATCTGCTTCGATTGGAACTCCGAGTCTTCGATGGAATCACCGTCAACTGGAACGATAAAATATATTTTCCATGACGTTCATGGTGGGATTTCGGCCTCGGCCGGGGAAGCAAATATCGCAGACCGACAATCTCTCCACAGAAATCCAGTTCACTGACCTCCTTCGTCAGGAAGATCATGTTCTTGGTCGTTCTTTGAACTGCTCGAGTCGGGGTGGAAGATTGGCATCGGTTTTCTGAAACTCATATAGATCTACAGCTTTTTGAAGATCCATCCAGAACTCTGCAGAAGTCCCAAACGATGCCTCAAGGCGCCGGGCCATCTTCACATCGAGCGAAGTATGCCCCTGTACGAGGCGATTAACGGTCTTTACGTCACAACCAATATGCTCAGCTAGTTCTGTTTGAGTTATATTAGCGGGCTTGAGGAACTCCTCGAGAAGAATCTCTCCCGGCGTCGTTGGTTTTCTAGTTCTCTCGCGTTCCATCGACTTTGCCTTGTTTGTTGTGAACATTGCTCGGACTCAAATTCATGGCGACCACGACACAGCTTCAGTGGTAATCTTCGATTCTCACGTCCATCGGTCCTTCTTCCGTCCATCTAAACACCACGCGCCACTTTTGGTTAATCCTGATGCTGTACATTTCTTTCCGATCGCCTCGGAGCTTCTTCAAATTATTCCCCGGCGGATACCACAAATCCTGTGGAGACGTAGCTGCGTGCAACATGTCCAAACTCCTTCGCGCTTTGTCAGCGACCGGCTTCCAACCACAGCCTTTCGAAGGAAGTTCTCCAGAGTAGAAGAATTCCTCCGCCAAATTATCATCAAACGACTCGATTGACATGCTTACTCCTGTAGCAATTGTTATTTACCTCCACGTGGTAAAATAATCGCCACTTCGATGCGAATCAAACACTGCATTTACCACTCGGAGGTAAAAAGCGCCCGAATGCCTAATCTCATTCCTGGGTCCCACAGTCTACGGGGCCTTGCTTCCATCGGAACCTCCCTCCCGGGAGAGCCCGATCAGATGCAACTTCAGCCGCCACCACTCCGGCTCCTCATCGAAGGACTCCCGGATCGGTCGGAGTGCATCGCCGGGCTCCCAATCATTGGCCCGGCTTCGCAGTTGTTCGAGAAACCCCTCGTCGAGATGGGGACGCAGATCGAAGTGTTCTCCTCGTCGGGTCAGCGCCATCAGATGACCGGCGACCGTGCTATGATAGCCGGACTCCGTCGCGTCTTTCCTATCCTGAACGATTGGAGCCGATGTCATCTGCCGCGAGAAAAGCGACCGAGTACCCTTGGGGTGGTCTCTGCGACCATTTGTAATTTCGCGGGACAACACGGGCTTACACCCGTGGCTGTCTTCGTCGCCGCCTGGACCCCGGCGGCGAGGTGCTCGGAAGCCCAGGCATCCTGCGCACAGCCGTGTTGTCGGTATCGGTTTTATCGCGCGTGCGACATTCACACCGTGATGCGCAGGGCGGCCTCAGCCCCCGAGCATCATCGCGCGTAGCGCGACCCGGTAAGCCACGGGTATGAACCCGTGGGGAGTCTCCGTGCTCAAAAGGATTTTCGACGTTGTGTAGGATCATGAGGCGTGTTCCCCTGATTTGATGACAGAATACCGGTGGACCGACGCTCCACGATCGGCGCCGGCCCACCCCGCCCGTCGAAGGTCAATTCGTCCCCTCGATACCGGCCATCGGTTCGTCGGCCGCCACATTGCGCCGGTGCTGGGCCTGTGCCTCCTTTCGGGTCCGGAATCGCTGGACGACCGTCGAACCGTCCCGTCGATTGACGGTGATGACGCAGTAGTCCCCCTCGCCGACTTCGACGTAGTCTGCGCCGTCTCCGTCGCGCCCGCTGTTGCTCTTCATCTTCTCGTTGCTCTTCATGGTCTTGCTCCATCTGTCGAAATTTGATGTCAGCCACGTACATCTTATTTGAGGGGAAGAGCTCCCTCTATTATTGTTATCGACAGATCGCCCCCCGATTTTGCGTCTCAAATGAAATTTTCTCGAATAGCCCCAAAACAACGCCGACGGCATCCAAATTTTCGCCCTAGAAACGCCAAAACCCGCTAAACTGTTGTAGATTAGCGGGTTTCGGATCAGTCGGAGCGGTCGGATTCGAACCGACGACCCCATGCACCCCATGCATGTGCGCTACCATACTGCGCCACGCTCCGATATGTGCTGTGGCGGCAAATCCTCTCCGCCGCGGGACCACTGTTTAACCAGAAAACCGGGACACCGTCAAGCGGCTCATGCCGCATGGGTCAATACAGATCGCGGAGGCCATCTATTCCCGCTTTGGTCTGCCCATCGGCGCCCGGCACGCCGGGTTATCCCCGATTATGGCGTGAGGTTACGCTCTCGGCAGGATTCCTCGGAGGTTCCGCGCCGCTCCATGCACCGCTCAAAGGGCTCGCAGCCGTGGACGTCGCCGTCGGTGACGTAGCAGCGATGGCGCTCGATGCAATCGCGGCAATTGTCTTCGATGACCCGCTCTCGGTTCTCTTCGGAGCGACCCTGGGCGGCCTCGCGCTGCCCTTCGATCTCGTCGACCCCGCGGTTGTCGCGGTAGATTTCGACGATCATTTCTCCGTCTCCGAAGTCCGGCCACTGGTCGGCTTCCGGTCCCCGGGGTTCGTCGTGGTAGAATTCGACGACCAGCTCGCCGGAGACCGTTGCGCAACCGACGGCAGTCCAGGCCGATCTGTTGTCGCGAGCGGCGACCTGAGATGTGCCTCCGGAACCGCGGGAAAACCCGGGATTATTGCCCAATCGCTGAATGTGTTCGTCGGGGTGATAAAAATCGGTATGGAAGGTCTGGCGAGCCTGCCAGTTGAGTTCGGCGTCGGTGTCGAGAGCCAGGCCGATGGCATGGCACTGTCCGGCGGCGGTGTCGATGCGCAGCGGACTGAGGTTTGCCAAATCGAGACGCCGCGTGTCGATGTGGTGGCTGTAGCCGCGCTCGCTCGCCTCGTCGGCCTGTTGGGCCAATAACACCTCGGGGTCGCGCTCGATTTCAGCGGGCTCGACGTCCGGGATATAGACGGCGACCCCCGTACCGTCGGCGATATTCAGGACCGCCACGTTGGCCCCCATCTCGCCGGCTGCTTCCCGCAGCGCCAACCGGATCTCGTCGTCGGTGTACCCGTCAGTGCTGGAGGCCCGCAGATCGGCGACTTCTTCGATGGGGTCTTCTTCGGTCGGGTAACCCGACTCATAGACCAACTCGTCGGTGCCACCGAAATATATCCCGGCCGGCAGCTCGTCCTCGTTGGCGTCGAAATCGTAGACGTCGACGTCGTCGGCATCTCGCTCCGCGAGGTCGGGACCGCGAATCGACATCGAAGTCGTTCGAGTCACCGAGGGAAGATCGACGGACGCTCCCTCCGACGACGTCGATTCGTCCTGTGAGTCCGACTGCGTCGCCCGCTCCGTGTCATCCGCCGACGACTCCCTCTCCGAGCTGTCGGAGCGAACCTCCTGGGCGGCCCGATCAGCGGCCGTTAACGCCGTCTGACAGCCGACCACGGAGGCCACCACCACCGTCAGTATCACCACTACTGAAACTGTCTTTGTCAGATGCTCCACAATAACTCCTCAGACCACATTTCTCATGAGACCTCCCAGCGCAGCGCGCCCGCATCGAACCGCGAACGTGCCCGCCAATTTGAGGCAACACAGGGGTTATGACGGCCCACCCAGCGCCTCAAGCCGCGTGCGCACGGTAAAACAGGGTCGCCCCCGTTTCAATCAGCACTCAGACTACTAGTGGCAACAGGCCTCGTGAGTTCCCTGTCGCACGCTCCGGAATTCAACCCACCGGGCACGACCTCGGTCTTGAAGTTTACGGGGGGCCGATGCATCATGGCGGCGAACGCAAGTTCGGGCATCTGATTCGACGGTTGATGACCGCCGAATGGGAGACCAATATTTCCGAGGTATTGCCGTGCAAAAAGTCGTAGCGATTGCCAATCAGAAAGGGGGCGTCGGAAAGACGACGACCTCCGTGAATATGGCGGCCTGTCTGGCCGGCGAGGACTGTTCCGTATTGCTCATCGACCTCGATCCGCAGGGCAATGCCACCAGCGGTCTCGGTATCGATCGCGAGGACTGCGAGGCGTCGATCTACGACGGTCTCGTCGACGACGCGTCGCTCGGCGAACTCAGCGTCGATACACCGACCGAAAATCTCGATCTGGTGCCGAGTACCACCGACCTGGCGGGAGCACAGATCGAGCTCGTGGAACATCCGCGCCGGGAGTTTCGGCTACGCCGGGCCATCGAGCGCTCCGATGCGGAGTACGACTTTATCATCCTCGACTGTCCTCCGTCGCTGGGTCTGTTGACACTCAACGCCCTGGCGGCGGCCAATACGGTGTTGGTGCCCATCCAGACCGAGTACTACGCGCTGGAGGGGCTGGGTCATCTTTTGGAGACGATCGAGTTGATCCACGAGCATCTCAACCCGGCGCTGAGCATCGAGGGCATCTTGCTGACGATGTACGATGGGCGAACCAACCTGAGTGAGCAGGTCGCCACCGAGGTCTCAACCCACTTCGGGGATCTGGTCTTCGAGACGGTGATCCCGCGCAATGTGCGACTCGGCGAGGCCCCGTCATTCGGAAAACCGATCACCGAATACGACAATTCCTCTCGAGGAGCCCGGTCGTACCGCGACTTCGCCCGGGAATTTCTGGAGCGCAACGGCACGCCCGGCGTCAGCAGCGGCGCCGCGTAGTCGACACACCACCCCGCATCTATGCCCGTTGCTCCCCCCCTCCTGATTCCGCATACGTGAACTACTATGACCGACAACGACGATACCTCTTCTCGCCGACGCCGGGCGCTGGGTAAAGGCCTGGGCGCGCTCATTCCAAATGACGACGGCGACGACGAAAGAAAGGAGCGCTACGTCGAACTACCGGTCGCTCAGATCAAGGCGGCGCGCCGCCAACCGCGCACCGAATTCGACGACCAACGGCTCCGGGAACTCGCCGAAAGTATCGCCGAGAGCGGATTGATTCAGCCGCTGGTGGTGCGAGAGAAGCGCGGGAGCTACGAACTTATCGCCGGGGAGCGAAGACTGCGCGCCTGTGAGATCGCCGACATCGAGACGGCGCCGGCGGTCATCAAGGACGTCACCGACACCGAGGCCTACACCCTGGCGCTCGTGGAAAACGTCCAGCGCGAGGACCTCAATCCCGTCGAAGAAGCCATCGCCTATCAAAAATTGCTAAGCGATACGGGCGCCAGCAAGACCGAATTGGCCGAACAACTCGGCAAGTCGCGCTCCGCGCTGTCGAATTCGGTGCGACTTCTGGAACTACCGGACGACGCCCTGGACCTGCTGGCGGTGGGCCGCATCTCGTCGGGCCACGCCCGGGCGTTGATTTCACTCGACGACCGGGCCGCCAATCAGATGGCCAAGCGGATCGTCACCCGCGGATGGTCGGTGCGAAAGACGGAAGAGGAAGTCCGAAAGCTCAATAATGATTCAGATGCCGACGACGATAACTCGTCGTCGACATCGCGATACCGCGACGACGCCCTGGTTCGCGATCTCACCGAACGCCTCCAGCACAGCCTGGGCACCAAGGTCAAAGTCAAAGACCGCGACGGCAAGGGCAAAATCGAGATCCACTACGAAGACGTCGACATTCTTCAGTCGGTACTCGACCAGATTTTGGACGACGAATAGGTAGGGTGGAGAATTTGAAGCTGGTCGATTGCTGACGACGCCCCTCCGAGCGTCGGCTGGAAAGCGCCGACGCCCACCTCCTTTATGCTCGTACGAGTGCCAGTCGAGCCGCAGACTCGCAAAAGCGAGTCATGCTCTGGGGAGGAGCGTTGTGGTATTTCGGAAAAGTATTTGCTCCTTGATGCTCGGATGAGTGCCGCGGAGCGGTGGAGGAGCACTGGGAGTACGCGAAACATAAACCTTCGCGTCGGCGAATTGCGTCATCGTGTTTTCGTGGAGCGCGGAGAGCTTCTCCGCAGTCGACGACGACCGGGCCCGAGTGTGCGAGGGTCCGAGGAGGAGTCGGCAGGATCGCGATGCACGTCGGGTGTCTCGTGCCGAGCGAAGGCATGAGGCTCACCGGTGCCCCCCCTCAGCCTCCGCTGCGCTCCGGCAGCCCCCCCCACGGGTGAGCCGACTTCTAGGAGGTAGCGGCGGGACGAGGTGGAGCAGCTTGGTGTTGGCGGTATGAGGTCGCTGGAGACGCCCACCTCCTTTATTCCCGGATGGGTGCCGAGCGATCTCGGTTCGCCTCCATCCATTTGAAATCCGTTTCCATTTTCTGCGATGCTATGCGGTGGAGGCTCGTCATCACCCATCGGCGACCGAACCTGGTCGTCCGCAGCGTCTGCGGTTCTCCATCGTCGAAGGCATGCCCCCCCTGGCCTTCGCAGGGTTGATGGCTGAGTTAGGAGAGGAAAAACAACGAGTTGGTGCTTCGGACGCAACGCGTTTTTGAGAAAACGCAATGTGGCCTGCGGCACATGTCTGTTTTTTTCCGAACCTGAGGACGAACCATGAATTGGTTTACTCGATACAATACAGTCGGTCTGCTGACGATACTTCTCGCTACTGCCACCGGCTGCCCGCCCAGCGATCCTGGAACTGCCAACGACAACGATTTTTCGACGACTCCTACCATTGAGGCCTTTGACGCCTCACCCGGTGCCATCTCGTCGGGCGTCGACGTTCACGGAGATGATGTCCAGGGCGACGTCGAATTGAGTTGGGAGACCGACGACGCCGCAGACATTTCAGTATTCGCCAACGATGCCCCCGTGGACCTCGACGACTGCCAACCGTTGAGCGATGAAAATGAAGCCTGCGTCGACGGCGGCTCCATTACCGCCGAGCCTCTGGAAGATACGACGTACCGACTGGAGGTTGTCGGTCACGAAGATGTGGAATGCCAACTCGAAGACGGGGATGTCCAGAATTCCAGCGACTGCGCCTCGCAAGAGGTCGATGTCAGCGTTGACGATCCGGCGCGCATGACACTGGAACGCGATGAGAATAGATTTGAGCCCGGTGACGAATTCTCCGTCTCCTATGAGGTGGAACACGCCGGGGAATTCGACCTCGGAATTGCCGAAGACGGTGAATTGTCCGAAATCTGCGAAGTCGACGGCAGTGGAATCTGTTCTCGGCCCGATGAGGACTCCGGCGAGTTGCACTTCCACGATATCGACGAAGCGATCACGGTTTCGGGAACTGCCAGCAACGACGCTGATGACGACCTCGGAAATATCGACGTCGGCGATGTCGAATTGGAGCTATTTCCGGTAGGCACACCGGTAGTTACCTCCTTTGACGCCGATCCGACGCACGTGGCCTTTGGCGAAACGTCGACACTTCACTGGGAGACCGAAGAAGCTGCGGAAGTCGAAGTGAGCTCCAATTTCGAAGGTCTTATCGAAACCGACCTGTCGGAGTGTACCGACGTCGACAGTGAAGGCGTCGGCTCCTGCGAGTTGACCTTTACCGACGACGAGTCCGAAGATCTGCCGGTCGAATTCACCATTACCGCCCACAGTGACGATGGTGAAGTCTCGAGTCCCGCAGAGACCACCGTGATCCTGGGATCGGCTCCGGATATCACCGACTTCGACGCTGCTCCGATGCAACTTCCCGAACAAGGAGGCGATGTCGACCTGTCGTGGACCGTCGAAAACGAACCCAGTCATCTGGAAATCGCCGACGACGACGGTGACATCATGCTCGATACCGACGACGGAACGGGTACCGACGCCTGCGATAGCAGCGGCGACGACTGCAACCTGAGCGAGGACTCGTTGACCGTGGAAGACGTCACCGAAAATACCCAGTTTACCCTGACGGCGACCAGCCCGCTCGGCTCCGATAGTTCATCGGTCAATATCACCATCGAGGGCGCCCCGCAGATCACCTCGCTGGAGGTCGATAGCCAGGACGTCACCGGTGAGCCGGCAATCGTCGACAGTTCCACCGTCGACTTTAGCTGGACCACAGAAGACGCCGACGATGGAACGCACCTGGAACGCGGTGACCGCCCCGACGGCGGCTGTGATTCCAGTGATGTGTCCTGGAGCGACATCAGCGACTTTCCCGGCGATCAAAGCGGTAGTTACGACCTCGATGATCTCGATCAGACCGAGGAGTGCTTCCAGTTGACTGCCGAAGGCGATGCCGACCAATCGGCATCGTCCACATTTCACGTCGTCCGCCATCCGGAGGTCTCGAGTTTTGATGCCGATCCCTCAGAGGCGACTCGCGGTGACGACATCGAATTGACCTGGGATACGCCGTTTGGCGACGACGTCGATGTCGACGTCGATCCCGGCGCCGCCGTCAGCAGTGACGACCTCGACGAGTGCATCGATGTCAGCAATGGAAGCGGTTCCTGTACCGTCAGCATCCGCTCCGGCGCCCCGCTGGGCGATACGGAATTCGAAATCGTGGCCCACGGATTTGACGATACGGTCTCCGAATCAGCGACGACCACCGTCTTCGTTGGAGATGCTCCGGTCATCGACTCGTTTTCGAGCCCCGCCACGGCCACTGCCGGCGACAATGTGGAACTGAACTGGGAGAGCTCCGAGGGGGACCATCTAACGATATGGGACGGCGACGACATCGAGTTTGAGAGCGACGACTCCGATGTCATCGACGACGGCTCGCATACGGTAGACGACGTTCAGGGAACTACGACCTGGACGCTGGAAGTCGACAATGACTTTGGCTCCGACACCTCCGATACCACCACCTTTTTGGGACCGGCGATCGAGGTCTTCGACGTCAACGGCGTCGACGGTCTGGACGGAGAAGTCGAAGTCGATACCGGCGACGTCGAGTTTCACTGGGAAGTCGACGCCTCGGATACCCAGGATTTCGAGCGCGACGATATTCCGGCCAGCGGAGATTGCTCCGATGCCGATGACTGGTCGATACTGGCCGATGATGTCGATGCCGATGGCTCGTTTACCGAAGAAGATGTCACAGAAAACGGCTGTTATCGGCTGGTCGCCGAAGACGCTCAGGGACAAATGAGTTCGGTGACCATTCAGGTCATCGAGGTTCCCTACGTGATCCCGCCGGTGACGACCAATACCTCGAGTGTCCCCGGTGACACCGGCGGCACCGTCATTGTCGACGCCACCGTCTTCGGCGCTGACACCGCCGAATTCGAAGCTCGCTTCTACGACGATGACGACGCCGACGCCCCGACCGATACGGAGACCATCTGTACCGAATCCGGACTCGGCGGCGATGCCGACGAGAGCGATGTAGACTGTGTCCACGAGATGGATGGCGAACAATGCTCGGTTCTCGGATGCAACTACGACCCGCCGGAGGATACGGAGTACATCGAATACAACGTCACCACCATCGATAGCGAAGGTGACGAAAGTTCGACGACCACCGATGACGGCGAAAACGTCGATGTCATCTGGTAAGCGACTCTGATCTCGCGTATACTGCCGGCTCTCTACAGGGGGCCGGCCTTTTTTTGTGCTGCCCCCCCTGGCCTCCGCTCCCGGTAGTCACGCACGCGTGCGCCTCCGAAACCGGCGGCTACAAAAGAATTTCGCGGTAGCATCCTCGATTCGGCTCTATTCGGCCCCTCCGGCCTCCGCCCCGCCCTGTATCGGGGCGACTTGTTGAATTGTCGGGACCTGGCGCGCCTTGTGGCGGCGGTCCTCGGGATGTATTCCGTCGAGTCGAGACTGCCTTTTCTTCGACCCTGTGTTCCCGACCCGATGGGGGATCGTCGTCTCATCTGGTTACCCCCGCGAGGGGGCGGGTTTTTTGGCGCCCTTGCGGGTGACTGAAGACGCCCGCTTGCACCTCCCCAAGGAGGTGGTGTGGACCGCAACCGCTTTTTGGTGAGACAAGGTTTTTGGAACCCGTTAACCAGCCGGTCAGCGTTTTTCAGCTGCCGACACCCGGCCCGGTGTCTCCCGAAGTTGCCTACCCGAAGATCCGCTTTGAACACGGATCTGGCAGCGCCCGGTTGAACGCTGCGCCGCACCGGCGTGCCCTGGCACCAATTCCGAGCCCGCCCACCCTTAACGATGGGTTGGGACCCGGAGACTGCACCTGACTGCACTCATACGCAGGGGCCGCCGCCCGTCTCAGAAGGTCAGAAGAATCCGCAAAAGCGATTCTCGTCTTCGCGCGCTCCTCCGGGGCGGGCCCTTTGGTTGAAAAAATCACCCCGGAGTGTGAGCGAGCTCACAGAGCAAGCGCTCGACATCCCTTCCAACTCTATTGTCGACGATTCAGGGTTCGTTCTTGCGTACTTTTTTGATTTTCTCGGCAAACAGGAGGCTGCCCTGGCTTCCGAGCACCTTGCCGCCGATGTTTCAGGCGGCGATATAAACACCCGTGGCGTACCCCGTTGCGCTTTGCGCGATGATGCTCGAAGGCTGAAGCCATTCTGCGCTGCCCCCCGAAAAACCGACAACCCCCCGGAGCCCATGGCGGACTCCGGGGGGTTGTCGAATCAGTTCTTATGAAGCCAGACCGCGATCAGACCGGACGGACACCGGACTTTCTTTCGGGGCGCTGAACGGTCTTGTTTTTGGCGAGTTCGAGGCCGGCCATGATGTAGTCGCGGGTCTCGCGGGGGTCGATGACCTCGTCGATCAGTCCTCGACCGGCGACTTTGTAGATGTCGATATAGGGCTCGATGGCCTCCACGAGCTGCTTTTTGGTCTCCTCGGCATTGGGATTGCCCTCGAGCATCTTGCGGGCGAAAATTGAGACCATGCCCTCGGCGCCCATGACACTGATTTCGGCGGTGGGCCAGGCGACCAGAAGATCCGGCTCGTAGGCCTTGCCGCACATGACGTAGTAGCCCGCCCCGTAGGCCTTGCGAACAATGACCGTGATCTTGGGCACCGTGGCCTTTGAGACCTCAAAGAGCATCTTGGCGCCGTGACGGATGATCCCCTGCTTTTCGACCTTGCTGCCGATCATGAATCCCGGGACGTCTTGAAGGAAGACCAGCGGGATGTTGAAACTGTCGCAGAGGTTGACGAAGCGAGCGGCCTTGTCGGCGGAGTCGTTGTCGAGGACCCCCCCGTAGTATTTTGGATTATTGCCGATGACACCGACCGACCGTCCACCGACGCGGGCGAAGGCGGTGACGATGTTTTTGGCGAATTCGGGCTTCATCTCGAAATATTCACCGTCGTCGACGACGTTCTCGATGACGTCGTGCATATCGTAGGCACGGCGTTTTTCCTCGGGCAGTACATCCAGGAGCTGTTCGCGAACTTCTCCGCCCTCTTCGCGCTCCGGATCCTCTTCGAAGGGTTCGTCAGCGGCCGGCGGCTGTTCGCTGCAATTTTGCGGAAAGTAGCTGAGATATTCGCGAATTGAGTCCAGGCACTCCTCGTCGGTCTCGAAGCGCTGATCGGCGACACCAGAGTGTTTGTTGTGGACTTTCGAACCACCCAGGTCCTGTTCGTCGACGTCTTCACCGACGGCGGCCTTGACGAGCGGTGGTCCCCCGAGGGCCATGGAGCTGGTGCCGTCGACCATCGGGACGTAGTCCGCGAGGCCTGGGATGTAGGCGGTACCGGCAGCACCGGGACCGACCATCGCCGAGACCTGCGGGACGACGCCGCTCATGGTGACCTGTTCGCGAAACAGATAGCCGGAGTCCGCAAACGTCGAAATCTCATCGCCGTCAATGCCCGATCCGCTGTGGACACGGGCGCCGGCGGAGTCGATGAGCCAGATCATCGGGACCCGGTGCTTGATGGCGAATTCGCGGCAGCGCGTCACCTTGCGTTCGCTGACATCGCCGATCGAACCGCCGAGGACGGTAAAGTCGTAGGCGGCGCAGACGGCGGTTCGCCCGTTGATCTTGCCGAATCCGGTGATGACACCGTCGGCCGGGCTTCGGACGTCGTCTTGCGGGACCGGTTCCCCGTTGGCGTGAAAGTAGGCGTGCTGGCCAAACTCGGTAAACGAGTTGTCGTCATAGAGGTAGTCGATGCGCTGGCGGGCATCCATTTTGCCCCGATCGTGCTGACGCTCGACGCGCTCCGGGCCTCCCATCTCGAGGGTATCTTCCCGTTTTTCTTCGAGCTCTTTGACGAGTTCTCTCATCTTTTCGTTGACGTTGCCCATGGCGTTTCTCCCGTCGGGTGCAGTGACAAGTAAGTATCTACTAACAAGACATGCGGAGCATAATCAGACAGGTCCTTGCGTGCAAGTCCAAACCACCGATGAGCTTGACATTTTCGGCTCCGCCATCAGGTTTTGGTGCGCGCAATAAAGACCTTTGACGCAATTCCCCCTCTGTACAAGGCAGTATCATGGAGTTTTTGATCGACGACGAAAAAAAAGAGACGCTCAGCGGTATCGGGCTACTGGCATTGCGGCTGTCGGCGGGCCTGATGATGCTTTTTGCGCACGGCATCGGTAAAATCGAAAACTTCGGTGGGGTGGCCGAAAACTTCGACGGCCTGCTGGGGATGCCGGGCACGGTCAACGCCGTGCTCGTCATCTTTGCAGAAGTGCTGTGCGCGATCTTGATTATGGGCGGAGCCCTGACGCGACTGGCGGCGATTCCCCTGGTGATTGCAATGCTCGTCGCCTCCTACGCCCACGCGATTTTGTGGGGTGATCCATTCGGCGACTACGAATTGGCCCTTCTGTACGCCGGAGTCTTTTTGACGCTGGCCTTTACAGGGCCCGGAAAATTCTCGATCGACGCCGTCCTCAGTAACAACCGCAATGCATAACGATGTCGTGCCGCCGGGGGGCGGGCGATTGTCCCACAGGCCGACCGGGTCTATCCTACCAGGCATATAGCGCCGCGATGACCTCTCTTCTGCCGCCCGGTGAGCCATGGCCCGGATTGTCTCATTTCTTCGCAATATCAAAATCCACTGGTGGATTCTCCTCGGCATGATCGCCGGGGTCCTGTGGGGCCTGTATCTCCACGATGCCCACTACGACGCCCTGCTCGAACAGGCGCGTCTCAATATCGTGGGCGCCGATTACACCTCGGAACAACTGGTCGCCCAGTCCCAGGAGATCCAGGACGAGGTCCAGCGGCTATTTAACGCAACGCTCGGAGGCGGGGCCGCCGACGGCATCGCCGAATTATTTCTGGCCCTGCTGCGGATGGTGGTCATTCCCCTGGTCGTCGCCTCGCTGATCTGCGGGGTGACGCGGATGAAGGATTTCGGGCGGCTCAAGCGCATCGGCAGTCGGGCCGCGGCCTGGTATGTGACGACGAGCTTTTTTGCGATTGTCGTCGGGCTGGCACTGGTCAACGTCTTTCGACCCGGCGAAGGCGTCGACTTGCCGATGGCCATCGGCGACATCGATATCCCGGATCCATCGGGCGCCTGGGAGATGGTACTATCGATGGTCCCACCCAATGTGGTGGAGGCCGCCGCTGACTTCGAGTTGCTGCCGCTGATCTTCTTTTCGCTGCTATTTGGCATCTTCGCGTTGACCGTCGACGACGAACACCGCCAGACGATCTACGCGTTCTTCGAGGCGATCTTTGAAGTGATGATGAAGATGACGCTCTTCGTCATCGCCCTGGCGCCGGTGGGAATCGCGGCTTTAATCGCTCGGCTGCTTGCGACAACGGGACCCGAGGTATTGTGGGGCGTGGCCGGCTACGCGGGCACTGTCGCCGCCGCCCTGGCGATCCACTTTGCGGTGACCCTGCCGCTGCTGTTCTGGGTATTGACCCGGCGCAACCCCTACCTGGTGATGCACGCCATGGCAGCGACGCTGGTGACGGCGTTTTCCACGGCGTCGAGCGCCGGAACGCTGGGCGTGACCTTAGAGCAGACCGAACACCGCGTCGGCGTCGACAACAAAGTCGGCGGGTTTGTATTGCCCCTGGGGGCGACGGTCAATATGGACGGCACCGCGCTGTACGAGTGCATCGCCGTATTGTTTATCGCCCAGGTGTACGCGGCGGCGAATCCGGAATTCGTGATGACCTTCGGGATGCAGCTTACGGTGGTCATGCTGGCGCTGATGGTCAGTATCGGCGCCGCCGGAATCCCACATGCCGGGCTGGTGATGATGGTCATTATCTTCGAGGCCGTCGGACTGCCCTTGGAACTGATCGCCCTTCTGTGGGCAGTGGACCGGCCGCTCGACATGTTTCGAACGATGGTCAACGTCTGGAGCGATACCATGGGAAGCGTCGCCATCGCCCACCACGAAGATGCCATCGACGACGACGCCCTGTTTAACCGCCGCGGCGCCGGAGGTCAGGCGTGAGCGGAGGGAGTGGCCGGCGCTCATTGCTGGCTGCGCTCGCCGAGTACGATGCGATCCATCTTGAGTTCGCCGTTGTCGAGGATGTGCAACAATGCGGCCGTTCGCTGCTGGTGAAAGCCGTGGCGTCCGGCGGCTCCGGGGTTGATCCAGAGCGTATCGCCGACGCGACCGAGGACCTCGATATGACTGTGACCGACAACGATGACGTCCGGCGTTTCACGGGATAGCAACTCCCGGGCTGCCTTGCGCGGTCTCTTCGGTGAGCCGGCGATGTGGAGCACGGCAATTTTTTTGCCGCCAATCTCCAGCACCTGCTCCAGGGGTTCAAATCTCAACTCCCCGCCGTCGATATTGCCGCGCACCGCATCGGTGGGCGCCGTCTCCTGGAGCACCTCCAGAATCTCGGGATCGCCGATATCACCGGCGTGAATAATTCGGTCCGCCCGCTCGTCAAAGATGTCGACGAGTTCCGGGTCCAGATAGCCGTGGGTATCCGATATCAGACCAATTGTGGTTGTGGATGTGGCGGTCATGGCTTGTCCTGCATCGTGAATTTCGTCATTGTCGGCGCCAATCGCCGGCCGTGGCACCGGGACTTCGATAGACGTTACAATGTGCGGCTTGCGCGACGCCGCCGCTGATCCCAAGGTTGCGCCGGGACGGGAATAACACAACGACGGTGGCACCTCAGCATCTATTTTTGCCAACGATACTCCCGGTCGGGTCCTGTCCAACATGTCAAATGGAAGCCTGTTGAAATTGTCAATTAGTGGATTTTCGTACTCAGGAGGAGTACTCATGAATCGATCGTTACAATGTTTAGTCGCCCTCGTAGCCGCCGGCGCCGTGCTGGTCGCCGGTCTTCCGGAAGTCGAAGCCTCTCGCAGTGCGAGTATGGCCGAAAGCCGGTTGATCGAAGATAAGAACGACATCTATCTCTTTCCCCAGGTCGGCGTCGAGCACACCCAGTTGTTGAGTGTGGACTACGGCATCGACAGCGGCAGTGGCGGAGGGATTGCCATCCTCGGCGACGACACCCTCTCGTTTGGTGTCGGCGTCTACCGCGGCGATCTACTGTCGTCGAATCAATTCTTTCCCCACGCCCCCGGTGAGATGAGCCTGGACAACATCGGCAGCCCCATTCCCGGCTCCCCCGACAATATCCACACCATTGGCGACTTCTTTGTCAGCACCGACCTCGGCGCCGGACTTCTCGGCGCCCGCGTCTCCGTCGGAAGCGGTGGAGAACTCCAGGTCAACGACGAAGACGAGGCTTCGCTCGAAAATGGCCACACCTTCGGGGCCCTGACACTGGGCTACTCGTTGGTCAACGAACTTCGCCTCGACACCAGCCTGACGACCCGCTTTAGCAGTATCTCCAGCTACGATGAATCCATCGAAGACGTGGATTCGCAGGTCGGTTCCGAGGGGTCGTCGTTTCTCATTGGCACCGCCGTTCGCGCCTACATCCCGATGATGGAAGGCGTCGAAATCGGCGCGCTGGCCGATATTCAATACGATATGCAGAGTGTGACGACGCTGCCCGATGATAGTGACACGGGCACGGAGACGCGCAACTCGCAATTCTCGGGCCTTGCTGGCGCCGGTCCGGTCTATCGCATCGACGACAATACCACGATCGCCGGTTATGGCGTGCTGGGATATCTGCGCACCTCCGAAGAGTCCCAGGATGTAGAGCAAGAAGACTCGGAAGTGGGCGGAAGTTATAGCGGTGCCACGGTGCTGCCCGGATTCCATCTGGCCGCCGATATCGAGATCTTCGAGTGGCTCTACTTTCGCACCGGCGCCCAGTACAGCTACGGCCTGACCACCCTTGGAACGCGGCTGTCCGAAGAGGCCGCCGAGGATACCGAGCGGGACACCACGTTCTCCCGGACACGAGGCAGTCAATTTGGCTGGCGCGCCGGAATCGGCATTGAAGTCGACAGCTTTACGCTGGACGGCGTCTTCCAGGACGGCTTTGTCACCGGCGGCCCGGACTTTCTGGGCGGTACCGGCGGCGGAATGTTCTCGATGGTCACTGCGGGATACCAGTTTTAATGAGGGCTAATTTCGCCGTGCATTAGACGACGAAAGGCGCCGCGTCCCCTCCGGGATGCGGCGCCTTTGTTGATTCGCCCCGTTGAGACTGTGGAATCAGTTTTCGTCGACGGCCTCTTTACTGTCATCTGACTCCAGCTCTCCGGGGTCGATCCCCATGCGCCGGGCCCGCTTGAGCCACTTTTGCCGGGCTACCTTGCGCATATCCTGTTCGACATCGGACTCATCGACGATTTCCAGTCCCAGAAGGGTCTCGACGACATCCTCCATGGTCACCAGTCCGGCGATGCCACCGTATTCATCGACGACCAGCGCGATATGAAGCTGGTTGGCCACCAACAGCTCGAAGAGTTCGCGCACCGACTGACTTTCGGGCACAAAACTCGTCTCGCGGCGAATCTCCTCCAGGGACGTTGAAAAGCGGTCGCGCGCCATCTCCAACAACAGGTCGCTCTTTAGAACATAGCCCGACATATCGTCGGTGCGATCGCGAAATACGGGAATTCTGGAGAACACCGGTGTCCCGTATTCGTCGAAGAACTCGCGGACCGTCATCGTCTCGTCGGCGGCGATCATGACTGTGCGCGGGGTCATGATGTCTTTGACCTGCAGGTCGCCGAAGCGCAGAATATTTTTCAGCAGCCGGGACTCCCCGCGCTCGACGATCCCCTCTTCGTAGCCCAACTCGGTCATGGCCGACATCTCCTCCCGGCTAAGCTGAGGCGGTGCCTCGTCGGGCGACAGGGCATTCATCAAGCCCTTGGCCAATACCACCAGCGGGTAGACGATACCGCGAAGAATCGGCAAAATCCGGGCCATCCAGGGCGCCAGAAATCGCCAATGCGTGGCGCCGACGGTTTTGGGAATGATCTCGGCAAGATACAAAATCGCCAGCGTCAGCAACCCGGAGACGACGGCCACGTAGGCCTCGCCCCAGATGATCTGGGCCTGGGCGCCAACACCGACAGCGCCGATGGTATTGGCGATGGTATTGATGCTTAGAATCGAGGCCAGCGACCGGTCGATATCCTCTTTGAGTTCAAAGAGTTTTTCGCCGGCCGGATCGTCTTCGGCCTGCAACGCGGCGATATACGACGGCGTCACACTGAGCAGCACGGACTCCAAAATCGAACACAAAAACGACGTTCCCAGAGCAATGCCGGCATATATCAAAAGAAGCGTCATCAGTCGGTCGGTCCTCCGCCCAGATGTTCGATAAAGGCATCGACGAGCGAGGCGATTTCGCTTCGGCGCTGTTGATTCTGAAGTCGATTATCGGCATCGAAGGCCTGGTGAGCATTCGAAAGGCCGTACATCTTGGGATAGACGTGGGCGCCGAGGGCCTGCAGCGGCACGCGCGTCTCCTGGAGTCCGCGCAGCCCGCCCATGCGCGACGGAGCAGCGGCCATCAACAAGATATTGGTATCTGTCCAGGGGTTGGGCCGAAAACGGGATGTCCAGTCAATGGCGTTTTTGAGTGGCCCGGCAATGGAATGGTTGTACTCCGGGGTCACGAGCAGGACATTATTGGCCGCTTCGATGGAATCCCGCAGCTGGTGGCCGGCCTCGGGAATCCCCTTGGCGTCCTGAATATCGGCATTGTACAGCGGGAGGGGATACTCCGTCAGTTTGGCGGTCTGAGCCTCGACTGCCGGCCGCTCACGGAACAACCGGGCGACCGAGTGGAGCAATTTTTCATTCAGTGACTCTTCGCGCAACGAACAGGCCAGGCCAAAAATTGGGATCTGATCGGACATCTTTGAAACTCCTCAGTTCAACTACAGTGTATGAAAACGACAGCCGGCCCGCCCCACCGTTGCTGCACGAGACGGGCTGCAACGCAAGAAGCGGCTCGTCTCGGCAGCTACTCCGAGTCGAACCGCCTCCACGTCCTTACGAGATGGGCGCGCCCAAAAAGCGGTGACGCCACCTCTCGGGGCGTCACCGCTTCGACCGGCTCACGACCTGCGATCAGTCTTCGGCGTGCTTCTCAATGAGCTCGTCCTGAATATTGCTCGGGACCTCGCTGTACTTCTCGAATTCCATCGAGAATTGACCTTTGCCCTGGGTTCCAGAGCGCAGATCACTGGAATAACCGAACATCTCCGACAGCGGCACCTCGGCGCTGATGATCGAGTAGCCCTGTCGGGTCTTCGATCCCTTGATGAGTCCCCGGCGTCGATTGAGTCCACCGTGGACAGAGCCCGAGAATTCCTCGGGACACTCGACCTCGACCTTCATGATCGGCTCCAGGACGATGGGGTCGGCCTTGAGATAGGCCTTCTTAAATGCATCGCGGGAGGCGCGACGGAAGGCCTGGTCCGAGGAGTCGACGCTGTGGTGGTCACCGTCGTTGATGCAGGCCGTGATATTGACGACCGGAAAGCCGATCAGTGGACCTTCATCCATGGCATCCTGGAAGCCCTTATCACAGGCACCCTGCATGTCGCGGGGGATGACACCGCCGCGAATTTCGTTGATGAATTCATAATCTTCCTCTTCGTCGTCATTCGGTTCGATATAACCGACGACGCGGGCGTACTGACCGGAACCACCACTTTGCTTTTTGAGTTCGTGGTCGAATTCGGCGCGACGGGTGATCGTCTCGCGGTAGGCGACCTGAGGAGCACCGACGTTGATTTCGGTGTCGTATTCGCGACGCATCCGCTCCAGATAGACCTGCAGGTGAAGCTCGCCCATGCCACCGATGATGGTCTGGCCGCTCTCCTTGTCTCGCGACACCTGGAAGGTCGGGTCCTCTTTGGCAAAGCGGTTGAGCGCCTTCGAGAAACTCTGATAGTCCTCGGTGCTCTCGGGCTCGACGGCAAAGGTGATGACCGGTTCCGGGACGTGCATGGAGCGCATGGCGACATCGATTTCGCCATCGGTGAAGGTGTCACCGGAGGCGCAATCGATGCCGAAGAGGGCGACGATGTCGCCGGCTTCCGCCTCTTCGATTTCGTGCATCTCCTCGGAGTGCATTCGGACCAGACGACTGACCTTTTCCTTTTCGCCAGTCGACATATTGTAGATGTTCTGACCTTTTTTGACCGACCCCTGGTAGATACGGCAATAGGTCAGCTGGCCGTAGCGGCCGTCCTCGAGCTTAAAGGCGAGCATGACGAGCGGTTCGTCGGGCTCGGGAACGAGCTCGATATCCTTTTCTTCCTCTTCGTCATCGGGGTCCATGCCCTCGTACTCCATCTCGAGCGGAGAAGGCAGGTAGTCGATGACGGCATTGAGTACTGGCTGGACGCCCTTGTTTTTGAGCGCCGATCCCATCAGGACGGGCGTCATATTCCGGGCTTTGGTTTCGCGGGCAATCACCGGTTTGAGCATCTCCTCGGTGACCTCTTCGCCATCAAGGTAGGTCATGGCGATTTCGTCGTCCAGATCGGCGATGGCCTCCACGAGTTTCTCGCGGTATTTTTCGACATCGTCGACCATATCTTCCGGCACTTCTTCTTTGCGAACTTTTTCCCCGTGTTCGCCGTCGAAGTACAACGCGGTTCGCGATAGGAGGTCGACGACACCTTCGTGGCGGTCTTCCAGGCCGATCGGAAGCTGCAGAAGCACGGCGTTGTGCTTGAGCTCTTCGCGAAGCTGCTCGGTGACATTGAACGGGTCGGCACCGGCGCGGTCGCATTTGTTGATGAATGCAATATTGGGAACATCGTAGCGCCGCATCTGGCGGTCGACGGTAATCGACTGCGACTGAACGCCACTAACCGAGCACAGAATCATGACCCCACCGTCGAGGACGTGGAGCGCGCGCTCGACCTCGATGGTAAAGTCGACGTGGCCCGGAGTGTCGATAATATTGATGGAGTGGTCCCCCCAGGTGGCGTAGGTGGCCGCCGACTGGATGGTGATGCCCTTTTCTTTCTCGAGCTCCATATGGTCCATTTTGGCACCATCGCCCTCCTTGCCACGGACCTCCTGAATTTTGTGGATCTTCCCTGTATAAAACAGGATCCGCTCGGTCAGGGTCGTCTTGCCGGAGTCGATATGGGCGGATATCCCGATATTTCGAAGTTTGTTGAGATCTTTGAGCATGGTCCTACTCGGTTTGCGAAAAGTACAAATGGTACCGCTTGATGAAGCGCCGAAAGCTGTTGTTCAAAACTGTCATACAGAGCTGTCAATGACGTCGTTCGATGCAATCTTTGACCGAATCCGATCGCAGGCGGCGTCGAAAAAATCGACACTCGAACTGCTGAGCCCGGCATTTCCGATCGTATCATTGGTCTCGACCGGTCGGGCTTCGAGTAATGTCGACAGCACCGTGGCCGCCAATCCTCGCGATCCGTTGGTTGCGGCTCGTGAGTCCTGGGGCTTGAGATATCGTCTCGGGCTTGATCGACGAGCCATCATCATAAGCAATCACCGGCCGATACAACCCACGTTCATCTACACTTATCCCGATATGTTCGATCGATGCTGCGCGCCGCGCCGAACCAACCGGGGGCAAAAAAATCCATCAAACACCGAGGCATTACAGTATGGCGCGATGCCCGCTTTAGCCGATTCCGGAGTAAATCCGGAGGGATAAAACGTCGGTCGGACGGTCACAACGACAGCCGAAGGATAAGCGGCGATGGACTCTACCTATAAAAGTCACAAGTTTTCAAGCGCCCACCGGCCCCTCCAGAAGGCAATCGTGCCCACAGGGCCGCTTCGGCGGTCGGTCAACAGCGCTCCAGACCGGTTTGTTCCCGCCCCGTCTCGAAGTGGAGGCCTGCACCGGTCTGCGGTCGCCGGGATACGACAGGGAGCCAAAAAAGATTGCGCTGCATTGATTCCATGCTAGGCTCGACGCGAATATCGGCGTCTAAAGGCGCGGCGACACACCACAGGTAGAGGCGGCAAGGATGCGGCCTCACCCAATTTCGCGCGCCGAATCGACGCCGGCGATCTATCGATGTGTTGCCACGGAGGGCAGTGATGGCCAGTTCCAACAACTCCAATGCCAAACGTTCCAGTTTCGGATTGCGCCGCGAAATCGGTGGGGTCGTACTCATTGCCACCGCCCTGGTGGTGCTGTTGGCGATCTTCAGCTTTACCCCCGAAGACGTGGGCCTTAGCGACGCCGAACCGTCGAATCTCATCGGGCCGGCCGGCGTCCACATCGCCAATGCCCTGCTGTCGATTTTCGGTATCGGCGCCTTCTTCATCAACGCCCTGCTGTGGTATTTTGGCATTTCGCTTCTGGTGGGCCGACCGATCGAGGCCAGTTTTGCGGAGGTCGTCGGCCAGCTGTTATTCGTGCTCTCCAGTACGGTACTGGGCCATATCTTGCTGGTGGACCACACCATTTTTGGCCACGGTGCCGGTGGCTGGATCGGTGAATTCAGCGGGGAGACGATGCGCGGAATCTTCGGGACCGTGGGGACTTCCATCGTCTCCGCAAGCGCCCTGATCGTGGGTGCCGTGCTCGTCACCGGCCTGCGCCCCGGTACGGTGGTGCGCGGTGGACTGGGCATCGTCCAGCGCTTCTTCGGCTGGATCCGCCATCGCATCGAGGTTCGGCGCCGCTTCAAGGAGCGATTTGCCGAGGAGCGCCAGAAATTGCTGGCCGGCGAGGAGCTCTCGCTCTCCGAGGAGGCGCGCCGCGAGGCGGAGCGATCACTGGAACCGCTGTTGCGAAGCGAAGACGAATTGGAAGACGAAATCGACGAGGAAGTCGAGCGCAAACTCGCCGAGCAATTTATCGAGATCTTCGGCGACCAGATCACCGAGGGCTCCATCGACGCCGACGCCGCTGGCGCTGATGGCGATGACTCCTCGAAGACTGGAGACAGCGACAACGATAGCGGCGGTGATGACAGCGCCAATGCCGACGGTCCCAGTGAAATGGGCGAATTGGCGGAGACCGAATCGGAGATCGAAAAGAATCCGATCCCGATTCAGGGCGTCAAAGGCGACGACCCCGAGCAGGCGTCGGGACCGGATACCATCGAGGTTTCGGACAGTCAGGTCGTCGACATGCAATCGGAGGCCGAACCGCAGGAGATGCTCGACGGCGAAGACGCCAGCTTTGGCCCCGAAATCGTCGAGAGCGAGGCCAAACAAAAGGCCCGTAAAAAACAGGAGATGCTGGAGAACGAAGACGACGGAATGCTCTTTAAGCCCAAGAGAAAGGGTAATTTCGAGCTTCCCCCCATCAGCTTTTTGAATTTCGAGCGCGAAGACGATGTCACCGTCGACGGCGACTCGCTGCGGGCGATGGCCGCCGAAATCGAACAGACCCTCGCCGACTTCCGCGTCGAGGGGTCGGTCGTCGAGATCTGCCCCGGCCCGGTGATCACGATGTTCGAATTCGAACCGGCTCCGGGCGTCAAGATCTCAAAGATCTCGAATCTCTCCGACGACCTGGCCATGGCACTGGCCGCCCACAGCGTCCGGATTGTGGCGCCGATTCCCGGCAAAGGGGTCGTCGGCATCGAAGTGCCCAACAAAGAGCGGGAGATGGTCTATCTCAAAGAAATTTTGGCCGACGAACAATTCGTCGACGACGAGGATATGAGCCTGCCGTTGGCGCTGGGCAAAGATACCGAGGGCAGCCCGGTGATCGCTGATCTCGCGAGCATGCCCCACTTGCTCGTCGCCGGCGCCACGGGCTCCGGTAAGTCGGTGGCCGTCAACTCCATGATCTGCAGCCTTCTGTACAAGCACAGCCCCGCCGATCTGCGCATGATCATGGTCGACCCCAAGATGCTCGAATTCAACGTCTACGAGGACATCCCGCATCTGCTATTGCCGGTGGTCACCGACCCGAAGCAGGCGACGGTGGCCCTAAATTGGACCGTCCAGGAGATGGAGCGGCGCTACCAGGCGCTGGCCGATATGGGCGCTCGAAATATCGACGGCTACAACGAGCGCGTCGAAAAATACACCAAGCAGGCCGAACTCGATCAACTCGAGGGCCGCGAGGAATCGGAGGCCTTCGAAAAGCTGGGGCTCGACGCCGACGGCGAACCCGATCACGAGCATATGCCCCATCTGGTGGTGGTCATCGACGAATTTGCAGACCTGATGATGACGGCCTCCAAAGACGTCGAGGACTCGGTGGCCCGACTCGCTCAGAAGGCGCGAGCCGCCGGCATCCACATCATTCTGGCCACCCAGCGGCCGTCGACGGACGTCATCACCGGCATGATCAAGGCCAACTTCCCGGCGCGCATCGCCCTCCGCGTCACCAGTCGTACCGACAGCCGCGTGGTGCTCGACTCCAACGGCGCCGAAAATCTGCTGGGCAACGGCGATATGCTCTTTATGCCCTCCGGCTCGTCATCTCTTGAGCGCGCCCATGGCTGTTATGTATCGGAAGATGAGATCACGGATATCGTCCAATTTCTCCACGAGCAGGGACAGCCGACATACAACGAAGAGATTCTATCCGGCGGCGACGGCGGTCAGTCGGAATTGCCGGAACAAGAAAAAGACGAATACTACGAGCAGGCCGTGCGCCTGGTGGTCGACCAGGATCGGGCCTCGATCTCGATGCTCCAGCGCAAATTGCGCGTCGGATACAATCGAGCGGCGCGCATGGTCGATATGATGGAGCGCGAAAACCTGGTCGGGCCCTCCGACGGCTGTAAACCGCGCGATGTGCTCGTCGACAAGTCGCCCTACGAGGACGACTGACGGCGCATCGGACGGCGTCGCCTACGGCACATTCCGGGACTATACGAACGGCGCGCCGTCGACTATCATCGAGGGCATGCAGCGGAGCCGACAATCCGATCTATGTGAGGAGCCTCGAGATGTCCGACACCGAAGACACCCAACAAAGTGGCGACGACGTCGCCTCCGATGATGAGTACGAAATCGAGCCCATCGACGATACGCCCGAAGAAGAGCTGGACGAAATTGCCGTGGAGCCCGTTGAATCCGGCGAATCGGACGCATGGCAAGAGGCGGCCGAAGAATACGAACTGGAGGACGTCGACGACGGCGAAGAATACGATCTCGAACCGGTCGACGATGCGACGCCACCTGAAGACGACGAAGAGGGACTCGACGAAGTCGCCGTCGAACCCGTTGACGACGTCGCCGATGATGACCCGGCCGCACTCGAGGAAGTCGCCGTCGACGCCGTCGACGATTTCGATGATGACGATCCAGCGACACTCGACGACGTCGCTGTGGAACCCGTCGATGACGCCGAAGAATGGGCAGCCGACGACGCCGACGACGAACTGGAAGCGGCGGAGAGCGACGAGGTACCGCCGCAGGACGACGACGTCGATTCGGGGCCGCCAATCGAAGTACAGCGCAGCACAGAGCGCCGAACGACGGAAGTCCAGCCCCTGCCAGAACCCGGCGAGTATGCCACGGCGCCAACGGTGACCATCTACCGCGATCAGAGCGCCCTCGACGCCGTCGAACTTGACACAGAGCGGACCGTATTCGGGAGTCGAAGATTTGCGACTTCCGTCGATGAACCCGGGACATCGCCCGATGTCGACGATATCTCCGATGACGACGTCGAGGCAATCGACGACGCCGCTGTCGAAGACGCCCTCCAGCTCGAGCCGATCGAAGATGAGGACGTCGCACCGGAGGCTACTGAAGGCGAGACGACTGAAGACGCTCCAGTCGATGACGACGGCGCAGAGTCGAAGGAATCCGCCGAAGCGCTGCCAGCCGATCAGTCGGACTATGTCGAATTGCCCGATGACCTGCCGATTGCCGCCGAACACATCGCCATCTATCGCCAGAATAAAAACTACACGCTGTACGCCCTCTCCGACGAACCGACCCAGGTCAACGACCGGCTCGTGGCCCTCGGCGAGCGCGTCAAATTGCGCGACGGCGACGTCATCGTCGTCGGCGAAGAAGTTGCACTCGGTTTTGATCTCGACGCCGCCTAACTTCCATTCTCGACATTTCGGTCCATGGTGTTGAACTTCATCGACCCCGAACGGTCGCCGGGCTCCGGCGGTCTTCGGGGTCGACAGCTTCTTGAAGCCAACAATGATTGCGGGGAACCCGGATGCAGTCGGAACCGACGGCTCCCGTCACGAAATGAAGGATGGACGCCATGGACGACAATACCGGCGACGAGATGTATCGATGGATCAGCGATCTATTCGATATTCCGCGAAGTCTGACCGGCGATGGTGTGCGCCAGACGCTGGGCTATTTTCGAGAGCGGCTGGAGGCCCTGAAGATCCACGAAGTCCCCAGTGGCACCCCGGCCTTTGACTGGGAGGTTCCCGACGAGTGGAACGTCGACGAAGCCTATATCATCACCCCCGACGGCGAAAAAATCTGCAATTTCGACGAGCGAAACCTCCATCTCGTCGGCTATTCGACGCCTGTTGAAAAGACGGTCTCCCTCGACGAACTCCAAAAGCACCTGCACTCGATTCCCGAACAACCGGAGGCCATCCCCTACGTGACATCGTACTACCAGAAGCGCTGGGGGTTTTGCCTTCGACACCGGCGCCGCAAGGCCCTGAAGCCGGGACAATACCGGGTCGTGATTCGCTCCACACTGGAGCCCGGCCATATGACATACGGCGACGCCATCATCGAGGGCGAAAGCGAGGAAGAAATCCTCTTTTCGACCAATATCTGCCATCCGTCGATGGCCAGCAATGAGTTGTCGGGACCGGCCGTCGCCTGTGCCCTGGCCCGATGGCTTACATCACGGAATGAGCGCCGCTATACCTACCGCTTCGTCTTTTGTCCGGAGACCATCGGCGCCATCTACTACCTTTCCGAACACCTCGAGGAGATGCAGCACAAGACGGTCGCCGGCTTTCAGTTGACCTGTTGTGGCGACCGCCGGACCTACTCGTTGATTCCGTCGCGGGAGGGCAATACGCTGGCCGATCGGGTCGCCCGGCACGTCCTCGATACGCGCGTCGGGGACTACGACACCTACAGCTTTCTTCAGCGCGGAAGCGACGAGCGCCAGTACTGCAGCCCCCGCGTCGATCTACCGGTGGTCTCGGTGACCCGCTCGAAATACCGCAACTACCCCGAGTACCACACCTCGCTCGACGATCTGGACTTCGTCTCTCCCAGAGGTCTGAGCGAGACGCTGGAGTTGTACAAAACATGCGTGCGCATCCTGGAACACAACGACCGACCGAAGGCCCGATTTGCCTGCGAACCCCAGCTCGGAAGCCGGGGACTGTATCCGACTCTGAGCCGTCGAGGCAGCGGTCAGACCGTCAAGGATATCAAAAACCTCTTGGCCTACGCCGACGGCCACCGCGACCTCATCGACATCGCCGAGACCATCGGTGTGCCCTGTGACGAATTGCTCGACACCTACGATCGACTCGTCGAAAAGGAGGTGCTCATCGCCGGCGACAACCATCGATAGACCGTCGGGGGCCGCAATTTCGTCGATGACAACGGGCACCGTTGGCCGGTCAAACCTCGACAGCGGTGCCGAGATGATCAGATTTAGTTGTGGCCTCACGGTAGTACCGAGGGCCAGCGATACTGACGACCACATGCATTTCCGGGGGGAATCATGCCATCACTACTGCGCGGGTTTGCCGAGTCGGTGCAGGACTATCCGACGCGGGCCGCACTGCAACTCGACGATCAGCGACTGACCTACGAGGCGCTCGCCGACGGTGCGGCGTCGGTGGCAGAGGCCATCGACGCCGTCGCCCCCACCGACCGCGAATTGGCCGGCGTCTTCGCCTCCGGCAGTGTCAGCGCCTATGTGGGAATTTTGGGAATTCTGGCCGCCGGCCGCGGCTATGTGCCGGTCCATCCCGATTTTCCGCCCCGTCGCATCAGCGATGTCGTCGATCGCTCCGATATCGATGTGTTGGTCGTCGGCCCGGAGGCCCTGGAGCGACTGGACCCCCTGCTCGAACAGAGCCGTCGCTCCCTTGCGATCATCGCCCCCGAATTCGACGACCTCAGGCTGTGGGCCCGGCGCCACCGACGCCACCGCTTTGTCTCGGCGGCCTCCCTGGAGCAGACGCCGACCCGATTTGCGCTCCCCGATGTAAAGCCCGACGACACAGCCTATCTTCTCTTTACGTCGGGGTCGACGGGACGCCCCAAGGGGGTGCCGGTGACCCACCACAACGCCCGGTCGTATGTCGACTATATCTGCCACGCCTACGGGTTTACGCCCGACGACCGGGTCTCACAGACCTTCAAGCTGGCCTTCGATCTGTCGGTGCACGACATGTTTACGACCTGGTCCTCCGGCGCCTGTCTGTATCCGCTGTCGAAATCCAAGCGCATGGCCCCCGGGCGCTTTATCCGCCAGCACGATCTGACGCGCTGGTTTTCGGTGCCCACCCTGGGGATGACCATGGATCGCTTTCGACAGCTCCAAAAGGGAGCGTTTCCCAGCCTTCGAACAAGCCTATTTTGCGGCGAGCCACTGCCGGCCTCGCTGGCCGAAAAGTGGGCGGAGGCGGCGCCGAATTCGACGGTCGACAATCTTTATGGCCCCACGGAGGCCACCATCGCCATTACCCGGTATCGGTGGTCCGCTCATGACAGTATGGAGGCCTGCAAACACGGCGTCGTCCCCATCGGCACCGCCTTTCCCGACCAGGAGACACGGGTCATCGACGACGACCATCGCCCCGTCGACAGCGGCGAAATTGGGGAATTGCTGCTTTCGGGCAGCCAGCTTACCGACGGGTACTGGCGGGCCCCGGAAATTACGGATCGGCGCTACGTGACCCTCGACGATACCGGCGATCGCCGGTGGTATCGAACCGGGGACCTGGTGGAAGTCGACGCCGACGGCTGTCTGCACTTTGTGGGCCGCGTCGACGACCAGGTTCAGATTCAGGGCCACCGCGTCGAGTTGGCCGAAATCGACCACGCCCTTAGAAGCGCCTGTGGCCACGACCTGGCGATCAGTGTCGGCTGGCCATACGGAGCCGACGAGGTCAGCGGCATCGTCGGCTTTGTCGCCCACGACGGCGACCTCGATACACAGCCCATCGTCGACGAGTGTCGGCGCCAACTGCCGAATTACATGATTCCGTCGCGCATCGTCGCCCTCGCCGAACTTCCGCGCAATACGAGCGGCAAAATCGACCGCGGCGCTCTTTGTCAGATGCTCGACGACGGGGAGGTATAACCCGTGAGAAGTTTCGATGTATCCCGGCTTCGCACCGTCTTGTCCTCGTCCGGTATCGTCTCCGGCTCCCTGGTCTTCGTCCACAGCGCCCTGTTTTCGCTGGGTCGCATCGACGGCGCATCGATCCAACAGATCCCGGAGGTGCTTTTCGAGACGCTGTGGGATGTCGTCGGCCCCCGGGGCACGGTGGCGGTACCGACCTTTAACTTTGATTTTTGCTCCGGCGAGACCTTCCACCGACAACACACCCCGTCGGAGGGCATGGGCGCCTTCTCGGAGTACCTTCGGCAACGCCCGGAGGCCCTGAGATCGCCGCATCCGATGCAGTCGATGGCCGCCGTCGGTCACCGAGCCGAAGACCTGGCCGGCCGCGACACGCCGGGCGCCTTCGACGACGATGGAAGCTTCGATGCCCTCCTCGACTACGGAGCCCAGGTGTTGATGGTCGGCTGCGATATCAACGCCGTCTCACTGATTCACTGGGCCGAGCAGCGCGCCTCGGTCCCCTATCGCTTCTGGAAGGAATTTTCCGGTCGCTACCGCGACGCCGACCGCATCGAGCGGCGGACCTACCGGATGCATGCCCGCGATCTTCGGCGAGACCCGGAAGTATTGGTGTATCCCGTCGGCCAGATCCTGCGGCGTCGCGGTGAATTGCGCCGCTTCCAGCTCGGCTCCGGCGCCGTCGAATCATGCCGGGCCCGCGACTTCGTGTCGGCGGCGCTTCGCCTCCTTCACCGCGATCCCAACGCGTTGATCGCCCACGACCGTCCCGACGACTCCCGGAGAACAACTCATGGCACCTGATGCAACACCACAGAATACCACAACTCCCGGAACCCCCCGTCACCTCGTACTGGAGATGCTCGAGCCCGCACTGCAGCGGGCATCGCTGTCACCGGAGGCAGTGGACGACGATTTCAATCTCATCGAGCGCGGTGTCGTCGACAGTATCGAATTCTTGGACCTCGTCGCCCGCCTCGAAGAGCGGGCTGGCGTTCAACTCGACCTATTCGACGCCGACCCCGACGTTCTTACAACCGTTGGCGGGCTGGTCGACACCCTGGCCGACGCCATCGGCTCGGCCTGATGCCGTAGCAACCGATGCCGTACCAACAAGGTCTCAACTTCTGTGGAGGACCGATCATGACCGACCGACGCCGAGATCTTCTATTTATCGACGCCGACAACCGCCCCGGGATCACGTCGCGCATCGACTCCATCATCTCTTGGACCGTCCCACCGGAGCGCTCCCTGTACTGCGCCCTACTGGAGGGATACGACGCCGACCGTACACTGCGCCGGTGGATCACGAACCCGGCGTCGGAATTGGCCCTCCACAATACGCAATTGATGGTCGCCTCCGACCGCGTCGCCGGCGGATTTACGGGCTTTTCGGGACGCCAACTCGGCCGGCGCCGGGAGACGGATCTCATCGACCTCGTTCGCCGCGCCAAGCGACCGCGCTGTCCCAGACTTCGACGTCGCCTCAAGGACCTGATGCCGCTGTACGCACCGGTTGCGGCCAACGATTTCTATCTCTCCAAAATCGGGCTTTCCCCGGGG
>LFFM01000222.1_pt1 | contig 38369 bp, 45 predicted proteins | sample 643131 | NCBI WGS metagenome assembly LFFM01 (sample SAMN03777445, study PRJNA286221) | soda lake metagenome | biome: soda lake; feature: Kulunda steppe; material: water; isolation source: sample Tc-Br brine of Tanatar trona crystallizer | place: Russia: Kulunda steppe | collected 2011-07
GGTCATCTCCTGCGGGAGGACGAACGTCGTCGACTCGCCCTTGCCGATCTCCTCTAAGGTCTCCATCCCGCGCTCGATGATCGCGCGTTCGCCCATCGACTCGGCGGATTTCGCCCGCAACACCGTCGAGATGGCCTCACCCTGCGCTTCGAGAACGCTGGCCTGCTTTTCACCCTGCGCTTCGAGGATGTTCGCCTGTTTGTCACCCTCGGCCTTCTCGATCGCCGAGCGACGTTCACCCTGCGCTTCCAGAATCATAGCCCGCCGTTTCCGCTCGGCGGAGGTCTGTTGCTCCATCGCGCGCTGGACGTCCGGGCTCGGGTTGACCTCACGGACCTCGACTGCCTCGACGCGGACGCCCCACTCGTCGGTCGGGCCCTCCAGCTCCTGCTGGATGCGTCGGTTGATCTTCTCGCGTTTCGAGAGCGTCTCGTCGAGTTCCATGTCGCCGAGAACGGCCCGAAGCGTCGTCTGGGCGAGGTTCGAGGTCGCGTTCTTGTAGTCGTCGACCTCTAAAAAGGCCCGTTTGGCGTTCATCACCTTGATGTAGACGACGGCGTCGGCGGTGACCGGCGAGTTGTCCTCCGTGATCGCCTCCTGGCGCGGCACGTCCAGCGTCTGGGTCCGCATGTCGAACGGATACGTCCGGGAGACGAACGGCGGGACGAAATGGATACCGGGCTCTAAGAGTTCGCGGAACTCGCCGAACACCGTCAACGCCTCCTTCTCGTAAGCTTCGACGATCTCGACGGCGCTCCAGACGGCGGCGATGGCGACGAAAAGCAGCGCCAGTCCGGCGATCAAAAGCGGGTTGAGCTCGACTCCGCCGAACCACACCGCCGCGCCGACGGCGACGAGGGCGAAGATCAGAGCCGAGGCGCGCGTGGAGAGCCCCGAACTCTTGCGACCGAGTTGACGGGCGGCGCTGTCTGACATACACTACCGTTGGGGCTCGCGGTACTTGAACCCACGTCGTAGGGACCGGGGATGGGCGGATCGACCGCCGGGAAAGCGCGCTCAAAGCGCCGCGTCGATGGTTTCTGCGGTCGCGCTGCCGACGCCCTCGACGCGTTCCAGCTCCGCCCGTGAGGCTTCCCGAATTCCCTCGACGCTGCCGAACCGCCGGAGCAACCGTCGCCGGAGTTCGGGCCCGACGCCGTCGAGCTCGTCGAGCGGCGTCGAAACCGTATCGCGGACCGTCTGGTGGTACTGGACGGCAAATCGGTGGGCCTCGTCGCGGACCCGCTGGAGGAGGTGTAACGCTGGGTCGTCGTCGTCCCAGTCGTAGGACCCGTCGGGGGTGACGACGAGTTCGTCGGCTTTCGCGAGCGCGACGGCCGGGACCGACCAGCCGGTCTCCGAGAGAGCCTCCCGAGCAGCGTCGAGTTGCCCCTCACCGCCGTCGATCACGAGCAGGTCCGGATCGGGACGGTCGTCGCGCCCCTCGATCGCCCGACTGGCGCGCCACCGGAGGAGCGAGCGCATGTTCGCGTAGTCGTCGTTCGTCTCCTCGAGTTTCTTCCGCCGGTAGTCGCGCTTTTCCGGCGATGCCTCGAGGAAGACGACGTCGCTGCCGACGACCGCCTTGCCGCCGGCGTGGCTCACGTCGAACCCCTCGATTCGGTCGGGGCGATCGATCCCGAGCTGGCGGGCGAGGGTGGCCGCGGCGTCGGGCTCGCCGGAACTTCTCCGGGCGTTTTTCAGCGCGAGGTCGACGAGCGTCGCCTCCCGTCCCGCTCCCGGTACCCGGACGGCGACCCCTTCGATTTCGAGCCATCGATCGAGTTCGCGGTCGTCGTACCGTTCCGGCAACAAAATCGCGTCCGGCAGAGGTCGTTCGGCGTAGAACTGCGGGATGAAGGCCGCAAGCACCGCGGCGATCCGGTCTTCACCCTCGGGCGCGTCGACCCGGTGGCGCTCGCGATCGACCAGTTTGCCGCCCTCGCTGTGGAGCCGGGCGACGGTCGCCTCACTGCCCTCGATGGCGACCCCGAGCACGTCGACGAGTTCCTCCTGTCGACCGATAACGGCCTCGTCGCCGCCCTCGTGGAATGCCTCGACGGCGTCGAGTTTATCCCGGGTCGCCGCCGCCCGCTCGAAGGCCTGCGATTCGGCGGCGGCCTCCATCTCCCGGCGGAGCGGTCCGGCGAGGGCACCCGTCTCACCCTCCAGGAATCGGATCGCGGACTCGACGTCCTCGGCGTACGACCCGCGGTCGATCTCGCCGGTACAGGGGGCGCTACAGAGTCCCATCTCGTAGTCGAGACACGGCCGCTCGCGCCCCTCGTATTTGTGATCCGAACAGCCCCTGAGCCCGTAGATCGACCGGATCGCCTTACAGACCGTCTCGACGCGACCCTTGTCGGTGAACGGACCGAAGACGGTCGCTCCCTCAGGGGGGTCCCGCGTGATCTCGAGTCGAGGGATCTCGTGGTCGGTGAGCGCGACGAGCGGGTAGGATTTGTCGTCCTTCAGTCGGACGTTGTATTTCGGCTGGTGTCGCTTTATCAGGTTGGCTTCGAGCAACAGCGCCTGCGTCTCGGTGTCAGTGACGGCGAAGTCGATCCGGTCGGCGGCCCCGATCATCCGTCGAATCCGTTCGCTCCGGGGATCGGTGTACGAACGGACGCGATCTCGGAGATCGATCGCCTTGCCGACGTACAGCACCCGAGCGTCGGCTTCGAACTGATAGACACCGGGCCCTCTCGGGAGTTCGTTGGCCCGGTCTCGGACCGCGGCCGCGTCCATACCGGATACTGGGGCCGAGACGATATCAGCGTGACGCGTTCGGCCGGAACGGAGGTAAAAAGTATGCCGCCCGAGGACGATCAGGGAGTAATGTCCGACACTGAACGGCTGTGGCTCGTCGAACGCGACTACGGCGACGAGGCGCTCGTCGAACTCGTCTACGCGTCTCCCGATGGATCGCGCTGTCTGGTGAAACACCTCAGCGTCCAGTTGCTCCGCTCGAAGGAGGTCACGGCCGCGATCGAGGTCGAACGCGACGAGATCGAGACGGTCGGCAACGAGGAGACGAGAGAGCGGTACGCGAAAGAGGTCGAGCGCGTCCGTGAGTCACACGAGCACGACGAAGTTATCTGAGGGGTTCAACGATGATGCCGACGGGGTCGTGGGAGTTCACGATCGGCCGTCGAGGTGGGAAGCACACGACTGCGAGTCTCAAGGCCTATATTCCATCGGGCGGAAGGCCCACCCGATATGGCCGCCATCGAACTGGACGGCGTCGAGAAGTCCTTCGGCGACGTACGGGCGCTCCGTGGCGTCGATCTCGAGGTCGAGGACGGCGAGATATTCGGTTTTCTCGGCCCCAACGGGGCCGGGAAATCGACGACGATCAACATTCTGCTCGATTTCGTCCGGCCCGACGCGGGGTCGGTTCGCGTGCTCGGCCGCGATGCCCGCGAGGAGAGCGTCGCCGTCAGAGAGCGGACGGGGGTTCTCCCGGAGGGGTTCGACGTCTACGACCGCCTGACAGCCCGCGAGCACGTCGCCTTCGCGATCGATTCGAAGGGAGCCGACGTCGATCCGTACCCGATTCTCGAGCGGGTCGGGCTCGAGGACGCCGCCGGGCGGAAGGCCGGCGGGTTCTCGACCGGGATGCGACAGCGGCTCGCCTTGGCGATGGCGCTCGTCGGCGATCCCGAACTGCTGATCCTCGATGAACCGTCCTCCGGGCTGGACCCGAACGGGGCCCGGGAGCTCCGCGAGATCGTCGAGAGCGAGGCCGCCAAGGGAACGACCGTCTTCTTTTCGAGCCACATTCTGGGACAGGTCGAATCGGTCTGTGACCGTGTCGGGATCATCCGCGACGGGGAGCTCGTCGCCGTCGACACGATCGAGGGGCTTCGCGAGAACGTCGGGAGCGGCTCGACGCTGGTCGTCGAGGTCGACGTCGTGCCCGAGGACGCCGAACACCGGCTCAAAAGCCTCGACGGAATTTCCGAAGTCGTCGTCGAGGGGACGACGCTGCGGATCACCTGTGAGGACGACGTCAAGATGGACGCGGTACAGGAGCTCGAAGAGATGGGCGCGGACGTTTCGGATTTCTCGACGGAGGAGGCACCGCTCGAGGATCTCTTCGCGGCGTACACGGAGGGCGATCGATGAGCTGGCAAGCCGTCGCCGAGAAGGACTTCCGGGACGCGATCCGCTCGCGGCTGCTCATCGTTCTGACGGCGCTGTTCGCGCTGTTTGCGGCCGGAGCTGCCTACGTCGTCACGGAGATCGACCCGCCACAGCAGGCGGCCCTTACCGGCGAGGTGACGACGGTACTTTTGATCGCGGGGCTGGTCAGCGCGACCGCGATCTTCATCCCGATCGTCTCGATCGCCGTCGCCTACCGGTCTCTGGCCGGCGAGCGCGACAGCGGAAGTCTGAAGCTACTGCTTTCGTTGCCGAACAGCCGCGAGGACATCATCCTCGGGAAGTTCATCGGCCGATCCGGCGTCGTCGCCGTCGCGCTGTTCGTCGGCTTCGCGGTCGGGATCGTCGTGACCGCCGCACTGGCGGACGCGTTCTCGCCGCTCGAGTACGTCGTCTTCGTCGGCATCTCGATGCTTTTCGCGTTCGTCTTCATCGCGATCACTGTCGGGATCTCGGCGTTCACGTCCTCGACCTCTCGGGCCGCTTACGGGGCCTTCGGACTGTTCGTCGTCTTTCAGTTCCTGTGGACAACACTCGCACAGGGGATCGCCTACGCCGCGAACGGCTTCTCGTTCGAAGGAATCGAGCCGGGAGATACGGCCTCCAATATCTTTCAGTTCATCGCGATCCTCGATCCGACCGCCGCCTACCAGCAGGCGACGCTGTGGGTCATCCGCCAACTGGACGAGACCGGCGAGCTCCAGGAGGCGACCGCGGAACTTCCCTTCTACTTGCAGGACTGGTTCGGGTTCGTCGTGATGGCGGTGTGGATCGTCGTCCCGCTCGCCGTCGGCTATCTCCGGTTCGAGTCGGCTGACTTATAAACCAGCGCCGGGGCGACCGAGGAGGTTCGACCACGGATCGCCCACCCGAAACACCCGTCGGCCACCCGTCGAACGACCGTCTGACGACAGTTTCACCGCGCTCCTTTCCTGCGTTTTCACTTACACTCCGCATGCACGGGTTTTATTATGTTCCCAACCTCTCTTTCGGATGCACACGCTCCTTTCCCTTTGTGTCGTCGCTTCGGACAGCGGCGCGTCGGAAGGCATACCCCACGCCGCCCGGTAGGCGGGGGTATGATCGAACTCGCCGACGTACTCGCGGCCCGCGACCGAGTCGCGGAGACGGCGCGTGAAACGCCCCTCGAACGCTCGAGAACCTTCTCGGAGCGGACGGGGGCGGACGTCCGATTGAAGATGGAACACCTCCAGCGAACCGGCGCGTTCAAGATCCGCGGCGCGACGAACAAGATCGCGCTGCTCGGAGAGGAGGAGCGAAAGGCGGGCGTCGTCGCCGCCAGCGCGGGCAACCACGCCCAGGGCGTCGCCCTCGCCGCGACGAAAGCCGGCGTCGATTCGACGATCGTCATGCCCGAGCACGCCCCGATCTCGAAGATCAACGCGACCCGATCCTACGGCGCGGAGGTGATGCTCCACGGGATCGATTACGCCGCCGCGGCCGAACGCGCCCACGAGATCGAACGCGAGGAAAACCGGACCTACGTCCACGCCTTCGACGATCCCGCGGTGATGGCCGGCCAGGGAACGATCGGCTTGGAGATCGCCGAGCAGTGTCCCGACGTCGAGACCGTCGTCGTTCCGATCGGTGGGGGCGGGCTGATCGCCGGCATCGCGACCGCGATCACGGCGTTGACCGACGCGAGAGTGATCGGCGTGCAGGCCGAGGGCGCCGCGAGCGCCGCCCAGTCGCTGCAGAAAGGGGAGATCGTCGAGCGCGACTCGGTGGACACGATCGCGGACGGGATCGCCACCCGGAGGATCGGTGAGCAAACGTTCGAAGTCATCCGCGAGCGCGTCGACGAGGTCGTCACGGTGACCGACGCCGAGATCGCCAACGCCCTCACCTCGCTTCTGGAGCGCTCGAAGACGCTCGTCGAGGGGGCCGGTGCGGTCGCGCTGGCGGCCGTCATCACGGAGCGTTTCGAGTACGACGGCGGCGAGACGATCGTGCCCGCCCTCTGTGGCGGCAACATCGATCTCAACGTTCTGACGACCGTCATCACCCGCGGACTCGTCGAGCGCGGCCGGTTCCTCCGGATCAAGACGGTACTGAAGGACCGACCGGGAGCGCTCGAGGACCTCGTCGACGTGCTCACCGAGTACCGGACGAACATCTACGCCATCGAGCACGACCGGGCTTCCAAGGACATCGCGATGAACGCCGCCGAGGTCGAACTCGATCTCGAGACCAGGGGACACGAACACGTCGCGGCGCTCTTGGAGGCGCTCGAAGCGAGAGGCTACGAGGTCGAAGTGATCGTATAAAGGGGTCCCGAGGAGTTGTCTTTATAAAAACCGGAACGTCTCGAGGTTCTTCGGCGCGAAGGTTCGCATGTTGAACTCGTGATACAGCGCCGAGGAGAGATCCTGAACTGAAGACTCGTCGCCGTGGACACAGAGGACCTTCTCGGGACGGGGGTTCATCGTCCGGACGAAGTTCATCAGCCCCTGTCGGTCGGCGTGCCCGGAGAAGCCATCGACGGTCTCGACACCCATATTCAGCGTGAGCGTGCCGCGATCCGAGGAGCGATCGTTCATCGGGATCTCGTCCCAGCCGTTCTGGATCCGACGGCCGAGCGTTCCCTGTGCCTGATAGCCGACGAAGACGAGCGAGGATTCCTCCTCCGCGCCGACGTGGTTGAGCCACGACATGATCGGGCCGCCCTCGACCATCCCGGACGTCGAGAGGACGATACAGGGACCGCCGTCGGCGATCTCCTGGCGTTCGTCCTCGCCGCCGTCGATGTGGTTGAACTGGTCGGCGAGGAACGGGTTCTCGTCGTCGTGGAAGATCCGATCCCGGAGGTCGTCGCGGAGATACTCGGGGTAGGTGGTGTGGATCGCCGTCGCCTCCCAGATCATCCCGTCGAGATGAACCGGGACCTCGGGGATCTCACCCTTGCGCATCGCTTCCTCTACGACGAGCATGATCTCCTGTGAGCGACCGACGGCGAAGGCCGGAATGAGGATCTTCCCGCCCTCCGTCGTCGTCTCGCGGATCACCTCTTTGAGCTTTTCTTCGGAGTCCGCCTGGTCGGTCTGGTAGTCGTTCCGCCCGCCGTAGGTCGACTCCATGACCAGCGTCTCGACGCGGGGGAAGTCGTTCGTCGCGCCGTTGAAAAGGCGGGTGTCGTCGTAGTGGATGTCGCCGGAGAAAGCGACGTTGTAGAGCCCGTCGCCGACGTGGAAGTGCGTGACCGCCGACCCGAGGATGTGGCCGGCGTTGTGAAACGTGATCTTCAGGTCGGGGGCGATGTCGGTCACGTCGCCGTACTCCAGCGGGATGCAGTGTTTGATCGCCTCCCGGACCTGCGCGGACTCGTAGGGGGGCGTTCGGCCCTCCTTGGCCGCGACGTCGAGGTAATCGAGCGTGAGAAGTCCCATCAGATCCCGCGTCGGTTCGGTGCAGTAGATGGGTCCGTCGTAGCCGTATTTGAACAGAAGCGGCACGAGCGCGGAGTGATCGAGGTGGGCGTGGGTCAACACGACCGCGTCGAGGTTCGAGGCCCCCGCGCCGAGCGCCTCCGGGATCTGGAGGTACGGGACCTCGCCCTCGGCGCCGGGTTTGTCGCCGCAGTCGACGAGCACGCGCGTCTCGGGCGTGTTGAGGATGAAGGCGGCTCGGCCGACCTCGCGACAGCAGCCCAGCGTCGTGATCCGGACCCACTCGTCGTCGGACATCTCGTCGCGGTGGATCTGTCGGCCGATCCGCTCTAAGATGTCGCGGCGCTCCTCGCGCTCCTGTTTGAGGAAGTTCCGGACGTTCGAGACCGTCGAGGACTCGATCGGCGGCGTCCGGACGACTTCCGGGGTCCAGCCGACCTGCTGGGTGATCTCCCGGAGCGTCGAGCCGTGCCGGCCGATGACCACGCCGGGTTTTTCGGCCTCGATGACGACCTCGCCGGTGTCGGCGTGGAAGTCGAGATCGGTGACGCCCGCCTCCTCCGGGATCACCGCCCGGATCTTCTCGCGGGCCTCGCTGGGCCGTGCGAGCACCTCCGGATCCGGGCGGACGGTGATCCGTTTCCTGAGTTTCGAGGCCAACCGGCGGATCAGATCGCCATCGCTCGCGAACTTCTTCGGATCGCGGGTGTAGACGACCAACTCCGGGCCCTCGTATGTCACGTCCGAGACGGAGATGTCGTTCGGGACTTCGCGGACGATCGTTGCCTTGATATCATCGAGTTTCCGCTCTACTGCACTCATACGTTAGAAATCCTTGGGTCGGGTTTCGGTCGTTCCGCGGGTCGAGTTCGACTGTGACGGGCGGGGCCGCCGACCGTATGGGTCACGGACAGGGGCGCCGACTGTATCGGTCATAAGTGTCATTGGTTCGGATCTGCGGTGGCTGTCGTCGAACGACTGCCGCGGGAAGGACCGGAAAACCCGCTCGTAACCGACTGTAACCAACCCTAATATAAAACCCTTCGCAAAGGCATATATGAAGGTCACACCGACCGTCGTCCGAACGGAGCACGAACGGATCCGGAACCGCGAATCGATCCCGGAACTGATAAACGACATTCGGGGTCGGCTCGGGCCGCTTTTCGACACCGACGTCGAGGACGTCTCGGCCGAACAGTACCGGAACGCGGTCGATGCGGTCTTTTCGGACGGGGATCGCGCGGTGAACGTCACCGGTTTTTGTCTGATCCTCCGGGAACTGGACTGTACGGACGATTATCCGGGATTCGTCGTCGACGAGTATCTCGGCCGGCGGCTGGCTGCGACGATCGCGGGCGGGGAGCCGTTCACACTCCTGGCGGAGGCGACGTTCCATTTCGCCGACGTCCACACCCACGGCGATCCCGATGACCCGGCCGGAAGCGACGATCTCGACGCCGCGCTGGCGGCCGGCTTTCAGGCTCGACTGCCGGGCTGGGAGTGGACCGAGGGATCGAGTCCGTTCGGATCGACACCGGGGACATGATATAAAACACCACCAAACTGTGGCCCGTAACCGAGAGGCGAGGCGGTGTTATACTCCAGTATGGCAACGGTCGAGACGCGGCTCGGGCGGTTCCGGACCGACCGCGAGCGCTGGATGCTGTCGGCCTCCCGGATCGTCCTCGTCGCACTCGTCGGATGGTTCCTGCTCGCACAGTGGGCGAACGTCACGTTCGAGATGCGGACACAGGCGGGGATCTACCTCTTCGGGATGGTGGCTTTGAACCTCCCCTACGGCGGCTACGAGCACATGTCGAACCTCCAGCACCGGGGGCTCCCGTTCGGGGCCCGGTATATCGGGCTCTATCTGCTCTTGGTCGCCGGCTTCGTGGCGCTGTTTTTCCTCGCGCCGGTCGTCGGGCTCGCCGTGGCGATCGCCGTCGCGGTCGCGAAGGGCGGCCACGGCGGGCTCCGGGTGTTGGACGCGCTCATCGGGACCGATCACCTCCGGACGAAACCACAGCGGGCGCTGGCGGCCTTCGTCCGCGGCGGGACCGTGATGATCGTTCCGATCTACTTCTGGCCCGGCGACTTCGCGGCGTTCAGCACGTTCATGGTCGAGATATTCCGGCCGGGGGCGTTCGCCGCCGTCGCACCGTACTTCGGTGAACTCCGGGTCGGACTCGGCGCGCTGTTCGCGGTCGCGGTCGCCGTCCACGTGGGGCTCGGCTTCCTGCGGCGTGAGGGGCTCAAGACGTGGCTCGTCGACGCCGGCGAGACGGCGCTTTTGATCGCCTATTTCGCCGTCGTTCCCGTCGTCATCGCCGTCGGGCTCTATTTCCCGCTTTGGTACTCGCTGCGACAGAGCGCCCGCACCGAGGCGGTCAGAGCGGAGCTCCCGTCAGTCGACCCCGAATCGACGCCGTCGCCACACGCGGTGATCGCCGCCTTCATCGGCGGGACGATCGCCACGTTCGCGCTCGCGGCGCTGATCGCAATGTTGGCCCCGAACCCGATGTCCGGCGGGACGCTTCTCATCAGCGGCGTCGCATTCTTCAGCGTCTTCATCAGTATCATCGCGCTCCCCCACGTCGTCGTCGGGAGCTGGCTCGACACCGACCGCGGTATCTGGTATACGCCCTGAAACCGCCGGGAAGGTTTCCGTTCGAAACAACTCAAAAAGATGCTTGGATCGATAGATGCGATACGATCGGCGGATCGACGCGGCGAAAAACCCCTCGAGGGCCGAACGGCGACGGTCGTCGGCGGCGGCTTCGGCGGGCTGTCTACGGCCTGCTATCTCGCCGATAGCGGCGCGGACGTGACACTTCTGGAGCAACACGACGAACTCGGCGGCGTCGCCGGGCGGATCGAAACCGACGGCTTCCGGATCGACACCGGGCCGTCGTGGTATCTGATGCCCGATACCTTCGAGCGGTTCTTCGGACGTTTCGGTCGCCGGCCCGAGGAGTATTACGACCTCACGCGGCTCGACCCGCACTACCGGATCTTCTGGAAGGACGGTGATCGGGTCGACGTGCCCGACGACCCCGAGGCGGTCGCCGAGCTGTTCGAATCCTACGAAGCGGGGGCGGGAGAGGCGTTCCGGTCGTATCTCGACGAGGCCGAGCGTGCCTACGAGATCGGCGTCGAGGAGTTCGTCTACCGCGACCGGTCCCGACTTCGGGACTGCGTCGATCCGCGACTCATCCGCGCCGCGGGGGGCGTGACGCTTCTGGATTCGATGCAGGAGTACGTCGGTGGCTACTTCGAAAACCCGAAGCTACAGCAGTTGGTCCAGTACTCACTCGTCTTTCTCGGCGGCGCACCGCACAACACGCCCGCCATCTACACGCTCATGTCCCACGTCGATTTCAACCTCGGCGTCTACCACCCCACCGGCGGCATCGCGAGTGTCGTCGACGGGATCGCCGAACTGGCGACCGAACTCGGCGTCGATATCGAGACCGGGCGCGAGGTGACCGCACTCGACCCCGACGGGAACGGGATCGAAGTAACTACTGGCGGGGGGCGGCGTCGGGCCGATACGGTCGTCGCGAACGCCAATCCGTACCACGTCGACCGGGAACTCCTGCCGGAGGGGCGGCGCGAGTACGACGACGCGTACTGGGACTCGCGGACGTACGCCCCGTCGGCGTTTCTCATGTACCTCGGCGTCGATGGCGACGCCGAACCGCTCGAACACCATACACTCGTGCTCCCGAACGACTGGGACGCACACTTCGAGGCGATCTTCGAGGACCCCGCCTGGCCCGAGGATCCGGCCTACTACGTCAACGTCCCGTCGAGGACCGATCCGACGATGGCGCCGGACGGTCACGAGGCGGTCGTGGTTCTCGTCCCGATCGCCGCCGGCCTGTCGGACGACGAGGCGACCCGCGATCGGTTTCGCGAGAAGGTGCTCGACGATCTCGAGACCCACACCGGTGTGGATCTCCGCGACCGGATCGTGCTCGAACGGACCGCCTGCGTCTCGGAGTTCGGCGAGCGCTTCGGCGCGCCCCGGGGGACCGCACTCGGGCTCGCACATACCCTCCGCCAGACCGGGCCGTTCCGACCCTCGATCCGGTCGTCTGCGGCCGATTCACTGTACTACACCGGCTCGTACACCTCGCCGGGGATCGGGATGCCGATGTGTCTCGTCAGCGGCGAGCACACGGCGGCGGCGATCCGCGGTGACGCGGCGACCGGAGCGATCGGGCGACTCTTGGGGCGATCGTAGCTACGAGAGCTGTTCGCCCGCGATCCGGTCGGCGTGTTCGATGAACGCTTCCTCCTCGCCGGCCGGGATGGTCGCGCCGGCAGCGATGTCGTGGCCCCCGCCGTCGCCGCCGACCGCCCGGGCGGCCTCACCCATCGCGACCGAGAGGTCGATCCCCGAGCTGACGAGCGGGCCGGTGGCCCGGCTCGAAACTTTCGTCTCCCCGTCGTTCTTTTCGGCGAAAGCCACGATCGGAACGTCGCGGGAGACGCCGTCGGCCCCCATCGACATCCCGGCGATGATGCCGACGATCGTCTCGCGGATCTCGTCGCCGGCGTCGAACCACTGGAGGTGCTCCGTTCGGGTCACGCCGTTGTCCTCGACCCACTCGATCCCCTCCGAGAGGTTCCGGCGGTGGTTCCGAAGCAGTTCTCTGGCCCGATCGAGCGCCGACCCGCGGTCGCCGAGACAGACGGCCAGTCCCACGTCGGCCCGCTCGTATCGGGCGGTCGCGTTCAGAAGCGTCGAAAACTCGCTCGCGTCCCGGAGTGCCGTCCCGACCTCCTCCTCTAGGAGGAGATAGCTCGTCCCGACGAGTCTGTCGATCTTGAACGCCGGAACGCCGCGGGAGACGGCGTGTTTGACCAGCGCGCTCGCGAGCGTTCGCTTCTCGTCGTCGGTCAGATCGACCCACCGCTTCCAGTCGCCGTCGGCGAGCGAGTCGACGCCGAGGCCGTCCAGAAACGAGACGGCGCCGCGTTCGTCGTTCGTGATCCCGGGGATCCGGACGTCGGAGGCGTACTCGAGCAGTTTCGGTAGCGGGCGGGTCTGTTTCCCGTAGACGGCGAGGTCCTTCGTCTCGGCGATGACGCCGGCGTCGACGCCGTCGGCGACGATCGCGGCGTTGGCGCCGCGGAGCTGTCCCTCGGAGGCCTGCATATCTCCGACCGCGCCGACGACCGCGAGCGCGGCGAGATCCCGGTTGTCGAGCCGTTCGTCGGACGGCGAGCGGGCCGCAAGTTCACGGGAGAGCAGGTAGCTCGCGCCGGCGCCCGAAAGCTCCGAGGCGCCGTCGATTCCCTCGAGCAGCGGGTTGAGGTGGTACTCCGTCTCGGCGTCGGCGGGCTGGTGGTGATCGGCGATGACGGGGACGAAATCGCCGGCGCGCTCGTGTTCGGCGATGATGTCGAGTTGGCCGCTCCCGAAATCGGTGAAAAGCACCGTGTCGTATCCGCGTTCGGCGATGGCGGCGATCGACGCGGCGTCGAGCTGCTTTTCGAACACCGTCTCGAAGGGGATCTCGGCCCGTTCGAGCGCGAGTGCGGCGACGGCGGCGCTCGTCAGTCCGTCGGCGTCGATATGCGAAGCGAGCAACACGCGGTCGGCCGTGAGCAGCCGCTCGGCACAGGAGGCGGCTCGGGGCTGTAACTCCGGGACGGGGACGTCAGCGGCTGCCATCGTACCCGTCAGTAATGCGTTCTCGGATTTAAACCTCAGTACGGCCGCCGGACGAACCGGGGCTTTACGCCTCGGCCGGGACCTCGTCGATGAGAACGACGGCCTCGCCGTCGATTACCTGATCGTCGTCCTTCCGGACGGTGGTGCGGAGCCGGTACTGCTCGCCGCCGAGGTCTTCGATCACTTCGATCGTTGCAGTGACGTAATCGTCGATCCGAACCGGGGCACGGAACTCCAGATCCTGTGAGAGGTAGACGATCCCACCGGGGAGGCGGGCGAGGGCGGCACTTATGAGGCCGGTGACGAGAATCCCGTGGACGATGCGGCCGTTGAACCGGGTCCGTTCGGCCCACTCCTCGTCGAGGTGAATGGGGTTCGTATCGCCGGAAGCGGCCGCGAAGCGCTCGACGTCCCGCTGTGAGATCGTCTTGGCGAACCGGACCGTATCGCCGACGTCGAGTTCCTCGCCGACGTCCCGTTCGACGTCCCACTCCGGAAGGTCGACACCGCCGGCGAGTCGGGTCTCGACGGATCGTCCGTCGGTCCCCGCCGCACTGTCGACGCCGTTCGTCGATGCCGTCCCGAGAGCCGAGAGGGCCGCCCTGTTGGCAGCCTGGTTGGCTTCGAGCAGGCTGTTGAACACGCGCGATGAGGTGTCGGCCCACATCTCGAACGGCGTCGAGTACGTGTTGTCGTTCATCCCTACGTCGGATATGAGCCTCCACTACTAAAAGGTGATGTTGCGCTGGGAGATAAATTCCATTCAGAGGGGACAGTAGACATCAGATGGCATTGTGCGGAAGTTTTATGTGTTCTAAGCGACTAACGGTTGTACAATGACCGATACGGACGAGAGCCAAGAGGGGCTCATGTGGCCGCCGAACATGCTGAAGGCGATGCAGGAGACCTCCGAGCAGGCGACGCGGAAACAGCAGGAAGCGCTCCAGAGCCTCTTTACGGGGGCCGGAACCGGGACACCCGATCTCGGGGACATCACCGATCAGCTCGGGGCAATGAGCCAGATGGCGACGTTCAAAACGCGGATCCAGAGCGGCGGCCGGATCTCGATCCCGGACGCCGAACGGGAAGCTTTGGACATCGGCGAGGGCGATATCGTCCAGACGGTCGTCCTGCCGGTCAAACGCAAGGGGGACGACGATGAGTGAAGAACCCGATCCGATCGGTACCGGCTTCGAACTGCAGCGGAACGCGATCGAGGCGGGACAGAGAGCCCTCGAGGAGAGCGTCGAGTTCCAGCGACAGCTCGGTGAGACCCTGCTGGGCGGCGTCGGAACGACCGAGGACGCCCAAAGGCAGGGCGTCGAGATGACGCGGCGGGCGCTTCACACCTATCTGGACACCGTCGAATCGACGGTCCCCGGCGCCGAAGACGCGGTCGCGGAGATCAGGGGGACAGTCGACGAGCAGTTCGACACGCTCGAAGCTCGCCACGGGGAAGCGTTCGAGACCGTAAGCGAAGAACTCGAGGAGGGGACGGAGGCCTACGAGGAGCTGGCCTCGGAGTCGCTCGAGACGCTCACCGGACAGCTCGAGGCACTCCTGGAGACCCACGAAGAGATCGAAACGCGGACGCTCGAGGCCTTCGAGGAGGCAGAATCGCAGTTCGAAGAGATTCAGGCGCAGCTCGAGGAGCGAAACGACGAACTCGCCGACGAACTCGAGACGGGGACCGAACAGTTCGCCGAGCAGTTCGAGACCCAGCTCGAACAGTTCCGAACCCAGCTCTCGGAGATGCAAGAGCGCGTCGAGGCGGCCCAACGCGAGGCGCTGGAGTTCCAGTCGGAAGATAAATAGGGGACGTGCGGGACGGACCCGAAGAGTGGCGCAGATGTGATCGAGCTTCGATCATTCATCAACTGTCGGACAGTAATGTGCCGATTTTTTCATGGTCCGGACGTGAGGAGTACATATCATGAGTAAGGGTAGCAAGGAGATACAGGACGAGTGGGAGCAGTTGGTCGAGAACATGAACGACGCGGTCGCACAGTCTATGGAGCAGAACATGGAGGCAAGCGCCGCGTTCATGGAGTCGTGGGCCGACGCGATGGACGACTCGGTACCCGAAGAGGACGTGCTTGCGAGCGGGCTCGAGGGGTACAGCGGGGCCTACGAGGTGTGGATGGACGCCGCCGAGGAGATGTTCGAACGGACCGCCGACGGCGCCGAAGGCGAGGAGATCGCGCTGACCGAGTTCCGCGACATCTGGCTTCAGAGCGCCAACGAAGCGTTCAAGGAAGTCATGGGGACCTCGGCGTTCGCGGCGGCGAACGGCCAACTCGTCAACGCGATGATGGACATGCGGCAGCAGGCCGACGAGGTCGGCGAGGAGACGCTCGCCGAGTTGGGGATGCCGACCCGATCGGACCTCGACGAGGTCGCCGAGCGGCTCGTCGAACTCGAACGGCGCCAACACCGCGTCGAGGAGAAACTCGACCGGGTCATCGAGGCAGTGGAATGAGCGCCAACGACCCCTTCTCGCTCGCGTTGAACTTCCAGCGCGAACTGCTTGAGTCGGCGGTGGGAACCGTCGAAAAGAGTACCGTCGCGGACGAACAGCTCGAGCGGATCGAGCGCGTCGACGTCGGCGAAACGCCGAGCGAGGTCGTCTACGAGGAGAACAAACTCGAGTTGCTCCATTACGAACCGCTCACCGACGAACAACACCGAACGCCGATCCTCGTCGTCTTCGCGTTGATCAACAAACCGTTCATCCTCGATCTCCAGCCGGACAGAAGCGTCGTCCGGCGACTCTTGGAGGCCGGCCACGACGTCTATCTCATCGACTGGAACGAGCCCTCGCGGCTCGATCGCCATCTCACGATCGACGACTACGTCAACCGGTACATCGACAACTGCGTCGACGTCATCAGGGAGCGATCGGGCGTCGACCGGATCAACCTCCTCGGCTACTGTATGGGCGGGACGATGACGGCGATGTACACCGCCCTGCATCAACGGAAAGTCCGGACGCTCGGGCTCATGGCGGCCGGGCTCTGTTTCGACGACACCGGCGGCGTCCTCGAGTTGTGGGGCGACGCCGAGTACTACGACCCCCGGGACGTCGTCGACGTCTACGGGAACGTCCCCTCGGAGATGCTCGACGCCGGGTTCGCTTTGATGGATCCGGTCGCCAACTACGTCTCGAAGTACGTCCGGCTGTACGACAACCTCGAGAACGACGAGTTCGTCGAGAACTTCGCCCGGATGGAGCAGTGGCTCGACGAGGGGATCGATCTGGCCGGCGAGACGTACGTCCAGTTCCTCGAGGACATCTATCAGGAGAACAAACTCTGCAACAACGAGATGTATCTCGGCGGCGAACACGTCGATATCACCGAAATAGAGGTACCGATCCTTCAGATCATCGGCGAGTACGACCACCTCATCCCGCCGGAGACGAGCAAACCGTTTAACGACGTCGTCGGCAGCGATGACGTCGAGACGATCGAGTATCCGACGGGACACATCGGGATGTCCGTCTCGGGATCGACCCACCGCGACGTCTGGCCCCGCGTCGCCGAGTGGTTCATCGAGAAATCGACCGACGATCGCGAACGTCTCGAGGCGGTCGAGGGGGCGGTCGCGGACGCGACGGACCAGATCGTGATCGAGGGAATCGACGTCGAGACAGAGACGGACGAGAGCGCGGAATCGGATCTCGCGGAGGAGGTCGAGATCGAGATCGAAGAAGGGGCTGACGACACGGAGCCGGAGGCTGAGCCGACGGAGACGGGGACTACGGACGTCGAAACCGAGGAAATCGACGGGATCGGGCCGACGTACGCCGAACGGCTCTCGGCGGCCGGGATCGAAACCGTCGACGAACTCGCCGACGTGAACGTCGAGACGGTCGCGACGGCCGCCGGAATAAGTGAAACGCGGGCCGAAGACTGGCTCGAACAGGCCACAGAGCGGTCGAACTAGGGAGGTCCGGCGCTATCGGTCGCGTTCACCGAAGTCGAAAAGCCGGACGCGTCACTCGCTGAAGCGAGCGATGGCGTCGGCTCCGTCGGGGCAACGGTCACGCCCGAGAAGATCAGCCGGACGTGTCCGAGATACGGAACCCGGAGTTCGGCAGTGCCGACGACCCACTCGGGTCGGACCGGCGAGGAGAGCCGCGTGACCTGATCGTAGTTCGCGTTCGAGCGTTCGTTGTCGCCCTGTGTGATGAACCCGGCGTGTGGGGCCGGACAGTGATCGAGCTCCGCACAGTCGTCGGCGGCGCCGAGCGCGTCGGGATCGCCACGATCGTACCAGTTCTCGCCGTCCTCGACCCAGAGCATCGCGCGGTGAATCACCGGCGTGCTACCGGTGTTGCCGTTCGGCCTGAAGACGATGACGTCGCCGTGGGCGCCGAACTTCGTCCGGTCCTCCCGCTCGGCGGCGTCGGCGGGGACGACCCCGGTCGGATCGCCGTCGTTGGTGACCGCCCCGTCGGGGACGAACCGTTCGTTGTCTACGATGAAGACGAGATCGCCTTCGACCATGTTCGGCTCCATACTGCCGGATTCGACGGCGACCATCGGGGGCCAGACGCCGCTGACGGCGAAAAGCGTCGCGCCGATGAAAAGCACGATGAGCACGCTCGTCAGCAGGTCCCGAACGTAGAGCATCGGTCCCGAGTCGACCGATCGGAACCACCGGAGCCAGCCGAGGACACCGCCACCGTAATCGTCCGGTGTCGCGCGGGCGGGATCGGAACCGGGGATCCGTTCGGAGGGCGGAGCGGGCTCCCCCATCGATCCGTCGTCGGAGCCCTCGGGGGAGTTGAATGGTTCGTCGTCGGACGAGCCGTCGGCGGAACGGTCGTCCGTCCTGTCGGTCATTGTCCGCCCATAACGGGTCCCCGAACGTGAACGTTCTGGGTTCGAAACGGCGGCGGAGAGAACCGGACGAATCGAACCGGACCACCGGTCCGCTACGTTTTTGCCCACCGGTGGCGACGTACGGCTGTGCCATCGGAGGAGTCGGCCCGGATCGCACGCGAGCTCGCGAGCCACGGCTACGCGGCCGACAGGGAAGCCATCACGCTGCTTTCGGGCGCGGAGGACACCGCTGCGGCGCTCGCGGTCGCCGTCGAGGCCGCGCCCGACGGAAGTCTGAAACTCACGGCCGAGGACGTTCGGAACGTGCTCGGGTCGGGACCGCACGGACGACGGGATCCGATCGCGGACGGTGACGCGGCGTCGGGTGGCGGTGGCGATACGGACAAGACCGCCGGGAAACCCCAGGACGCCCCGGAGGTCTCACCCGGACCGACCGGCGGAGGACGGGGCGATGAGGGGACGGGATACCCCTCCGTTTCGACTGGAGACAGACGCGCTGGACCGGACGTTGATGTGGAGGACGCTCCAGTCGAAACGGAGGGGTCTAAAGCGAGCGAAGGACGCGAGAGCCCGAGCGCTTCGAAGGGAGGAGCGACGGCCGCGACGCCCGAAAACGAAGCGACCAGGAACGAATCGGGGACGGCCGTTTTCGGGGACGAAACGGCGTCGGACGCCACCCAGGACGGCGCGTCGAGAACTGTCGATCCTTCGCTTCGGTCCCTCGAGATCGGCAACGACATGACGGGTTATTCGACCGGAACCGGCGAGTACGACGACTTCGTCGCGACGTTCCGGGACCGATACGAGCGGCTGGCCGGGACGCTTCGGGGGCGGGTTAACCACCGCAACGCGTCCGCGATCCAGGCGAGTCCCGGGGGCGGCGACGCCGGGATGATCGGGATGGTCTCGGACATCCGATCGACCGCCTCGGGGCACTGGCTCATCGAACTCGAGGACACGACGGGCACCTTCCCCTGTCTCGTGATGAAGGACAAGGAGATCGCCGAGTCAGTCGAGGAGTTACTGTACGACGAGGTCATCGCCGTCGAGGGGACGATCTCCGACGACGGGGGCATCCTCTTCGTCGACGAGTTGTACTTCCCGGACGTTCCGCGGACGTACCAGCCCTCGACGGCGGACAGACACGTCCAGGCGGCGCTGATAAGCGACGTCCACGTCGGCAGCCAGGAGTTCGTCGCCGACGCCTGGAGCGAGTTCGCCTCGTGGCTGCACACGCCCGAGGCCGCACGGATCGAGTATCTGCTCATCGCGGGCGATATGGTCGAGGGCGTCGGCGTCTATCCCGACCAAGACGAGGAGTTAGACGTCGTCGATATTTTCGATCAGTATCGGGCCTTTTCGGAGTATCTCAAGGAGGTGCCGGGCGACATCGAGATAGTCATGGTCCCGGGCAACCACGACGCCGTCCGGCTGGCCGAACCGCAACCGGGGTTCGACGAGGAGCTCCGGGAGATAATGACGGCCCACGACGCCCGGATCGTCTCGAACCCCGCTGTCGTCACGATCGAGGGCGTCTCCGTGCTCATGTATCACGGCGTCTCCCTCGATGAGGTGATAGCCGAACTCCCCGAGGCGAAGGCCAACTACGACGAGCCGCACAGGGCGATGTACCAGCTGTTGAAAAAGCGCCACGTCGCCCCGCAGTTCGGCGGCCACACCCGCCTCGCGCCGGAGTCGAAGGATTACCTCGTCATGGACGAGGTCCCCGACGTCTTCCATACCGGGCACGTCCACAAACTGGGCTGGGGGAAATACCGCAACGTGCTGGCGGTCAACTCCGGCTGCTGGCAGGCCCAAACGGAGTTCCAAAAGAGCGTCAACATCGACCCCGACGTCGGGTTCGCCCCCGTTCTCGATCTGGACACCCTCGAGATGACCGTCAGAAAGTTTACTTGAACGAAAAGAGCCGACCGGTCGCCTTTTAGGCGCCAACGGTCAACGGAGTGTATGTTCGAGACGCGCCCGGACCGCGACGCCGAGGTCGTCCTCCTCGGGCGGTCGAACGTCGGCAAGTCGACGCTCATGCGCGAGATCACGGGCCACAGCTTCGACACCGGCTCCAGCCCCGGCGTGACGAAAAAGCCGAACCACTACGACTGGGGCCCGGAGGATTTCGTCATCACGGACCTGCCCGGCTTCGGGTTCATGTCCGGCGTCCCCGACGACGTCCGCGAGCGGATCAAGACCGACGTCGTCAGATACGTCGAGGCGAACGCCGAGAAGATCCTCGTCGGGATACTGGTCGTCGACGGCAAGGCCGTCGTCGACATCATCGACCGACACTCCGGCGAGGGTGAGATCCCCCACGACGTCGAAATGTTTGGATTCTTACAGGAGCTCGACATCCCGGCCGTCGTCGCCGTCAACAAGATGGACAAAGTCGACGACCGCGACGAGCGGCTCGACGAACTCGCCGAACGGCTCGGGCTCTATCCGCCGTGGCAGCAGTTCGAAGAGACGATCGCGCCGATATCGGCGAAGCGAGGCTCGATCGAACCGCTCAACGAGGCCGTCAGACACCACCTCCACGAGCAGAAACGCGACGACCTGTTCAAGTTCTTCTGAGGCGGGCAGATCGGACCAGCAGTCTTTTTGCGCCGCCGAACCGTCCTTGGAGTATGTTCGGAGGAGGCGGCGGGTTGAACCCGCGCAAGATGAAACAGATGATGAACCAGATGGGGATCGACCTCGAGGATATCGACGCCGAGGAGGTCATTATCCGCACGGCCGAGAAGGAACTCGTCTTCCACGACGCCGAGGTCCAGCGGATGGACGCCCAGGGCCAACAGACCTACCAGATCGTCGGTGACCCGGACACCCGGCCGAGAGGCGAGGGAAGCGCCGGGAGCGTCGGGGACGACGGGAACGCCGACGACGCGGCCATCGAGAGCGGCTTTTCCGAGGACGACGTCGAGATCGTCGCCGCCCGAACCGGCGTCACCGAAGAGAAGGCCCGGGAGGCGCTCGAGGAGACCGGCGATCTCGCGGCCGCCGTCCAGAAACTGGAGTGAGCCGGACCGACAGCCGCGTGCTCCTCGTTCGGGGCAGCCGCGAGTTCCTGCTCGAACCGGGGACGACACAGGAGACCGACCTCGGCGTCATCGATCTCCCCGAGGACGTCGAGTTGGGGTCGGTCGTCGAGACCCATCTCGGCGAACCCTTCGAGGTGCGGCGGCTCCGCGGCCCGGATCTGTTCGATCATCTCGAGCGGACCGGCGCGCCGATGATGCCCCGCGATATCGGGCTGGTCGTCGGCCACACCGGGATCGCCTCGGGCGATCTGGTTCTCGATGCGGGGACCGGAACCGGCGTGCTCGCTGCGTATCTCGGCCGCCTCGGCGTCGAGGTGACGACCTACGAGCGAAATCCCGATTTCGCCGAAGTCGCGAGGGGGAACATGTCGACCGCCGGGGTCGCAAACGCCGTCGACGTCCGGACCGGCGACCTGACCGAGGCGCTCGACGATCTGGAGGGCGGGTTCGATCTGCTCACGCTCGATACCGAGGACGCCGCGAGCGTCGTCGAACGCGCTGATGAGCTGCTCGCCCCCGGCGGGTTCGTCGCCGTCTACTCGCCCTTTATCGAATCGGCGCGCGAGTCGGTCGAAGCCGCCCGCGAGGCCGGACTCTCCGATATCGAGACGCTGGAGACGATCCAACGCGAGATGGATTTCGACGACCGGGGGTCGCGTCCCTCGACGGCCGGCGTCGGCCACACCGGCTATTTAGTCTTCGCCCGGTTCAGGCCACAGTTCGAATGATCGCGAGAAGCGAATCGCCGTCCGTGTCGGCCTCAACCCACCCGTCGATCGGTCCCGAGGGGCCGACACAGCCGGCGATATAAAAACCGTCGTCGTACCAGACGGCGAGCCGGCCGACGACGTCGACCGACGGCTCCGTTTCGTCACCGTCCTCCAGCGGAATCGTTCCCCGATACGGCGTGAGTCGGGCACGTCGATCGCCGGCCAACTCGGTCCGGTCGCTTTCGCCGACCTCGACGTTCTCGATGCCGCGGTCCCGGAGGCGTTCCGCGAAGGCCTGTTTTGACTCCCGGAGGACGTGCGGGCGAACGGCGGCGTGCACGCCGAAGGCGGGGGAGGGGACCATCGTGAGCCGGGAGACGAAGAGGAACCGCCAGATCCGGTCGGGCCCGCCGGCCTCGGCCACGGCCGCACGGAGATCGCGGTCCTCGTAGACGAGCGTTCGGCTCCGGACGGTCACCCCGAGCCCCTCGAAGACCGTCTCGGTACGGTCGTCCGATCGCACCCAGCCGCGCGCCTCGAGGTCCGCTTCGGGGACTGAGGGCGGCGCCGGCGAGACCATACGCGGTATGGGGCGGAAACGCACTTAATCGGTCGGGGTCGGGCGGTGATCGGAGCCGAAACTACGGGATGGTCTCCGGGTCGACCCGACTGCCGACCCAGAGCAACGTCACGAGGAGCGAAACGACGGCCAGCGGCACCATCCACTGCAGCGCGGCGATGAGTCCGGCGGAGGCCTGAAGCCCGACGACGACGAGAAGCTGTGGCCCACAGCAGGCAAAGCCCGAGACGAGTCCCGGGAGGCCGGCGCTCGCCCCGACACCGGCACCCAGGCGACAGGCCGAGGGACTCCGCCAGGAGACGACCGAGACGGCGAGCGTGACGCCGACGAGCGCTCCGAGTCCAAGCCCGAGTAGGGCGTTGACCGGCCCGAAGAGATAGACGACCGGACCGACCTCGAGGACGGCGACCGTCTCGAAGAGGAACGTCGACTGTTGGCGGAGAGCCATCCGACCGGGCTCGTCGACGACGAACAGGTCGACGCCGCCGGTCCCGGTGAGCGTGAGATGCCGGATCGCCCACAGGTACGTGAGGAGATACAGGACAGTCACGACGAGGAAGCTCGACTGTCCGTCCCGTCGGCCGAGGGCCCCCCGGACGGCGAGACCGGTCCGTCCGAACAGCGTTCTGAGCCACGAAAGCGGCGCGGTCCGTGGCGTCGGTGGCTCCGGTCGCTGTCCGGTCGCGGTATCGGTGCTCGCACTCATATTCCGACGCGTTCGGTGTCGGGATAGTAGCCGTACCAGGCGAACCACATCGCGTCGAACGCGTAGATCCGATCGAGCGGCAACGCGTCCGGGGATGCGGCCTCGCCGTCGACACTGTAGCCGTCGTCGACCGCCTCGACGTCGAGTCCGTCGGGGTTGGCGTAGACGTATCCGGTCGCGAGCCCGTCGTCGGCGACCGCAACGATCGGCGCGTCGGCGATGGCGCCGGTCAGCACCGACTCCTCGAGCAGCGTCCGCTTGTCGAACGCGATCGCCCCCTCGGCCGTTCGGGCTCCGATGACGACCTGCTTTTCGGCGCCGTCGTCGGTTTCGGACACGAGCGGGAAGTTCGGACTTCGGCCGGTATCGAGCGCGTAGTGACCGGAGACCGGCGTATAAGAACCGTACGGGTCGCTGTTGTAGCTCCGTGCGAACCCGGTGGCACTCGACATGAGGAGCGTTTCGGGGTGGCGGTCCCGCCACCGTCCCCACGTGGTCCAGATAAGGCGGAACTCCCGGAGCGAACGACCGACCAGATGCTCGCCGTCGTCGTCCGGCAGAACACCGCCGACGTAGATCGCCGTCGCCGATATCTGCGGCCACCTGACGTCGAATTCCCGGTCCCACATGATCAGGTTCGAGTTGACGAGCTGGCCGGAGACGCCGAACTCGGTGCCGCCGCGATAGAACCCCTGTGCGGTGCCGGTCAGCGGACAGTACGTCACCGCGACCGGTTCGCCCCCGACGGCGTCGTTGACTATCTCGTGGCGGACGAGGATGCGCTGTGGATACGCCCGAACGTCGCCGTCGATCTCGACGCCGAAAACCCGCTCACACGCCGGCAGTTCCGCCTCCTCCGCCGTGAGGAACTGTGGCTCGTCGATCGACGGGATTCCGTCGTGACCGACGCCGCCGCTCGCGTCGTGGTCCGCGAGCGTTTCGTGGTCGTGGCCGACGTGAAGAGGTTCGTCCCGAAGCGGGATCTCGCCGTCGGCGTAGTCGGTCTCGATCGTCGCCTGCGCGCCGTCGAGGGCGGTCGGCGGGCTGCCGCCGCCCAGATCGATCGGACCGTCGGTCTCGGTACAGACGGTCCCGAGGTCGATCTGGAGCGTTCCGTCACCCGCACCCGACGGTTCCGAGCCGCCGAAAGCGCCGCCGAGCCGTCCGAGACAGCCGGCGGTCGAGACGGACCCGGTCGCGGCGAGCGCCGAGAGCAGCTGGCGGCGGGAAGGTGACATTGGCGTTCGGTCTCGGATAGGCGAACGACCGGCATAAGGACAGAGCGGATATGCGGGAGTGTCACACAGGGGAGGGGCGTTTATATTCGATCCTCCGGCGATCGAAGACGGATACGGTCAGTGATCGTCCTCGCGCCACTTGTGGTCGCATTCGGTGCAAGTGAAAAACCGCGTTTCGGACTCGTCCGCGGCGCGGATCTGTTTCATCTCGTAGCGGGCCCGGTCGTGCTCACAGTTCGGACATTTCACCGTCGTCGTCGGCCCGATCTCGGCGTCGTCGACCTCGGACATGTCGACCGGACCGCTGTCGGTGTCCTGTCCTTCCGTGGTGACCATCCCCGCCTCGTTGTCTGCGTCGCGCTCCTTTTCGAACCCACACGATCCGCAGACCCACAGTTCGCCGTCGCTATGCATCATCGAGCCGCACTCGTCGCAGAACTCCATGTCGTGGACTCGGGATGCCGAGGTATTTAAATAGGCGGGTTCGATCGACGGTTCCGGAAGGGTGATCCGTGGGCCGTTCGTCGTTCCGATGGATGTTCGGGACGGACCGTCGGGTCGTCGTGTTGGCGCTGGCCAGAATGGCCGACGCGGTCGCGAACTCGTTTCTCATCATCGTGTTGCCGCTCTACATCGCCAGCGGCGAGTTGGCGCTGCCCGGCTACGAGGGGGTGGCGATCCTCGGCTTGCCGGTCACGCTCGAACTCCTGATCGGCGTCGCGCTGTCGCTTTTCGGCTTTCTGAACAGCTTCGCCCAGCCGTTTACCGGCCGGCTCTCCGATCGGACGGGTCGCCGGAAAGTCTACATCCTGTTCGGCCTCCTCGTGTTGGCCGCCACGAGCGTCGCCTACGCGCTCGTCGAGAGCTACGAGGCGCTGTTGATCGTGCGGGCGCTGCAGGGCCTCGGCGGGGCGTTCGTCATCCCGACGACGATCGCGCTCGTCAACGATCTCGCGAGAAGCGACGCCGAGCGCGGGGGGAACTTCGGCGTGTTCAACACGTTCCGGCTCGTCGGGTTCGGGTTCGGACCGATCGTCGCGGGGCTCGTCGTCGCGGCCGGGCCGTACGCGCTGCCCTACGGAGCGACGCTGTCGGGTTTCAACGCCGCCTTCGGCGTCGCCGTCGCCGGCGCGCTCGTGAGCTTTACCCTCGTGACCGTGCTAATAAAGGAGCCGGAGATCGCCGCCGCAGAGGCGAGCGACGATCTCTCGATCGCGGTCGTCGACGGGGGCGAAGATCGGCTGTTCGACCCGATCTTCGTGCTCGGTGTCGCGACGCTTTTCATGGCGGTCTCGATCGCGCTGTTCGCGACCTTACAGGAGCCGATCAATCGACGGCTCGGGCAGGGTCCGACCTGGTTCGGCGTCCAGTTTTCGGCCGTCGTGATCGCCAACATCGCTCTCCAGGTCCCGATCGGCCGGGCGGCCGATCGGATCGGCCGGAAGCCGTTCCTCGTCTGGGGGCTCGTTTTGCTCGTGCCCGCGGTGCTGGCGCAGGGGCTCGTTACCTCGCCGTGGACGATGCTTTTCGCCCGACTCGTTCACGGGGTGGCGGTCGCGATGGTGTTCGCCCCCGCGCTCGCGGCCGCCGGCGACATCGCGGTCGAGGGGGAGTCCGGAACGACGCTTTCGGTGTTGACGATGGCGTTCGGGCTCGGGACCGCGATCGGTCCGCTGCTGTCGGGAGCGCTTTTCGGGTACGGGTTCCTCGTCCCCTTCGCCGTCGGGTCGGCGCTCGGCGTGGCCGCCCTCGCGCTCGTCGTCACACAGATCGAGGAGACCCTCGAGAGCGCGACCCCCGTCCGGATGCTCGTCCGAAAAGGCGCCTGATCCGGGGGGACTATGCCGATGGCGTCCCAACGGACGGCCATGAGCCGCGACACGTTCGTGTACGACGACGACTGCGGGTTCTGTACGTGGTGGGCGGACTTTTTCGCACAGCGGACGGACCTGGAGATCGTCGGCTTCGACGAACTCACCGAATCGCAACTCGAACAGCTCCCCGACGATTACGAGTCCTGTTCGCATCTGTTGAGCGACGGGACGGTCTACTCCTGCGGCGAAGCGATCGAACAGTCCTTCGTCAGGGCGGATCTGCCGCCGGGGTCGGACGAGCTCGTTCAGTTCCTCGGGAACTTCGAGGACTACGAGCGGTTCCGCGAGCGGATCTACCGCGAGTTCGCGGACCGTCGCGATCTGTGGGGGCAGTTCGTCTCGAAGGATCGCCTCGACGGATCGAAATGACCGGTTCGCCGCCGATGTTGAACCGACGTCCCTTTGCTCAGTGAGGGGATAGGACCGGTATGAAACCGTGGGTGAGCCTCTTTTCCGGCGGGAAGGACTCCTCGTGGGCGCTGTATCGAGCCCTCGAGGCGGGAAAACCGGTCGAACGGCTGGTGACCGTCCACCCGGACGGCGAGTCGTTCATGTATCACATCCCGGCGACGGAACTGGCGGCACTGGCCGCCGAGAGTATCGGCCTCCCGCTCGTCGACGTTCGACCGGACGATTTCGAGTCGACCGCGGAGGCGGGCGAGACGAGCGGCGAGCGCGGCGACAGGGAGCTGGAGCCGCTCGAGGAAGCGCTCACCGAACTGGCCGAAGAACTGGGCGGGATCGGCGGCCTGACCGCCGGGGCCGTCGAGAGCAGCTACCAGACCGACCGGATTCAGGCGATGTGCGACCGACTGGACGCGGAACTGTTCGCGCCGCTTTGGCGGGAGGATCCACGGCGGCTGATCGACTCGATGCTCGAGGCCGGCTTCGAGATCACGATCGTACGGGTCGCGGCCCGCGGACTCGGCGAGTCGTGGCTCGGCCGGACGGTCGACGCCGAGGCCGTCGAGGAACTCGAGCGGCTCAACGAGGAGTACGGCGTCCACCTGCTTGGTGAAGGCGGCGAGTTCGAGACGCTCGTCACCGACGGACCCCACATGGACCGACCGATCGAACTGGCCGGCAGCGCCGAGTTCGACGGAGTCCGGGGGACGTTTCGGATCGAGGACGCGTGGCTCGGCGATCCGACACAGAGTTGTTAGAAGCCGGACTCGACACGTTGGAGACTCAAGACCAGCAGTAACTCGGCGGCTTCTCACCAGAGCTTACGCGATTCACTCCCGCCCTGCTCAGTCCTCGGTTCCGACTGAGCGTCGGAACACTCGTCCTTCGCGGGAAGGGCGGGATTCTCTCGCTGAATCAAGATAGATCGGTGGCGGCGAGGAAAAAGCACTTATCCGTGTGGTCGCTCGGTTCGGGACATGAAGGCTGTCGTTCTCGCCGGGGGGTACGCGACGCGTCTGTGGCCCGTCACGAAACACCGACCCAAGATGCTGTTGCCGATCGGTGAAACGACGGTCATCGACCGGATCTTTGCGGCGCTGGAGGCGGACGACCGGATCGACACCGTCTACGTCTCCACGAACGAGCGGTTCGCCCCGGAGTTCGAGGCCCACATCGAGGCAAGCGAGTTCGAGAAGCCGGTGTTGTCGGTCGAGGAGACGGCGGCGGAGGCCGAGAAGTTCGGCGTCGTCGGCGCGCTCGGACAGCTGATCGATCGGGAGGGGATCGACGACGACCTGCTCGTCGTCGCCGGCGACAACCTCATCGGCTTCGATCTCTCGGAGTTCCTCGATTACTTCGAGTCGAAGGGGACGGCGACGCTCGCCGCCTACGACGTCGGTGATCGCGAGAAAGCCAGATCCTACGGGCTCGTAGAACTCGACGGCGACCGCGTCGTCGACTTTCAAGAAAAGCCCGACGAGCCGAACAGCACGCTCGTCTCCATCGCCTGCTATGCGTTCCCGCGCGAATCGCTCCGGTTCGAGGAGTACCTCGACGACGGGAACAACCCGGACGAGCCGGGCTGGTTCCTCCAGTGGCTCCAGAGCCGAGAGCCCGTCAACGCGTTCGTCTTCGAGGAGCCGTGGTTCGACATCGGCACGCCGGAGTCGTATCTCGAGGCCATCGCCCACGAACTCGACGGCGACAGCGTCATCGCCGAATCCGCGACCGTCGAGCGCTCGACGATCGGCGAGAACGTCCACGTGATGGCCGGCGCGGAGATCGCCGACTCGACGCTCGATCGGTCGGTCGTCTTCGAGAACGCCGTCGTCGACGGATGTGAGATCAAGGGGACGATCATCGACGAGGGGACCAGAATAGAGAACGTCGATCTGGCCGGCGCGCTCATCGGGGCTCACACGCGGTTGACGAACGGGTCGGGGTAGCCGGATCCGGTAGGGTTTTTTCCGTGCCAAACCAGCAAGGCGTATGAAGGGTCCGACACGGACCACCCGACAGCGGATCGCCGCGTTCTTGCGCGAGGAACCGGCCGAAGCTGGGCGGCTCGCGAACGAGTTCGACGTGACGACGAAGGCAGCGCTGTCCCACGTCGAACACGTCGCCGAGTCGCTTGACGGGACCGGCGAGGAGCTGCTCGTCGCGCCACCGGAGTGTCGCGAGTGCGGCTTTACCGACTTCGACGATCTGATCAACCGGCCGTCCCGCTGTCCGGGGTGTAAAAGCGAAAACGTCGCCGAGCCGACGTTCACGATCCAGTGAGCCGCCTCGGCCAGTTCCGCCCGTAGAGCGGATCGACAACGGCTCCGCCCCACAAAGCCCGGTACCGGGTCCCGATAGTGTTTAATACGGCCGTCGTGTAAGCCCGAACTGTAATGTCGGAAGTTTGCTCGACGTGCGGGCTCCCCCAGGAACTCTGCGTCTGTGAGGACGTCGCCAAAGAGTCCCAGGAGATCAACATCCGCATCGACGAGCGCCGATACGGGAAAGAGGTAACGGTCATCGAAGGGTTCGATCCGAGAGACGTCGATCTCGACTCGCTGTCGTCGGACCTGAAATCGAAATTCGCCTGCGGTGGCACCGTCGAAGACGGTTCCATCGAGCTTCAGGGGAACCACCTCGGTCGGATCGAGGAGTTCCTCCAACAGAAAGGGTTCAACGTCGCGTGACCGTCCTCTAAACACCTATTTCGTCTCCGGGCCCTGTGTTTCCCCCGAGCGGAGCCGCCGACTGCGGGGTATTAAAACGGCGCGTCCGGGCCCTCCGAAGCGGTCGGACTGTCGGTTTCTAGCTCGTTTGGCCACCCCTCGAGCCCCGACTCGAGCGATTCGACTCGACCCTCGAATCCCTCGAAGGAACCGATGAGCCGCGCCGCCTGAACGCTGGCCTGCCCGTGCGGACAGACCGTCACCACGCGTTCGTCGCCGCCGAACTCTTCGATCCGGCCGGTCAGTTCGGCGAACGGAACGTTCTCGCTACCGGGGATGTGCCCCCGACGGAACTGTCCCGGCGATCGGATGTCGACGATCCGGACCGGTTTCTCCGCCTCGAGCAGTTCCCACAGTTCGTTCGCTGAGATCTCGCCGTCCATACGTGCCGATACGGCACGATGGACTTAAACCGACGGGTGGAAACGACCGGGAGCGGCGCTCGACCGGTGACCGTTATAAAAATCCGTCCTCACGGGCGAGCAGTAACCCCTCGATCGTGGCGTCGTTGGCCGAGTCGTTGCGAGCCACGTCGAGGGCCTCGGAGGCGGGGACCGTCACGACGTCGAGGAACTCGCTGCCGTCGAGTTTCCGCTCGCCCGAACTGAACCCCTCGGCCCAGACGATACCGCGACGGTGTCTGAGCACGCCGGTCGAACACCAGAAGGACTCGAGGAGTTCGACCGAGTCGGCGACGAGGCCGACCTCCTCTTCGAGTTCGCGTCGTCCGGCTTCGGCGAAGCTCTCGTCGTCCTCGACGATCCCCGCCGGCAGTTCATAACAGAGTTCGCGGATCGTGGGCCGGAACTGCTCGACCATGACGACGGACCGGGCGGACGGGTCGCCCGGAGCGTCCGATGACCTTCCCGTCCCATCGCCGCCGGGCAGAAACTCGAGCTCGGCCGGGTCGTCGACGACCGCGACGACGACGACGGCGGCCGGCAGCTCGGCCCAGTAGTAGCGCTTTTCGCGCCCGTCGGGAAGCTCGACAAGGTCGTAGCCGCCGGTGTACCACCCCGTCTCGTACTCGGCGACGGATTCGAGAACGGTCCACTCGTGATCTGCTGGGCTGGGGTCCGTCTCGGTCGTGTCGGTCATGTTTTTCCCCCGGTCAGACGGTCGCGATAGAGCCGGTTGAACGCCATCCGTCTGACCGTCCCGACCGCCGCTTCGGGTTCGTTTTCGAAGGTGGCCGCGACGGCCTTTCCGGCGGGCGGCGCGACGTGCCAGGCGACGCTTGCGACCGAATCGCTGCCGGCGACGTGGACCGCTCCGTCGTACGCCTCGCGCCACGCGTCGAAGGCCGACCGGTCGCCGACGTGAACTTCGAGGGTTTCGGCGAAAAGGGCCTGTCTGGCCGTCTCGATGACGTCGCCATCGACGCGCTGTTCGTACTCCTCGCGGTCGAACTCCATCGACTTCGCGATCGAGCGAACCACGACCCGTGCGGTCGGGCCGAGTTCGTCGTATCGACGCTCCGCGTCGGCCCACGAATCGGGACGAAACGTCCCGTGAACCGTTTCCGCGTGTGAATCGACCGCCATCACTCGGAGCCGTCCTCTTCGTCTTCGAGCATTTGCTGTGTCATCTCTCTGGCCTCATCGAGGATCCGTTCCGTCTCGGCGTCGGTCGGGCCGGACGTATCGATCGGGCCCGAGGCCAGGGGCTCGTGTTCGTGACTGTTGCCGTGATCGTGCGAGTGCTCGTGGTCGTGGCCCTCCTCGTCGAACAGCGCGCCGGAGCGTTCGGCGTCCGAGCTCTCGGACCCGGGGTCGAGCCCGCCGACGGTGTCGTCGAACACCTGCGGGAACTCGGTCTCCTCGACGCGTTCGGAGACGGCGGTCGCGAGTTCGCTTTCGCCCATCTCGCCCCAGCCCGGAGCGTGTTCCTCGAGCCACGCCTCGTGGGCGTCGTCTCCCAGGAGCGCGGTGAACGCGAGGTGGTTCGCGAGGTGTCCCGCGTCGGCCTGTGGGTCCGAACAGACGGGGCAGGCGTATCCCATACCGGACGTGCGGCGTCGAGCGTCAAAACGCCTGCGCTCGGACGGCCCGGCCGCGAGAGGACCGATCGCCGATAGATACGACCGCCGTATAGTACGCACAGCTTACTTCGGCGCGGTGAAACCGGCAAACGTGACTTCGGCGCGGTGAAACCGGCAAACGTGACTTCGGCGCGGTGAAACCGGCAAACGTGAAGGGCCTCGGCTGAACAGAATTAAGGAGGATTTAAATATCACGGGGCGGTGATGTAGTGTACTGTGTCAGCTGGTACATCACCACATGGGATCGCGGCCCCGTGGGCCGTTCTGCGGAGTCTCGGCCGACTCCGGGACGCGAAGCGACAGGGTGGCTGTGCCGCCGACTGCGCGTTCGATCGGACCGACGACAGCCGGCTACCGTGGTCGAGTGGGGGCGCCTACGGCGGCTGGGGTGGACACGGCTATCACGGCACCGAGACCGACACCGACCGGACCCCGGTCGTCTTCGTTCACGGCAACCAGCGCGACGCCTGCGATTGGCTCCCCCATGCGTCGTTTTTCCTGCAGCGCGGCTACACCGGCGAGGACCTGTGGGCGATAACCTTCCGCGAGGGGACGCCGACCCACGATTCGATGGCCGAACAGCTCGACGAGTTCGTCGGCGAGATCCGCGAGCGGACGGGTGCGGGGACGGTCGACGTCGTGGGCCACAGCCTCGGCGTCACCGGGCTCCGCTACTGGCTCGTCAGCCGGGACCGCTTCCAGTGGGTCGATACGTTCGTCGGGCTGGCCGGCGCCAACCACGGGACCGTCCTCTGTACGTGGTGCGTCGAGGCGGGGATCGATAACGGCCCGTATCGCAGTAGCGAGTTCCTCCGCTCCGACTACGGCGAGTACGAGGACCATCCGCTGTCGGTGTTGAACGCCGACGAGACGCCGGGCGAGATCGACTACTACACGCTCCGGGGCACCGACGACACGCTGTTTTGGCGCTGTCAGGACAGCCCCGTACTCGAGGGCGCGACGAACGTGCTCATCGAGACGGACCACGACGGCGTCCGGACCGACCAAAGCGCCCTCGAATACGTCTACAGATGGGTGTCCGGATCCCACCCGTACAACGTTCAACATCAGGTCGCGATGCCGAGGTGACGATCCGAACGGCGTCACGCTTACCAGCCGCGATAGCCTCTATCGGGTATGGCAGACCGAATCATGAAGGTCAACGCGTACACGACGCTCGATCTCCTCGAGGGCGAAGCGGAGGGCCACGGCTTCGCAGAGGAGGCCTACGCCGTCGTGAACGTGACGAGCCCGAAGCACGATCCAGAACACGTCACGCTGCAACTCGAACTCGATAACACCGAACTCGAGGAGCTTCGGCCCCACGCCGACACGGTCCGGTTATCGCCGACTGATGCCCGGACGCTGGCCGCCGAACTCGAAAAGCACGCCGACGCCGTCGAATCGACCGAATGAGCGCCGAGTCGGGCGTTCACTCGACCCGCTCGAAGCGATAGGTCAGTATCTCGCTCGACCCGTCCCACTCGAAGTTTCCGGGATGGACCTTCTCCATCCGGGCTTTGTACGCCTCGAGTGACGGTGATCCCTCCCGACGGGCGTCGGCGTCGGTCAGATCACCGAGCGTCCGTCCCTCGACGCCCGTGACTTCGAAGCGCGTCCCCTCGAGGACGAACGTGTCGTTCGGCTCGGCGTATCGGTTCCCGGCACCGCGGCTGAGTTGAGTTATCTCGCCCTCGAGGACAGCTTCCTTGACCCGGTCGTTCGGCAACAGCGCGTCGGGATCGATTTCGGCCATACGCCGTGTAGGCCCGCCACCCCCTTAACCGCTGAGGAGCCCGCCAATGGCGCCGCCGATGGCGCTGTCGATCGCCAGAAGGAGCGCGATTACCGAACCGACGACGAAGACCCCGACGCCGCCGAAGAGGCCGAACGGGCCGGCGACGGAGACGCCGACGAGCGAGACGACGATCGCGAGGCCGACGGCGACGACGAGCCCGCCGAGCGCGCCGGCCAGAAGACCGTGCCAGAGGCCACTCGTGAGGCCGCCGCCGGCGAGGTAGCCGGCGACGAAGCCGGCGACGAGACCGGCGGCGACATGTCCGATCCCCGGCAGCGCGAACGCGAAAACGCTCGCGACGACGCCGACGAGAAAGCCGACGAGAACCGCCTTCCAATCAGTCATATCTGCGCTAGCGGAGCGACGGGTATACAGTTGGCGACCAGCTTCCACGATGTCCCGGCGATTCGATCACTCGATGAGCATCTCATCGCGAGCCGCGAGCCGCGATCGCGGGAACGCGTATCGTGGTCGGTCGTCGAGGTCGGCGTCGGCGCCACCGCTGAGGGGGTATGTCACCTCGACGACCGGATCGGCGGCCGGATAGCCGTCGTTCGTCGGGTACTCGGCGACCGTACAGTCGGCGGCTTCGAGGAACCGTTCGTCCGCGGTCTCGTCGGTCGTCCGGTAGACGACCACCGTCTCGCCGGTCTCTCGGTCCGTCGCGATATCGCCGCGCTCGAGCCGGCAGTCCGAACAGACCGGGAGACCGGATTCGGGGACGAACGAGTACCGCCGGCAGACGGCACAGTCCGCGCGCCGTCGGCCGGGCGGCGGGACCCGCCGTTCGGTCACCTCGATCGCGACACGACGGAGGTGTTTGCAGCGCTCGCCGCGGATCTCGTGGTCGGGACAGCTGCAGTCGCCAGCGGGCAGATCGACGAGATACGTCCGTCCGGAGTGGCTTTCGACGGCGTATCGGCCGTTTTCGCGGGGTCGAACCGCCATCGGTTCCGTCCACGCTCTGGCGGCCCGATCCTCGAGACGACGGGTGTCGGGCGCGAGCGGCCGGAGGGGCCGGGAGTCCGATGACGCGGGTGTGTTTCGGGAGTGCGCCATACCGGATGAAGATACGCCCTCGAAACGTATTAGCCGTTCGCCGATATATCGGCCGGAATACGGCTTGAACGGTCGAATTTTGGGCTTTTACGTCGTTCCCCGGGGCGTTTCGAGCGGTGAGTCACGGTGATGGCTCAAACCGCTCGCGGACCGAGAGGTAGTATGAGCGAACCGTCGGTGTTGCTCGTCGAAGACAGCGGGTTCATGGCCTCACACACGTCGGAGACCCTCGAGTCGATCCGCGAAATGACCGTCGACACGGTCGAGACGGCCGAACAGGCCCGAACGAGGCTCCGGGAAGGGACGTTCGACTGTCTGGTTGTCAACACCCGGCTTCCGGACGAAAACGGGATCGAGTTCGTCGAATCCGTCCGGGACGATTCCGAACTGCCGCCGGTCGCGTCGCTTCTTTTCACCGGCGGCGATCTCGAATCCGTCGCGGCCGATGCCTTCGAGGCGGGCGTCATCGACGTCGTCAGCAAGGATCACCACGCAGGGGACTCGATGGAGGTGTTCGCCAACCGGATCGGGGTCGTCATCGACGCGTTCCGACGCCGAGAGGGGGAGTAAGCGTTTCGCGAGCCCTTCGCTCGCAGCGGTATTTCATAGCCGACGACGCCTTCGAAGCGTTTTTCTCCCGCACCGCCGCACTCGGGAGTATGGACCGGGACGCCGTCGTCGAAGCCGTTGTCGCGCTCGTCGGTGTCGGGACGCTCGCCGTCATCATCATCTGGATCGGCAGCGCCTACACCGACGGATCCCTGACCGACGAGGGCGGGTTCGCGCTGGTCGCCGCGATCGCTTTCTTCATCGTGTTCATGTCCGCGATCGGCGTCGGGCTCTCGCGGCGCTACTGACGCCAGTCGGTGAGCCGATCCTCGGGCGTCCGTTCGATACGACGTTCGTAGTACGATAGCGGATGCCTGATCGTCTCACAGAGCTCGTCTTTGTCCACGCAATCGCCGTACTCGTCCATCACCGCACACGACGGCGGCGCCGCGACGGTCGTCCCGTCGTCACGGAGCCGACTGACCTGCTCTCGGATCGCCGCGGAAGCGTCGTCGGGGACCGAACACAGTTCGATCACGCCGTCCGCGTCGAGTCCGGTCGAGAGCAGAAAGGAGACGAGCGAAAAGCGCGAGTGGTCGGGGAGCGTCTCACCCTCCCCGATCCGCGAGAGGAGCGCCCGCATACAGGGCGGGAACAGCCCCGGAACGACCGCCTCGAACGACAGCGGCGGGTCGAGGTCGGCGATCGCCCGCCGGATCGACGACAGCTCCGAGCCGAGGGGGTCGGCGATGCCGTCGGGAACGGAGAGGGGAAGCCCCGCGGCGACCCGTCCCGCGATCGCCTCCCGGAGTAAGGTGTACAGCTCCGGGCGAGTGATCGGCACCGTGCCGCGATCGAGCGGCCGACGAGTGAGCCGCCACTCGGGATCGCCGAGGCCGGCCGCGAGTTCGAGATACGCGGTCACCTCGACGTCGAAGCGACCGTCTCCGACCGGCTCGACGCCGCCGGAGAGATCGAAATCGGAGAGCAGCCGTTCGAGGGTGAGCCGATCCCCGCCCGCGCTTTTCAACTCGAGATCGGCCTCGAAATCCTCGACGAACCGTTCGCGGGCGGTCGCCGCCTCGGCGGCGGCGTATTTCTCGGTCGCGCCCGGGACGTCGAGCAGCGAAACGAGCACGCGGGCGATCGGATACGAGAGCAGCTCGGCCCGAGTGCTCCAGAGCCGGGGTTCTGAGGGGGCGGTCGTCCCCTCGAGCAGCGACCGCCGAACCCGCTCGTGGCCGCGCTCGACCGCCGGACCGTTCTCGGCGACCAGCGCGGCCAGATCGATGTCGGCGGCCTCGACGGCGGCGCGTGAGGCGTCCAAAAACGGATACCGGGCGTGGAGCCGCTCCATACCCACCGGTACGCGTCCGGGCCGATAAACGCACCGACCGCCGGGATCGACGGGGCGCGAGCGATACGCCTTTGGGGCCCGCCGACCTCACGATCAGGCGTGCGTCTCAGGTATCGCTGTCCCGGCTGTCGGACGACGAGCAATCTCCACGACCCCGGCTGTGAGTTCGAGGGGACCGACCGCCGCCACATCGAGAAGGCCTACACCGATATCGTCGCTCCGCTGTCGGTTCGGGAGTACGCCGACGAGGACGCCCTCAGAGACGACGCGCCGGATCGCTGGAGCGGGCTTCACACCGCCGTCTTCCGGCGTCTCACGGGCGATCAACGCGTCGTCGAAGAGGGGGGAGCGCTCCGGCTGCTCGAGCCCGACGAGTACAGGGACCGCGTCTCGCGGCCGACGTTCGAGCCGCTCCAGACGATCTACGAGAAGGGCAGCGTCCCCGGCGCCCACGATCACTCGGTGTTCGCGATGGTCGCCTTCTACGAGATGGTCGGCCTCTCCTGGGAGGAGGCACGCGAGAACACGGTCGAATGGCTCGAGGAGTCGGGCACGTGGGCCAGGGGCGGCTTCGAGGAGTCCTCGCCGGGAGAGCTCGTCGACTCGAAGAAGCACGTCTACGATCAGGGATACGGCTGGAAGCAGGCCGCGACGGAGGCGAAGGCGGTCATCGACCGCCGGGTGTGAGCGCGGTCGTATCGGGTTCCCGCTGTGTGAACTCTTCGAAGGGATTGTTCGCGAAGTGGTGTGGGATGTCTTGCATCGCCTGATACCGGGAGATCCGTTCCTTCGGAAATGGGGGAATCGAGGAGAGCGTTCGAGGTTTGCATATCTTGCAACTATTCGCATATCATGGAAAATTTCGGGCTCACACGGATCATCCCGAAGCCGGCTGAGACGATCCGAAAGCCCCGTTCTCACCACGACTTTATATATTAAAATGCGACCAGACGGCCCATATCGATCCGAACCATCGCCGGCGACTGTCTCGTCCGCTTCGAGGGACGGCGCGAACGGACCGTTCGCGGCCGAATCCTCGAGATGACCAAGCCCGACAGCACTAAATAACTACTAGTAGATCATGAGTGTATTGCGGAATAAGAATGTTGGTGTCCCATACCAACAAAAAGAGTTATCATTTGTTGGTCTACTATACCAACACAAGTCGTAGCGATGGGATCGACAGTCATCTACGAAGACTCAAACACCTACGAGGATGGGTCGCGGTACGAGATGGTCGTAACCGAGGTCCCACAGAGCGACGATTATCCGGAGGGAATTAAATACCGTTTCCAGTATATCGCCGAAGATGGTCGAACTCTCTTACGGTTCGATGACTTTCCGGACCATCCAAGTGTGGATCGCCACCACTACCACACATCCGATGGTGTCTACGACGATATCGAGTATACTGGCCCGAAAGACCACATCCAGAAATTTTACGAGCGGATGGACGCGCTCCGCAGTGGTGATCAATCATGACTGACAAACCAACGAAAAACACCCAGAGTAGGCCCAATGACAGCAACAGTGCCGAACCCGAGGAGGAAATCGTGATGGATGAGACAGAGATAGGCTTCCTTGAAAACCGTCCCGCGGATGAGTATCCGTCGGTTCTCCGAATCACTTCCGAGACCGAAGCGAAACACCGTAAAGACGCTCTTGATCGCCTGGATCGGTGGGAGGCGGGCGAAGACGTACCACACGTCATCAACTTCCAGAACCCGAGTGACCTCCGGGCCTTACTGACCGACCGCCGTGTCGAACTACTCCAGAGCGTTATGGCTGATAAACCGGATAGCATCCGGCGATTGGCCGAACGGCTCGACCGTGATGTCAAATCCGTTCACGACGACCTGGGAGTGCTTGCCGAGTATGATATCGTTCACTACGAACAGGATGGGCGTGCAAAACGCCCGTTCGTTCCGTACGACACTATCGAGGTCAGTCTCGAGATCTCGACGCCACAGCCAACTGATGACGCTGTCTCTGCCTGACTTCCGAACCTCGACGTACATTTATATCCGATCACGGGACCAGTACACCCCATGCCCGACACAGCCCACGTCATCGCTGGCCGCTATACGACCGTCTTCGAGGGAACCAGAGAACAGCGTGGCTCTGCCACGGAAAAGCGAACGGGCCTCGCCGTGAGCAGGAACAACACGGCGA
>LFFM01000224.1_pt1 | contig 38101 bp, 30 predicted proteins | sample 643131 | NCBI WGS metagenome assembly LFFM01 (sample SAMN03777445, study PRJNA286221) | soda lake metagenome | biome: soda lake; feature: Kulunda steppe; material: water; isolation source: sample Tc-Br brine of Tanatar trona crystallizer | place: Russia: Kulunda steppe | collected 2011-07
CCTTCCCGTCGATGATCCGCATCGGAATTATGCCCGATCCCGCCGACCCGTCGGTCTACGCCGTCAGCACCGGCCAGAGCGGCCTCGGCCTCCCCGACCGCGACTACTATCTCGACGACAGTGAACAATTTGAAGAATACCGCGGCGCCTATCGCGACTACATCATCGAAATCCACGAATTGGCCGGACTCGACGACGCCGAAGCCAAAGCCGACGCCATCATCGAACTGGAAACCCAACTCGCCGAAGCGCACTGGACGCGAGAGCGCTCCCGGGAGATCCAGGAGACCTACAACGTCAAAACCGTCGAGGAATTCGCCGACCTCGCACCGTCGCTCCAGCTTCGCGACGCCCTCGACATTCGCGAACTCCGCGACCTCGACGAGTTGATCGTCTCCCAGCCGAGCGCCATCGAAGCCACCGGCCAGATCTTTGAGGACACCGACCTGGAGACCCTCCAGAACTACCTGACGTTTCACTTCATCTCCGACCGCGCCTCCTGGCTGCCCTCCGAATTCGATGACGCCCGCTTCGACTTCTACTCGCGGACGCTGTCGGGCACCGAAGAACAGCGCGAACGCCACCTTCGCGGCACTCAGATCGTCAGCCGCAACCTGGGCCACGCCGTCGGCCAACAATACGTGGACCGACACTTCCCGCCCCAGTCCCGAGAACAGATGAATGAATTGGTCGACAACCTCCTCGTCGGCTTCGACCGACGGTTGAGCCAACTGGACTGGATGGATGAACCGACCCGCGACGAAGCCCTCGACAAGCTGTCGACCTTCGAGCCCCGCATCGGTTATCCGGAGATCTGGGATAGCTTTGATGGACTTCACATCGATGACGACGACTACTTTGGCAATCGGATGCGCGTCTCCGAATACGAATGGCAGCGCGACCTGGAGCGTTTTCCGGAGCCCGTCGACCGCCGCCGCTGGAGTTGGCCGCCGCAAACCGTCAATGCCGGCTATCACCCGATGCTCAATCAGATCACATTTCCGGCCGGCATCCTACAGCCTCCGTTTTTCGACGCCGACGCCGACGCCGCCGTCAACTACGGCGCCATCGGCGGCGTCATCGGCCACGAAATCGGCCACGGCTTCGACGACCAGGGCCGGCGCTTTGATTCCGAAGGTCGCATCCGCGACTGGTGGACCGAGGAGACCGACGAGGCCTTCGAAGAAGCCTCCGGGCGCCTCGTCGAGCAGTACTCTGAATTCTGTCCACTGGAAGACGCCTGCATCAACGGCCGACTGGCGCTGGGCGAAAATATCGGCGACCTCGGCGGCCTCCAGATGGCCTATCTCGCATACCGAAACCACGTCGAAGAGACCTATCCCGACGGTGAAGCTCCGGTGATCGACGGATTTACCGGCGACCAGCGCTTCTTTCTGGCCTGGGCCCAACTGTGGCGCTCGCTGTACCGCGAAGACGCCATGCGCAGCCAGCTTGTGCGCGGTCCCCACTCACCGGGGATGTACCGCGTCAACGGCGTCGTCCGGAACCTCGATGCCTGGTACGACGCCTTCGATATCGACGAAGACCACGAACTGTACCTGCCGCCCGAAGAGCGGGTCTCGATCTGGTGATTTCAATCCTCGATAGAGGCGGTGCCATCAAAATTGACTCAGCGATGGCACCACCACACGTCCCCGGCGAACTGCGCCGGGGCTTTTATTTTTCGGCATCGTGTTTAGCTTGCGCCGATGTAGACGAATGGTGCTGAATGAATCACTTTTTCTTCCGGGATGTATGATGAATTACCGATCGACAATCACCCTGCTATTCGCCGTCGCCACCATGCTCCTTGCGGTTTCGCCAGCCACCGCCGAGGAAATGTCGCCCCCCGACGAAGAAGACGATGGATTTGAGCTCAGCCTTCAGGCCGACCTGGGGTTTGTCACACCGCTGTATCACCGGATTCAGTACTCCGAGGACACCACCTATTTCGATTACGTCGCAGACGGTGGCCAGGACGTACTCTTTCCATTTAGCCGTCTCAGCGCCGAAACCACCCTCGGCGACCGCCACCACATCACCTTTTTGTGGCAACCACTCCGACTGGAGACCGAGGTCCGTCTCAACCAAGACGTCGCCGTCGACGACGTCGTCTTTGAGGAGGGCCAACCGATGGAGCTCCTGTACAATTTCCCCTACTACCGCACCACCTATCTCTACGACCTGATCGAATCCGACGACACTGAATTTTCCGTCGGTGGCGGCCTCCAGATCCGCAATGCCACCATCTCCTTTCAGACCGCCGACGGTGAACTGCGACGCGACCGGCGCGACCTCGGATTCGTCCCGCTGCTCAAGCTGCGCGGCCATCACAATTTCGACAACCACTGGTTTATCGGTGGAGAGGCCGCCGGATTCTACGCCCCGGTGCGCTATCTCAACCTGCGCGACGTCGACGTCATCGGTGCCATTCTGGACGCCGATCTGCGCGCCGGACGCCACATCGACGACCACGTCTCGGCCTATCTGAGCGCCCGCTACATCGGCGGTGGATCCGAGGGCACCGCCGACCGACCGGAAGACGAGCCCGGCGACGGCTTTACCCGCAACTGGATCAACGCAGTAGCCCTGACCCTCGGTTTTGAATACACGTTCTAAACGGTTCACAATCCAGCGCCAAAAAAGTCCCCCATGTCGTTACGAAGTACACCGCAGGCACTCTTTTTCGCCCTGATCTCCGCCGTCGTCGTCGGTGGCTCAGTGGTCCTTGTACTGAACGCGATGGGCGATGACGCGCCACCGGACGAGATCGACGATTCGGCTCCATCTGCGGCGCCGGCGGACGACGGCGACAGGACCGGCGAGACCGTGGACTTTATGGAGCCCTCCGGCGACCACCAGGTTTCGCCGCCCGGCGACATCACTCTGGGGCCGGCGACACAGCTGACCGCCTTTTTTCCCGCCCAGGCCAATCTGCAGTGGCTTTCGGAAGACGTCGACTACGACCACCCCGTCGCCGGTGAAGGCTCGAAGACCAACCATCCCGGCGGCGCACTCTCACAGGGCTGTGCCGAATGCCACGCCACCGACGGCGTCGCCCCCGAGCCCCGCGAACTCGGCGAACGCCTCGTCGACACTCCGGCCGGCGTCGACGGCAAAGCGCCCTACGTCGACGTCGACATGCGCGCCGCCTTCGACGACGAATATCTGTATCTGCAAACCTCCTGGCAAAGTCAGCGCCCGCGCCCTGGCATTACCCACCAGACCTTTCAATTTCTGGACGACCAGTGGCAGCGCGACTCCCTAGAAAAGACCGCTGAACGCAACCAGCCGCAACACCTGGACGACAACGAATTATTCGACTACGAGGACCGAATGGCCATCCAGATCGCCCCGGAGGGTCAGGACATCCGCGCCTTCGGCGACGAAGGACCGACATTCGATGAAGTCGGATGTGCCGTCGGTTGTCACGCCAGCATGCGTAATATGCCGGAGCGACCGGAGGCCGGCGACGTCCAGGCCCATCCCTATCTCGGTGACGACGGACTGGGGCGAGACGACATTCGGCACTATCTTCTGCACACTCGCGACGACGACGAGCACTACCGCCCCGACGGCGCCTGGGCCAATATCGACGGCGACTACGATGCCGCCGCCGACCGCCGGGCCGACAACTACCTCGACCTGTGGCAGTACCGTGGAGCTCGTTCGGCGCCGATGTACGGCGCCAGCAACGACTACATCATGGAGTACCGCCACAGCGGCGAAGGTGGCCACAATTACTGGTTTAACCAGGATCCCTCACAGCAACCCGATGACGCCCAAGACTTGGTCTACGACGCCGATGAACACCGCTGGACGGACGACGACGGCGACCCCGTCGATGCTTCGGACTACGCCTGGATGTACGACAGCGCCGAGACCGGTTTTCACGCCCTTCCCGACGCGGCGATCGACGGCGACAACCGCGAAATTTCGGCGCAATGGGCGGCCCGCTATCCGCTGATCACCCAGGGCCCGGACCGAAATGCCATCCCCCTCGACCAGCAACTCATCGACGACAGTGAGATGCTCCCTCGCCGCGTGCTGCGCTACGCCACCGAGACCCGGGGCCGCACCCAGGCCTTTAGCCGCTGGGAGCCGATGACCAACACCTACACCGTCATGTTTCGACGGGCCCTCGGCGGCGCCGAAAGCGACCTCGACCTCGGTGCCATCGCGGAGGGCCACAACCTGACAGCCGGCGCCGCCATCTTCGATGACCACTCCTCAAATCGCTACCACCACATCACATTTCCGATCACCATCGGCACCGGCGACGACGCCGACGTCACCGCCCGCGACCTGCGTCAGGAGCTATAACGTCCCGATTTCGAACAACTCCGGCTATTCAAGGCCCCGATATGCCTTGTGCTATCGGGGAATACGCCTTGTGAGCTAACAACCGTTCACCCACCACAATTCGGTGGCGGGCTTGTCCCGCCGGATGAAATGGGGTCCCCCTCTAGCCCACAAGGCTCCTCCACCACCGACATAAAGCCGGGTGGGGTCGCACCAACCGCCGTGTCCGAAGGCCCAGATATGCCTTGTGCTATCGGGGAATACGCCTTGTGAGCTAACAACCGTTCACCCCACCACAATTCGGTGGCGGGCTTGCCCCGCCGGATGACAACTAGCTGGTTTCGGAACCGTATTCGTCGGCGATTTCTCGGTCATCGAGTCGCCGGGTGCCCTGCTTCGATTTTTCCCCCGCGCGAAGCGTCAACACCGTGATCTCCGACGGGGCCGCAATCCGCATCGGCGGGCCCCAGTAGCCCGTTCCCCGGCTGACGTAAATCCAGGTATCGTCCTCACGACCCAGTCCCGCCGTAAAGGGATGGACCATACCTACCACGTAGTTCCAGGGCCAGAATTGCCCGCCGTGGGTATGCCCCGAAAGCTGCAGATCGTAGCCCGCTTTCGCCGCCTCATGGATGCTCGGCGGCTGGTGGGCCAGCAATACGCTCAGATCGTGCTCCTCCGCCCGTTGAAGCGTCCCCGCCGGATCCGTTTCGTGCTCCTCGATATGGCGTCCGGCTCGGTAGTCGGTGCACCCGGCGACCAGCAGGCGCCCGCCGCCGCGCTCGATGACCCGGCTGTCGTTGAGGAGCACTTCGACGCCGGCATCCGATAATTTTTCGCACCAATTTTCGACGTCCCAGTAATACTCGTGATTTCCCGTCGCAAAGTAGGTGCCGTACGTCGTCTCCACCTCCACAAGTGGTTGTAGATCGGACCAGACCAGGTCGCTCTTTCCCTCGATGAGATCTCCGGTCAACACAATGAGATCAGCATCGAGCTTATCGACTCGTTCGGCAATGGCTTCCACCGTCGGCCGACGGATTGTCTGGCCCACGTGAAGATCGGAAATTTGAGCGATCCGAAGCCCCTCCAAGCCCTCGTCGAGTTCTTCGAAGGGCACATCCACTTCCACCACATCCGGGACTTTCCGGGCCTGATAGACGCCCCAGCCCGTCGCCCCCGCCGTCGCCGTCAACAGCCCTCCACTGACGCCAATTTTCATCAATCGACGCCGCTCCGGATCGGCCACTTCCCGAGTTCCCGATTTCCATCTCACAATCCGGCGTCCCGCAAATGCCACGACTTCTCGAATCACCATCAGGACAAATAGTGTCGAAAATGCGCCCATCCCAATGTAGGCCACCCAGTCGATGACGGTCGCCATCGGCTCGGCAGCCTCTCCAAACTGCCGAAGCCCCATCGACACCGGAAATAGTGCGTAGTGAATCGCCACCAACCCGTACACCACTCTCCGCCCCGACGGCCCAAACGGTCCCCCCAGTCGCCAGGCCACAAATAGATGTGCCCCGCCCCAGACCACGACCAGAGAGACCAGATACACCACTATTTCCAACATCGAATCTCCTCAAAAATCTCAACCGAGACAACAACCAAGTGAGAGGCTGTCCACCTGCGAACTCACCACAGCGCGCATCAATTTGTACATCCCCCACCGACTGTTGACGAGGCCCGAAAAACGAACCGATCTGACGGTGGCCCGGTACTTGACCGGTCCCCATGAACCGTGCGAATTGCGCTTCTGACCATACGCGGTCAGCACTCACTCTTCGATTCCTATCTGCCGGCCCCGCTATTACCTCAACCCGCAGGGCTCAGCGGCGACATCGATTCTCGAGGTTTCTTTGAATTCGTCGTTCATTTCGGGCAAACGATTGCGCCAGGTGCTCGCCCTGACCTGGCCGGCCGTTCTTCAGGGGATGGTCACCACACTGGTTTTTACGACGGACCGATTAATCATCGGGCGCTACGCCTCTGAAGCGTTGAGCGCACTGGCGATTGCCAACCCCGTAGCCTGGTCGGTGACCAGTATCTTTGGCGCATTTATGGCCGGCGTCGTCGCCGTGACCGGACGCGCCGTCGGTGCCGATAATCCACGCAAAGCTGCCGCCACCCTCCGGGCATCGCTCAGTTTTGCACTCCTCGTCGGTCTTCTGGTGAGCCTGCTGGCCTTCGTGGCCCGCGATCCCATCGTCGCTGTCTTGACCGGTGACGCCGCTACATCGGCCATCGTCCGAGACAATGCCAGCACCTACCTGGCCATTGTCCTGACTTCGGCGCCACTATTTTTTATCGGTGCCACCGCCACGGCATCGCTGCAGGCCGCCGGTGACACCCGTACGCCAATGCTCATCGCCATCGTCGCCGGACTGGCGAACCTCGGGATTTCTTGGGTCCTGGTCTTCGGACAGTTCGGAGCCCCCGAATTGGGCCTGATGGGCGCCGCTGTCGGCACTGTATGTTCCAGTGCCGTCCAGGCTGCCGGCGGTCTTCTGGTCCTCCAGCGCGGTCGGGGGCCACTCCAACTCAGCGCCGAGCATACCCGACAGGATCGCCGCGACGTCCTGGCGACTGTGCTGCGCGTCTCTCGAGCCACGCTGGGTGAAAAGTTGCTATATCACGCCGCCTTCGTGGCCTCCATTGCCATCGTCGGCCACCTCGGCGACGTCGCTCTCGCCGCCCACGAAACCCTTCTGGGCATCGAGGCCATTGGATTTACTGCCGCCGGCGGGTTTTCTATCGCGGCCTCCAGCCTCGTCGCCACCCGTATGGGACGAGAAGACCCCGACGAAGCCTACCGATCGGGACAAACCGCCGCCGGGCTGGGACTGGTTATTGGGGTCGCCTTCGGTGGCCTTTTATTTTTATTTCCCCGTCCGCTCGTCGGTATCTTTACCACCGACCCGGAGGTCATCGACACCGGCGCCCAATGCCTGCGAATCGCCGCCCTCGCCCAGCCGGCGATGATCCTGGCAGACACCTGGTCGGGCTCGCTTCGTGGTGCCGGCGACACCTTGACCCCCATGATTTCGGCATTGCTCGGGCCTGTCGTGATGCGCCTGAGTGCCTGCTGGTTCTTCGCCTGGCATCTCGAGATGGGCCTCGTTGGATTCTGGCTCGGCACCACCCTGGACTGGTACGTCCGTGCCGTCTGGACCGGCGTCGCCTTCTGGCGGCGACGATGGCAACAGACCCACCGGGAATTGTAATGCAGACGGCTCCGCGCTTCCGCGACTCCGCGCCGGGCCTGCTCCGCGCTTCAGCGGTTCTCCGCGCGCTCTTTCGCGCCTCTTCGCTTCAGCGTTTCAACGGCTCCGTGCTTCCGCGTCCTCCGCGCTTCCGCGCTTCCGCGCCGGGCCTGCTCCGCGCATCAGCGGTTCTCCGCGCGCTCTTTCGCGCCTCTGCGCTTCAGCGTTTCAACGGCTCCGCGCTTCCGCGCTTCCGCGATTCCGCGATTCCGCGATTCCGCGCTTCCGTGCCTCCGCGCTTCCGCGCAGTTACTTGAGCTTATCTTGCGTTCGCAACTCGAAGTCACTTGCATTGTGGCGCTCGTGAAGCTGTCGCTCCTCGGGCCCCCAGGTGCGATTTACCATGGTACCGCGCTGCACAGCATCGCGCTGCCAGATCTGATCTGCCCAGCGCCGCACCTCTTCGTAGGACTCGGCATCCAGAAATTGTGCCGCGTCGTCGTAGAGATCGCCGCGGACCAGCGCTCCGTACCACGGCCATATTGCCATATCGGCAATCGTATACTCCTTACCGGCCACATATTCATTGTCTGCCAGTCGCCGGTCCAACACATCGAGTTGGCGCTTGGTCTCCATCGTAAACCGGTCGATGGGATACTCCATCTTCGACGGAGCATAGGCGTAAAAATGGCCAAACCCTCCGCCCACATAGGGCGCCGAACCCATCTGCCAGAATAGCCACGACAGACATTCCGGCCGCGCCGCCGGATCACCGGGCAAGAATGCGTCGAAGCGCTCCGCGAGATACAAAAGGATGGCCCCCGACTCGAAGATGCGCGTCGGCTCCGGCGTCGAGTGGTCCATCATGGCCGGGATCTTGGAATTGGGATTGACCTCTACGAAGCCCGACGAAAATTGATCGCCCTCCAGAATATTGATCAGGTGAGCGTCGTATTCGGCGTCTTCGATGCCCTTCTGGAGCAATTCCTCGAGCAAAATGGTGACTTTCTGCCCGTTGGGAGTCCCCAGCGAATAGAGCTGGATGGGGTGTTCCCCGACCGGAAGCTCTTCGTCGTGGGTTGGCCCCGCAATCGGCCGGTTGATATTGGCGAATTCACCGCCGCTATCCTTTTCCCATTTCCAGACTTCGGGCGGCGTATACTCCCTATCGTCGTTCATATTCAGTCCTCGATTTTGGTGACGTGGTCGTCCCCGACCTCGGTTGTGTTTTTCGGCCTTTTCATATCCGCCGCATGACACCATCGCATGCGAAAACGTTTGTATCTCCAGCCAGTGACGTGGTCGTCTTCTATTGCATGCCCATCGCGTTTCGCGCCTTGCCCAGCAGTTTTCGGGCCTCACCGCTGAGATCGTGATCGCCGGTCATGACCGCTCCGCCCTCTGGCGTCAGCTCCAGGGTCTTTTTTGCCCCGCGATTGACCAAGTCCTGATCGACGAGCGCGCCGATCATGGCGATGACCTTGAGCTTTGCGTGATGCGACAACAGTCCGTGTACCGAGAGTTCATCGAGGCCGTCTTCCTTCATCCAGTCTTCGTCGCCACCGCAGAGCACGGCCGCAATCTTATGAGCTCCCCACTCGCCCTCCATCCGAGCGACGGCGGATAGGATCATCCGCGCCTCGGTTTCGATATCCGGTACATCCTGGTTGTCCTGTGCTGGCTGTCCCATCTCATCCTCCTCGGTGATTCAAGATCATGGTCGATGTCCTCTGTGCGTCCCCTGCAACTATTGTCGCCGGCAATGGTCGGGAAGATACGCGGCCTCCCGTTACAATATGTACATCCCGCGATCACCGGTCTCAATCGCCGCGATACGGCGGGTCCCCCGGAGATCGGTAGCGATCCATGGGACTTCGCTCCGCATCGCTTCCGAAATACCAGCCCGTTCCGCCCGGCTCTCCAAACAACAAAAAGCGAATCGACCGCGTTCCCTCCTTTGGCGGTTTCATCCCCATTTCCTCCGGGTCGACGCCCTGGTTTTCGGCCATCGGACGCGTCAGATCGGTCTCGATAAACCCCGGTGTACAGGAATTGACCACCAGGTTCGGATGCTCGCGAGCAAGGGCAATCGTGTAGGCGTTGAGGCAGGCCTTCGACAGCCCGTAGGGCGCACCGTCGTCGAGTCCCGCGGCCTCAAAATCTCCATCTTCGGCCTCGATCTCGAGCGCCTCCTCCATCAGGGCCTCGATCTCCTCCCAGGTCACCTCAGAACTGGTCAGAAGTTGCTGACGCTCATCGCTGCAGCGATTGACGAAATTCGGTCCCGACGCCGACGCCACATTGACGATGCGACCACCTTCCGCTTTGAGCAGCGGCAAAAACGCATCGCAGACTCGCTTCGGCCCCCGGGTATTGACGTTGAGCACCTTCTCGAGGTTTCCGCTCCCCAGTCCGATTCCGGCATTATTGACCACTCCGTACAGCGGCGTCTCCTCTTCGAATCGATCCGCCACCTTCTGGGCCGCCTGCTTGACCGACTCGTCGTCGGCCACATCGATCTGCAGCATCTCGACCCGGCCCTCGAACTCCGGATTATTCTCCAGAAGTCTCTGGAGTGCGGCCTCGCCTCGCTCTATGGAACGAGACCCCAGAACGACGAATCGATCCTCGCCGCCAGCCAGGATCTCTCGGACCGTGGCAAAACCGATCCCTTTATTTGCTCCCGTCACCAATATGCGCTGTCGTTGAGCCATCGTTTCGCTCCTCATCCATTCTCATTGTCATCATCGCAGGGATATATCGGGCCCAACGGTGGCACCGTCGACCTCCTCGGTCAATTGTCATACTGTGTTCAACACATTGACTGACGCTCACGAACTACGTTCCGGGGTGAGCAACCCGCCGCCTATCCCCCAATTATCACGATGTCTCCTTCCTCCGAGAACAAATCCCCGCTGCAATCACTGGCCGACCACAAATGGCGGCTACTGGGCCTCGTCGTGACGGTCCTGGTCGCCGTCGTTGTGCTGCCGATGACACAGCCCGATACGGAGGCCACCCGCCAAATCACCGCCCAGGAACTCGTCCGCGCCCAGCTCGGTGAGGTCACCGAAGCCCTCGACGACGTCGATGCCGATGGCGTCGAAGCCCGAGAGGTTCGCGTCGCATACCGCGGAATCGACGAACTCGAGTCGACGGTCTGGCAACAGGCATCGCAGGTCGCCGACCTTCGGGAAACCGACGACTCCCGTGCCCCGCTCCTCGAGTTTTCCACGGCCATCGACGACTCCGGCGCCCTCCATGTGGAAATTGCTATTTCGGCCCCCGATGGCACGGAATTGGCCAGAAGCGACGGTACTCAGCGCATTGGCGACTGGACATCCATTCTACCGCCGTTGATCGCCATTTTAGCGGCCCTCTTTATTCGCCAGATCGTCGTCGCCATGGCCGCCGGAGTCTGGCTCGGCGCCATCATCGCCGCCGACTACGCCCCGCTCGATGGCACCTGGCAGGCCGGCGAGTACTTGACCACCAATCTCACCAGCCCCTTCAACCTCTACATCATCGGCTTTACCTTCGCCTTGGTGGGCATGGTCCACGTCGTCATCCGTATGGGCGGGATGGAGGGTGTACTCAACCGAGTCGCCGCTCTGGCGAAGTCAGCGCAATCCACCCGCATTGCCACGGCTCTGATGGGCTTCGTCATGTTTTTTGACGACTACGCCAACACCATCGTCGTTGGCTCCACCATGCGTCCTTTGAGCGACGAAAATAAGATCAGCCGCGAAAAACTGGCCTATATCGTCGACTCCACCGCCGCTCCCATCGCCGGCGTGGCCATCATCTCCACCTGGATCGGCTACGAGGTGGGTCTCTTCGAGGACCTGGCCCACCAGCTGCATCTCGACATGAGCGGCTACGAGATCTTTCTGGGCATCATTCCCTTTCGCTTCTACTGCATCTTTGCCCTTGCGCTGGTGCTGTGGAACGTTGTTCAATCCCGCGATTTCGGCCCCATGCTCGCCGCCGAACGGCGCGCCTCCACCACCGGAAAGGTCCTCGCCGACGACGCCGTCCCCCTGACCAGCAAGTCCTTTCTCGATGTCGGTCCCAAAAAAGGCGTCACCGCCCGCTGGTACAACGCCGCCATCCCCGTGGGCACCGTCATCGTCGCCACCATGGCCGGCATCTTCTGGTCCGGCGGCCCCGATGAGGGCATCACACCCGGCGACGTCGCCTCCTGGCAGGCATGGCAGGACGCCTTTTCGAATGCCGATTCGGCCATGGTCCTGTTCTGGGCAGCCGCCATCGGCAGTATCGTCGCCGTCGCTCTCGCCGTCGTCCAGCGGCTCTTGAAACCGCTGGAGGCGCTGAAAGCCTGGCTTAAAACCATCCCCTCGATGTGGATGGCCGTCGCCATTTTGGTCCTCGCCTGGGCGATTCGCACCGTCTGCGAGGATCTGGGCACCAGCATCTATCTCGTCGGCGCCGTCGAGGGACTGATCACGTTGACCATGCTCCCGCTTATCACCTTTGGCCTGGCCGCCGTCGTCGCCTTTGCCACCGGCACAAGCTGGGGCGCCATGGGCATTTTACTTCCCACCATGATCCCTCTGGCGTTTCAGATGGGCGACGGCTCCGCCCACGCCATGCTGATACTGATGCTGTGTTTTGCCGCCGTATTGGACGGCGCCATCTACGGCGATCACTGCTCGCCGATTTCGGACACCACCATCCTCAGCTCCGTCGCCACCGGAAGCGACCACATCGACCATGTGCGCACCCAGGCACCCTACGCCACAGTCGCCATGGTCGTCGCCGCCGGTTGCGGCTACATCGGCGTCGCTCTCGGCCTGTCGCCCTGGCTGGCGCTGCCAATCGGCATTCTGGCGGTGGGACTGGTGATGCGCTTGTTTGGAAAAGTGGTGTAATCCGAAGTCATCTGACGAGAAACCGGCGATCACTGCTCTTCGCCCATGACCCGGATCTGCGGAGTGGGCCCGTCAACATCCGGAATCTCTTCGTTCAACTCCCGGTAATGCTCCCGCAATACGTCGCCCAGTTCGGCAAACCAGGAGGCGTTCGGCGACGTCCTTCGCCACTGAAGCGTCAGTATCCGTCCCGGTGGCTGGTCTCCGAAACTGCGGACCACCAGCCCCTCTCCGGAGCGGACCTCCGAACTCAGCGCACTCGCCGGCAGAAGCGTCGCCCCCAGCCCGCTTTCGACCATCCGCACCAGCGTCGTCACACTGGCCGCCGTCACCGACGTCGCCGGTGGCGCCCCGGCCACCGCACAGACATCGATGGCCTGATCTCGAAGACAGTGGCCATCCTCCATCAAAATTAGACTCTGCCCCGCGATCTCCTCCGGATTCACCGATCCGGCAACGCTCAACGGATGACCCGTCGGAGCGACCAACACGAAGGGTTCTTTGACCACATTTGGTCCCGCCAACCGCGTGGTGTCGAAGGGCTGAGCCAGCAGGCCCAGATCGATCGCTCCGCTCTGAAGCTTCTCGACCAACACCTCTGTCTGAAGCTCCTGGATGGCGAACGAGACCTCCGGAAACATTCGCCGCAATTTCACCAGCAGCCCCGGCAAACCGTACGGCGCGATCGTCGGGATCACCCCCAGCCGCACCGTCCCTTCGTGAGCCCCCGAAAATGACCGGGCGGCATCCACCAATTCCCGCGCCCCGGCGATCAGCCCCCGGGCCCGCTCGACGATCTCCTCGCCCGCCGGCGTCACGATCACCTCCGGCCGCGCACGCTCGAATAACTCGACGCCGAGCATCTCCTCGACGGCGCGCACCTGCTTGCTCATTGCCGGCTGGCTGACCGCACACTGTTTTGCGGCCTCCACAAATTTTCCGGTTTCGGCAACGGCAATGATGTACTCCAGTTGGCGCAGGGTTGGGGTCATGGTGACTCTCTTGTCGCAAGTCGCAGAACACTCGGCACCTGACTCTATAACCTACACGAATCGGGACTATTCTCACAATGTCTTTGCGTTAATGACATCGGCAGTCCATACTTGCCGATGCTGAACGTTACCGAGTTCGTTTTCACGAGTTCCGAAGATAATTCAACAACCGTCTCAGGAGACCTTTATGACCGAACAGAGCAAGTGCCCGTTCCACGGCGCAAATACGACCCCGCAGACCCAATCCAACGACGACTGGTGGCCGGAGCGGCTGAATCTCGACATCCTTCGACAGCATTCGTCGAAGTCCACCCCTCTCGGTGAAGACTACGACTATGCCGAGGCCTTCAAAGACCTCGACGTCGCCGCACTCAAACAAGACCTGCGCGACGTGATGACCGACTCCAAAGACTGGTGGCCCGCCGACTGGGACCACTACGGTCCCTTCTTTATCCGAATGTCTTGGCACGCCGCGGGCACCTATCGTCAGGGCGATGGCCGAGGCGGAGCCAGCGGCGGCGCCCAGCGCTTCGCCCCGGAGAATAGCTGGCCCGACAACGTGAACCTCGACAAGGCTCAGCGACTTCTGTGGCCGGTCAAAAAGAAGTACGGCAACAAACTCTCCTGGGCCGACCTGCTGGTGCTCGCCGGCAACGTGGCCATGGAAGACATGGGCTTTGATACCCTGGGCTTCGGCTTTGGACGCGAAGACCTGTGGGAGCCGAAAAACGACATCAACTGGGGTGTTGAAGACGAGTGGCTGTCAAACGAACGCCAGGGCGCTCCCGGCGAATTCTCCGACCCGCTCGGCGCCACCCACATGGGCCTGATCTACGTCAACCCCGAAGGCCCCTCCGGCGACCCCGACCCGAAAGCGGCGGCCAAAGATATCCGCGAGACCTTCGGTCGCATGGCGATGAGCGACGAAGAAACGGTGGCCCTGATTGCCGGCGGCCACACCTTCGGGAGATGTCACGGCGCCGCCCCTGAAGACCACAAAGGCCCCGAACCGGAAGCAAGCTCCATCGAAGAGCAGGGACTGGGCTGGACCTCGGACTACGGTGAAGGCAAAGGCGCCGACACCATCTCCAGCGGCATCGAGGGAACCTGGACGCCGACCCCCACCCAGTGGGACAGCAGCTTTTTCGACCTGCTGTTCAAATACGAGTGGGAAAAAGAGCAGTCCCCGGCCGGCGCCTGGCAGTGGCGACCGAAGGACGTCAACGATGAGGATCTGGTCACCGATCCCCACGACCCCTCCGGAAGTCGGGCCCCGATGATGCTGACCACCGATCTGTCGCTGAAAAAAGATCCGGCGTACCGCGAAATCTCAGAGCGCTTCCGGGACAACCCCGAAGAGCTCGAAGAAGCCTATGCCAAAGCCTGGTTCAAGCTGATTCACCGCGACATGGGCCCCAAGTCCCGGTACCTCGGCCCCGAAGTCCCCGATGAGGACTTTCTCTGGCAGGACCCGGTCCCCGAAGTCGATCACGAATTGATCGACGATGGTGACATCGCTCAGCTCAAGCAGGACATCCTGGACACCGATCTGTCGGTCTCCCAACTGGTACAGACCGCCTGGGCGTCGGCGTCGACGTTCCGCAACTCCGACAAGCGCGGCGGAGCCAACGGTGCACGCATCCGACTGGAACCCCAGAAAAGCTGGGAGGTCAACAATCCTTCCCAGCTCTCGACAGTCATCGAGACCCTGGAGGGTGTCCAGCAGTCGTTTAACGACGCCCAGTCCGACGACAAGCGCGTCTCGCTCGCCGACCTGATCGTCCTCGGCGGCTGTGCGGCCGTCGAAGAAGCGGCCAACGACGCCGGCCACGACGTCGAAGTCCCCTTCGCACCGGGACGCACCGACGCCACCGCCGAACAGACCGACGTCGAGTCTTTCGAGGTCCTCGAGCCGCGTGCTGACGGCTTCCGCAACTACCACGGCGTCGACTACGACGACGTCAAGGCCGAAGAGCTGCTCGTCGACAAGGCCCAGCTTCTGTCGCTGTCGCCCCCGGAGATGACTGTGCTCGTCGGCGGCATGCGAGCCCTGGGTGCCAACTACGACGACTCCGACCACGGCGTCTTCACCGACCAGACCGGAACGTTGACCAACGACTTTTTCGTCAACCTTCTGGACATGAACCTCGACTGGGAGTCGGCCGACGAGGACGACTACCTCTTCGAGCTGCGCGACCGCGAAACCGGTGACGTCAAATTCACCGGCACCCGCGTCGACCTGGTCTTCGGTTCGAACTCCGAACTTCGGGCACTGACCGAGTTCTACGCCACCGACGACGCCGAAGAGAAATTCGTCCACGACTTCGTCGAAGCCTGGGACAAGGTCATGAATCTCGATCGATTCGACCTGAAGTAATTCCAGCGGGCACCGATGTCGATGTGCCCATTGTTCGATGATCGAGGCCCCGGGCGGCAATTGCCCGGGGTCTTTCGTATTTTTCACCACCGGAGCCGACCGTGTCCGATGCTATCATTGAAATATCGCCCCTCGGCGCTCCTCCCTGGGAGACCTCCGACCCCTTCTTATTTTGCGTCCACCATCTCGATAACTACCCGGAGGGAAACGAAGAGATGGGACCGGATTCCAACTTGTTGACAGGACGGAACCTGGGCAACGACTTCTCCGGTAAAGACGGCTGGAGTATGTACCACGGCCAGACCGTTCCCGGCTTCCCCCAGCATCCCCACCGCGGCTTTGAGACCGTCACGATTGCCCGCCAGGGATTTATCGACCACACCGATTCGCTGGGCGCGAAGGCCCGTTTTGGAGAAGGCGACGTCCAGTGGATGACCGCCGGCGAGGGCATCGTCCACTCCGAGATGTTCCCGCTGGTCAACCGCGACGAGCCCAATCCGACGGAACTCTTTCAGATCTGGCTAAATCTGTCGGCGGATAACAAGCTCGTCGATCCCCATTTCGCGATGTTCTGGAACGGCGATGTCCCGAAAGAGACCTTTGTCGACGACGACGAAAACGAGACGACACTGACCGTCATCGCCGGCACCTGCGACGGACTTACTCCGCCCGAACCTCCGCCAGAGTCCTGGGCGAGTGAAGCCGACAACCACGTCGCGATCTGGACGATTGAGCTCGAACCGGATGCGAACTGGACGCTGCCGACGGCTTCCGAAAAGGCAAATCGATCGATGTACGTCTTCGACGGCGGCGGCCTGACCATCGGCGATCGGCAGATTCCGAATGGTCGGCGAGTTCAGGTCGACCCGACCCAATCGCTGGACATCACAAACGGCGACGAGCCGACGGAAATCCTCGTCTTACAGGGACGTCCCATCGACGAGCCCGTCGCCCAGCAGGGCCCCTTCGTCATGAACTACCCCGGCGAGATCCGGGAGGCGATGCTCGAATACCGCAAAACGCGCTTCGGCGGCTGGCCCTGGGACCAAGAAGCCCCCGTCCATCCCCGCGACGAGGGTCGATTTGCAGTCCATATCGATGGACGGGAAGAGAAGCCGTAAGCAGATCTGACATTGCGCCATCGAAAAACGCGGCATCGGCGGTTCAACGACCCTTCTCGCCACTGTGCATCACGGCATTCCAGCTCCACTCCCCGCCGCGCACACCGCCGATTGCCGCCAGTCCAAGCGCCACTGGATACAGTCCAAATAAAAATACGGCGTCGGCGATACCCACCGCCGGTTCGGCGAATAGCCCGTACCAGGTCTGGACGCCGACCGCCGTCGCCAGTCCATTGGCTCCGATGGCCACCGCCAGCACTGCATAACCAGTTATCACGGAAATCCAGATCAACTTCATGGTCGTGCCTCGAGTCTGGTGGGATAGGCGTTGTCTTTGCTTGTCTGGCTTTCATCTACGAAGTATCAACGACACCGTCCATCTGACTACAGTATTTTTCTCCGAGGTTTGCCATGCCAACACCAAAAACTCTTGCAATTGCCCTCATCGCCGCCCTCGCATTGGCTCTTGCTGCCTGTGACTCGGCACCCGAGACCAGCGATGATGATCCGGCCGTTGAGGCCCAGGATGATGAATCCGACACCCCGGAAGAAACGGAAGCTGTCGAAGAAGAAGACGACGACGAAGCGGCTGCAGACGACGACCCACTGGCGGCCCCCGACACGGTTGCCGAACCGCCCGAGGAGGCCGAAGTCACCGATTCCGACCTCGCCTACCAGGTACTCGAGGAAGGCGATGGTGATTCCAATCCCGCGGAGACCGACACCGTCTCCGTCCACTACACGGGCTGGACGACCGACGGCGAGATGTTCGACAGCTCCGTCGAGCGCGGCGAACCGACCTCCTTTCCGCTCAATCGCGTCATCGACGGCTGGACCGAAGGCGTTCAATTGATGGTCGAAGGCGAAAGAACGCTGTTCTGGATTCCCGAAGACCTCGCCTACGGCGGCCAGCCCGGGCGCCCGGCCGGCATGCTGGTCTTTGAGATCGAATTGATCGAAATCCAGTAAGCAAATCCGTCACACCACCCATCGGACCCGGCACTTTGAATATTTGCCGGGTCCCGCTCATCCAAGTATGTGCCGGCGCTTCGCGGTGATAGCCGTAGCCCCTCAAGAGAGTGTGCTGATTTGTGATATTGGATATTGACGAGATGCCCTGATGCGACGAACGCACCTGTGGATGCTTCCTATCCTGCTCACCGGGCTGTATGGATGTCCAGAGCCGGTCTCTTCCGGTCAGCACGCCAATTCCATCGAAAACCCGACCCAATTCGTCACCGAACAACAGCCGATCTACGTGTCGCCACACAATGTCGGAATCAGCGAAATTCAGCTCGATGGCACCGGCCGACGCGACATCTACGACAGTCGTTTCTCCTTCCGAAGCGTCAGCGACGACGGCTCCGTTTGGGCCGTCAACGATGACAATCGACACCTGCACGTAGTGCGCGAAGGCGAATTTGCGACAACCCCGGTCCATGAACTCGACTTCCCTGTCTCGGCAGCTATCGTGTCACCGGACCAGCAGACCCTCGCCGTCACCAGACAACGCGTACAGACCGGAGCCCCGCAAGACCGCCCCCCCGGCGACGACGCCATCTACCTCGTCGACGTCGAAACCTTCGATATCCAGACCTTCGAGGCCACCACCGAAGGCGATATTACCCTCCAGCGACTGCACTGGAGTCGAGACGGCGCCTCACTTTATTACCTGATCCGACCCGATGACCGCGCCATGCGACTCGACGTCGACACCGGCGAGCGCATGGAACTCGACGACTGGGAACGCTACCGCGACGACATGGTCACCGATCGCCGCCGTCGTCCGGTGCAGTGTCCCCACACTCCCAATCTCAGACTAGAAACGTCCCGAGGTGAACACGACGGGCTGGTCATCAGCCAACCCGGCCACACCCGCGAGTTGGTGACCATCGAAGATTTCAATCCCGGCCGCAGTGCTGACACCCGAGATCTTATAGATGCCTACTTCTTTTCCGATTCCTGCGATTACGCGGTCTACGTCTACAACCAGTCGGTGTGGGTCGTCGATGTCTCCAGCGGCGTCGTCGGCAAATTGATGGACGGTCAAGACGCCTTCTCACTGGGGTTCCCCACCGAGTAAGGTTCACCGTTGCCGGTGGATCAATGTCTCCACGTTTAGAGGTCGTCAGCCGCCATCCGTGTTCAACCACCGTCTGTCGGAGAACGACGATGGAACATCCGGTCATCTACATCATTATCGCCGCCAATGTGATCGCCGTCATCGGATGGGGAATCCATATCATGCGAAAGCGCCATCGGCTCTGGCGCGACAGTGCCGAGCGGCTGGATTTTGAATTCGACAGCAACCTATTGCTCGGTGGACCCGCCATATCCGGGACACGCCGCGGCACTCCGCTCACCGCACGGGGCCGAACCCGGGGAGCGAGTAGTCATGGCCATGATCCGACCTACTACTTCGTTGAAATTACGGCCCAACTCCAGGCCCCCTGCTGGCAGAACGTTGAGGTCACCGATCGGAATTTCGGTTTGTCTGGCGGTCTTTCAAAGCTTCTGCGAACCGACGACTCCAACCGGAAGTCCACCGACGATAGATTCGCGACCCAGTTTGGCGTCGATGGTGACGTCAGCGATCGGGTCCGTGACTGCCTTCAACAGCCGGAAGTCCGAAAGGCCATCCGGCAACTGGCCTTTGCCTACCAGGATTTCAGCATTGACGACGGAGCCATCTCCATTACATCCAAGAAACGGAACTTTTCGACCCCCGGAGAGCTTCAAAGACGCATCGACCGCGTCCTCGATACCGCCCATCTGCTCGATGAGGCCGTCGAAGGAACCATGGGCACACCGGGGCTGTCGGCAGACGACACCGCGCCACAGGATGAGGCGAGCGAATCGCTATTTCCCGATCCGTCCAGTGCCTCCGCTCGTGGTGAACACCGCAAAACCCAATACGCGTCAAACCAGTGGTAATCGCCTCCGACACCTGCGAGGACGCGAAGCTCCGATACCGCGATGCATTCAAATTTTGAGAGAGCGAAGCTCGGGCCGAACCACTATCCGCAACGACATCCCACGATTGTAGCGGCGGATCGGGCATAAAAAATCCCCGGCCAACTCTCGCTGACCGGGGGCACCTCTGTCGTCCCTGTTGGAACGGCGAGGCATATCGGCGCCGACCGATATTCCAAACCGTGGCCGGTCTATCGCTCGACGCCGACAAACTGACCTATAAGCACGATCTAGCGTTCACCAAAATGTGGATCCATCGATGCAAGCATCGACGTCCTCGCTGGCGGCCTTATGGACGGTAACTGCACTTTGCACCGTCCGATTACTGCACGGAAGCCGATTTCTGGGGACTGGCCCGGTGCATCGTCCACGGAGCGTCAGCGGGACCGTCGGCCTCGGTACTGACCCGGACCAGTTCTCCGGGGGCCTGCGAAAATGGACCGCCGGCCCAGACATTGCCGTTGTCATCGATCAGTGTCATTCGCACATCGGCCTCGATATCGAGGCGCCAGGCTTCTGCTTCCGATTCGGTGTCGATGGCTACCAGGGTTCCGTAGCTTTCGCTGAGCCGCTTCCAGGTGCCGACGTAGACCATTCCGTCATCGGCAACCGCCGGGGTAAATACGTGTTCCACTCTCATATCGAGACCGGCGCGAAAGACCTCTTGACCATCCTCGGGATTGATTCCGACCAGATCGTGACCGGAGTGAAAACCTCCGGCCGTAAAATAGAGAATCCCCTCACCGTCCAAGACGATATCGGAGTGACGATCCGACGATTCGATGACCGGCTCGGTCCAGCGCTCCTCGCCGGATTGTCCATCGACGGCTGAAATATTGACGTCGTTAAAGACGTAGACCGTGCCGTCGGCGCCGATGGATAGATTCGATTCCGCATTGTCGGGGAGTTCAAAGGACCATTCGATTCTTTGTTCGCTGCCATCTCCTTCGGCATCCACAGCGTAGATGGTGTCATCGACGACAACGTAGACGAGGTTGTCGTAGCCCACCACCGGATCATCGAGGCCATCTTCAAAGTCGAGCCGCCACATTTCGGAACCGTCGTCGAGGTCAAAGGCGTACAGACCGTCGTTTTCGGAGGCCGCAACAATAAAACCATCACCAATGGCCAGATCGGTCTCCAGCTCCCCGGCGGTGCGATCCGAGGTCCACACTTCGCTACCGTCATCGCCGTCGAGGGCGACGATCGAGCGATCATCGAAATAGGCATACACCGTTCCGTCGGCGTCGACTGTCAATTCCTGCCCCACGGATTCGTCGGGATCAAAACTCCAACCAGTCTCGCCGGTGTCGGGATCGATCGAAAAGACCTCTTCCGCCGCCAATGGACGACTGTATCCCGTGCCATCGGGACCGATGGCCAATGCTCCGTAAAAGCCGTCGCGATCCCACTGCACGTCAACGTCGTCGGGCAGGTCCGCGCCGGTGGGCTCGCCACATCCCACAATGCCGAAACTCAACGTGACGGCGAGGCCAAATACAACTGTTGCGACTCCAGTTTTGGAATTCGTTTTTTGCACACTCATCTCTTCTCCAGACCCGAGGAAACCATCAACATTCAAGTATTCACCAGCGCCGCCGATCGGCATCTAAAACCCGACTCTATTGCGGAACCGACCGGTTTAGCCCTGTTTTGTAGATAGCCCGCATGATGCCGACAGGCGTGGCAAAAATCAATAATTCCACAGCCCCTCTAACCGACCACATCCGAACTACTTCTCGTCACATGGCGGTGTAGCCCACAAGGCTTATCCCCCGGTAGCACAAGGCTTACCGGGGCCCTTCTTAACGCCGGGCTTCGACCCCGCCCGACCTTGTGTCGGGGGTGAGCGAGCTTTGCGCCGCACGCGGGGCACAGTCTGACAATCCACCCTCCTCGTTACAACTTGTATCATCCTGGACGCAAAACCGGGCCCGCATTCGGCGACAATAATATCAGAGGCTCACAGCCTGAGTAGCTGTCAGCGACTTCGCCGAATCACAAATAAAAACCCAGCACCGAGGGCTCAGATCATGAATACGACCATCGACCACCAGGAATCCAACCCGTCGATCCTCCAGTCTCGCATCGACCACCACGTCCATCGGCTGGTCCACCACTACGAGCGATTCCAAGAGCTGGCCGACGACGTCGCCGACTGGGCCGACCGCTGGAGCACCGATGCCCTTCGGCGACGACTGGCCCTCGCCGAGACCCGGGAAGTACGCGAACGGGCCCTGACTGCCCTGGCACTGCAGGCCTCCACCGCATCGGGCCGCGTCATCGATGAATACATCCCTCGCTTCGGCGGCGAACACCACGAACTCTTCCACCGCGTCGCCCGCATCGAATGGGAACGACGCCACGACGACGATCCACTGCCCGTCGCCAGTTAACCCTCTACTGCGATCACCGCTTCCCAGCGGTGATGACAGCGCCGGGACAGCGCTTGTGCTCGTCCCGGCGCAAAGATGTCATCGACTCCGACCTATGTAGTGAGTATTACCCCGACCGCTCGACACCCGCCTCCCCCTCCCGTTCAAAATATTCTTCCAATAACTCGACGAGTTGTGGCTCGTCGTCACCACGCCCGGGCTCTATCTCTATCTCAATCTCGACCTCGCCGTCCCGGGGCGACTTGAGGCAAACCGTCAATCCACCGTCGGCGAATGCCCGGACTTGGCGGCGCAATCTGGCGATGGACTCCCGAAACATCGGCGTCCACTGCGAGGTATTGCGCGATGGATTGACGACATCGACGACCGTCAGCGTTCCCCGGACGACCTGCACGGTCTTGAAGTCATCAACCATCTCCGAAATCGCCAGCCGGGACTGCCGACTCAACCTCGCGCTCTCAAGCTCCACTCCGGGAGGTAACAACTCGCCGACAGTAATCCCGTCGACACTTTTTGATGTCAGTGACTTGGGACGGATAAATCGATGAACGGTGGCATCCTCCCAGGGAAAGGGAAGCTCGACGCGACCGGTGATACAGCACCGGGCGGTGGCGGGATTGATGGCCTCTGGGTTTGGGTTGCGGCGGCCACTGCGCTGGAGTTCCATCTTCATTTCGGTCTCCAGGCCCCGAAGCTGTCCCACCAGCCTTGCACCGTCGAGTGCTCCCTCCCTTGAGTGCGCCTCGAGTCCCGTATCCTCGCCGGCGTCTTCCCAGGCCTCGAGATAGTTTTCGACCGGATGGGTTCCGTCCGTTCCAGCCCCAATACCCATTCCGGCTTCCCGCCACATTCCGTAGAGATGGGAGATCGCGGCGATCGTAAGCACAGCGAGGGCGAGGAGCACCCACGTCTCATCGACAGGCAAATCGCTGAGCAACTGCTCGATTTGGCCACCTCTACCCACGAAACCACCTCAGGGCTCCCGGAAATCATCATGCACGTCGTCGATTATCGATTAATCGCCTGGCGCCGACAGTCAATACATGAGCCGGAGAATCTCCAACAGTATGGGGCCAACATCGCCGTCTGCGAAGGTATTCCGCGACCCAATCGGACCTCGATCCTGTGTAATTTAGGCAACGCGATCCGGTGGGGTCGTTTTCGGACATCCCGCATCGTCGTTGTAGGGTGGCGGCACTCCGCTATGTTCTCAAACTTCTTCACCACCGGCCTAAAACCGGTGGGGCCGTTCTCGTTGATTCGGTGGGGTTAGCGGCCCCATCCGGGCTCGTCCCGGTGGGGAGCCCAGTTTGACAACATACCGCCTCCCTCATCCCCACAACTCTGCCGCGGCCCCATCCGGGCTCGTCCCGGTGGGGAGCCCAGTTTGACAACATACAGATCAGTTCTTCGCCAGCCCCTCGATCTATTCGGCAAAGTCGTCGACCCCGGCAAGAAGTTATTCTTTCAGATCCGGGTGGTACGCCGCGAAGTGGTCCATGGAGGCGACACGCCGGATCGATCCGTCGATGTACGCCAATAGCTCGTCGGAAATCCGGATCGCACGCTCCAGGACGAGTTGTCCTCGTAGCCGACGATGACCTTGTTATTCGTGACGCTGAAACTGATGGCGCCCCAATCGTGTCGCAGCTCTACTGCTGGTCCTGTGATGACCTGGCCTTATACTTCACCAGGACGACCGACATCAATATTGCTCCTCCGGGAAATGTGATGCGCCGAATTGTACTCGTACTAACGATGAGCGGGCTCGTCGTTCTTGCCGCCGGCTGTGCGACCTACGATCGTGACACGGCGCCCGATGTCGTCGACGACATCGACCTCGAGCGATACACCGGCACCTGGTACGAGATTGCCTCCATACCGATCCGCCCTCAACGCGGTTGCGTGGGCACCACGGCGCACTACGAACTGCGCGATGACGGCGACATCGACGTCTTCAACAAGTGCTACGACGAGAGTTTCGATGGCGATCTCCGTCGTGCCGAAGGCCGGGCCTGGCTTCAGGACGACGGCACGGACGGCCGATTGTGGGTGCGCTTTTTCTGGCCCTTTCGCAGTCACTACTGGATTGTCGATCTCGACCACGACTACCGATGGGCGGTCATCTCCGGGCCCGACCGAGACACTCTCTGGGTCCTGAGCCGAAGCCCCTGTATGCAGCAGCCTCAATTCGAAGAAATTGTCGACGCCCTGCAGGCACGCAACTTCGATGTGCAGTCCCTGAACACAACGCCCCAGCGCGACGGTAAAGGCGAGCGTTGCCAGGTCGAATTCCGGCGTTGAACCTCCTATTTTTGATTATCAGTAAACCTATTGCCCGCGTTCGAACTCTTGTCCAATCGACACCGCCCTCTGGCTTTCGGCCGCCCACAAGCCCTACCCGATGCCCCCCCCGGAGATTTCCAACGACATCCAAATCGGTCGCCTGAGCCCCGAGGAGTACGAGCAGTTTTGCAGCCAATGTTGCCGACTTTTCTGAAGCCCCCCGTCTTCTCTACTGAAAGCGGTACGTCGCACCGGCAATGACATTGCGCCCCAGAATCGGCGCGTAGTCCTTAAAGAAGCTGTGGTGACGCCGTCCCTGCACGTTGAGGAGATTTCGTCCACTCAAATAGGCCTCAAAACCCTCGTGGGCCCGCGGTGACCACCGGATATCTCCGCCCAACAGGTTGTAGCCTTCGGTGGGGCGTTCGGCCTCCGCTGTACGATCCTGAGCAAATATCCGCTGAACATTGGCGTGCAGCCCCAGGTCTCCGAAGGCCGCACTCAACCCGGTGCCCGCCCTCGGCGGCGTCATCAGTGGTAGATTGCTGCCGTCACGGGTCTCTCCAAAGACGATATCGCCGTTGACATGCCAGGTCATCGGCACATCTCCCAGCGCAAAGTCTTGCTCCAGGTCGAGCTCCACACCGTAAAAGCGAACATCCGCCGCTTGGTTGATCACCAGCCGTTCACCGCCGTCATCGACGGATTGACCGTCCCGTGCCATTCGGATCTCGTTGCCCTGCTCATCGGTCTGAGCGGCGAAGACCACGAAGTCATCGACGTGATTGTAAAAGGCCGTCGTCTCCAGACGCGTCGAATCACTGCGGCGATGAAAGCTGAGTTCACCGTTGTAGTAGGTCTCGAGCTCCAGATCGGGGTTTCCGACCTCCCAGGAGTCCGCAGCGCCGTGGCGACCGAAGGCAAAGAGTTGCTCCACCGCCGGCGTGCGCTCCGAGCGCGAAGCCGTCGCTCGCATCCATTGCTCATCACCGAGATCGACACGGGTGCCCAGCGACGCACTCGTCGGTACATATTGGCGCACTCCGGGATCGCCGTCGTATTCGGCAAGCAGCTCATCGTCGACGCGAACCTCCGTGACCTGAGGGTCTTCGATAGGCTCCGGGCGAACGTCGACCAGCCCGACCCGTCCACCAAACTCGATGTCTCCCCAGGTCAGGTCGAGCTGCTCTGCCAGAAAAGCCCCTGCCTGAGTCGTACGAGCTGGCTGAATAAAGAAATCGCTTCCCGCACGGGGATCGTCGGCCCGAAAATCCTCGACGTTGACATCCACCCCGAATACGCCGCGGGCCACGCCAACGGGAACATGGCTCAACTCCAGACGCCCGTCCAATTCCTCCTGTTCGAACGTCGCCTCCGTAAACCGTTCGATCTGTGCTCCCGACTCTCGATCAAATTCAAATTCATCTTCATCCTGGTCAAAATCGGTCAGCGCCAGATTCACTCGCATCGCCTCGATTCCCGGCAACACATCGTAGGCTTCGCCTCGAAGATCAAATCGGTGATAGCCGGCAAAAATCCGCTCGAACTCATCTTCCTGGCCTCCCACCGGATCGAAGGGCTCGGCAATGCCATATTCTCCATTCCAACGCTCATAGCCCACCCCGATGTGGCCCCACTGCGGCGCCCATATCCCGGTCAACGAGTAGTGGTGTTCGCCTACATCACTGTTGATCAAACGGCCCGGAATACCTCGATTTTCGTCTCCGGTCTCCTCTGCGACCTGCAAGCCCGAGATCTGAAAATCCTCACTGGCCCTGGCTCCCAGGCCGCCTCGAAGCGCGAACTCATCGCTCACCGGAACCTCGAGATTGAATTGACCCTGGCGATCGCGCCCATTGAACCCGAAACTGCCCTGAATCTCACCACTCGGATTGTCACCAATTCGAGGATCGAAGCGACCGGTCACGATATTGACAACCCCGCCCGACGCACCGGAACCGTACAGCAGCGTCGCCGGTCCGCGAATAATTTCGATGGCCTCTGTACCCAGTGTCTTGCCCGATACAACATGGTCGACACCTTCACCGGAGACGTCACTGGTGCGCATGCCGTCTTCCAGAATTTGCACCCGTGACCCCTGAAGGCCCCGAATGGTCGGTCGACCCACACCGGGGCCAAAGTCGGCACTACTGACGCCGGCCACTCCATCCAGGACCTCGCCGATATTTCCGGCATTGCGCCGGCGATCCAGACTATCCCCATCCAATGTCATCGATGGACGCACTACCTCGCTTTCAGTCCGACTTCCCAGACTCTGCTGAGTCACCACCCGAACGTCGTCCGGCTCAGTCTCCTCTTCGGCCGTCTCCCTCTCCTCCGATTCCGAATCCTCAACCGGAAGTGGCTCATCGCCGTAGAGTATCCCCGGAATCATCAACACCAGAGCGAAAACTGTCGAAAAATATCCACCTCTCACATCCATTGCGCCGATCCTTCTTCCCGACAAAACCAATAATTAGGCCGACCTAAATACAGAGTTAGCCGTATATTTTATGATTTATTTGTCAACCCTCTTTTGAAATCGAAGCCTGTCAAAGTAGTGTCGAACCGGCGTCCCGCAGAAATACTTATCCACTTCACCCCAAGGACATTCGGTCGCGTTGCTCCCGGCGCGACACCGAGAAGATGTTGCCCCAGGCCTCAATCGAACGACGATGCCCTGGCCCCGATAAGCCTTGTGCTACCGGGGAATAAGCCTCGCCTTCTACACCTCGTAGAAGCTCTCTTTCGGTCGCTTTCTACGAAAGCAAATCTTTTTAACTGCAAAGCTATCTCCGATTTCCTATGATCATCGGCAACGTTTCGAAACGCCGCCAAAACGGATGTCTCCTCCCTATGGTTGTTGTTATGCGATGTATCGATCGATCTCAGTGGTCTCGTGCTATGGTCGCCTTCAGCACAGGTCTACTTTTATTTGGCACGGGATGTCCCAGCGACCCGGGTAGCTCCCCCGAGAATGGCGAAAATGACGAAACTCCGGGCCCAGATCCGACGCTGACCATTACCGACGCCCCCGATGAGTTGGTGGTCCTCGACGATGGCGACGCCGAACTCGATTTCCGATTTGAGACCGAAAGCGACTGTGGGGAATGTGCCACCGAATGCGCATTTGGCCTCGACAGCGAGGACGGGGAGTTCGACGACTGCGACGAAGAACAGGGGTTTTCGACGTCCGTCGACGCCGACGGCGACCACCAATTCCAGGTTCGACTCCGCGATGACAGCGAGGTCCATGACGCGGCGATGGTGGACGTCTTCGGGCCCGAACTCGGACTCGACGCCGACGTACCATCGGACTACTCCAACTCATCGTATGTCCACGGTGAGTACCTGCCGTATTGTCAGCGCCAGGATCGCAACGAATGCGCCCTCCGCTGCACCTGGGAGGAAGCCGAAAACAGTCACGACTGCACGGCCGGAGAACCCTATCATCCAATCCTGCCCGAAGAATGGTCGACCCTCCAAATTGAGGCCTGTCCCGACGTCGAGAACTACGATGGCGACTGCGTCGGCCCTGCGGAGTACGAATTTCTCCACCAGCAGCCTCAGTGGAGCGCCGTCTCCGCCGGTCACGAACACAGCTGCGCAATCTTAGATCACGACGATAGTCTCTGGTGCTGGGGCGCCAACGAAGACGACCAACTCGGTATTGGCGACGTCGCCGACGGCGATGAAACCGTCGACCAGCCACGGCGAGTCCTCGTCGATGGCGACGAACAACCAGACTGGAGCGACGTCTCCACCGGGAAACAACACACCTGTGCCATCACCGATGCGGATTCCGGAGGCGAATTGTACTGCTGGGGCCTCCAGAGCGATGGGCGGCTCGGCCTGGGCGCCGATTCCGACATTGCCACCGATATCCCGGCGCCCGTCGATGAAGGCGACGACTGGGTCGACATCTCCGCCGGCGGCGCTCATTCCTGTGCTATCAACGAAGACGACGAAACCTTCTGCTGGGGTGCCAATGACTTCGGCGAAGTGGGCAACGACTCCACCGGTACCGTCGTGGAGCCCAATCGGCTCGAACCGCCCATTGGGTTTAGTTGGTTTGGCGATGACCAATTTCCGGGATGGGTAGAGGTTTCGACCGGTCGTTCCCATACCTGCGGATTGAGCGTCGATCCGAACCTCGTCGATCCTCGAACCTATTGCTGGGGCGACAACTCCGAGGGACAACTCGGAAATGAGGACCGCGCCGACAATGAATACGAACCGCGACCGGTTCGCGCCGGAGACCTGTCAAATAAGACCGGAATTTCCTCCGGAGGTTTTCATTCATGCTCCATCTGGAACCAGGAAAGCGCCTATTGTTGGGGCGATAACGATCGCGGCCAGCTCGGCATTGACGATACCGACAACCCCGGCCATGGAAGCCACGAGGTGGAATTCGACGGCGACTTTTCGAGCGTCTCTGCCGGCACCGAACACACCTGCGCCATCGACCCCGAACAGGCCCATGCCTACTGCTGGGGGTTGAATTTCGATTCCCAACTCGGACTTGGCTCTGATTTCGATGGGGCTGACGCAGCGCAACAGGAGACGCCGGCGCCCGTCAATTTCGACGATGAACAGCAGGTCACGGCCATCAGCGCCGGCACTGACCACACCTGTGCTATCGCCGACGACGAATTGTACTGCTGGGGACGCGGCAGTGACGGACGCCTCGGTACGGCCTCCACCGAGACCGAAGACTCACCGGCACCGATCAACTGGCCGTTTTACGCCGGTCAATAACCCTCAATGAGCGCTGCTTCCACCACCGACCACCGATGTCAGGCGAATTCGATGGAAGAACTTCAACTATTGGAGTGGCTGGTCGCAATCCACGGAGCGGCGACCTGGTATATGGTCGGCCTGATCTGGTTTGTCCAACTCGTGCACTACCCGGGTTTTGCATCGGTTCCAGAGCGTGGTTTTCGCACCTACGCCAATCGCCACGTACGCCGCACCGGATGGGTCGTCGCTCCGCCAATGCTCGTCGAACTCGTCAGCGCCGGCCTTCTTCTGTGGTGGTTCCCCGGCTGGTGGACTGCAGCAGGCGCCGCAGTCCTGGCCGTCATCTGGATTACCACCGCACTCGTTCAGGTGCCGACTCACCGTAGCCTGTGCGACGACGGCTACGACAGCGAGCGGATTGAATTCCTGGTGCGAAGCAACTGGGTCCGCACTGTAGCCTGGAGTGGACGGGGCATCCTGGCTTTGGGATTGGCGGCCGATGTCTTGATGTAGCTACTTCCGGCGTACCGCGAACCACCACCGGGTTACAGCTTCCTTCACAGATAGCCTCCATAACCGAGTGACAAACTGCGGCTATTGGCGGCCTGTCGGGTGTCCATCGTCGAAAATTGGACAACAATGGGCACCGAGGCCACTACAACCGCTCCGTAATCGGTCTCCAGCGGTATCGCCTGTGGATCGATCAAGTCGTTCAGCCGCACCTGTCGTACCCGACGGGCCCCGACCTCCAGGGGATAGGGACCGACCGGTTCTCGATCGGCGTAGTAGATCGTGATCTCCACATCGGCATCGTCGTCGCCGGTATTGAGCATCCAGAGACTGTCGCGGCTTGTAAACTCCGGCTCCTCTCCGGTCTGCCCCATCGGAATATTGCTCCCCGCAATCGCCCAGACCTTCTGTCCGATATCCTCCATAGACCCTCCTGATTTGTCTTATTTCGGGCGCCAAACCCCCGGTTAAACCCCGAATAATTCCCGCATATAATCGCTCAACAAGACGCCGTCGGGGTCCATCGATTGCCGGATCTCCACAAATTTATCCCACTCCGGGTAGCGCGCCGCCAATTGTTCTCCCCGCATCGAGTGCTTTTTTCCCCAGTGAGGACGGCCGTGGTGAGCCCGCAAGATGGGCTCGATATCTTCGAAAAACGCGTCGTGTGGAAGCGACGCATTGTGGTGGACCGACAACACCGCGGTCTCTCGGTTGTACGACGGGCTAAGCAAGGCGTCGTCGGGAGCGGTCGTCCGATACAGCGTCCGCCAACCGACCTCCCGTCGGTGAACATCGAGCATCCGGCGTCTCACCTGCTCAAACGCGATCGGTCCCGCCATCGCCGGCAGGCAGTACTCCATTTCGTCAAAGCGCAGATCTCGGGTTCGAGCAATAATACGGGGCGCCCACTCGTGCTCCTCTTTGATGACCTCTGCAAAGGGGATATCCGGTGTCTCCCCCGGCCGATTGAGGGTCCGTATTTTGACCTCATCACTTCGCGGATACCAGTAAAAATCGAAGTTCCGATTCTCCTCGACCAATTGCGTCAGATGGGCCATGCAGTCATCGACCAGCGCGCACCACTCCTGGCGATGGAGTCGATACGCCGGCTGTACTCGAATGCGCAGACCGACAAAAATCCCGAGCGCCCCCAGCCCGACCCTGGCGGCGCGAATAAACTCCGGGTCATCTTCGATATGTCGCTCCACGACCTCGCCGTCGGCAGTGACCATTCGCACGCCGAGGAGCATCGTCGATAGATTTCCGAGATACTTTCCCGTCCCGTGGGTTCCGGTGCCGATGGCCCCGCCCAGTTGCTGGACGTTGACGTCGCCCAGATTGTGCACCGCCAGGTCCTGCTCCAGAAGTTCTTCTCCCATCTTCTCCAGGGTCGTCCCCGGCCGCACCCAGGCCTCCCAAGCCTGACTGTCGACGGATTCCACGCCGCTCATATGCTCCAGCGAAATCAGCGTCTCGTCGGTCTTGACCAGCGGCGACGACGAATGGCCCTTGCCCACCACCCGACATCGGCCTCCGTCGGCGGCGATCTGGCCCACCAATTGTCGAACTTCGTCGGTCGATTCCGGTCGGGCAATCCGCTGCGGTGTAAACTCCAGGCTCCCGGACCAATTCCGAAATGTCTCTGTCATCGCTCCCCCACCTGATGGCTCGATTTTCGGCCGACCGATATACGACTTCTGGTGCAAACCCAGACACCTACGCACCACTGAATCGAATTATTCGCGCCGACGTGGCACGCTACATCGCCGTAAAAAACTTAACTTCATTTCGAGCTCCACCAACTCTTTTCCCGACCTCAGATTCTTCTCAGAAACTGTCAAAACAAAACCAACACCACGGCCAGCGCCGGAAACGACAACACCGTACTGATCACGATCGTCGCCGCCGCCAGTGCATCATCGCCACCGATCTGAGTCGTCAGAATGTAGGACGCCGTCGCCGCCGGACAGGCCGCAAATATCATGACAATCACCGTCTGTTCGGCGGGCAATCCCCACAGCACGGCGAATCCGTAGGTGATCAGCGGTACCGCTGTCACTTTGAAGGCCCCCGCTGCAGTCGCCAGGCCGATCCGACCGCGCATCTCCAACTCGATGAGCGCCCCGCCGAGGCTGACCAGCGCCAGTGCCAGCGCCGTCTGGCCCAGCAATTCAAAGGGCCGGTCGATCATCACCGGCAATGGAAGCTCAAACCAGCCCAGAAGACTTCCCGCCACTGCCGACACAATCAGCGGATTGAGAAGGACATTTTTTGTCAACCGCCCCAGAACCGACCAGCTCAGCCCGTGTTGAGCCGTCACCAGCGCCAAGACGGCGATGAGATTATTCAGGGGCACCATCGCCGCCAGTGCGATCAGCGCCGACGCCACCAACTCGTCACTGCCGGCGCCATTTCCGAGCGCGAAAATAATCAGCGGCAACCCCACAAACGCCATATTGCCCCGAAAACCGACCTGTACAAAGACTCCGCTCTTGTCGGAGTCCAGACCACACACGAGCGCCACCACAGTGGCCACCACTGCCGACGCCACCGTGGCAATCCCCAATACGACCACCAACCCCCCTGTTTCGAGGCCCTGAAAATCCGTCCCTGCCAGTTGGTGGATAAAGAGACTCGGCAGGGCAATCCAGTATGTAAACGCATCCATCCCCTCGCGAATCTCGGAGTTAATGAACTCCACCTTGAACAGCACGCTGCCCAGGACGACGAGGAGAATAATCGGGACCAGCGATTCTGTCGCCTCAAGCACGTTCTGCCTCCTCGATTCGGTGGATGGACATCCGACGCCGCCCCCTACCAATACCTCGATGCACCGGCGCACCTTCGGCCGCCGGTGTAGAGCGGCCCCAACCGGCCTTGCGCCGTTGGGGAGCAAAGTTTGACAACATACCCTGCCAACGCCCCTATTCAGCGGCCCCAACCGGCCTTGCGCCGTTGGGGAGCAAAGTTTGAGAACATACCGCACGTCGTGACCACTGCGACCCCGGCGCGCCTTCGGCCGCCGGTGAACCAGCCTTTTCGCTAAAGGGCTAGTACGATCGACGGGGCCGAGCCCTTTCCCCAGCCCTGTGCAACGCGACCGAGCATCTTGGGCTGCGCCCTGAGCGCGCTGGGAGCAACGCGACCGAGTGCCCCTGGGGTGAAGCGAGGACGTACTCCCTGGGGTGCGCTGGGAGCAACGCGACCGAGTAGTCTTGGGCTGCTCGGTCCGACATCATTTTTGACAGCGTCTGATTGGTAACCACCGCGACCTGTCTACCTTTCGTGGCACGCCGCGAAAATGACCCGACCTGCTGACTCACGGAGCACTGCCATGACGAATACCATCGGTCATCAAACCTGGGCCATTGCCGAGGGCTATATCCCGGAAGGTAGCCAGGGCCCCAAGCCACAAATGGAGAGTCACGAGACAGTCTGCATTCTCAACACCACACAGCGCGAAGCAACGATCCAAATCACGGTCTACTTCTCCGATCGCGACCCGGTCGGCCCCTTCGAGTTTGAGGTGAGCCCGCAGCGAACGCGTCACGTCCGATTCAACGAACTCGAGGACCCGGAGCCCATTCCCAAGGGAACCGACTACGCCAGTGTCATCGAATCCAGCGTGCCCGTCGTCGTTCACCACTCGCGACTGGATTCGCGCCAGTCCGAAAACGCCCTGATGTCGGCGGCCGCCCTCGGAATCGACTGAGGATATCACGCCGACGATTCCGGCCATGCCGGTTCTGCTATTTGATTCAACTCCGCGATACGGGAGTACGCCATGACCGTTTTCGGCTACCATGCATCCCATGAGCAATTTCCGCCCAGTGAGCTTCTGGACTACGTTCAACTCGCCGAGGGCGCCGGCTTTGAAGCCGCCATGTGCTCCGACCACTTCAATCCCTGGAGTAGCGACCAGGGCGAAAGCGGCTACTCCTTTGCCTGGCTCGGCGCCGCCTTACAGGCCACGTCGTTGCCCATGGGATTGGTCTGTGCTCCCGGTTACCGACAACACCCGGCAATTGTCGCCCAGGCGGTGGCGACACTGGGCGAGATGTTTCCCAGTCGCATCTGGGCCGCCTTCGGAAGTGGCCAGGCGCTCAACGAGTCGATCACCGGTGAGCGCTGGCCCCCCAAAGACGAGCGCAACGAGCGCCTGCGCGAATGTGTCGAGATCATCGAGGCCCTGTGGGACGGCGAAACCGTGACCCGCCGCGGTCTCATCGATGTCGTCGACGCCCACCTGCATACCCGACCCGACGAGTCTCTCCCGGCCTTTGCCGCCGCTGTCACTCCCGACACCGCACGCTGGGCCGCCGACTGGGCCGATGGCCTCATCACCATCGCCCATCCCATCGACGAGATGAACGACGTGGTTCGCGCCTTTCGCGACAACGGCGGCCAGGGCAAAGAATTGTACCTCCAGATGCAGATCTCGTACGCCGACAGCGACCAGCAGGCGCTGCAAAACGCCCGCGATCAGTGGCGCACCAACATCTTTGACAGCCCCGTACTTGCCGAGCTTCCCTCGCCGCGGCACTTCGAGGCCGCCGCCGAATTCATCACCCCCGAGCAGATGCAGGGACCGGTGCAGTGTTCCTCGAATCTCCAGCAACACCGCAAGTGGATCGGCGACTACGTCGATCTGGGATTCGACGCCATCTTTCTTCACAACGTCGGCCGCAACCAGCGCGAGTTTATCTCCGCCTTTGGTGAAGCCGTACTTCCGGAGATGTGAGATGACCCGACGAAACCACCGAACACCGGCCTACCGACCCATCGAGGACTACGGCATCATCGGCAATACGGCCTCTGTCGCCCTGATCCGACTCGACGGAAGTATCGACTGGTGTTGTCTTCCCGACCTGGACAGCCCGTCGGTCTTCGCGGCGTTGCTCGACGCCGACGACGGAGGTTACTTCCAGGTCTGCCCCACCCAATTCGACGACACATCTCAGCACTACCTGGAGGCCACCAATATTCTGGTCACCACCTTCCAGGCGCCCCAGGGCCGGCTGGAAGTCGTCGATTTCATGCCCGCCGGACAGGCCATCGACGCCGGCTCCGGTGAGCGATGTCGCCCTGAACTCTACCGCCTGGTGCGCTGTACCGAAGGCGAAGTCGACGTCGACATCACCTGGATGCCGCGCCACGACTACGGCCGACAGGACACCGAAATACACCGTCGCTCCGACGGCGTCGTCGCCACCTGCGACCGGCGCCGACTGGCCCTTGCCGGACTCGACGACCCGCAGATCATCGACATCGCCGACCACCCGGCCGTCGTCGACCGCCTCTCGCTTCGCGCCGGTGACCAACGGCTATTGTCGACGGTCTGGAATCAAGCCCAGCCCCGGTTGCCCGAAAAGACCGGCGGCGAACTTCTAAAACAAACGGCCCGGGCCTGGCGAAGCTGGGTCCATCACCGCGAAACCGGTCTCAAGCGGCCCTGGGCCGGCGAGCGCTCCGATCTCATTCTTCGCTCCGAATTAGTGCTCAAACTCATGACGCAACCGGACTCCGGAGCCCTGGCCGCGGCGCCGACGACCTCCCTTCCAGAAACCATCGGCGGCCCCCGCAACTGGGACTATCGCTTTACCTGGATTCGCGACGCCGCCCAGATCGCTCAGGCCTTCTTTGCGCTGGGCCACCAACAGGAGGCCGACGACTTTCTTCACTGGGCTGAAGAGGTCGCCTGTAACTCCGAACAGGGCCGACGAGAGGGATTGCAGATCCTCTATCCGCTGCGTCCGGAGACCTCGTTGTCGGAGCGCATCCTCGACCACCTGGAGGGCTACCGAGGCTCATCGCCGGTGCGCATCGGCAACGGTGCCGTCGACCAACTCCAGCTCGACGTCTACGGAGAATTGCTCAATGCAGTCTACGAACGGGTGCGCCTGAGTGACGACTTCGACGTCGATTTCGAGGAGTTTCTGGGCCACGTCGTCGAAGAGGCCGGCGAAGCCTGGCATCACCCCGATTTCAGTATCTGGGAGATGCAAAACGGCCCCTTTCACCTGGTGTACTCCAAGGTCATGAGCTGGGTGGCACTCCAGCGCGCCTGCTGGCTGTGCGAAAAGGGCTATCTGAGCGGCGATTCCGCTCACTGGCAACAGTTGATGAACCAACTCCGAGAGCAGATCTTGGACCACGGATTCGACGACGACCTGGGCAGTTTCGTCCAGCGCTTCGCCGGCGTCGAAGGCCGACTCGACGCCGCAAATCTTCTGATACCGCTGCTCGAATTTCTGCCCGCCGACGACCACCGCGTACAGGGCACCATCGACCGCAGTCTGGAGCGGTTGACCGTCAACGACCTGGTCTACCGCTACCACGGCCCCGACGGACTGGCCGGCCAGGAAGGGACCTTCGTGCTGTGTACCTTCTGGCTCGTCGACGCCCTGACGCTAAGCGATCGCCTCGAAGACGCCCGGCGGATCTACGACGGCCTCATGGATCGCGCCAATCACCTGGGACTCTTCGCCGAACAAATCGACCCCTTCTCCGGCGAATTTCTCGGTAATTTCCCCCAGGCCTACTCCCATCTGGGCGCCATCAACTCCACGCTGTACCTGGCCGCCAAACAAAACCGCGACATTCCCGTCACCTCGCTTCTGGGAATGGATAACGACAGCGAAAGCAAATAGTGCTGCCCTTCGAAATTACGCCGGCGCTCCCGGCGGTGCTGATTGACGATGGCGGTGTTGCGGGTCCATCGCATGTTCGACGGTGTCAGACGCCCCGTCAACGAGTGCTCATGGCACAGTAAGCCAAAGTATGGTCGATCGTTGCCCCTTGTACAATTGAAGGATCGTGACAGGATTGTCAGATGGACCGCCGATGAGCGATGTCACTTTTGGCGCACCGGTGCCCCCAGTGAACCGCGACCTACAGTGCGGCGACAATAGAGTGAGCATCACCATGACTTCAGACTCCGAAACGAACGAACGGTATCTTCGAGGCGCCGCAAAACTGACCGTCGATGCCCTGATCGGCGTCGTCGATATCGTGGAATCCATGCACCGACGAATTTCTACCCTCGGGGGCCTTCTGGCCAATGGACAATTGGAGCGAACCTCGGGCCTGACGGGCTTTGTGTATTCCAATATCCGAACCGTCGCTACACTTCTGGGAGAGGGGCTCGATATGGCGCTAAAGCGCTTCACCTCCGAATTGGAAGAAATCGAGTCGTCGCAGACCCGCCAGGCCTTATTGGCTGCTCTAAACGGTGTCATCGGGGACTATCTCGAGACGTCCAATAATCCGCTTGCAATCGACATGACGTTGCGCCAAAACGGGCAGCCCTGGACGGTCGACGAGCAAGCCCTGCAACGGGCCGATGGCCGAGTGCTTTTGATGATCCACGGCTCCTGCGGAAACGATCTTCTGTGGCTTCGTAACAATCACAACCACGGGACAAACCTGGCCGACGAATTCGGATTTGTGCCGGTCTATCTCCACTACAACTCGGGTCGTCATATCTCGGAGAACGGCTCCGAGTTAAGCGACCTGCTGGAAGCCGTCGTCACCGAATATCCAGAGATACAAAAACTGGCGATCCTCGCCCATAGCATGGGCGGTCTCGTCGCCCGCAGCGCATACTTTTATGCTGAAAAGGCCGATCACACATGGCCAAACAAACTACAAAAACTCATCTTTTTGGCGACCCCGCACCACGGCGCACTGTTGGAGAAATCCGGCAACTGGGTCGATCATCTCCTGCAATTCAACACCTACAGCGCACCCATCTCGCGACTCGGCAAGATTCGCAGCGCCGGTGTCACCGACCTGCGCTACGGAAACATTTGCCATCAGGACTGGCAGGGGCGCGGCCGATTTATGCGCGGACCGGATCGACGCTGTCCCGTCCCGCTCCCCGAACATGTAGACTGCTATACCGTGGCCGGCACAACCGGTGGCTCACCGGGCCACATCACAGATCATATCGTCGGCGATGGCATGGTACAGTTGCACAGCGCGCTCGGCCGTCACGACGATCCCGACGTGGCGCTCGATTTTCCGGAAGACCATCAATTGATCCTGCGCAATCTGAGTCACCTCGATGTGCTCTGCGATCCCCGGGTCTACGATGCCATTCGAGAGTGGATGACCGAGTAGCCTCGCGGATCTGGAATCCCCATTTGCTTCACTTGTGCTATCGGGGAAGAAGCCTTGTGAGCTACCACCGAAACCCCGCACGATTGAAGGCCCCGATATGCCTTGTGCTATCGGGGAAGAAGTCTTGTGAGCTAACAATCGATGGTCCCCCACAGAAATTCTGTGGCGGGCTTGCCCCGCCA
>LFFM01000225.1_pt1 | contig 37938 bp, 53 predicted proteins | sample 643131 | NCBI WGS metagenome assembly LFFM01 (sample SAMN03777445, study PRJNA286221) | soda lake metagenome | biome: soda lake; feature: Kulunda steppe; material: water; isolation source: sample Tc-Br brine of Tanatar trona crystallizer | place: Russia: Kulunda steppe | collected 2011-07
ACAGTGAGCCACCATCCGGGGTAACTCGCAGTTGGCAAACGCTATCGCTATTACAGCTCGGACACGTCGGGTTCATTTAATTGGATGATACAGGAATGTACGGAGTCCAGCCGTCCTTTCTGAGAGCGTCTTTTACTTCGTCGTAGTATTTTTGCCCCGGCTTGGATAACTCGTTGGGGAATCGTACCACGTCACCACCAAGGTGGATGAATGAGTACGTGTGTGTCCCATCGGTCGTTTCTATCTCTACGTTCACCGTATCAATAGGTGAGTTATCAACGCTCAGGAGCCACGACGTTCCTTCATACACTCTGATGTTAGCATCAGTCATCGTCGTTCCTCCATGACCTCGAATAGTTCAAAAACCAGCTCGGGGTTCTCGAACAAGTCACCGGCCATGTCAATTACAATTTCGCGCTCCAGCTCGGCTAATTCTTTGACGCCGACCGCTTTCCACGTTTGGGCCAACCAATACCTGTCAGCAAGTCTCTCCAACGTTTCGTCGTTAGTGAGCGCCATTATGCTTCCTCGTCGTTGTCAGGGAAGACCAGAAACAACCCGCCACCGATGGCGATAAAGATGCCCAGGAGTGCCACGTAGCCCCGAGTATCGTTGGGTTCCGTGATTGTAGCTTCTGCACACGTTGTTTCCCAACCGTAATCAACGCAAGATATTCCGGTACTTGTGGTCTCGGAAGGCATCATAAGCCACGCCACGATGAGCAGACCGATTCCGCTTAGAACCACATATGTTGCCGTCTCCTGAGAGACCATTAGACGGCCTCCAGCTTGTTTCGTACCGGGTCTCCGAACAGCGTCTTGAGGTGCCGTTGATTCATGCTATCAGCGTAGAGGAAGGCGGTCTCTGTATCTCCGCCCCACAACATATCAAAGAAGTGGCCGCCGGAACATGGTTTTCCGTGGGCGGCGTTCTCGCCGGTCAGTATTTCGTTCTCGAACCATCCGAGAACGGCCTGTCCCGCAGTCGATTGAGGGAACACGTCAACGAACACCACGAAGTCGTCAGCAGCACCGGCAGTCCGTAACAATTCCAGCTCGTCTTCTGTGAGGTCTCTATTGTACGCCATGTTTATTGGTTTTACAGCAGTCAGGGTTGCCAGCCCAATGCCCCGAGGTAGGACTCGAACCTACCAGCTATCCTGTCAGGGTAACGTAGTTAACGGAGGGCCGCCGCATCAGCAGGAGACAAGTGTTTTGTAATCTATTCTGCGACAGGGTCAGTTTGTGCTTCACGAACTCGTGCCGATTTCACACACGGCAACTCAACTAAACGACAGGCAGCAAGTTCTGCGTCCTTGCGGAAGCGATAACCGGGCAACAGAACACGCTCGTCGCTGTGACTCTCTACGTGAACAATATTGGTTATTTCTGTTTTTGACATTTCCACCACCCCAAAAATCCGAACGTTTCTTACTCAGCCGGGTTCAACAGTCCGGCCACCGTTTCCTCGAATGACTCAAACTCCTCTTTGCGGTCATCGAGCGTTCGTTCGTACTGTTCAATCATGGCGAGGTTGTTTACGAGAGACTGTTCTTCCGTATCTTCGTCTTCACGCTCTCGCCGTTCATAGGCAGTTTTCACATCACTGACAATGTGAACCGGGTTCCAGAGTATGTCCTTCGCAATCTGGCTGTACGTCTCCAATGCTCCGGTCTCCGACGACCCATTGAAGTCGTGAGTCAGCGCCGATGTGAGACCGCTGTGGAGCGTCCAGAAGTTGAGAGTTGTTCTCGTTCCCCCTTCCTGTGGTGAACGGTTCCGGGCCGTTGTGGCCGCTGCTCGTGCCAAGTAGGAGGGAAGCCCCAACAGCTCGTAGAACTCCTCTACGTCAAACGGTTGTTCGAGGAAGTCCATCTCCACTTCCAGAGCTTCTTCGATGCACTCACCGAGAATGTCTCGAAGGGCAGTCATCTGTACGAGAATGTCTCCCCACCACTGCGTTGCTTCGTCTGGTTCTCCGACGTGTTTTCGGCTTCGCCGCTCGGTCAAGCACCTCATACTGTTCTTGCAGAAGGTGTCCATTGCGTAGCCCATTGCGTACATCGAGGTCGTTCCATCGTAGGAGTTACCAACGGAGATGCCTACAAACAGGGGGTCTCTGTCGTCAGGCAGGTTCAACTGACTGTCGGGGTCTTGGAAGACCACTTCGCCGTGAACCTGAGCGCCGTTGTCGTAGACACGGAACTCTCCGGCAACGTCGTGAATCTCGGCCTCTCGAAGCGCCGTTGCCAACGGGAAGAAAAAGTCGTAGTGCGGTACTGCCGCGTAGCCACTGCTGTGTGTAGCGTACGTCAGGCGGTCTCCGTCGTCGGCAGTAAGCGCCGTTTCACCGCCGTCAGTGGAGAACTCGAAGCCCCCGATAATCTCTACGTCGTCGCCGTCGTCCTGTTCCTCCTGTGCAAACTCAATTGCAGTGTCGGGGTTTATCGTCGCGTTGCTCTTTCCGATAGGAATGAGTTGGTCGTCAGCGTACGGATTCTTGACGTACAACTCAGCAATCTCGACAGGGTCAAGCTCTCCGATAGCGAGACTCAGTGATTCTTCTGGTGTCTCCTCGATGCCATACATTGACAGCAGATTCTCGTCCATCTGTACGTCGTCAGCAGCAGTCAAGCCAGCGAACGGAATACGGTAGTCGGTGTTAGTTGACATTGTGGGATTTCTCCTTTGGGTTCCGCAGTTCGGACTGATTGTTTTCGTGGTGTCCGAAGGCCCCGAAACGGAATTGAACCGTTACTATCGGCTACCAACCGAGGCGGTCGAGAAGGCGGTCGAGAAGGCCACTGTTCTCGTCGTCTTCGTGGTAGTCCAGGTCGTCGCGTAGAATCGGCCACCACCACGCAGTAGTGTAGTTCATGCCCTTGGAGTAGTCGGGGCGACGGTCAGGGTCTTGTTGATACAAACCAGCCTGAAACTGGCCTTCAACATAGTCCCGAGGAAACCACATAAGCGGCTCTGAACCGCTCGAAGGGATGAACACCAGCCAATATTCTCCGGCGTCTTCCGGCGGTCTACCGGGAATAATTGGTGGGTCTATGCCGGGCTTTGGTGATTGATTGTGTCGCAACAGAAAACACGGAGACGGGTAAAATGAAGTGTAAAACCTTAATCCTTCTTTCAGCTCCGGTACGGGGTGTGCCTTCACCCACTGTCCGGTTATATTGAGTTGGTAATGCTCCTCGCCGTCGATTTCTTTGGTTTCTTTCAGCATGGTACTACGCCCTCAGTGGGCAGCTCCTCGGCGGGAACGCGAGCCCCGCAGGTAACGCTAACGAGGGAAATATCTACGATATTTAGACGTCTCCCGGTAGAGAGACAACAGGAGACGGGGCAGGTCTGTCGTTAGAAGTCAGTCGTATGACTCAGTCCCAACCGCCGCCGGTTCCCGTCCCGCTACTGGTATCAAATACCATCACGTCTCTGTCGTGAGTCACCGCTGCGTGCCATCTCTCTCCGAGGTTCACGATGCCGTGTTCGTTTCGGATGTGTCGGAATGTTCCCCGTACGTAGAGCGTAGAGAACTCGTATCCACAGTCGTTACATTCCACTTCTCCGTTCTCGTCCATTTCAAAGGACGTACTACCACAACCTTCACAGTGTCGAGGGAGGAGCTTGCCTTTTTCCCGTGGAATGTGGCTCCCCAGGTCTTCGTCCTCGAAACTGCGATTCAGACTACGCACGGTTTTCTTCTTGCGTTCTCCGTCTTCCCACGTTGTTACTCGACGGTGTCTGAAAGCATTTGAGTAGACCTTCTCGACTCGCAGGTTTGAGTCGTCAAAGTCCTCGTCTACGGGAATCAGGAACCATTCACCTTGTCGGACGATGCGGTTTCCATCCGTCTTGCCGTCTCGTTCGTAAATGTCGAGACCTCTCTGCTCCATCGCAGCTACGAGGTCCGGCTTCAGCAGCTCAATAGCCTGTTCCGTACTGCGAAGCAGTGACAACTCGTCGGCATCGACACGGAAACCGAAGAACGACTGGTTATACTCCGACGCTGTCGAGTCACGACCTATACATATTGCATCTCCAGAGGCCAGCAGAACGAGCTTCGGGGCGTCTCTCGGCACTCTGCGGAACTTTCGACCGTTCCATGTCTCGGACCAGTCTTCCTCGTCACACAGCACATCGACGATGTCGTATATTGACTCGCCGGATTCGAGCAAGTCGCTGATTCCGTCGAGAGGCAGTTCGTAATCGCGTTCCCATGCTCTTGGTTCGGTAACTCTGGCGAAGCCCCCGGCCCAGTTCTGCTGATTGTTAATGATAAGTCCGTTCTTCGTCCGAATCGCAGCAGTCGTATCGTAGTGGATGAGACGGCCTGTCCCATCGGCCCACTGAACGGCCCGGAAGTTCTTTACGGGGTCGCCACTTCCACCGCCAAATCGGCCCCATCCGAATCCTGCGCTGGTCGAAGACCATGTATATAGCTCCGAATGTCCGTCTTGCCACCGTGGTTCTTCGTCCTTGTATCCCTTCGGGGCGTAGAAATTGTGAGCCGGGAAGGTCATGTCGAGCCATGCGTCACAGACCTGTCGCTGAGTGCTAAAGCACTTTGGTCCGGTTGGTTTCCTTCGGCCTCGAACGACGTTGTAGGCTTCTGGAATCTCAATCTCACCGTGATAGGTGACTTCCTTGCGACCATTTACGCTCTCGACCTCTATTTTTTGCGTGCCTCTTTCAGACAGCGGTGCCCGGAAAAATGCCGGGTGGTGGTCGAAGTCGGCGGCCTTCTCGACTACTTCGTTCTCTTTCTGTTCTTCTCTGTTGGGGGTAGTAGTCACAGACATAGCTATCTCCTGCTGTTTCCGCGGGGAGCAACCCCGATTCCTCGTGCCGGACTCGAACCGACAAAAGTACCTACCGAGACAGTTACCGTCGGCTTAGGCCGACGTATCCGTTTCTCTCGCAGTTGCCACACACGTAGTATTCCCAATTCGATACATCGTGTTGAACGTTCATTCCACAGCGGTCACAGCGATTTCTTGATGGTGTCATTAGTTCACAGTTTCAGACATCTATGATTCTCGAACCGTCCCTGTTCCAACGGTATCCATAATCGACCAACTTGACCTCGTCGTCGTGAATGCCGAGATTGCTCGCTTTTGTATCAGCGTAATAATATCCGAGATTGTTCAGCTCCTCCCTGACGAGCCTCGCTTCTCTATACGAAACGTCGTCAGTTTCAGCTCGTTCCATTATTATCCACCTGAAACTTTCTGCTGCCATGACTGCTGGAACGAGGAATCTATCGACTATCTCCTTGGGGAGAGTACGCAGAGCCTTCAGTTCGGCCTTGTTGCCCTTCGGTGTTCCGCCGTAGTCTATTTTGAGAACGTAGTTCTCAGGGTCATCGAACGGAACGTGGGTCTGTTCGGTAAAGCCGAACACGTTCCTGTAGCAACCGCAACCGAGCCATTCGAGGCCATCAAAGTCCCGTACGTCGTTCTTCGCTGCGTCGTCCGGCAGTTCCTCACAAATCTCCTCGACCTCGTCGTATATGTGCGGTTGTATCGTCTCGTTCGTGAATCCGGGTACTTCGTCGTGGTCAATTCTTGCCCTTGTCTTGAATATTGGTGCCATGTTTGTCTTTCAGAGTGTGTCTTTACTGTCGTAGCTAATGCAGAGCCACGCAGAGCTGTTCTCAGGGTCGTACATCGTGATGGTATCTGCAAATTCGATTATTTCCAGTTCACCGTCTCCGTGGTGAATTTCCATCATAGTAATGCAACGCCGGTCTCCTGGGCCTCCGAGACATTGTCTCGAAGTACGCCCTTGATGTGTAGCGACCGAGGAGGAACCCCGGTTATCTCCCGTTCCTCGAAGTAATCGAGGAGTTTTTGTTTCGCCTGAAAGGGGTTTGGTGCGATTATTAACGCTCGTTGGTCGATTCTATCTCGTTTGTAGGCTACGATGTAGGCCTCGTCGGTGGGTTGTGTTACACTCATTGTTCTTTACCGTCTGGCAATCGGATTCGATACGTTGTTCTCGGTCCATCTTCTGATGCGACTACAAACTCGGCATCTGCTTCGACCGTTAAAATCACCGAAGGCGCATCGTTCGGTGTATCCCTGTAATCAATCGCAACAGCTCCGTCTTCTGCCCCCGGAACCTCGATTTCATCGAACGAACCAGATACTCGAACAGTAGACTGTTCGGGGATTTCTGGTCGGTTGCTCATTGTTCTACCTCGATTATGTCGAACTCGTCAGGAATATACGGCTCATGGCCGATGTTTTCTGCGAGGAATCGTAGCGCTTCGTCCTCTGTCTCTGCGTCAACTCGAAACAGAGACTCGACGGACAATATGTAGGTCGTCATATCTCCTTCTCGTCGTTGTCTCGAAGTTCATTAACGTAATCTCGCAACTCTGCGTAGAGGTCGAGGTCGTCACCGTCTCCACCCACTGCGATGTTGTCGTTAACGGACTTGTCGAGATACCGTATGGCATATTTAAATGCCGGGTCGTTGGCACCTCTACCGTTCTTGTACCACCACTCGGCGGTTCGCATATTTATGACCGGATTGCTCGGTGGATGGGTTTCCAGCAGCGCTACTGTCGCCTGCCAGATATTCGCCGGTACTGTGCTTGCCTCAGTTACTGGTTCGTTAAGTACGCTCATCTTTGTCTTTGTTAGTTTGTCTTTCTCACGTATTCCAGCCACTACTCACTATATAACTCTGTCGTATGAAGTGAGTCTTACCGGCGATTAGGGAACATCGTCACTATTGAGTGAACCCCGTCGCTTCCCGGTTCGTTGTCTACAACGATAGTGTATAGTAGCGCTCCGAAGCTTATCACGAAGTGAGAGGTTCCCGGCCTCTCACCGTCCTTAATGTCGCCCTCCTGTATGGCAGTCCGTATTACGGAACCGTTAATCATCCTCTCGTCTTGGCGAAAGCGGTTCCGAGCGTGATTCGTAAGTCGATACTTCTCCGGTTCTCTCGGTAGCTCAACAGCATCGCTGTTGGTGTGTTTGATAGCAGGCATAGTTTCAACCGTCCTGTCCAGTGGGGTCGCTCCCCAATACTACTACGAGGAATTGAACCTCAAACGCCGGGAACGGCGCTCAACCGGAAGTAGCAACCACGATTAAACTAATCTCGATTAGTTAATCCACGAGCCGCTGGCTCTGCGTTCTTGAATCTCTATATCACAAAGCGCTGCTTTGTCGTCTACACCGGTACGAAGACAGAGCTTGTAATATGCCATCAGGTCACTGTTCGAGAGTTGGCTAACGTAGTCCTTCCACTCCATTATCTGCCTCCAGATGGTTGGATTTTGCCCTGGCATATCATGTGAGCGTCGTGAATCGCCCTTGGCGCATCGTCGTAGCTGTTCCACTGCTCTACGACTGCTCCAACAGTCGTCATATCCTCTGCCGCTCTATTTTCAGCACACGCCATTACTTCTGGAACCATTACGTCTATCGAGACCTCTGCGTTGGTAAGGTCCAACTCCCAACGCTGACCGTTTACGGTCTGCGTCCTGTAATCCGCCAAAAACTCGCGGTGGAAATAATAGTCGATGTTGGGATTGCCTCTGTCAATAGATATTCCACGAATTATTTCTGCCTCTTGGTAGACTCGTATGTCTTCGTTCTCGTCCTGTTCGATTCGGGTCGCTGGCGCTGTTATTTCTACGTACATGGCTCTTTCAGAGTATGATTGTGTTTGCTGCAAGTCCTTCGTGAGTCTCCTGAATCTGGTTATCACAGCAGGGACACCAGTTACTTGTAATCGGTATCGTGGTTTCGCAGATTTCGCACCGGTTACTCATAGTGCATCACTGTATCCACAGGCTTTGCAGCCGAAGGCTGAGATTGATGCCATGCCGAAGTGGGTCGGTTCGTCTTGCCAGTACGCTTCATTTCCTGCTTCGCAGTCCTCGGTGAATTGGCACATTTTAATCGTCTCCGTACAGCTCCTCGAAGGAGCAGAGTTCGCCTTCCCGTCGTTCCTCTGCGGCCTTGCCGTGTGCCTGTTCCTCAACCGAAGGTTTTCCCGCTATCTGTGCGTAGCCGTCGTCGTTTGTGAACTCGTATGCCATGAATCTACTTGGTAGATTGTGGACGACCCTCGTTTCATACATTTTCAGACTGTGGGCCATCCGAAGGATGTTAGTTAATCGTTACAAGTGAGTCTTACAGACTCTCGATTGCCTCTGCCGTCTTGTTCAGGGTCTCGGTCAGCGCTTTCAGCGCTTCGACCTTGGCGGCCTCGGTCTCGTCGGGAAGGGCGGCGGTCTCAGTCTCTGCTTCGTCATCCTGTTCGTCGTCACCATCGTTCGAGCTGTCTCCGACAGCAGCGGGGTGGTTCGGACGGAACTTCTTTGCGAAGTGACGGACCCATCCTTCGCTGCTGTTAGCAGCGTTGGCGACTGTCTCAGCGTCGTCGTCGGGGTTCTCGTCAAGTACCTTGACGACCCGCTTCTGAGCTTCTGTCTGTGGCTCACCGTCTTCGACGGTCTCCGTCTCGCTCTCGTCGTTGCTGTCTTCGACAGGCTCGTCGTCAATCAGCTTCGGGTTCCACTTCGTCCCGTCGTAGACGGGAAGGGCTATGTAGTCCTCGCTGTCGTAGTCGATGCCGACCTCTGCCGCTTCCTCGGCGGGAAGGACCCACACATCATTTGCGCGGTCCTCGACCGGGAAGGCTGCCCGGAACATCGGGAGGTTCCCGTCCTGTTCCTTGCACTCCTTACGGAGTTCTTCTTTCTTTTCCACTGCCCAGTCTACGACTGACTGGTAACGGTCGTCGCCGGTTTCCTTCAGCAGAGCTGAGGCGTAGCGGCCAACGTCCACCATCGCCTCATACGCCGTGTAGTTGTCAATCTCACCTTCGGTGAGTTCGAGTGTCTGTACTGTCTCGCCTTTCTGAGTCTCCGACTCAGCCGCTTCTTTGTTCTCGCTCTGTGCAACTTCTGCGAAGTTGGGGATAGCTGCCATAGTTCTGCTGTTCTGTGACGTATCTCCTGTGGAGATAGAGGTCAGGCTTCCAGTTGAAGCCATGCTGCTTGTGGGAATCGAACCCACTACCCCGTAGGGGTAACACCAGTCAGCAGCGTTTTGGTCAAAAGACCACGTCGATTTTCTGTACCACCTATCGGTGGCTTCCGGTTCGCCCAAGTGACTGCTTTAGCAGTCCGTGCGTCATTGGCCTTTAGCGGCGGTTCCCGAGGGAACCGTGGTATCCGCTGGCTGCACCTTATCGGAACTCACCCCAAGGGGTGAGCTGCTTCGCCTCGAACTCGCTCGGCACCTGTTCGGACAGGACTCATGTCCTGTGCTTCCGGCGTTCACTCCGAGGAGTGAACGGAATCGTTGAAATTCCGTAGGAATTTGCCCATCTCGAACAAGCTTCGCTTGAGTGCCTCTGCCGTCATCACACAATCCGACCTTGCCACCCGGAGGGTGGTCAGTGGTGATTCTCCCGTAGGGAGATGGCCGGGAACCGCTCTGGCGTCATCAGCTTGGCTGCACCGTGTAGGCCAAAGGCCTATTCACGCCGAGGAAATTCCGCTGCCTTATAAGGCAGTATTCACCTTCGCCGTCCCCTTCCGGGGCCTCCTTGCACAAAGCCCGGCGTTCTTGTCGTCACACAACTCTGTTGTGTGGTCATCGAACGTGACACCATGCTACTACCACCGAAGGTGGGAAGCGCTCTGTGTCCCGGTTCAAGCCGAAGGCTGCACCTCTGACTCCACCGTTCCGACGACGTGACACTCGTAGAGTGTGAGAGGTCGTCAGTCAGGCTTCGCTGTCCAACCCTATGACCCGTGAAGGTCACATGGCTTGCCATGTGAAGGGGGCGAACTCTCCCGTGTATTTGGGAACCCGATAAGCCCCGGAGGGGCTTGACCACTTCTACGGCTTTGCACAGGCTTGCGCCTTGGCTGTGTCTCGCGCCTCATTACCCGGAGGGCGCGAACCCTTGAGGGGCACTCGGAGGACAGCCTACAGGCTGGCTCTCGTTCCATCCATGCCTCGACGTGGACCTAAGCCCACATCCGAGTATGGCGTGCCCGACTCCCGTGGTCGGGTACACCTGCCTCGTACGTCTGTCACCCGTGGTCGTTGGCAGGTGTGTGGCTTGCGACCGTACAAACGACGGCCACGACCTCGCCTTTCGGTTCATCAGTCGATACCACGACACAGATGGGTGATGACTTAAAGGTGTCGATTTCATTTTAATAACTTGATTCGCTTGTTTTCGGCTGTTTCAGGCCTTCTCTGTGCTGTGCTTGACAATAGCATGGTGATGATTATATTAAGATATTACTGAGTGATATTGGTCGTTTGAGTAGGCCTTGTCTTTATATACCCTTTATATACTCAACTCTGCTGCGCGACACTGATTTGTAGGCAATATCTGCCGGTAACTGTCGTGTTGCGAGCGCTACGCGGGGGTGCGAACGAGCGAGCGAGCGATGCGCTGCCAGCGTCCCGTTGCGAACGGATGCGTCTATCGGGCTGCCGTCTCTCGATTTTGTCCTGTCATACGGTTGCGTACAGGCGGTGCCATACGCAATGCGTAGCGCTCATACGCTGCGTCGTGGCGAGCGGGCGCGGGCGCGGGCGCTGGCGCGATGCCCGTACGCGATGCCACGCAAAAGTGCCATACGCAAGCGCTGCGGTTGCAACACGGTCACGCACGGGGGTGCGCGGGCGCGTGGGGACGTAACTTGCTCAGAATTTTTCAGATTTCAGCAGGTCATTTAGCGAATCCGATGATACAGTAGTCCGAACATGAGTGCCATGATAGCGAAAAAGAGGAGAGCTTGGATGATACCACCGTCTTCGTAGCCAAGCCACAACGCGAGTACAATCATCGTGATGGCAAAAACAGCGGTCTGCCCAGTCGGTGCGTTCCCGTCTTGTTCGTGGTCCTCGTTTCGAGTTGTGGGAGCAACAGCGTGTTTGTGATGGATGGCATTGTGGCAGGCGACACAGAGTGTCTTCAGATTAGAGGTCGAGTGAGTGCCGCCCTTGGAGATGGGAACGATGTGATGAGCGTGCAGCTCGACAGACTCGGCACCAGGGCCACTGCCGCCCCGGACACCGCAGTTCTGACACGTATAATTGTCCCGGCGGTAGACACGGCGGCGGCGGTCGTCCCAATCGTCGGGGTAGGAGCTACTCATAGTATTCTTCCTCACCGATTAGACGTGTTGCATTATCTTAAGTGTATCTAAAAGAGTGTCTCGTAACGGTTAAACGGTGAGAGAAGGCCCGTCATGCTACAACTCAGAGATACCGGCAAACGCGCCCGAGTGCGCAGATTGCCTGTATCTCGGTGGAATACACTTGGTGGTGGCAACTATTGCCGGTAATTGTGCCAAGAAACCGAGAATTAGTATTTAAACCCCCGACCCCCTATATATACCAGTGTATATTATTAAGGGTGAGGGAAGCAGTTTCCGAGTCTGCCACAATGTAGTTAATGAGCCGGATTGGGTTCGTAACTACGAAATAGTGGCACTTTTGCGACTCACTTTCCCGCTGCCCTCGGTTGTTGTTTCTGGAAGCTTCCGTAGTTTCTTTATCTCTTTTAGCTTTTAGTTTCTATTTCTGGTTGCAGTTGTTGGTTGCGGTTGTAGGTGGCGGCCTTCCCGTCTTTAAAGAGTCCTCTTATCGACTCTATTCAGTTCATTATATCAGTGTCACTGTTACAAGGACACGCATTAGGGAGAACTAATGGCATTTTTCGACGGGAAGGGCGGCCCGTACGCAAGCAGACTATCGCTATCGGTTAGCAGAGGAGAACACATGGCATCTAAGGGCGTCACTGGTAAGACAAAAGAGGAGCTTGCAGAGATGCGAGCCGAATTTAATACGAAGCCACGCTCAGAACATTACGATTTCGAGGAATGTTTCTGCCTGGCTAAAATTCCAAGACAGCCCGAGGATTACGACGGCCCGCAGCGGTTTTGTGCGTCTCGAAATGTAAAAAAGAACGGACGCTGCAAGTTTCACTTAGGATACGCGGAATTGCACCCCGAAAATCTCGACAAATTAGCAAGTCTAAAACACGGTATGTACGCTACAGACGAACACCTTCGCCAGACGATGAACGAACGCGAGGAGGAATTATACGACTGGGTGCTATCTTGGCCCGAGAAGTATAATATCGACCTCGAAGCCGACCCATCGGCGGCACACGACTTCCATACACTTGCTATTGAGATTGTGAGGGAGGCACGCGGGAAGGATTACATTCTTCGGAACTCCGAAATACGCGAGAAGGGCGTTTACCTACCCGATGGCACGCTCGTGGAGACCGAGGAGCTGCCAAACACACTGAATGAGGCGATGGCCTCTCAGGTCCGTCTAATTCAGAAAATCAAGGACAGTCTCGGAATCACAAGGAAGCAGCAGGCGAAGAACGAGCAGGTCAAGAACGCATCCGAGGTCATGGACGGTCTCGTGGGCGCAATGTCCGAGATGGTCAGCGACAAACAAGAATACGACCCTACTGCCTTCGATTCAGAGTCCGAGGAATCGTCGGAAAACAAGTAGACGTCTATTCTAAGCTTCTACTGGTCACAGGACGGTCTCGATAGTCCGCCGAGTTGGGCGAATAAGCGGTCTACCGAATCCGCCCTACTTTGTAAATGTTACCAATTAGCATATAATTTGTCATAGAGGCAAAACAAACAAGGCAGTCTGGCGATTCGGCGCGTTCTCGACTATTAATTTCACGGTAAATATTCATGGCACAACTACACAACACTGGAGAGGAATGGGTTCTGAAAGAGGCATTTGGTTCTGGCAGCGGGGCCACTTCTGTTTCGTGCGGTCTGTATAATACATCGGATGCGCTGGCTGACTCAGACAATGTCGATGACATTACCACGGAGCCGTCTGGAGCTGGCTACGAGCGGCAGAGTGCCACTCTCGATGCAGAGTTTTCGTTTCAGAACAATGGCGATAACTGGGAGACGATTATAGACGACGTGGTCTTCGATGTTGATGATTCGAGCGTCGATGTTGACGGTTACTTCGTGACGGTCGAATTTGAGTCAGATGAGGCTGGTGATTCCTCACCATCGGAGAATCTTCTGTTTACTGGCGAGCTCGACCAGGAGTACGACCTGAACAGCGTTACCCAGTTCACCATGCAGGGCAGCGGCATTTCGATTGACTGAGGATTTTTCATTTTACTATGACTGACGAAATTCAGGACCAGAAACAAGCACAGATAACACTGATTGATGGCCTCGTGACCGTAGAAGACCTTTCTCCGAAAGGCAAAGTGCAGGTCGGTGAGGAAATCACTCCGCAGGCAGTGGTGGTGAATGAAGATGATTCGCCTCTCGACGCCGTATTCGGGTGGGAATTTACCGACAACGAGGATATTGCGCTGCTACAGGAGACTGTAGAGGCAACTCTGCCGGTCGGAGAACCCAAACACCTCGTCTTCGACCCGGTCGATACGAACGACTTCGAGAGCGGTACGTATAGCCACGAAATCGTGGCACAGTTGGCCGACCCCGGCGACGACGGTCCCGTGGCTGGTGAATTTCAAGCCTTTCTTGAGCCAGATTCAGTTGGTTCAGACGCCGCGACAACGCTTTATATCGAGGTTCCTGTCGAGCCTGACGACACTGCTGTGGACATTGTTTGGAAGACTGAGCCGAAATTCGAGGACGTAGAACTGGAAAGTACTACTATAGGCGGAGACGCAACGTTCCCGATGCTCAGAGCAGTGAGTCCAGACGGTGTCATTGTGGTTTCGCAGGAGGATATCGGTTCTGGTCTCTATGTTGCCGAATTTACGGTTGAGGTCGGTGACATGGACGAAGATATCTCGTTTACGGAAGCAAAGGCGGTTGTTCGTAACGACGACGGCGACACGGAGTACGATTTCGAGGACTTGGTACTGGACGCTGAATAAAATACCAAATTGAAGAATTAGTGTCGTGGAGGAGCGCCATGTTGCGACTTGTAGCCGTTACGGAACCGGAGATAGGCGTGGATATTACAACATGGAACTAATAGACGGGAGGATTTCATATAATGAGTGGTAGTTTTGCCGGTGGTCATGGACATGAATCGGCTCCGTACAGAATAGAAAACTGGAATCATCTTGACAATGTTCGTACGGAGCTCGATGCCTATTTCCAGTTAGACGCCGACTTGGACTCTGGTACTGAAGGTTACAACGACCACGCAAGTTCGTCTGCCAACGGTGGAGATGGATGGGAAACTATCGGAGATTCGGATAACGAGTTCGGGGGTGTCTTCGACGGCAATGGGCACGAAATAAGGGATATTAACATATCGAGACCGACGGAGAACCGCGTTGGGCTATTTGATACAACATCTGCCGCAGAGGTGTTCGATTTAGGTGTAGTGGACGCCAATATCGTCGGTTCAGAGACCGTAGGTATTCTTGCTGGCAGGTTTTCCGGTGGAGATGTATCAGACGTATATACCACCGGAGAAGTCGAGGGCGATGATGTAGTAGGAGGACTAATAGGTATTACTGTAGGTTCCTCAAGTATTGATGATTCATACTCAATTGTGTCCGTAGCTGGACAGGATATCGTAGGGGGTCTCATAGGCCAAAGTACTGGAACTTTTAACAGCTTATACGCCATCGGAACCGTTAACGGTAACGAAATGGTCGGTGGTATGTTCGGAAGGGCTGTCGGAGGTGCGAGCGAATGTTTCGCTAACGTATCCGTTACCGGAATAGAGGAAGTTGGCGGATTTGCTGGTAACTCTATTACAAACATTTCTGACTCATACGCCCTCGGAGATGTCGAAGGAACTGATGAAGTAGGTGGCTTTGCAGGGACGACTGGTGGTCGAGGGGGAACTTACGATTGTTATTCGGTGGGCCAAGTTTCCGGCGATACTGATGTTGGTGGTTTTATCGGTAGTGCTTCGACTACTGTTAGTAATTCGTACTGGGATACCGAATCCTCTGGACAAAGTTCCAGTGATGCAGGAATCGGACTAACTACCGTAGAGATGCGAGGTGATTCCGCGACCGTCAACATGGGCGGTTTGGACTTCACTGATACCTGGGAGACCGTCGAGTACACAGACGATGAATTTTCAGAAGACGGTTATCCGATTCTCCTAACGCATGGTCGCCAGACACAGTTCGAGGAGCAGTTACCCAATGCAATTTTCGGCACAGCAGCTCAGGGATTGCCAACATCAGCAGTCACACAAACGCTTACCGTAGGTACAGAAACGCTGACCGGCTCGTTGGGGCTCATTGCACAGGCAATGTCCCTTCCCGCTTCGATAGCCGGTACTGGAATTTCCACGATAAGTATTTCAAGCGGTAGTCTCACCGAAGGAATGGCTTCACCGTCAATAGTAACAGCTACACCTATAGCGTTGTCGCCCTCACTTCCCGCCGAAACCGAGACAAAACCACAGATTCCAGATATACACTCGGTAACATCCGGGCCTGCACACCCCACAGACTTCGTCTCCTCACATCCGTATGTAAGTCCCGCAGGACTCTCACAGAGTTTCTCACAGGCATTAACCGCCGGTTCGGATGGAGTACCGTCAACCGTAACGGGACACACAGGAACCGGCTCATATGCAGAAACCGCACAATTCGGTGTCGTGGTGAGTGGTGCAGAATCGGTGACGGAGTCCGTGGTTAATGCAGATACCTCCAGTACCGTTGCGATGCCCATAAGTGCTATTCTTCTGGCACACGCCAGACGGACACGGGTCGGCAATAGCTCTAACAAGGTACGAATACTTTACGGAGAGCCAAACAGCGTCCAATTGTCACAATCTCCAAACAGTTACAGATAACATCTAACAATGTCAACATTTATTATAAAACAGGGAGACACATCGCCCGCAATTGAAGCGGTGTTAAAAGACAATAGTGGCGTTCCACTTGAGCTTGATGGTGCATCTGTGCAATTTCAGATGGCACACCGGGACGGTATTCTCTTGATTGACGAACCCGCCGTTATTGATGAATCGGAGGAGGGTCTGGTCGTTTACTATTGGGAAGAAGGAGACACGGACCTGCCCGGCATTCATTACGCAGAATGGAAAGTATCATGGGATGGTGGCGTAAAAGAAACCTTCCCGAACTCTGGCTATATTAAGGTATATATTTCCGATAATATCAGAGACGGAAGCCAATGACGGCGACTTACAAGCCCGAGCCAGAGGATGAGAACATCGTTTCGGTTGCTCGGTCGGGTGAGGGAACGGAGAACCCCGAAAATATATCGAATTACAGAATCACCGCTGGCGGAACTCATACTGGTCTAATTATCAGATGGAGTGGAAACGGTTACAACCGGGACACTTGCTGGATTCGAGCGCACGTCGATGATATAATAGAGTTAGACACGAATCTATGAACGAGCTGGTCTCCGAATTTGCCGAACACACTGGCCTTGATGCCACAGTAATCGAGGAACGGTGGAACGGTCGTCCAGACCGTATTGCCGAAGACATATTTCGGGTGAAGGACCTCGATACCGGAGAGATTGGCGACCTCGGACTCTTTGCGCCGTATCAGCCCAAAATCGTTCACGCATACTTCTATGGTGACGCTTCGACGCTGAATATCTACAAGGGACGACGAATAGGCGTCTCGTTCATTATTGTAGTCTGTCTGGCGCTCGACGGCATGATGCAGGGAAATTCCTTCTTCCCCATCGTGTCCTCGAAGGAGGAACAGGCACAATCGCGGATTCGTGACCTCAAGAACCTGTTTGAAAACGCCGTAATCGACATTCCGATGACGAAGTCGGTTGCTGGCGAAATTGAGCTGTGGAACGGAACCAGATACAAGGCATACACCGGGAACCCCGCTGGTGCTCGTGGTGACGATTCCGCTAAGACCGTCTTCATTGACGAGATGGCTTTCTTGGAGGACCAAGAAGCCACGTCTCGTGCGTTCTCGCCGTTCGTCTCTCTCGGTTCACAGGGTCTCATGGTCGAGGTCTCCACACCGGAGACGAAGAACGACCTGTTCATGCGGAATCACGCCCGTGGAACGGAGACGGGCTTCGGTAAGGACGGGAAGCGCCTCGGAACTATCTCAATTAAACAGCCGACGTTCAAGAACGCAGACGAGATTGACATTGAGGTTCCGCTGCACGAACAGGACGTTGAGCCAGTCCGCCCGGACCTGAATATTGACAAGGTCGAGGAGGATAGACTGAAAGACCCGCAAGGGTTTGCACAGGAGTATTTGTGCCGTCCGATTGATGAATCGTACCGATTCTTTTCGGAAGTTTCCGTCCGCGATGCGATGGACAAGTCACACGACCCGGATTATCGGTTTGGTCTATACTCCCCGAAAGTCCCCGGTATCATGCGGACGATGTTCGTTGACATTGGAATAGACCACGACGATACGGCGGTCTCGGTCTTTGACCACGTCGGTGAGCGCCGAGAAATGCGCTACTGGGAGGTTATCGACAACGAGACCCTTTCAGAAGCGGGTATGCAGAATCCCGACCGTGGTAACGCAGTTCACGTCGCAAAGCGCCTGTCGCAGATACAGGCACATCTCGAAGCAGACTACATCGTTCTCGATTCGACGGGGCCGGGTGAAACGTTCGACCGTATCATCCGAGAGCAGCTCGGTCGGCGTGTTATCGGTTTCAACTTCTCCGACAGAGATGCCGTAAAGAAGGCGTTCGGTGACATGAACGCGGCGTTGCGAAACGGCAACGTGATTCTGGACGACGACGAGGAGATGTTCGACCAGCTCACTTCTATTGTTCGAGAACAGAAGCGGGACGGACAGAAACCGAAATTCACTGGGAAGGACTACTCGGAGTCAGGAAAGGACGACATTGCTATGTCGGTTGTTCTCGGGGCGTTCCCGCCTAAAGTGAGCCAACTGCCGGTAACAAATCCTGTAGAAAAGACGCAAGAATACACTCCGCCGAAACCGAAGGAGCCACCGGAACCGAAACAGCCGAGAACGCCGGGAGGGGCAGAAAAGGTAGAAACCGATTCTTCTACTCCGGGTGTTTTCAGGAAGGGTTCTGTTTCTCGAACGGGTCGGCGGTCCTATACGCCCCGCTATTCCAGGCGGCGGCACCGCTACTAATATCTCTAATCATACATGAGTGACGTTAAACAGGCCATGATGCGGCGGGCTGCTGATGGTCGGATTGGTTTCCATCTGGAGGCCCCGAGGGCCGTCATCAAACCGGCATCCGGTGCCACGGGTCGCCCGGAAGTTTCGGAGCCGCCAGAACAGCAAATTGAAAAGTTCCGTCTCATTGCACGAGACCCCCATATCGCGGACGGGATTGATACTTTGGTGGACTATCTGGTAGGCTCAGGGTTCGCCGTCACACCCGCTAATATCCCGTTCACAGAACAGGAGCAGACCGACGAAGACATAGCAGACTTCAAAAAGCTAATCGAATCTTCGCAGTTTGAAACCGTTCTCCACGAGTGGGTCTGGCACGCTCTCGTTGACGGAACAGCGTTCCTTGAAATTGTCGTTGAAGACGGCGTTTTCAAGCCGAAACTGCTCCCAACGGAACGGATGAAGATTCAGACGGACGAGTTCGGGAACGTCGAAGAATACCTGATGGAAGACGAGGGCGGAGCCGATGATATTCCGTTCGACGCCTTCGATATTGCGGTTCTTCGATTTCACCGACACCCCGGCGAAGATTTCGGTCATTCTCTCGTTGAACGAGTCGAGGAACAGGCAGATTTCCTCCGTGACATGGAGATTGACTTGGCGAGGTTCATTTCCACGAAGGCGTATCCGCCTGTGTTGTGGAAGCTTGGGACCGAGGAGCGCCCGTGGAGTCCGAATCAAATTGAAGAATGGCTTGAGACGGTTGAACAAATCGAGCCAGAGTCCATGCTTGCTGTCGGGCACGATGTTGACCATGATGTTATTGGAACGTCGAGCACGTCTGCAAGCGCCGGTATGCTGAATCTCGACAGCACGTTCGCTCACTTGCAGAAGCGGATTGCTGCCGGTCTCGGCGTTCCCGCCTTCTTAATGAACATGGACGTGGATGTTAACCGAAACACATCTGTGGCCGTAATGCCCAAATTTGACCGCCGTATTCAGCGGTATCGGGCAACTATCCGTCAGGCAATTAGACACCAGATATTCGTGTCTATCCTTGGCGACCCGAATCCCGAAGATTACACAGAATATCCACCGGACTTTGAGTTCGGACAGCACTCCAGTGACGAGGAGCGCTTGGATATAGACGCGGCAATTAAGCTATTCAACGAAGGTTTCCTTACACGGGAGGCGTTTGCTCACCGAGTCGGAATAGACCCCGAAGCCGAGCTTCCTGACGATAACGAACTCGGTGAAATTGTTGCTCTACTTCAAGATTTGCGGGGGTCTGGAGACGCTATTCAGAACCCCGAGGGTGGTGCGCCAACCGATACTGGTGCAGGAGCCGAGTCCGCTGGAAGGGAGGTCAAGTCCCGACAGAACCCTGAGCGGGATAGCTCAGACGGACGAAATCAGGGCGACGTAACGAATGAGTGAAAATGTCCGACCAAAATCAACTTAACGAAATTTTAAAAAACACAGCTCAAACCGCAGAACGGACTCGAAATATAGAACATAATTTAGCACAGTTCCAAAAGCGCTACGTCAAGGAATCGAACTCCAAAGACGCTCGAATTGCTAAACTGGAAACTAAGACGCACAAAAACTCAATCATTCTCACGGCAATGGTTGGTGCAATTACAATCCTGTTCACATCGTTTACTGCGTATGTATTTGAGTTGATATAAAACAGGATAGATGACTAATAATTATAACATTGACGAAGAACTCTCTTTTAATGTCTCGTTCGCCCGTCCAATCGGCATCGAAGCCGAGTCCGGGTTTAACCGATACGGAGTGAAAGAGTACGAGGACGGCTCTATAGATGTGATTTTCGCGGCTATGGAGCCCGGTCTTCGTAAGGGAATCCGCGTGACGAATGAGTTTCTGGACCGCGTGGCAGGAAACTTTTCAGACGGACTCCCGATGCAGCTCGACCACTCACAGGGTCAGCTCGCAAACGTCGGCCACATTAAGGACGTAAAGTTTACTAACGACTTTCTGCGTGTTCTCGGACACGTCCCCAACACTGGGAGTACTGTCCGGTCAGACGTGATTGCGGACTTTACGCACGAACCCCCGGCTATCAATGACGGCTCTGTAGGATTCGGCAACGATTACCGCATTGAGCGGAACGATGCTGGAGAACCTGAGTTCGTTGACGCAACGATGGTGGAGTTTTCCCTCACGCCCTTCCCGGCTGGATACGGCAGTGATGGAGGATTATCGCCACAGTTCGCGGACGCGGCCAGAGAAGCCGGTCTGTTCTCTGACGAGACTGAAAGCAACGGCCCGGAAGCAACGTCTCATTTGAAAGGATGCAACCGGGCACGAATTTACCACTACGATTTCTAACATGAAGAAGATTGAACTTGAGACCCCGATTGACGAAATGAGCGAAGCCGACCTCCGAGAGACGTTCTCGCAGGTCATGGAAGCGCACGAGGAAAACGTCGAGGAGTTTTCGGATGTTCAGGCAGAGGCCGAGAAGGCCGCTGAGTTTTCCGAGACCATCGAGGAGCTGGAAGCCGACATTGAGGAGGCTGCTGGCTACTTCGCGCAGAAGGCTTCGGAGGTCACGAAACTGAACGAAGACCTTCTCGTTGAGCGTTTCTCGATAGACGAGCTTGTTGGTCTCGCTGCACAGGCAGACGAGACAGAGGAGGAGGAGCAGGAGTTCTCGGAGGACGAGGACGAAGGAGAGGACGACGAGGATGTTACTCTGTTTGCCGACAAGCCCTCGAAGGCCCCTGTAGTCTCCGGCGAGGAGAGTCGGCGTGAAGCTGCCAAGAGCCGCGTTTCGCGCATTGGCGGTATCTCCGTCGAGTGAATTTCTGACATAATTTTTCCACTATTATCATGGCGTACCCAAAGATTGCGACTGGTGCTGAACAGCCTATCAACCGACACGGTGCTGTTGCCGGAGAAGAAATGAGCGAGGGAGACCTCGTCGGCATTAACGACGAAGGCTACATGGTGCAGGCCCATGCCGCCGACGAAGGCGACGGCCCACAGATGGCCGTTGGTGTTTGTCTGACTCCTGCGACGGAGCTTACCGGCGACGAAAACGTCCCGACCGCGCTCATAGTTGAGTCGGAGCGGGCGCTCGTTGAGCGCGACCGTGTTTCTGCCGTCTCGAATGGCGTTGAGGTCGAGAACGGCGACCAAGACTGGGAATTTACTCCCGGCGAACCCGTCTATCTCGGAGCAGGCGGGGAATACACACAGGACGTTCCTGCCGGTTCCGGTTCTCTCGTTCAGATAATCGGAACGGCACTGACTGCGGAACGGATTCGTCTCGACGTTCGTGCGTCGGACGAAATTAACGCCTAAATCGGGCGTATTCAACAGCGATTTTAACATATTTATCTGATTTATCATGGCTAACGACAGATTCTACCGACAGGTTACGACGAAGGACGACGTTCCGCTTGAAGACCTCATGCTCGATATGCTGGAGGATATCGAGATTTTCAATCAGGCAGAGCGTCCATTCCGCCAACTGCTCGCTCAGGACGTGAGCGAACGTACTTTCCGTGTCCACACGGGCGATATGACGTGGGAGGAACTTGCTGAGGGTGAGCACGCCCGTACTGGCCGGATGGATTCGAGCCAGATGGCCTTCTCGGTCAAGAAGTACGGACGCTCGCTCGGATACACTCAGGAGTTCATCGAGGACAACACGGCGGACATTGTTCGCCGCGAATGGGAGAAGCTTCTGGAAGGAGCTCTCGACAAGGAACACGAGGTTCTGTTCGACATTGTCCGCGACGGATGGGCGGACGGCGACAACCTCTGGTTCGAGCCGGAGAACTACGGTGCATACGAGTTCGACAGCACCCACAACCACCAGTTCGAGGACACCGAGCACCTGTTCGGTGAGGCCGACAACTTCACTCCGACGCGGCACATCCGCGAAGCGAACAAACATCTTCGCCACCACGGCAAGCGCCCGACCGTCGCGCTGCTCTCGAACGACATGGCGAACGAGTTCGTCGACGAGCTGGCGTACGATGCCCAGTACCTCATTCCAGAGGCGGAAGGTCTGGTCTCCACCGCCCTTCCCGACGCAACACTTCGCATCGACGGCACGGTGCTGCTCCAGACGGCGTGGCTGACCGGCGACGAGGTCCACGTAGTTGCCGGTGACGAGCGTCCGCTGTACTTCCACACGGCCCGTGAAATGCAGCTCACGCAGGGTGAGACCGGCGGCCCGATTGGAGACCCCGGCGCGTTGCTCGGCAGCTACGGGTCTGTCCGCTACGGTGCGGTCATTGCTGACCCGCTGGCCGGTGTTAGCTTCCACGCGACCGACCTCGCCTGAATCTAATAAATCATGGCGTCGTCTTTTGACCGCAAAATAATCGCAAAAGTTCGCAGCGAGACAGGAGCGACGGACGAAGCCGCTGTCCCGCGTAGTGACATAGAAGATGAGCTTGAAAGTGCGAAGGTGCTTATCTCGGAGGAAGTTCGAGAGCGGCTGAATAATGGCGAATCTCTGAATTTCGGAGAGGAGGCGGGCAAGGCGGCGCTGGAAAACTATCTATTCTTGCGTATCTCTGAGAAGGCTCGCGCATCCGGCGGTGAGGGAACCGGGCCACCGGGAGGCCCGCCGGACCACGTTCCAGTTCCAATGCTGCCTTCGATGATTCGCCGGACGGATTTTGAGGATTCTCAGATGAACTTCTGGCGCGACAAACTAATCAGCGCTATTCAGGAGGTATGATATGCCGTTTAATAAAATAGAAGTAATTGAAGAAGTTCGGACAATAACTGGATACTCGAACGATATAATCTCTGATTCAGATATGGAGACTCTGTATCAGGCCGCAGTCAGTGACATTCAGGGCGTTATAGGCGAAAATCCCGAAGATTTCGACCACCCTGCCGCTGAACGTGCTGCCTTCTGGTCAACGGCACTCTTTAGCAAAATCCACATGGGAGAAATGGAGGGTGTAGACATGAAAATTGGCTCCATCAAGATGGAACAGTTCCCTCGTCGTGATATTACACGGGTGTGGTATCGCCGTCTTGACCAGTATCTGAACATTCTACGCTCAGACACAGCCACTGGTGGCATTACGACTGTCAACAGGGAAAACAGAGAGTACAGCCGATAATGTCCGAAGAACACGACCTCCAACAGCCTCAGTCACGAATACTCGCAGCCCGGCGCAAGACAATCAAGTTAATGTTTCAGCGCCTGGGCGTTCCCGTCAAAGTCTGGCGTGAGGTTGAAATTGGCGGAAAAGACGGGTACGGAAAGGATATAGAGTCAAAATTTCTGGTCACGGACGACCAGTTGGCTGTCGTTGATTCGACGGGAACCTCGCCCGGCGGTTCCAGCATAGACCGTGTCGAGGAGAGATTCGGTGAACACGTTTACTGGGAACCGATTATCTATTTCCCGAGTGATGCGGTGGTGGAGGAGAAAGACGTAATCGAGTATCCGCTTCCCCGATATCCGATGAATCCAAACCCGGAAAAGCAGTTGTGGGAGCTGGAGACAATCGCTCCGTTCGAGACTCACATCGAAGGCAACTTGCAGCGCTTCATCGAGCAGTAATCCGGCTTTCTTTCTCCTGTCATGTCGAAACTCAAATTCTCCGTTAGTGTTGACGATGACGATATCCCCGACCGTATTCGTCGCTCGATAAAGGGCGGGATGCGGGATGCGGGAGACCGCCTTCTCGACGCAGGGGAGAAAACCGCGAAGAACACGATTCAGAAGCGTGGTCGGGTTTGGCGTCGAGAGCTAATGAACTCGTTCGACAGACAGAACGAGGGCATCGGGAAGGGGCGCAGAGCAGTCCTTTGGAACTTTGCTACCCATGCCGGTGCTGTTGAAGAAGGAGCTGTGTACGGCGCTCGTGGTCCCCCTGTAGAGGCGCTGATTCCGTGGGTAATCTCGAAATGGAATCCGGGCTCCGCTGACACTGGAGACGGCGACGGTGGACCATCTGGTAGTTCAAGCAAAGATTCTACTACGAGGTCGAAGCGGTTCTCGAATAAACAGAGGCTCCAGAACGTTCCCGGTCGTCTAAACTACGAGCAAATATCTGACGAGGTTTGGTCGGATGTTGACATAGAGATAGACCGAGACCTCCTGACTGTCCAGAGCGCTGGTGAACTTAGAGACGCGCTCAGTCAGCACCCGGAATTGGATGCAGCCCAAGTTGACGAGGTATCTAAATCAATCGCTCGGTGGAAGCTTAGCAGCAAACCCGGAAACGAGCGGGTAGAGAAATACGCCGCAGCGACAAAAGAGATATTCGGAATCGAGGGAACATCTCGGGGACCCTATGTAGGAGATATAGAGGCCGAATACGCTGACGCATTCCGGGCTTGGAGTGAGCTCTCGAAGATACACTTGCACGAGCAGGTGGGGGACGAAGATGGCAGAATGGACGTTATTCGAGGTCTTACAAGAGAGACCGGACCAGTAGCCGCTGAGATGTTCGACAATCCATCAGCGGATAGGTGGACATTCGACGCGAGCGCAATTAATAATTACACCACCGAGATGGAGGTGGCAAAGATATTCGACCGTGGTCTCATTGCAGAACGGAATGTCTCGATTGACGATGACATAACGATGGCTCCCGACTGGGTTTTCCCACACCCAGGAGACAGAGGTGAGATGGAACTACATCTTATCGGGGGAGACGGCGCGTCGTTCTCGCCGGACAATGTCTTTCTCACATATCACGAGATGGGACCCGACGGGAAGGTGAAACAACTGCGCCCGTACACAGACTTCCAAGACGAGTTTGAGCAGGGCGATTTTAGCGGGTTTACAGACCCCGAAATCCACTCATTTACTAAGCTCGTCAAGCAAATTAGCAAATACGACCAACAGGTAACAAGTCCCGCAGGTCAACAGCGTGTGATTAATCTACGCGACGAATACGTTTCCCGATTTCTTTATGAGGAAAAGGGACTTACGAGAGACGAAGCACGACAGATGTTCAATAACATTATCGCATGACATCCGACAACGAGCCGACGTGGGAGGAACTGACCGTTCCAGAGAACGAACCCGACTGGGATGAATTGGACGAGCCGTTGGAAGATAACAATATGTTTCAGGCGGGGCCGGACCCCTACGACGAACGTCTCGGATTCTACACGAAGGAGTTCGCGGAGGGAATGAGAGAGGGACAGCCGGAAATCTATTATGCTTGGTCGTGGACGCCGGACGGCCCTGCCGAGGAGTAAGGTATGTCGAATCTTGGTGCGTATCCAAAGCCCGTAGTTGACAGAGCGTTCTATCTCCAGCGCAAAATAAAGCGTGACGGTCTCCGTGGCATCGGCTACATGAACGATGCTTTTCTGGTCATGCAGTCGCAGGCCGTGGAGACGACCGAACAGGAAATAGAAAAGAACCTAAAAAAGCGCGGATTCTAATGAACGAAAAAGAAGCAATTCATCGAACAGTTGAGGTTCTCAATGACGGCCTTCCCGACGACGTTACTGTACGGACGGAAGGTGGCGGAGAGTTCATGGAGTTTCCGTGTGTCATTATCTCGTGGTCGCAACGGCGTCTAAATCGCCTTCACGGCAATAATCCATACGCAGGTTCGGTCTACGATAACGACGGGAACGCCGTTGGTCGTGTACTACACGCATATTTTGAAATGCGCCTTGACCTATGGGTTAAGACATACGACGACGAGCCGATTCGGCAACGTGAAGATGGCAGTTATGGTGAGGAAGGTCGGGACGAAATCACGAATATGCTCTCGGAGATTTTCGTGCCGTTCGAGTACGATGCCACCGAGTTTCACGAGGATGCGTTTGAATTTCAGGTTGAAGATGCAATCTCACGAGCGGACCCGACACAGGAACCCAACTGGATGGAAACTGACCAAGTTGTCACATTCAGATACCTTAAGGAAATAATCGACACAGAAGTGGACACCCTTGAGCAAGTTCCATACGAAATTGAGTACTTGGTCCCGACCGACGAGCAGTAGCGGTTCGGTATAATTTACACGACATTTTTCTGAACAAGCAGATTCTATCATGGTTACGATTGGAAATACAGTTTTACCCGGCGTACAGACTACCGTTGAAAGCTCCCGTTCTGTGGGAGTTGGCCTCGGTTCTCCCGGCGACGTTCTACTTATTGGCGGTGCAGAAGACGAGAACGCGGTCGCGGAGCCGAATGAAGGATATCAGATTCGCACGCCCTCTCGTGCTCGACACTACTTTGGTGACGAGTCGAGCCTTACGGATGCAATAATTGACGCTCTCCGAGAGGGCGCGTTCCCGGTTTATGCGATGGCCGTTGAACAGACAGAAATAAGCGGTGAGGAATTTGGAACGGAAGTTGGGACTCTGGATTCTGCTCCGATTCTGGAGGACCCGGAGCACGTAATTTTGTCTGACCCGTCAGAACCGACGACGGTTCTCGGAGACCCAATTTTCACATACGAAGACCCCGAGAACTTCGTACCCGAAACAGGCGAGTTCTATATCAATCCCGTTACTGGAAAATTTCACATCAATTCCAATGCGACTTCTTTGGAAGTTGATTACCAGCACCTGGACTACGAAAGCGCACTCGATGCAGTTCCCGCAGACAGTGCCGGGGATGCTGCTGACTTCATTGGCGTTCTCGCTGAACATGAGGACGTAATTGACAAGCTTGTCGAGACGACCGAGCTGATGGCGATGGACTACAACTTCGCTATCGGTGTTGCTGGTGTTGACACCAAAATCAGCGATGATGCCGTTGGTGACTACGAAAACAGCTACGACACGTCTCGTCTCCAGCTCGTCTACCCGTCCAGAAACAGCGATGGTGAGAGTATCATCGGTTCGTACCTTGGCCTTCGGTCGGCTCTCGGTATTAGCGCGTCACCGATGCGGAAGCGTCTCAATTCGCAGAACAGTCTGATACACACACTCAGCCCGGAGCAGAAGACTGACCTGCTGGACGAGCGCGTTATCCCGATATCCAACGAGCGTGCTGGTTCTCGGATTATCGAAGACGTGACGACGGCAAAGGAGGATAACTCTGCCGAACATCAGATGCGCCAGGGCATTGCGCGTCTCGTTGTGGATTACGTCACTCTGGTCGTACAGGCCAACTCTGACGCTTTTATCGGAGAGTTGCACACTGCATCTGCCCGAAACGCGCTCCAGAACATCATCAAGTCCGAGTTGAAAGACCTGATGAGTCTGAACGCTATCACGGCTTACTCGGTCTCCGTTCAGGAGGTCGATTCAATGACCGCGTCTGTTGACGTTGGTGTTACGACGGTTGCTCCGCTTCGCAACATCGTTGCCACGGTAACGGCTGGCGAAGTGGACGCCTGAACGCGGACGGAAATTTACTGACGGACTCTCTGACTTGGCCGGGGTTCCCGGCCTCTAACTGAAATTTATAAAATTTATTATGGTTGACCGCAAGGAAGCCGCTGCTGACATTGTAGTCAATGTTGGCAACGAACAGGTAGCAGTTGAACAGCTCTCCTTTACCAAGGAAATCGAAATTGACACCATCTACGGTGCAGGGAACATCATCCCGTCTGGCTACGCTATCACGGAGATTAGCTATGCCGGAAATATGAGCATCAAGGGGAACAAGAAAGACTTGGAGGACAAGTTCTTTGACGAGAACGGCGTCCCCGAAATTCTTAGCTCTATCACCGTCACACATCTCGACGGTGGCTCAACGTCGTTCGACTCGGCACTGGTAACAAATCAGGGCTACGAGGTAACATCCGGCGAAACCGTGGAAACGGAGTTCGAGTGGATTGCCATGTCGAAGGACGAAGACACGAACCCGAACAACTAAACAACGGAACGGAACTACCCGGTCTCGCTATCACAACAATTATTTGATTCATTATGTCTAACGATACACCCGATTCCAAGTTGTACGAAATGGTCGTTCGAGGGAAAAACTACCGCGAAACTATCGAACTCGAAATGTTCGGTGAGACCGTCGAGGTCATTATCCGTCCACTGCCCGACAAGATTTTCATTCCTCTGACGGGCAGACTCGAAGACAAATTCGACATGGACGAAGAAGAAGCAATCGACGCAATCGAGGATGCAAAAGAGAGTGGCGACACAGACTTCATCGACGTTTCCGAATTTGACACAGAGTTCGTTGAGTTGATGGCGGAGGCCGCAAAGGCAGGAATCGTTGGCGAGGATATGGGCCACACCGACGAGGAGGTCGAGTGGATGGTCGATAACATGGTCGGCGGTTTCTCTTTGGAAATAGGAGGCGAGGTTCTGGAACTCTCAGGTGACATAATCGACGCTGAGAAATTTCGTTGAGGAAGGGAACGGCAGCGCAGTCTTTTCACTTGCTACGGAAGGCAACACGCCTCTCGCGCCCACTCAGGGCGATATGACACCACTTCAACGATACGTTATGTTGGAGGGTTTCAGGAAACAGCATGAGGAGATTGAGAAGGCACAGTCTGGTAGTGGTCCTGGGCCGAGAGTAAACAGTATGTCCCGTCCCAACGGCGGGGGCGCGGGCGACACTACAACATTCGTAAACGTCGGTTCAGATGAGCAAGAATAACGTAAAAGTCACTGTCAAGCTTGTTGATAAGTTTTCCAAGACTCTAAAGAGACTTGAAGGTCAGCTCGACAAGATTGATAAAAAGAAGGTTAGGCCCCGGTTCAGGATTGACGACGGCGGTCAAATTGAACGACTCAAGGCGGAGTTGGCTACCATTGACGATATCGTCAATGTAAAACTTAATGTCCTCGGCAAGCCCGCGCTCAAGGAAACACAGGCCAGCGTTAAGTCTCTGAGCGGCGTCGAGAACGTTTATGTCAGAACTCACGACCACGAGCTGACGCAGACCATCGCTAAGATGGAGGCGCTGAGGCGTCGAAACAAAATCAGGAAACAGTTCTCTGCCCAAGACGAATTTCTCTCGAATGTCCGTCGTCGGACGAGACAATCTAAGCGTCTCCACGGCATCGGAACACCGAAAGAAAGGGCAAAGGGAGCAACCGAGAAGGCGCAGGACTCTGCTCGTCGTTCGCGCCGAGCACTGGGCAAAAGCCAGTTCCGTCTCTCTGCCCAAGACGAGTTTCTCTCGAATGTCCGTCGTCGGACGAGACAATCTAAACGTCTCCACGGTATCGGAACACCGAAAGAAAGAGCGAAGGGAACAACCGGGAAGGCACAGGACTCTGCTCGTCGTTCGCGCCGAGCACTGGACAAAAGCCAGTTCCGTCTCTCTGACCTGTTCTACGCAGACTCTCGATTCCGTGGAAAGGACGGTCCCGTAGGCAGTGTCACGGGGTTCGACTTTGATGACCTCGATGAACGATTCGGTGGCCGTCGTAGGCGCAAACGAAGGGGTCGCGGTATTCTGGATAGAGTACGCAGTTTCTTGCCGGACGGTGGCGACGGCGTTCCCGGCAAAGAAGGTGGCGGCCAACACGGTCCCAAGCGCGGGTGGGCCTCATGGGTTATGTGGAGACTCATTCCACGAGGACAGCTAACCCAAGACCTTGCTGCGTTCTTCATGCCGTTCATGTTCACGGCGTACACCGCTGCTATGGGTGCGTTCGCTGCGGCATTAGGTCCAGCAATAGCAGGAATTGGTGCCCTATCTCTCGGGATACTCGGATTTGGCGAGAACGCCGCCGACAGCCTGAAACTTGCAGAAGTGCGTTTACGCATATTCGGCAGGGAGCTGCATAAGGTATTCAAGCCGGTCACGAGCACGTTCGCACCGTTTGTTGACCAGTGGTTCAAGACACTACCACACAGTCTGTCGCGTGAACTAAGTGAGCCGCTACAGGGAATGGTCGTCTGGATGCCTACGGTCGAAGCAATAGGCGGCGGCCTTCTCGCCTGGACACGCGATTTCTTGAATTTAATGAACGAGATGGAGCCGGTTATCTCCAGACTCGTAATGATGCTCGGTGCTGACGTTGGAGATGCACTTCTGCGCTTCTTCGCTTGGCTTATCAACGAACTGGAAACAAACTACGAGCTAATTAAGTCGAGTCTTGGTGCGTTCAAGGAGCTGGCAATATTCGTCTACCGGCTCTCGGTTCTGTGGACTCAGGCAATCGCAAACCTGTCGCCACTTATCAAACTCATTGGAAAATTGGCTACTGCCATTGCCAGTCACCAGATTCTTGGACCTATCGTTTCGTGGATTATTGCATTAGCAATCGTGGGTGCGGTAGTATGGAAAATACTGGGCCTGTTCGCAATGCTGACCGCGTTCGTGGCTGGTCCGTTCATTACGTCCGTCTTGGCGTCAATGACCGCTGCAATCGCGGCAACGTGGGCATGGGTCGCTGCGCTTTCTGCTGCGGCAAAGATGGCATTGCTCACTGGAATCGGTCTGGTCGCTCTCGTCGGCGGTGCAATCGCACTGGGTAAAATAGACCTACCGAGTTCGAGCCCCGATGACTTCCAGACACCCGGACCCGGAGGACACGGAGGACAGCATGGCAATATGTCTGCTGGTAGTAACACCATCAATATCTACGGAAACCCGGATAACACGCAGATTCAGCAGTTCAAAGATATGTTCCCCGGTATGCACGAGGGCGAAATGAACATCAACGATAGAATGTCACAGGGATAAATGATTATAGCACCAAACGGAGGAGGCGGAAGCAGAAGCGCCGGAAGTAGCGACGAACCTACTACATCGGCCCGTGACAACAAATTCGGAATCAGCGGGAACGGCGCTAACTTCGGGCCGTTCTTTATGCCCGAGAGGATTTCGGTGACGAAAGAGCGGAACCTTGTCCGTCACGCAAACTTCTGTGGTCTCGAAGACGTGTTTGAGGTTCACGGACACAACAGGGAAATTCATATTTCTGGCAAACTCCGCGAAAGTGAGTTACCGGCCTTCGCTCGTATTCTTGACCACAACCAACCAGCCGACCTCGAAACACCGGGGTGGGAGGGCGAGGTTCGCGTCGTAAAAGGAGAACACGAAGGTCCGATTGGATGGGAGCCACAGACCGGGCAATATCTATATGAATATTCACTCGACCTCGTCTCTACCGGCGTAGACGAAGCCCAACACTTGCGCTTCTACAATGCAGGCATTTTGCAGGATGGTTTAGGAAACCCACTACAGGATGTTACAGATGAAGAAGCCGACTTATTGAGAGGTAGATAATGGTTCAGGCCTGTGACTTAGCTAATGGCGTAGAGCTGGAGTTTCCACAGCGAGGTATCCGTATTCGTCCGTATGAAATTTCGACAAGAGCCAAGCGTCACAAGTTTGCCTACGCTCGCGTGAAGGTCTCGATAGAAGCAGCGTCCTTAATTGAAGACAGGAGCGCATACCGAGAACCCGTCAATCTCTCAATCGGCGGTGTGAAACAGAACCGCTACTACGTGCCCGAGGACGGTATCACATTCGGGGAGGAGCAGGCGTGGGTCGAGTTGCTTGACCCCCTCACTATACTCGAAGACGAGACTATCAGTGAATCATACAACAGTATTACCTGTGAGGAAATTGTTGAGGAACTATTCAGCCGACGAAATGACCCTAACGGTCTGCTCACGGGAATCGAAATTGTAGACGATAGCGTGTCTGAAAAAGCACTTAGAACGAGACGCGACCGCATCGAAGATACAGTAGGTTCCAGTACACTTGGACAGGCGGTGTCATTTGTGGTTGACCACGGTATGCGGGCTATTGAGCTGAGTGCAAATATTCACAAGCACGAGGCTGGCTTTGACTTTGACGACTATACACTCTATGCTGCCCTCAAAGAAGTAGAGGAGGTCTTCGGTGTCGTTGTATGGTCAGACAAAGACGGCGTTCTCGAAGTTGGGCTACCAGAATCTCGGTCGATTAATGCACTTGCCGTGTACGGAGACCCACAACTCGATACGCTTAGTATTTCAGGATATCACGTCGGAACGTCACGTAACAGTCTGGTATCTTTGCACGGTAGAAGCTCCGCTGTTCGCTATCGTATTCCGCTACCATTGACAGCAGCCAGATTCGGAGACGAAGAAACCAGAGATGTTCATTTCGTTGCCCAGGTCGAGACCGTAGACAAGTCCCTCGAAGGAAACCACGGCGTTCTCGATGACCCACTTCGCGTTCGCAGTCAGGAGGAAATGGAGAGCGCGATACAAAGGAAATTCATTGATAGCTACATGAGCCACAACTCTGGCACCATCGAGTTCAACGGTATGTCCTCAGAAGACAAAACGACTCTGGCTGAGTTGACAGTTGGCGACTTTATCGCAGTCACACCAGAACAGAGTCGGGTCTGTGACCGGACTGTTGAGGGCGGTCGGTTCATCGTGAATCGCGTTCTACATAAGGTAAACGCAAGAGTCGGCTGGCAAATTACAGCAGAGGTTAGTCGAATAGCCCCGGAAGTCGAGGTTAGCTCTGTGATTTACGACTACGAAACTGACCAATTCTTCGAGACCGAAGAAGATTTGGAAGACGGCGAGAACCCGGTTGACCCCTCGGAGTGATTTATATGACGGAAACAAAGCTTGGACGAGTCTCATCTGTATTCGTTGACGAAGAAATAAACAAGGTCTTCGTCAGCGTCGTTACCGGCCCTGGCGTTGAACGGCGTGAGATTCCATTCCTAACCTCGAAACCGTCCATGTGGCTCGTTCCAGAGGAGGGTGATATTGTTGAAGTAGCAACGGTTGACCGGGAACGGGTCGCCCGGTTCCCGCATAATCCGGCGAAGCCACAGCTCCCCGAAGGTCTCGGAGAGGGTGACGTGTGTCTGAAACTTGACGACGAGACCGAGCTGCGGTTTCAGAAAAACGATTCTGGAAAGTACGATATCACCCTTGCTTCGGATTCGGACACACACTTGTCTTTCGTGTACGACGAATTTGTAAACAGGTATCAGATTGTTCTCGAAGGTGGTCACGACGTTACTATCGAGTCAGAGAATGATATCGTCATAGAGTCAGAAAATGACATTTCCGTTGACGCGGAGGAATCAGTCTTTATCGACGCACTGACTGATATTATAGTCGGTGAGGTCGAGTCGGCAGTAAGTGTGGCTATTCAAGACCACACACACGATTATAGCTGGACTGATTCAGGAGGCAGCGGGACGACAGATATACCGAACGAAGATGGGACTGATACAAAAATCGCATGAAGGACTTACTGATTGACGAAGACTTTGATATTGTCATTGACCACCGGAATGACCTCGGAGTAGCTGAATCACGAGAACAGTTTGAACAGTATCTTGCACTCGGTGTGACTGACTTCTTTTCTAAAGAAATCGGGTCAGTAGACCACGACAGTGCTGAATCAAGAATACGTCTTCACGTCAACCGACTGGCTAACAGAACTACGCCCAACATCGACGTAGAGACCATAGTTGTCGAAAGACACAACGAACTACCAAACACGCTGGAGGTCAGCGTAGTCTATCAAGGCGGAGAAACTTTCACATTCGAGGTAAATTGACATGACTATTGTAGATGGAACTTTTGTAGAAGACACCGCCGATGACATTCTTGATGCGCTAATCGAAGATGCACGAGACGAGTTCGGTGAAGACTTAAACGACGGCGAATTTTCCGTTATTCGTGCTTTTTATACACCAGTAGCGGAGCGTCTTGCGGAAGCACAGCAAGATATCGGTCTCGTTCTAAGCTCCGCTCAGATTGATAATGCCGATGGTCGCGCATTGGACTTACTCACTGCTCTTATCGGCGTTCGGAGACGTTCTGGACGGCGTGCTACGGGAGAGGTAATCTTTTCCCGCGAGAACGCCGCCAGCACCGACTACACAATTCCGAGAGGGACGACTGTTCAGACTGACCACCGCTTCGACCCTGTTCGGTTCGAGACGACTCAGTCTGTAACGCTTGAAGAAGGGGACACAGAAATAGCGGTTCCCGTCGAATCCAAGAACCCCGGCGTTGATGGAATACTTGGCTCTAACACGCTCGTGGTTATGCCCACACCACCGTCTGGAATCGAGGCCGTTACTAACCCGGACCCAACAGAGGGCGGAGCAGAACGCGAGACAGACGACGAACTTCGTGAGCGGGCAAAGCACGAACTGGCCGAGGGCGCAAAAGCAACTGCTGCTGCACTCGTTTCTGGTACCAGTTCGCTCGATGGAGTGACCAACGTATCCATATTCACCAACGATACGAGCGTGGATAACACGGGGTCCGGCGGCCTTCCCGCCCATTCATTTGAACTGGTCGTTGAGGGAGGCGACGACGAAGACATAGGCCAATTAATACTGGAAACTAAGGCAGCGGGAGATACAGCCTATGCCGGAGCGTATGGCAGTCCGGTAACGACAGATGCTACTCTGAGCAACGGACAGACGTTCTCCGTTGAGTTTTCTCGACACATCCCTGTGCAAATATACATCTCGGCTAATATCAGCGTGACGGACGAGTATGAGGGAGACGACGCAGTTCGTGACGAAATTACCAGATACGTCGGTGGGATACTTTCGACAGGAAACGCGGCCAGCGGCCAGCTCGGTGTTGGCGAGGAGGTCGTTATCGGAGAAATCAAATACGCGATTCGCAACATCCGCGGTGTCTATGATATCGACAATCTCGAAGTAGATACGTCGCAGCCACCGTCCGGTAGCTCAAATATCTCTATAGACGACAACGAGAGAGCGACAACAGACGCAACTGATGGGTCGATTGAGATTGACACAACGGAGGTGTAATCCATGCCCAATGAAGGAGAGGAGCTTACCAGAGGCCTTCCATCATACTTTCCGATAAATACCGGCAGCAATAACCACAAACTGCTCGAACCAGTCGGGAAGGCGATTGAACGCACAGACCACAACATTGAATCGGCGGATGCTAATTCAAATGTCCAGACAGCAGACTCGGTAGATTCCCTATTCGAGTTAGCAAAGCTTGTCGATTTGCCGCCACGAGTACAAGAGCCACGCGAGCAATATCGCGCACGAGTAATATCTGAATTTGCTCAGAACGCCGGTGGTGGGACAGCAGAAGACCTGCTCGAAATAGCTTCAACGATTCTGAATATTCCACCGGAGACGATAGAATATTCTGAGGATACTGCAACGGCATATCTCAACATACAACAGAACGCACTCGATGAAATTGCAGTTCCCGTGCAGGACTTTGTTGAGATTCTGAAAAACAATATTGCCGCAGGCTATCGGATTGAGGCACTTGAGTTTGGCACGTTCACATACATCAGCCCGGACGACTACGCGAACGACACACACGACGCTGAGCTCGGATACGATGGGCTTGGCGACGGAGACGACCCTACCGGCGAGGGTGGAACATACGCCGGATTGCTTGGATAACTATGGCAGACTATTCTACTAATTTAGAAACATCTTGGGGCGACGTTGGCGAGGCCTTCCCGGCTGGCTACAGCTATGTTAAGGGAGAACAGCCGGTTGATGCGTGGGACAATTTCGTCAACCGTAATCTGATTAAGGACGTTCAGTACCTCGTATCACTGACTAACGACAGACTCGAAAGTGAATCTGGTTCGGGATATCCCGGCAGTCCAGAACCCGGACACTTGGTGTGGCGAACTGACAATCGTCGTCTTGCAGTGTACGACGGCGGCAGCAGCTCGTGGAGAGAGTTGGCGTATTACAGTGATATTTCTAACGCGCTCAGTGAACACGAAAGTGAGGGCGTGCATACCAGACCACAGCCACCGGAAGAACACGGTGACGAGGCACACAGTGTCACGTACGCAGTCCCCTCCGATATCTCTGAGTCCATATCCGAACACAGGGACAACGAAGTTCATTCGCAGCCCCAACCGATAGACCCACAAGATGCAGTTGACGCTGTAGAGAGTCATGGAGACATCGAAACATCAGGCAGTTTTCGCGCAGAGGGGGCATTGATAACCGAGGGTTCCCTTCGTATCGGTGCGGATTCTTCTTCAACGTCGTCTATTTATAATACATTCCCAAATGGAGTTTCGTCGCGTATTTGGATGGGGGATGGATTCATAGACACTCGTATTGGTGGTAACACCGAATTGTCTATTTCTGCTGGCGAAGTAGAAGTCAAGAACGATTTCGAGGTCGGTGGAAACAAGGACTTTGTTATTGACCATCCCTCGGATTCAAATTACGACCTTCGGCATGGAACATACGAGGGACCAGTCTCCGGTGGTCTTATCTACCGAGACAGAGTGACGGTGGAGGGTGACACACCCACTCCAGACTTCCCCGAGTACGTACTGAATGGCGATTTTGGTGACGACTGGATAACGAGCGTAACTCCAGTGAACCACTTCGGGGTTGCCTACCTCGATACAGACAACTGGGAGGTCAACGCTAACGAGGACGGAGAGTACGATGTAATTGTACTCGGTCGCCGGACTGACGACAAAAGCACGCAGGGTCGCGGTATGATTACCACCAAGAAGGACGATGAATCGTGGGAAGATGCCATTTCTCGATTCTACGACGGCGATTCAGATGTTCAGTCTATCGAGAACGGGTCGGGTGATTATACTCTGGAGGACGAGTCTGAACGACATTTCAATGAATATTGAGCTACAATGACTGACGAATACCAGGAACCAGATAAGCGGAAATTGCTACAGAGAGGCGACCGCGTGATGTTTCGTGACCCGGTTATCGGACACCCCGTGACTGTCAATGAGCTTCACGCCTTCCAGCTCGGTCTCGTCGGTCTCCTTCTTGGTACTCTGTACGCTTCCAGTCTTGAAGCTCCGGTTGGCGTTCTCGTACTCTTACTGGTCGGCTACTCAATATTCGGGAAGCCCGCGTTTCGCAGTCTGTCCCACGACGACCCGGAGTACAAGACGATAGGCATGAAGACGATTAAACACGAACCGTGGTGGTTTCTAACTCCACTGATTATTACCTTTTACATCGGAACTACTGCTATCACTCCGCCTCTGTAACGACGGGTAGGCGCTCCGATTTTTGCATTTATTTTATTGACCCCACCTCGGTCAGTGGCTACACTGTCTCGGCCCGCGTTCCCGGCTTTGAGCTATCTTCCACTGTCGATAGATGCTAAGGGTACCAGTATGAGAGCAATGATAGCGAGGGCTATAGTGTAGGGAGATGTCAGAATACTAAACGCGACTCCGGTTACTTGGGCGACAAGCGAGAAGATTCCAGAAAAGGGACCACCAGCACCAACATCACTAAACTCATATAAGAGCCCATATATGACAAACGAGAATAAGATGATAACCATACTCACAACGAAGTATTCTTTAATTCTTGCGGGTAGTTCCATATCAAATATACAATCTGGCAGTAAATAACACTTTTGACCAATAGTCTACTCGCGGCCTTCTCGTCCTATAACTGCTCTACGTACTTCTTGCGTTGCTGTCGCTCGTCTTCCTTTGTCTGTTTATTGTAATGCGTCTCCAGTACGTCGAGGCTCACGTCACACCGCTCGCTGACTTTCTGTTTCGGCCATCCGCTATTCAGGTGATGCGTGATAGAGCCACGTCGTATGGGATGCAGAGATTTCGATGAAGGACAGCCGAAGGCTTTCTTTTTGAGACGAGCTGCCTCACATTCATCTGTGTCTCTGGCGTGCGGGCACGTATCGGTGTAAACGCACGGTCTCGTGAGAGCCGTAAAATTCTTGTACGCTCTCTGGCGCGTCAGTCTCCGTGATTCTGTTGTAAACAGCGGCTCCCGTCCGTAGTCGTCAATCACATCATGGCGGTGAGCCTGCCTGTAGTCCTCAATGAGAGCGCAGAGTTCCTTCGTGATTGTCACTCGGCGCTCTCCACCGTCGTCGTTCTTGAGCGGCGTTCCCGACTCTGGACGGTTACTATAGTCAATCACGTATTCGTCCGTGTTTACCACAGACACGTCGTCAACGTCCAGACCGATTGCGCCGGATATTCGACAGCCGGTTTGC
>LFFM01000226.1_pt1 | contig 37891 bp, 31 predicted proteins | sample 643131 | NCBI WGS metagenome assembly LFFM01 (sample SAMN03777445, study PRJNA286221) | soda lake metagenome | biome: soda lake; feature: Kulunda steppe; material: water; isolation source: sample Tc-Br brine of Tanatar trona crystallizer | place: Russia: Kulunda steppe | collected 2011-07
GATCCCCGGGTCGCAAGCCGGATCGTCTCTGTCATACCGGCCTCTCGGTCGCGGCGGTTGAAACGCCCTTCGGCTTCCGCGGACGGAGATGGTCGCTGTGCCGACCAATCTATAAATCATATGTTGCGATATCAAATGCTCTTGCTCAGACGATCACTAGTTTCACGAGTACACACCGGTGAACGGCCCGATTTCGGTGGAATTGGACTCAAAAATCCAGTCAGAAATCGACTTCTGATCGGGTGAATCACCACTCACACCGATTCGGACGAATATTCCCGCAAAAATACGACCCTGGTAGAGTGTTGCCACTCACGAAAATACAGCCCGAGAGAAGAAACTCAGTTAATCAGGCGGATCAAGTCCGATATAATCCGATGCGATCGTCAAGAATAGATCTGCTGTGACGATTGGCTTGTGCCTGAACTCACCGTTGTTCGTTAACTCCAACTTCACGAGGATGTCCACTAATCGCCAGACGTTGTACAGCGTGCAGGCGAAGAGGAAGTTGAAGAATCGGTACTCGTACTTCATTGAGGTGGTTCGGACGCGGAATCGCTTGATCTGCTTGAATCCGTTCTCAATCCCCCACCGATACCCGTACAGCCGAATGATTCGCGCCACCATATGCGCCTTCTCCTTCTCATCCCAGTCAGCACCATCTTCACCAGGAATCACAATATCTGGGTGATTCGTCTTGAACACGATGAACAACCGCGTATCCGCATCACTCCCCCGTAGATTCCGTGCCTCTTCATCCTCGTGAACCTCGTCCAAGAACTCGGTGAACATGCTTCGCGTCGTCTCCGCGTCTTCACCGACAACATCACCGAACTCTTCAATCATCTCCTCACGAATCCCCGGTTCTCTCTCGTCACCACTATTGCTGCCATCATCATCTGCAACAGAGTCATTCGTGAGATCCTTCCGCATTGCCGGGGCGAACACGCGCTTCCGCGTCGGCGTCCCATCATCGCGGTCGTGCCGATCACGCTCAACATGAATGAGCTTCCCCTTCCGACGGAACTCCGCACATGTCCCACGGTCGCTCTGCTGGATTACACCAGGGTTCAGATAGTACACGTCGTTTCGTTCACACGCCCGTTTCACACCGTACGTATCGAATTCCTTGTCCATCAGCACCAACTCAAGATCAACGATGTCCGTCGCCGTGTCCAGTAACTCGTCAACGATAGCGGCACGGGAGAACCCGCGATGAACCGGGACAGCATCCAGAACGAGCGGAATATCTAATCCGACGATTTGGATACTCGCCCACTGGAAATAGATATCCGGGAGCGCGTCTGGATCATCGTCTTTGTCTTTGTACCCGAGCAGCCACTTATTCGCCAATCCGTCTTCATCAAATTCGAGTTCCGTGGTTTCACGGTACGGATTCGACTTCGTAATATCGATACTCGCTATGAGACTCCCTGTTAACTCCGAGTCACGCCGCGCTCGCTCGACTAACTCCTTCGTTGTCCCCCGGTGCATTTCACGAGCCTCATCCGGCGTGATCTTCTGTAAGTGATACCGGTGTGTGCTCCCGGTTTGAACGCGGTCACGAGTCGTGTCAGCAGCAAAATTCCACGTACCTTTCTCTGCGTACGACTCGGCACGAGAACCGATGTAGGCGTGGGCTTCGAAGAAGGCATTGTCGTGAAGTTCTGTGTTCTCCCCACGCGGTAACTCGTAGTTCTTCGTGACCATCGGCTTGGCGTGCTCCCAGACATCGCGGACCTTCGCAATCGTCCGATCACGCACGGTTTCACCGTCCTGCTCTACATCGCCTGCGTCCACGCTAGGGTCAGGGTGAAACACTTCATCCGGGGCCGGCACATCATTTTCACGGGCGACGTTTACGAGCACTTGCCCGATCGTTTTCAGGACCTTCTTGTGCGTCTCAGACAGTCGTTCTTGGTTCCATACGCGCCATAGTGTTGCTTTCGACGCTAACCCGGTCGCTTGCGCGTTTCCGGAATCACTTCCGAATCCAAGGGCGTCGACTAACTCTGCTTCGTTTTCCAGGTAATCAACGAGCGCGGTTTCACCACTCCATCCTTTCACGATGCGGAGTAGGTGCGCTCGAAGCAACGCTTCAGGGCGTTTCTTATCGTGCCATTCGGTAATATCGTAGCCAAACGCCCACGGGTCTAACGGGACGTGACAGATCGCTTCTTCTACGTCGATATGTTCAGGGTGAGTGAACCATTGTTCGATGAATGCAGCTGCGTCCCAGGCGAGCGGCCACGGATCATCGTTTACCGTGTCGCGGTCGGGAGAGTATGGCCACTCCGGGGTCGCATCGCGGACAGCCGCTGTAACCGCGTTCTTCGTTTCCGGAGTAGCCGACATAGTTGCGTAGGGTAATGTACTTTGATTCGAAGTATATTGCTCGGGTGTGGTTTCCGAATCTTCCGAATAAGAGTAGGGAAAGGCATGGTTTAATCAACCGGCCGTTGAGGATGCTTCGGGCAGAATACGGCTTTGAATCAAAGTAGTGTGTGAGATGAGGTGTAGTGGTATTTTCAGCGGAAGTTTAACATTTCGTGGTGGTGCATTACTGCGTGTTACATGGCAGCAGACTCGCTGAGCGAGTACTTCCAGCTCCGTGGCAGTCTCGGCGTTCTCATCGTGCTGAAGAGCGGCCCCCACCGGTTCACAGACTTACGTGACGCATTGCATATCAGCGAGTCAACGCTGACCGCACGGCTCGGAGAAGCACGTGCACTCGGCCTCATCACACCAGAGCTATACGAGCAAGACACAACGGTCGGTAAGCAGTATCGCATTACGGAGCGCGGCCAGTACGTTGTTCGGAAGGTAGAACAATTAGACGTTGAGCACGCGTACCGGACGTTCCTTGATATGTATCATCAAATCGAATCTGGGCGGGATGAGTTGCTTGGTTGGCTGGCTGATGAGGACGTAAAGGAAGCACTCGCTCGGCAGAGCGAGACTGATCCGTACATAGACCCATTCGGACACGACGTAACTGATGATAGACCAGATCGGAGATACCAGTAACGCTGTTTTATTGTAAACACGATCACTGCCTCGCTGATAGGGCTTTTAAGAGAGTGAAGGTTATTCTAAGGTAATGTCTGAACATGACACGGTTAGTGAAGAAAGTCGAGTGAATGTCCAAGCAGGTGTTGGTGAATATGAAACACCGGATGGAGATCTCTCAGCTGTTGGTGATCGGGTTCATTTTGTAGGCACATCGGGAAAGGCAATAGAGATCCCAATAGATGGTATTGTTGCATCCGAGTATGAACCAGCGACTATCATCAGTGACTGGGCTTATTACGGTATGCTCTTTTTCTTCCCCGGGGTACTCGCATCTGCGATATTTACTGGGATATTCACACCATCGCTTCTTGATCCACTACTTTCGATTTCATTTGTTGATGAAGTAGTAATACCGGTAACTGCATTGGGTGGGATAATGATGGGTACAATATATCTCATATCATCTGTGTACTATGCCCGACATACAGTCGTTATCCATACTGCTGCAAAATCGTATACATTCACATCGGATGATACTGAGATACAGAGGATACAGGATGTACTGTAACCTATTCAACTCGGGATCTCTCTCACAACTAAAGAGAAGACCAAGACTGGTTGTAAGGTTCGAACTGCTTGTGTAGAATACGTGGTTCGTAATCTGCTACAGGCGATGAAGGAACGTGTTCTGGATCCGGTTCTTGTTCGTCGAGGCGGGTTGAGAGGAGTGCACCGATGCTCACGGCAGTATCTTCATGTTGCTGTTCTGCGAAACGCCACATAAGCCGAATAGCTCGCTCAGTGGCGTTGAATTCATTGTTTGGGACTTGGTTATACTGAACTGCTTTTTGCCGCCCCTCACCATCACCAGTTCGAAGCACGTCGCTGTTCTCATCACGCATATACAACCGACCGAACGGTGACATATTCGTCGCCAACACAAACCCGTCAATCGCTATCGGTTCACCGTCAACCAGGTACTCCACGTCTCCATCTACGTAGGCAGTCCAGTACTCGATGAGCTGCATCACACCGTCGTTAACGAGGTTACTGCCACCATCCTCAGTAGCCGTCCCGTCCGCATCCTTTACCTCATACACGAACGTCTCCGATCCCTGAGTGAGCAAGTCAGGGATCCGATCACCGCTCGTCCGGAACGTGCTGTACCCGAGATTGTTCGCTTCGTTCCAGTACACCGTTGCATCTGTGTGCCTCGCAATCCACCGCGAAAGATCACGGTATGTTTGCTTTTCGCCCTCAAGATCAGGTAAATCTGTCCAGTCTCCCAGGTCAGCAGAACGATCGTCGGTCATTATAATCTTGTTTACAAGTATTATTAAATAATTGATGAACAGTAACCCGTTCTGCGTAAAAAACGGGTAGCGTGCGGACAGTGGGACGGGAACCGGTTCAGGCTTCGACTTCGCCGCGGTCGCGGATCAGGTTCTCGAGCTCCTCCGGATCGTCGATACGCTCGAACTCCTCGCGTTCGATGAGCGCCGTCCCGTCGACGGACTCTTGTTTGGCCTGGTCGACGACGTACACCGACCGGGTCTGGGTCACCTGACCGACGGAGGACATAATCCGGGCGCGCTTTTCGGCCGTTCGGTTGAATGTCGAGTGACCGGTGAGCATTTTCCGCTCGCGGGACTCGTCCTCGCTGACCGTTTTGAACGGGGCCCGCGACGTCGGGTAGACCTCGAACCCAACCCGAGTCAGCACGGTTACGATATGGGCGTCGTCGGGGTCGGTTTCCGGTTCCTCTGGTTCGGCGCGTCGGCCGTGGACGTCCTCCGCCCCGTCCAGTACGTCCACGGGGCTGGCGAGTGGCTTATCGAAGATGTCCTCCAACTCGGCCGCGACCTCGACGCTGGCGTTCATGCCGTCCTCGTACTTCGAGACCGTCCGTCGGGAGACGCCGAGTTCGTTCGCCAGTTTGCCGAGCGACATCTCGTGGTCCGAGCGGATCTCGGAGAGGAGGTCACCGTCGATGTTGACGTACAGTCCGCCGGGGGCCGCGTAGATCAGCGGCGGCACCTCCTCGATGAACAGATCCATCGCCGTGTCCGGCGAGAACACCGGGACGCCGTGTCTGAAATAGACGACACCCGGATCCAACTCCTCGTCGCGCGTTCGCAACCCGACGACGAGCGGCGTCGCGTCGAGATACTCGCCGAGGCGACGCATTTCGGCACCGGTGTACCCATCGAAGGCATCGATGTTCGCGAGCACTTTCAACAGGAGAACGTCGTCGCCTCGCCGGGCTGCGATATCGAAGCTCTTCGGGCGGATCGCACACCGGTCACTCACCGTAAACCCGGCGTCCTCGAGCATCGCGGTGATATTGCCGACCAGTGCGGATCGGGACATAGGGTTACATAGGCGTTTTCCCGTTTAAATGTGTTTCCCCGATAGCGGGCGGTTTCGGGGTTCCATCGGCCGACGGCGGTTGGACCGAAACGCCGTTACGCCGCCACGGTGTATACAATGCTGTGACGACCGTCGGAATCGACGATACGGACTCCAGGGAGCGGGGAATGTGTACGACGTACGTCGCCGACACCGTCGCCCGGCGCTTTGCCGAGCGTGGCGCGGTCGATCGACTCCTGTTGATCCGCTGTAATCCGGCGGTCGAACACAAAACCAGGGGGAACGCGGCGCTTGCGATCCACACCGACGTCGCCGTCGACGAGGCGTTCGACATCGCCCGCGGCGTCGTGGACGACCTCGCCGAAGCGGCCGACGGTCGGACGAACCCCGGTCTCGTCGTTGCACCCGGAAGCCCGACCGAGGTTCCGGACGCGGTGGCGACGTTCACCTGCGAGGCGGTCGCGGATCACCACACCCGATCGGCCGCCCGATCCGTCCTCGATCGAGTGAGATACCGGTATTTCGGCTGGAAAAACGGCCGTGGACTCATCGGTGCGCTCGCCGCGGTCGGGGCATGGGCGGCGCTCGAGGAGTGGACCTACGAACACATCGCCTACAGGGAGCCGAAACGGTGGGGGACCGAGCGGACGGTCGATCCCGGGAGCGTTTTCGACGCCGCTGAGGCGTTCTACCCGACGGTGTGGGACACCGTCGACCGTGGAACCGGCGAAGCAGTCTGTATCCCTCGGACACCGGGACCGGTACTGTATGGGGTTCGCGGGGACGACCCCGAAGCCTGTCGCGCTGCCGCCGAGCGTATCGACGCCGAACCGATCGACTGCGAACGGACGTTCGTCACCAACCAGGGGACCGACGGCCACCTCCGGGACGGCACGATCGCGACGGCGCGGGACGGGTACGCCTACCGACTCGGCGGAACCGTCGTCGCCGCACCCGAGACGCGACGTGGCGGCCACGTTTTTTTTCAAGTGGGCGAAGACGACGCTGTGATCGAATGTGTCGCGTTCGAGCCGACGAAGCGGTTCCGGGACCGCGTTCGCGCCCTCCGCGTCGACGATCGGCTAACCGTCTGTGGAGAAGTAAGCGGCGGAACGATGAAACTCGAAAAGTTTGCCGTCAGGGAACTCGCCGAAACCGAACGGGTCACGCCGACGTGTCCCGAGTGTGAGCGGACGATGGAGTCCGCCGGCAGCGGACAGGGGTATCGCTGTCGGGACTGCGGAACGTCGGCGGCCGGAAAAGTTCTCGCTGCGATCGAGCGCGACCTCGATGTCGGCTGGTACGAGGTACCGCCGCGCGCACGACGACACATCGCCAAACCTCTCGTGAGGGGCGGATTCGACGCACCGACGCACCCCGAGCGGTGAACTGTGGCTACGTTTTCAACCCACCTCCCGAAAGCGGGACGACGACGTCGGCGGGGGCGATACGACCCTCGCGTCGGCACTCCCGAAGCGCCGCCGGAGCGACCACACAGGTCGGTTCCGTATGAAAGCCGGCGGCGTGTAACCGATCGAGCTCGGTCGTCACCGCCTCCCGGGAAGCCGGTAACCCGGACGACCTCCGCGCTGGCGCGGCGGATCGTCAGTAGTTTCGTGTCCGCGGTGCCGGCCGGAACGTAGATTTCGGCCGAAACACCGGCGCGGGCGGCGTAGGTCGCGATGGCGGCGCCCGCGTTCCCCGAGTCCTCGAGCACGCGGTCGGCCCCGAGTTCGACCGCGCGTGAGAGGGTCGTCGTCGCGCCCCGATTCTCAAACGACCCCGTCGGAAAGACGTACTCGAGTTTGAACGACGCACTCCGGCGCGTCGACGAGCGGGGTGTACCCTTCGCCGAAGGAGCCGCGTCGATCCACCGGCAGAAACGACGAAAACGTCCACAGCCCTTTTGGAGGATCGATGTGAGCAGTGCCGGGAGCGGCCGGAAGAGATGGCTGTTCGGCAAATCGGAGCGGCGACCCGCACCGACACCGCCAGCGATCGGCGTATCGCTTCTCACAGTCCGGACACCGGAGGTCCATACCGGAGGATGGTGTTCCGGTCGCCTGTGAGCTTCGGTCCGGCGAACAGGTGGGGACGGCCCGGCGGCGATACCCCACGCGACAGCCTCGGTCGCTCGCCGGCCTTCGCTACGTCACGCGGGGAGTTGGTTCCGTCCTGAGTTATAAACGGTCGGCCGATTCCGGGAGCGCATCGGACGGCGGTCAGCGACGTTCGATCAGTACTCGTCGATGTTCGTTCCGACCGAGCAAACGTACTCGCCGGATGCGACCTGTGGCAGCCGACGGTGTCGCCAGAAGATACCCCCGGATCCAGCAGTAGTTTTGGCCTTGACGGTGCCGAACGGGTCGGTAATCTCGAAGAGCGTGTCACCGCGGGAAACCCGGTCGCCGAGGTCGACCTCGAGGTTCACCAGTCCGCCGGCGGGGGAGCCGTACTGTTCGAAGTTCGAGGCGCGTGTCTGGGGCGCGGTGGTGATCTCCCCGTCGAGGAACCCGTAGTGATACAGGACGTTAAATACGCCTTTGACGCCTTTCCGGATCGAGGTTTCGTCCCAGCCGACCGCCCCGCCGAGTTCGGGGTCGATCGTCGGGACGCCCTCGTCGGGAGCGGCGCGGGCGAGTTGCCCGTCCGGTCCCTTCAGATCGAGGATATACCCACAGCCGAACACCTTCGCCAGTTCGAGGCAATCCCGGTGGAGTCGGTGTCTGGTGCCACACCGAACGCGGGTTTCGTTTATCATACACGACGTCGATCCCTGGTGGAGATCGAGCGCGAGATCGGCGCGGGCCACGGCGTCGAAGATCGCGGCGGCGATCCGTTCGGAAGTCGTCCCGGATTCGTTGCCCGGAAAGGCCCGATTGAGTTTGGTGTCGTCGATCGGGTTTCGGTGTTCGCCGACGAGGAATCCGTAGTAGTTCGCGATGCCGACGATGAGAAGTTCGCCCGCGATTTCCTCGGGGTCGAGCTGCGGAACGAGCCGACGGATAACGCCCAGTCCGTTGAGCTCGTCGCCGTCGGAAACGGCCTGCACGTACAACGTCTTGCCGTCCCGGCTGCCGTTGATCACCGCAACCGGGAGCCCGACCTCGGAGCCATCGCGTGCTTCGCCGACCGGGAGCCGCCCGATGTCCATCTCACCGGGCGATGCGCTCGCGGTGCCGAAAGTCGTCATTACAACTACTCGGGCCGTGGCCGTTATTAGACCTACTGATAACTGTCGGCGTTTCCGATACCAAAGGGTCACGATCTTTCACGGGAAACGGCAACCCTTTTCTCCCGTGCATTGAAACAGCCAGCACATGACCGAGGAGCTCAAAAAAGGGTTAGAAGGCGTTCTGGTGGCCGAATCGTCGCTGAGCTTTATCGACGGCGAGGCCGGGGAGTTGGTGTATCGGGGGTACACGATCGACGATCTCGCGCGTAATGCGAGTTTCGAGGAAGTTCTGTATCTACTCTGGCACGGCGAACTGCCGACCGCCGGGGAGCTCGAATCGTTCGAGGCTTCGATGACGGAGGAACGACGCCTCGACGAAGGCGCACACCGGCTCGTTCGCACCCTCGCCGAGTCCGGCGAGGAACCCATGGCCGCGCTCCGGACCATCGTGTCGAACCTCTCGGCGTACGACCCCGACGCGGGCGCGGATCCGACCGATGAAGATGCCAACCTCCGGAAGGGTCGTCGGATCACGGCGAAAGTTCCCACGGCGTTGGCGGCGTTTTCTCGGATCCGAAACGGCGACGACCCGGTCGAACCCGACGATAGTCTCGACCACGCGAGCAACTTCCTGTACATGCTCAACGACGAGAAACCCGACGACGTGCTCGCGGAGACGTTCGACATGGCGCTCGTGTTGCACGCCGACCACGGTCTGAACGCTTCGACGTTCTCCGCGAAGGTGACCGCCTCGACGCTTGCGGACCTCCACTCCGCGATCACCTCCGCGATCGGAACGCTCTCCGGGAGCCTCCACGGCGGCGCGAACCAGGACGTGATGGATGCGCTGCTCGAACTCGACGCCTCCGGGAAGGATCCGGTAGAATGGGCCGCGGACCGGCTCGAATCCGGCGACCGTGTTCCGGGGTTCGGCCACCGCGTGTACTCCGTCAAGGATCCGCGTGCGAGGATTCTCTCCGAGGAGTCCGAAGCGCTGGGTGAGGCCGCCGGGACCCCGCACTGGCACGACTACTCCGTCGCGATCGAGGAGTATCTGATGGAGGAGAAAGCACTCGCGCCGAACGTCGATTTCTACTCCTCGTCGACGTACTACCAGATGGGGATCCCGGTCGACATTTACACCCCGATCTTCGCGATGAGCCGCGTCGGCGGCTGGATCGCACACGTCCTCGAACAGTACGACGGCAACCGGCTTATCCGACCCCGTTCGCGGTACGTTGGCCCCAGGGGCCTGACGGTGACGCCCATCGACGAACGCTGAGGCCGCCCTGACCGGTGAGGCTTTCAGTCGCCGGAGTGTAACGACGACGAATGACCGAGGAGTACGGCCTGCTCGAATCCGGCGACGACGGTGTCGGCGACGAGTGGGAGGACATAGACGTCGCCGACACTGACGCCGATCGGATCGCCCGCAGACAGGACCGTGAGTTCCTCGAGTTCCGCAAGCGGATCAAAAACACCGAACAGTTCAAGGTCGAAGCATCGGTGTTCGACGACGCGACGCTCGGCGCGCTGTACAAACTCGTCCAGGACGGGTATATCGACGCCTTCGGCGGCCCGATCTCGACCGGAAAGGAGGCCAACATCTACACCGCGTTGGCCCCCGACGGCGAGGTCGCAGTAAAGGTCTACCGGATCAACGCCTCCGATTTCCGCCAGATGCGGGAGTATCTCGACGGCGATCCACGGTTCGAGGGGATCGGATCCGACAAAAAGAAAGTCGTGGTCGCATGGACAAAAAAGGAGTTCGCGAACCTCAAGCGAGCCCGAGCGGCCGGCGTTCGGGTTCCCGAACCGGTGGCCATAGAGCGGAACGTCCTCGTGATGGAGTATCTCGGCGACGCCGAAGGGCGGGCAAAGCGGCTCAACGAAGTCGACGTCGAGAACCCACAGACGGCGTACGAGGTCGTCCGTGAGTACATGCGACGGCTCTACCGAGCCGGCCTCATCCACGGGGACCTCTCCGAGTACAACATTGTCGTCCACGAAGGTGAGCTCTGCCTGCTCGATTTGGGGCAGGCCGTCACCGTCCATCACCCGAACAGCCGGGAGTTCCTCGAGCGCGACTGCCACAACGTGGCGGCGTTTTTCAACAGGCGGGGGTGGACTGTCGAAGAGGAGGCACTGCTCGACGCCGTCACTGAACCGGAGCCCGACCCTTCCGGCGACGACGAACCGGAAGCGTAACTTTTTCGAACTGCCGTGAGACGGTGCGGTATGTTCGATATCGTTCCCGACGCCGCCATCGCCGAGGGGCGGGCGACGGACGCGTACTTCCTCCGGACGGAGGAGGCGCTAGAACACGCCGGAAGCGACCCGCACGTCGTCGCCGAGGTGACGGCCGACCAGTTCCCGACGGGCGAGTTCGAGGTGTTTGCCGGATTGGCCGACGTCGCCCGCCTTCTGGAGGGGAGAAACGTCGACGCCGACGCGCTTCCCGAGGGGACGCTGTTCGACGGCGGTCCGGTCGTCCGGATCGAAGGGTCGTACCTCGATTTCGCCCGGCTCGAAACGTCGATTCTGGGGTTTCTCTCGCACCCCTCGGCGATGGCGACGGCGGCGTTACGCGCTCGGCGGGCGGCCCCCGAGGCGTCGATGTTGAGCTTCGGCGCGCGTCACGTCCACCCGTCGATCGCCGGCACGGTCGACAGGAGCGCGCTCGTCGGTGGGTTCGACGGCTTCTCCCACGTCGCCGCCGCCGACCTCATGGATCGGACCGCCTCGGGCACGATGCCGCACGCGCTGATGCTCTGTTTTGGCCCGGGGAATCAAGAAGACGCCTGGCGGGCGTTCGACGAGGCGGTCGCCGAGGACGTCCCCCGGATCGCGCTCTGTGACACGTACGACGACGAGGTCGACGAGGCGGTACGGGCCGCGGAGTTGGGGTTCGACAGCGTCAGACTCGACACCACCGGCTCGCGGCGCGGCGATTTCAAACACATCATCCGGGAGACGAGGTGGAAACTCGAGACGGCCGGCCACGGTGACGTCGGCATCTTCGTCAGCGGTGGAATCACCCCCGAATCGATCCGCGAACTCCGTGACGTCGTGGACGGCTTCGGCGTCGGGAGTTACGTGACGAACGCCGATCCCCTCGATTTCGCCCTCGATATCGTCGAAGTCGACGGCGAACCGGCGGCAAAGCGGGGAAAACTCCCCGGCCCGAAGGCCGTCTACCGGACGCCGGACGGTGGGCACCACGTCGGGCGCTCGGACGCCGAAGGACCGGAGGGCGGTGAAGCGTTACTCGAACCGCTCGTCCGTGACGGGGATATCGTCGCCGAGTTCGATATCGACGGGGCGGCCGAACTGGCGGCGGCGGACGCCGAGGCGGTCGGGTTCGGCGGATCGGAGTAAACCGCTATACCCGGAACCGAACCCGTCGTCGAAGCGTCATACGGGTTGGCGTGAGCGCCACTGGCGAGCGGCGAGCCGTGCCCGGTGGTGATAAAAAGGGAACCGTCTCAGGCGACCAGAAAGTACACCTGTTTTCGGGCGTCGTGAAAGGAGTACCGCGATTCGACGAGGGACTCCTCTTCAAGGCGGTTGAGCGCGTACCGTACGGTCCGGTCAGGCAGGAGCGACTCCTCGGCGAGTTGCCCCTGCGAGAGCGGCCTCGTGTCCTCTAGAACCTTCGCGACGAGTTTCGCGCTCGGGGGGAGTTCCCGGAGCGTTTCACGAAACTCCGGGTCGGCGAGTGGCGATTCGGCTTGGCGTGAGCGTTCCTCCGTGGTGGTGCTCATACGGTGCTGTGCAGGGAACGCACCCGTAAAACTTCGCTATATGCACGACAAAACAATACGAATAATCAAATGAGTATAATGATGCCTTATATTCGTAACCCGGTCCGGAAGCGAGTCCGCGACTCGACGCCGCTTCGACCGATCCACATCCTTTTATATTTCGGGGAGGTCGACTCGAACAGTGTGAAGGGACAGGAGTGGTATCAGGAAAACGACGTCGCGGAGACGTACGACGACAAGCGGTTCTCCGACGGCGGGCGCTTCATCGATCAGCGCGAAAAAGAGGCCGTGCTGGATGCCCTCGGACCGGTCGAGGACAAACGGATCCTCGAGGTCGCCTGCGGCACCGGCCGATTCACCGTGATGCTCGCGAACCGAGGGGCCGACGTCGTCGGGATGGACATCTCCGAGGCGATGCTCGAACAGGGGCGACAGAAGGCGCGCGCGGCCGGCGTAGCCGACGTGTTGTCGTTCATGCAGGGTGACGCCGGACGGCTTCCGTTCCCGGACGACCACTTCGACGCCGTCTTCGCAATGCGGTTTTTCCACCTCGCCCCCGATCCGGAAGGATTTATAAAAGAGATGCGGCGCGTCTCGACGGAACGGGTGTTTTTCGACACGTTCAACCGGTACTCCACGAGATCGATCTACAACTGGGCGCTTCCGATGGGGTCGCGGCTGTACTCCGGACGGGAAGCCAGGGAGCTGATCGTCGGCGCGGGGCTCGAACTCGCCGACGCGTCCCACGACTTTGTCGTCCCGTACGGCTTCTATCGAGCGGTTCCGGAGTGGGTCGCCCGACCGTTTCGGAGGGCTGATACGACGCTCGGCCGTACCCTGTTCGGCGATCGGATCGCATCCGTGTCGTACTGGAACGCGCGGGTTCCCGAGTGAGCGTCGAGGCGGCTCCCTGGATTCTTCGTGAACGACAGGTACGGAGTTTTTAGTGGAGGGCAACGCTATCTCACGCATGGATGTCTCGGTCGTGGTCCCGACGCTGAACGAACGCGAGGAGCTACGGGGCTGTCTCGACTCGATCGCGGCCGAGCGCCCCCACGAGGTCGTCGTGGTCAACGGACCCTCGACCGACGGCACGAGCGGGATGGTCAGGGCCCGGAGTGACGTCGACGTGCTCGTCGAGATCGACGAACGGAACGTCAACGTCGCTCGGAATGCCGGGCTCGATCGAATCCGGGGTGACGCCGTCGGCTTCGTCGCGCCCGCGACGGCCGTCGAAGAGGGTTGGCTCGACGCCGTTAAAGAAGGGTTGGCCGAGAACGGGGCCGTCACCGGCCCGACACACGAGCGCCTCGACGCTGGCGTCGCGACTGACACCGTCGAGTCCAGGCGGATCCGGGGGCGGACAGTTACGTACTTCAACGGCGGAAACGTCGCGTTCACTCGGACCCTCGTGGAGGCGATCGACGGGTTCGACGAGTACCTCGGCGTCGGCGGCGCCCGCGACGCCGCCCATCGTGTCGCGGGCATCGGACGCGAAGTCGTCTGGTCGCCGGAGATGTGCGTCTCCCGGGAAGCCGCGGCCGACGGCGGTACGGCCGAACGCGACTGGCGGATGCGGTACCGATCGCTGGCCTATCGACTCGCGAAGAACTACGGGATACACCCGACGGTACCGTTCCGGACGCTCAGACACGCAGCGGTCGACGCCGGGAGCGCGCTTCGAGACGTTGTACGCGGCGACGGGAAGCCGACCGCGTGGTTGGGGAACGGACGCGACGTCGTTCTCGGCGGGAGCCGCGGGTACGCCGACGGCCTCCGGGCGCGGTACACCGACCGGAACCCGCGGCGGAACCCCCGGGGGCTTTCGGCACGCACCGATCGGGCCGTCGCGGTTCACGATCGACGATAAAAACCCACCGGTCGAGCGGGGCACAGCGGAGCCCCGTCCGCCGAGCGTTGCGCAACTTTTATATAGAACCGCTGACGACATATCAACTGAACATGTCACAGCAGATGCGCCAGCGACGCGGTCAGCCGCTTTTCATTCTCAACGAGGATACCGAACGGACGCGCGGAAAGGACGCGCAGTCGTCGAACATCACAGCCGGAAAGGCCGTAAGCGAGTCCGTCCGCACGACGCTCGGGCCCCGCGGAATGGACAAGATGCTCGTCTCCGACTCCGGCGACGTCGTCATCACGAACGACGGCGCGACGATCCTCCAGGAGATGGACATCGAACACCCCGCCGCCCAGATGATCGTCGAGGTCGCCGAGACACAGGAAGAGGAGGTCGGCGACGGCACGACGACGGCGTCCGTCCTCGCCGGGCAGCTGCTCGCCCAGGCCGAGGACCTCATCGACGACGACATCCATCCGACAACGATCGTCGAGGGGTATCAAGAGGCCGCCCGCCTCGCCCTCGAGGCGATCGAGGACGTAACGCTCACCGACGAACTCGACGACGACGTCCTCACCGCGGTCGCCGAATCGTCGATGACCGGCAAGGGAACCGGCGACATCGACGCCGCCGCGCTCGGGGAGACGATCGTCGCTGCGGTCCAGCAGGTCCGAGGCGACGACGGCGTCGACCGCGACGCCATCACGATCCGGACCCAAACCGGCGCGGGCGCCTCGGCAACTGAACTCGTTCAAGGCGTCATCAGCGAGGAGGAGCCGCTGCACGACGACATGCCGGCGACCGTCGAGGACGCCTCGATCGGCGTCTTCGACCTCGATCTCGAGGTCCGCGAGGCCGAGATCGACGCCGAGTACGACATCACCAACGTCGACCAACTCAACGCTGCGATCGAAGCCGAGGAATCCGAGCTCCGGGGCTACGCCGAAACCGTCGCCGACGCGGGCGTCGACGTCGCGTTCGTCACCGGTGACGTCGACGACCTCGTCGCCTCGTATCTCGCCAAGGAAGGCATCCTCGCGTTCGACTCCGTCGACGACGACGAGGCGCGCTCGATCGCGCGTGCGACCGGGGCGCGAACGATCGGGACGCTGAACGACTTCGGAACGGCGGATCTCGGAACCGCGGAGACGGTGCGCGTCGAGTCCTTCGGCGACGACGACCTCGCGTTCATCGAGGGCGGCGCGGCCGCCGAAACCGTCACCGTCTTCGCCCGTGGCGGCACCGAACACGTCGCCGACGAGCTCGAACGCGCCCTCAGAGACGCCCTCGACGTCGTCACGGCCGCACTCGATGCGGGCGGCGTCGTCCCGGGCGCCGGCGCGACCGAAATCGCGATCGCCGATCACATCCGGACGAGCGTCGCGAGCGTCGAGGGACGCAAACAGCTCGCGATCGAGGCGTTCGCCGACGCCGTCGACGTGTTGCCCCGGACGCTCGCCGAGAACACCGGGATGGACCCGATCGACGCTCTGGTCGACCTCCGGTCGACCCACGACTCCGAGGGCCGTGGCGGCCTCATCAGCGAGGGACAGTCCGGCAACGTCGGCGATCCCATCGAACACGGCATCCTCGACCCCGCGGCGGTCAAACGCGAGGCCATCGAGTCCGCGACCGAAGCCGCGACGATGATCGTCCGCATCGACGACGTGATTTCGGCGGAGTAAACGCGGACCGGCGGACGACCTCGGTTCTCATTTTTACTCGTCACCCACGTACCGGAAAGTGCCGATTATCCGTAAGCACGGATGAACGTGGTACCGAATACCAATGAGGGGTTTGATCGGCCACAAGAGGTATACTATCAGATCCATCTCAATACGTATGGATCGGCGAAAATATCTTGAAGGCCTCGGTGCGGTCGTCGCGACCGGTGCCGTGGCTGGTTGTACGGGGAACGGAAACGGAAGCGGAAACGGAAACGACGACGGTTCGGACGACGGATCCGAGGGCGGCGATTCGGACGAGGAGACAGGTCTCCTCTCGACGAGCGTCACCGATCAGCCGAACGACATCGCCGACTTCGAGTCGCTCATCGTGACCATCGAGGGGATCTGGGTCAAACCCGACGACGCAGACGGCGATGTGGAGACGGAGGACGATGACGAAGAGCCCGATGGTGACGAGGACGTCGATGACACTGACGGTGACGACGAAAGCGAGGAAGAAGAAGAGAACGAGGACGAGGACGACGAGGAAGAGAACGACGACGTCAACCGAGGCTCCGGCCGCCGCTACATCGAGTTCGAGGAGCCACAGGAGGCCGATCTCGTCCAGTTGCAGGGCGACGAAACACAGCTCATCGACGAGACGGAGGTCGAAACTGGCGACTACCAGTTCCTCCAGTTGAACGTCAGCGGGACGACCGGCACCCTCGAGAGCGGCGATGAAGCGGTCGTCGAGACGCCCGGCAACGCCCCACTGCAGTTCAAACACGCCTTCGAGATCCGTGCTGAGGAACGGACCCGGTTCATCGCCGACTTCGCGCCGTTCCGCCGCGGCAACGGCGAGTACCTCATCCGTCCGGTCGCCAGCGGGACGCGGGTGCTCTACGGCGACGAGGAGTACGACGGGGACGACGACAGCGATACCGATGGGAGCAACGGGGACGACGACGGCGACGAAGGCGACGGCAGCGGCGCCGAGGCGGACAACGGAGACGACGACGCAGGGGACGCTGCGGGCGGAGCGTACTGAGGCCGATCGGGAGTACGGTGATCGCTCGCCGGGAATGGTGGTCTCCAGAGCCGAACTCCTCGCCCCGCTCGGGGCGGACGGTAGACCGACGGTCCGGTCGGTCCCATCCGCGCGTTTTTATCGATCGCCGCCGACCCGACACCCATGGGACGACTCGACGACGAAACGGTTATTCTGACCGGCGCGAGCCGCGGTCTGGGCGCGTCGATGGCGAAGCGCTTCGCACGCGAGGGAGCGAACACGGTTTTGTGTGCCCGGAGTCGCGACGAACTGGATGCGGTCGCAGAGGCGGCGGCCGGCGAGACGCTCGTCGTGCCCACCGACGTGACCGACGAGGCCGCCGTCGAAGCCGCCGTCGGGGCGACGCTGGAGGCGTACGGCGAGGTAACGGGGCTCGTCAACAACGCGGCGGTCGGGCTGTTGAGCCTCTACGACGAGCTCCGGGAGACGACGGCTGTCGACGTCGCGGACTGGCGGCTCATCATGGACGTAAACGTCACCGGAGCCTTTCTCTGTGCGAAACACGCCGCCCGGGCGATGGACGCCGGCAACGTGATCAACATCTCCTCTGGGCTGGGTCGCCGTGGATCCGCCGGGTGGGGTCCCTACGTCGCCTCGAAGTGGGCCCTCGAGGGGTTCTCGAGGACGCTCGTGCTCGAGCTCGAACCCGAGATCAATGTCAACTGCCTCGATCCCGGCGGTCGCGCCGACACCGGCTTCTGGGACCATCTTGACGCCGAGGAGCGCGACGCGATCCTCGACGACGACGTGATGGACGAGGCAGCCGTGTTGTTGTTGGAGCAGGGCGCGGACGGCGTCAGGGGCGAATCGATGCCGGCCGACGAGTGGGAAGCCCGGTTGGGGTAGTGGGTTCAGGAATGATCACACGCTTCCGGTGGCGGGATTTCAAGCCGGTTCGCTCTCACCCTCGCGGTCCGTGTCGGCGTCCCGGCGGCGATCACGATCACGATCGCGGTCGTCGCGCTCGGATTCGTGCTCGCGTTTCATCCGATCGGCGGCGAGTTCGCGGTCGATGTCGTCCTCGAACGCCGAGACGGATTCGACAGTCACCACGTTCCCCCCGCCGGGGTCGATCACCATCACCTCCGCACCCTCCTCGATCTCGCCGTCGAGCGCACGGGCCTGATAGTAAGGGTTGAACCCGCCGCCGTCGAGTTTGACCTCCCCTTCGCGTTTCGTGACGCGCTGGGTGACAGTTCCGGTTTTGCCCTGCAGCGAGTCCGAGTCGCTCGTCCGACCGGAGCCTTTGCCGCCGTAGAAATCGAACTGCCGATAGCCGTACAGCGCCGCCCCGCCGGCGACGAGAACGACGGCTGCCAACACGATGGGAAGCGCTGCGGCGGGGAGGACGCTACCGAGGACAAGTCCCGCAAGCCCCGCCGCGAGCAGCGCGATCCCGAGCACGATGAAATGTGCACCGGGGGCGAACGCCTCCATGATCATCAGTGCCGCCCCGACGAGGACGAGCAAGAACGGCACCGACATTCCGAACAGTTCTGCCATGACCTATAGTACGGCTGCCCGGCGGTTAACGCTTCGGACGGGGAGGGAGAGTTAGTTTGATGATCTCTCAGAGATGTCGAGCCCCCGGAGGCGTTGTCCGGTGTTTCCGTCTCGTCTTGGCTCGGTCCCGCTTCCGTTCCGCTCCCGTTCGATCCGGCCTCAACCTCGTTTCCATCGGATCGGGCGCAAAGAACTCGGCCCGTTCGCCGAGGCCGAGATCGGCCGTCGTCCGGTTGAGCCGTCCGACCAGTTCGGCTTTCGGATCGGAACCGGAGTGGAGACAGCCACCGCCACAGCCGACGATCGCAACACCGTCCGCGCCGGCCGCCAGCGCGTGGAAGACGTGTGCCTCGCCGACCGTGTCGGTACAGTCGACGCTGATCGGGGGGATCGGCGGATACCTGACGTTCGTCTCCCCTCTTGCAGCCATCCGTCCGTACCGCGAGAGCGCCCGTTCGACTTTCCCGAGGACTCCCTGCGGTCCTCCTCGCTACCCAACGAGCAACCGCGAAAGAATAAACAGTGTGAAGACAACGCCGAGCAGGACGAACGCCGCGTGTTCGAGGGAAGGCGATCCTGGTTCGACCGGTTCAGTACGGCGTTTTTCCGCCTCCGCGTTCGCCTCGGCCCGTGCTTCGCGCTCCTTGAGGTCCTCGAGAGTGTACTGCCACTCCCACTCGTCGTCGCCGCTCGATTCGTCCGTCTCGGCCGGGCTGTTCGAGATGTTTCGCGAACCGTCCTCGCTGTGCTCACTGCCCGTGTTTTCAGAGGACTCCCCGTGGTCGTCCTCGCTGTCCGCGTGTCGTCGCGTCGCTCCTCCCGCTCGCTGTTTCGAGGACTCCCCGTGGTCGTCCTCGCTGTCCTCGCGGGTCGCATCGCTCCCCGCTGGGTTTCTTTGAGGATTTCGCTTCGCTCGATCCTCGCTATCCCTCATACGTCTACATCCCCCTCGACCCACAAACGGTTGTCGGCGCTCATTTGATCTTCGTCCCCGGTTTCGCGTCCCCGTGAGTCGTCAACAGGTCCGCTTCCTCGCCGGCGGCGAGGAGCATGCCGTTTGACTCGACACCGAACAGTTCGCTTTTTTCGAGGTTGGCGACGACGACGATTCGCGTCCCCGGCAACGTCTCGAGGTCGTAAAGCCCCTTGATCCCGGCGACGATCCGTCTGGTCTCGACCCCGATGTCGACTTCGAGTTTTACGAGGTTGTCGGCCCCGTCGATCGGGTCGGCGCGCAGGATCTCGCCGACCCGGAGATCGAGGTCTTGGAACGTTTCGAACCCGATCCGGTCGTCGGCGATCGGCTTTAGCTCCGGAGAGTCCTCGGAACCGTCCTCCTCGGAACCCGTGTCGGATTCGGCGGCGGCGACGCGCTCCTCGAGTTGTGTGTTGAGTTCCTCGACGCGGTCGTCCTCGATCCTCTCGAACAGTTCGTCGGGCTCGCCGAACGTCGCTGGCGGGCTCGAAAGTGCCTCGTCCAGGTCGGCGTCGGCGACGGAGCCGTCCTCGCCGAGCTGTGTCCAGAGTCGTTCGGCCTTGCCCGGCAGGACCGGTTCCATCAGGACGGCGATGGCCTTCGAGAGCTGGACGCAATCGCGGATGACCTGGGCGGCCCGTTCGGGCTCGTCGTCGGTGAGCTTCCAAGGTTCGTGCCGCTGGATGTACTCGTTGCCGAACTTCGCCAGTTCGACCGGGACGCGCCCGAGGCCGCGAACCCGGTAGTCGTTGACCGCCTCCCGGAACGCTTCGGTCGCCGCCTCTATTCTTGTTTCGACCTCCTCGCTCGTGTCGGCGTCGGGCGTTCCCCCGTAGTTTCGCTCGGCGAACAGGAGCGATCGGTACAGGAAGTTCCCGAGGGTGCCGACCAACTCGCTGTTGACGCGTTCCTGGAGGCCGTCCCACGAGAAGTTCACGTCCGCGGTGAACTCGCTGCCGGTGACGATGTGGTACCGATAGAGGTCCGGATCCAGCCCCGACTCGACGTAGTCGTCGGCCCAGACGGCGCGGTTCCTGGAAGTCGAAAAGGCCTCCCCAGCGAGGTTGACGAACCCACAGGCCATCACGGCTCTCGGCTCGTTGAAGCCCGCACCGCGCAACATCGCCGGCCAAAACACCGTGTGGTGTTGAATGATGTCGTGGCCGATGATGTGGACGATCTCGCCGCCCTCGGGGACCGTCGACTCCGGCCCGGAGTGATCGCCCCAGACGGCGTCCCAGTCGTACTCAGCTTTCCCGACGCGGTCGGAGTACTGTTTCGTCGAGGAGACGTACTCGATCGGCGCGTCGACCCACACATACAGCACTAGATCCTCCTGGCCCTCGCCCGGATAGTCGATTCCCCAGTCCATATCGCGGGTGATACAGAGGTCCTGAAGCTCACCCTCGATCCACTCGCGGGGCTGGTGTTTCGCGTTGTCGGTGCCTTCGAGCCGTTCGATGAAGCCCTGGAGGTACGTCTGGAAGTCCGAGAGCCGGAGGAACTTGTGCGGGCGGGTGCGGTACTCCGCCGGGTTGCCGGTGATCGTCGACACCGGATCTTCGATCTCTCCCGGTTCCAAGTGCCGCTGGCAGCCGTCGTCACACTCGTCGCCGCGGGCACGCTCCCCACAGTACGGGCAGGTTCCCTCGACGAACCGATCCGGGAGCGGCTGGTCGGTTTCGGCGTCCCACGCGACCTCGATTTCCTTTTCGAAGACGTGGTCGCCGTCGATCCACGACCGGACGAACGACCGGGTCATTTCCGTGTTCGTCTCGTCGTGGGTGTGGCCGTAGTTGTCGAACTCGACGTTGAACTTCGGGAACGTCCTCTCGTACTGTTCGTGATACTCGAGGGCGAACGTCTCGGGATCGATGTCCGCCTCGGCGGCGTTGACCGCGATCGGCGTCCCGTGCATGTCCGACCCACAGACGAACGCGACCGATTGGCCGAGTCGGTCGAGCGCCCGCGAGTAGGCGTCGCCGCTGACGTACGTCCGGAGGTGGCCGACGTGGAGGTCGCCGTTGGCGTACGGCAACCCACAGGTGACCACCGCCGGCGAATCCGTCGGGAACTCCTCGTGCATACACGACATCCCGGGCCAGGGCGGTAAAACAGTCCCGTTCTCGCGGCGGCCTCAAGCCGAGAGCCGGTCGAGGTCCCCGAGGAACTCACGCAGCATCGAGCGCGTCACGTGCGGCATGCAGACGACGCGGGCCTCGCCCGCCTCGGTTCGCGAGAGCCGCCACCCGGCCCCGCGGAGGTCGCCGATCAACGCCTCCGGGAGGTCGATCGAGACGATCGGCAAGATCGGTTCGACGACGCCGTACCCGCGGGTTCGCATCTCGGCGGCCAGCCAGTCGGCGTTCGAGCGGGCGCGGCGGTACTGGGCAGCGTAACCGTCGCGCCACAGTTCGTCCATGACGGCCGCCGCGCTCGCGACGCCGGCTCCGCTTCGCGTTCCGGTCAGCGTCATCTGGGAAGTCGACTCCAGATACGGGGTGTCGACCGCGAGTTCGTCGAGCAGTTCCGGGCCCCGAGCGAGGAGGCCACCGGCGGGGACCGCCGCTCGGCCCATCTTGTGGGGATCGATCGTCATCGTGTGGATGTCGGCGTCGGAAAAGTCCCAGGCGTGTTCGGTAAACGGGAGAGCGAACCCACCCCAAGCGGCATCGACGTGACAGAGCGCGCCGGCGTCGATCGCCATGTCGGCGAGGGCGGAAATCGGGTCGACCCGTCCGTACTCGGTCGTTCCGGCGACGCCGACGACACAGACCGTATCGCCGTCGATCAACTCGGCGACGGCATCGAGGTTCGCTCGGTATTCCTCGAGGGGCGCGGTCCGGAGTTCGACGCCGAGGACGTCGGCCGCCTTGCGGAACGAGAAGTGGGCGGACGCCGGGGCGACGAAGTTCGGCGTTCGCGTGTCGGCCCGGTTGCGGGCGAGTCTGATCGCCTGCAGGTTCGACTCGGTGCCGCCCGAGGCGACGTACCCCGCCGCGTCCGGAAGCCCGGCGACAGTTCCGAGCATGTCGACCGCCTCGCGTTCGAGTTCCGAAACCGTCCCGTACGTCCCGGGATCGCCGGGGTTGCTCGAGAGGAAGCGTTCGGCCGCATCGCGGGCCACCGGGTGCGGTTCGGTGCACATCGACGACAGCACCCGGGAGAACTCCTGTGGCTCGGCCCGCTGCATACGCACGTTCAAACGGCCGCGTGAGTTATGCGTGTCGGTTACCGGTTCCCGATCGGCTCACGGCGTTCGATCGCGAACGATCCGTTCGAAGTTGCCGAACAGCCGGGCGGCCGAAACATCGCCGAAGTCGAACTCACCGCAAGTCCAACCGAAGGCGTCCAGTTTCTCGCGGTGGGTTCCATCGAGTTCCGGGTGGAACTGTACCGTCCAGACGGGCGCGTCCTCGTGCCGAGTCCCGAAGACGGGGGCGTGGTGGGCGGCGGCGATGACCGCCATTCGGTCGCCCGGCTCGGTGACGATGTCACCGTGGAGTGAGACGACGACCGGATCGACACCGTCGAACAGCGGATCGTCGGCGAGGGTCGCCTCGACGAGCGTCGCCGTCGTGCCGACGTGTTCGACGGTCCCCCCGAGCGCGGCATTGACGATCTGGTGGCCGAAACAGACTCCGAGCGTCGGGACGTCTGCATCGACGAGCGAACGAACAAGCCGCATCTGGTCGTCGATCCACGGACGTGATTCGGACTCGTAGACGGCGGCGGTACTTCCGGTGAGGACCACACCGTCGGCACCGTCGAGTGACACCCGATCACCGGCGACGTAATCGAGTTCCGTCGCGCCGGGGAGCTGTCCCGTCAGTGCGTCACAATGGAACCGCATATCCGGATCTACTTCGTTCCGGATGACATATATTGTCGGATCAGTCATTCCGTTTCACCCGTCGTATAATCGTCGTGGCGTCAGTCGTTTCGTCATCGGACGGTCACCCTCAGAACGGTTCGAAGAACCGGTATAAAAAGAACAACACTACGAGCAGAACACCCGTGATCACCGCCCAGCGTAGGATTTCGAGAAGCATGTTGAGTCGTATGCGTCATAAAACCAAAGTACCCGCGAACGGCGATCACACTCGGGACGACCACAGCGCGGCCGAACTCGGTTACCGGATCGAATCGAGCAGCAGTTTCTGTTCTTTCCGTTTGACCTCGTGTTGGACGTCCCGAACCGCGTCGATGTTCGCCGAGATCGAGGAAACGCCCTCGTTGACGAGGAACCGGACCATTTCCGGTTTCGAGCCCGCCTGGCCACAGATGCTCGTCGCGACGTCGTACTCCCGGCAGAGTTCGATCGTGTCGCCGATCAGCCGAAGCACCGCGGGGTGGAGTTCGTCGAACTGATCGGCGACGTGTTCGTTGTTCCGGTCGACGGCGAGGGTGTACTGCGTCAGGTCGTTCGTGCCGAAGGAGGCGAAGTCGATCCCGGCTTCGGCCATCCCCTCGATCGATAGCGCCGCAGCGGGCGTTTCGATCATGACGCCCCAGGATCGCTTTTCCGGATCGACGCCCGCGGACTCCATCAGGTCTCGCGCCCGGATGACGTCATCGGCGTCGTTGACCAAGGGGAACATGACCTCGACGTTGTCGTAACCCATCTCGAAGAGCCGTCGGAACGCCTCGAGTTCGTATCTGAAGAACTCGGGGCGGTCGAGGCTCCGTCGGATCCCCCGGTAGCCGAGCATCGGGTTGTGCTCGTGTGGTTCGTTCTCGCCGCCCTCCATCTGTCGGAACTCGTCGGTCGGCGCATCGAGCGTCCGGACCCGAACCGGCCGGGGGTAGAACTCGTCGGCGACGCCACGGACACCGTCGACGATCTCCTCGACGTAGGCGTCCTCTCCGTGGTCGTCGATGTAGCGCTCGGGCGTCTTGTTCGTCGAAAGGATCATATGTTCCATCCGGAGCAGACCGACGCCGTCCGCGCCCGTCGCGGCCGCCCGTTCGCCGGCCTCCGGGATGGAGACGTTCACTTTGACCTCCGTTGCCGTCATCGGTTTGACGGGGTTTTCCGGGCGGACCTCGTCGATCGAATCCGTCTGCTCGTCCGGTTCGGCGGCGCCCTCTGTGACGCTTCCCTTGTCGCCGTCGATCGTGACGATCTGGCCGTCCTCGAGCTGTTCGGTCGCCGTTCCGGCACCGACGACGGCCGGCGCGCCGAGTTCGCGGGCGACGATCGCCGCGTGGCTCGTCATCCCACCCTCGTCGGTGATGATCCCGCTTGCGCGTTTCATCGCCGGCACCATATCCGGCGTCGTCATCTCCGTGACGATGATGTCGCCCTCGCCGACCTTGTCGAGTTGGTCGAGTTTGCCGACGATCCGAACCGGGCCGGAGGCGATCCCCGGGGAAGCACCGAGTCCTTTTACGATCACGTCACCCTCGCCGTCGCCGTCGGCCGCCGCCTCCGCGGTCGACTCCTCCGAGATCGTCGTGATCGGCCGGGACTGCAGCATGTACACCTCACCGTCGACAATCGCCCACTCGACGTCTTGGGGGTCGTCGTAGTGGGCTTCCGCCCGTTCTCCCAGTTCGGCGAGTCGCCCGAGTTCCTCGTCGTCGAGGACGCGGGCGTTTCGCCTGTCCTCGGGGACCGCGCGCTCGACGGTTTCGCCCGTCTCCTCGTCTTTGAGCATCATGATCTTCTTGTCGGCGACCGTCGCCTCGAGAACCTCGTCGGTCTCGCGGTCGATGACGTAGTTGTCCGGCGAGACGGAGCCCGAGACGACCGCCTCACCGAGCCCCCACGCGGCCTCGATGATGATCTTCGGTTCCCCAGTCGAGGGGTGTGAGGTGAACATCACGCCGGATTTGTCCGCGGCGACCATCCGCTGGACGACGACTGCGATGTCGACGATATCGTGGTCGAACCCCTGTTCGTTCCGGTAGTAGATCGCCCGCTGGGTAAACAGCGACGCCCAGCAGTCCTTGATGCGTTCGATGAGGTCGTCGCGAGTGATGTTGAGATACGTGTCCTGCTGGCCGGCAAATGAGGCGCTCGGAAGGTCTTCCGCGGTGGCCGACGACCGAACCGCGACGAACGCCTCCCCGTCGTCGAGGCCGTCGTAGGCCGCGAGAATGTCCTCGCGAACGTCCTCGGGCATCTCCGTTTCGAGGATGAGTTCCTTCGCCTTCGCCTCGGCCGCGGCGAGCGCTTCGGAGTCATCCGAATCGACGTCGACCGCCTCGAACAGCTCTTCGTCGATCCCCGTCCCCTCGATGAACGCGCGGTACGTTCCTGCGGTAACGACAAACCCGGGCGGGACCGGCAATCCCGCGGCCGTCATCTCCCCGAGGGACGCGCCCTTGCCGCCGACCAACCCGATGTCTTCGGAGCCGATTCCCTCCAGCCAGAGCACGGGTTTGTCGAGACCGTCAGTCCCGTCTGCTGTCATTGCGTGATGCTTCTGGCCCCCCCAACTTAGACTATTCGTTCCGTAGTCGGCTACACTTCGATGATTTCGTCGCCGCCGAGGTCGGGAACCGAGACCGTTCCGTCGAGAGCCGTCACCGCTCGCCCGCCGACGGAAACCGGATCGGAAACGGCCCGAACCCGAACCCGCCCGGGACGGTCGACGAAGTGACCCTGCTCGAAAACCATCTCCGCCGGGAGTTCGCCGTCGAACGCCTCAACCGACCGGAGGTACGCCCCGACGGCTCCTGAGGCCGTTCCCGTCACCGGATCCTCGTCGACGCCGACGCCGGGGGCGAACATCCGCCCGTGTAGCGTCGTATCGGCGTCGAGCGTATCGAAAGTGAACGCGTACACGCCGGTTACGTCCAGTTCGGCCGTCAACGCCTCGATCGCGTCGCGATCGGGCACCAACCCGGAGAGCGCTTCGAGAAAGTTCACCGGGACGACGAGATAGCCGAGCCCCGTCGACGCCGTCGCGAGCGGGAGGTCGGCACCGATATCCGAAAGCGTCGCCGGATCGGCCCCCAGCGCGGCCGCGACCCGATCGTACGACAGGTCGATCCGGGACACCGCCGAAACCTCGCCCTCCATCCACACCGTCCCGTCGTCGATATCGACCTCGACGGGGCCGACGTTCGTCTCGAAGGTGTGTGTCCCGTCCTCGAGTCGCCCCGAGTCGGCGAGCCACGCACCCGCCGCGACGGTGGCGTGCCCACAGAGTTCGATCTCGCCCGCGGGGGTGAAGTAGCGAATCCGGCGATCGGCCGTCCCGCTCGGGGAGAGAAACGCCGTCTCGGAAGCGTTCAACTCGCGGGCGATCGCGGCCATCGCCTCCGCCGTGAGTCCGTCGGCGTCCGGGACGAGACCGGCCGGGTTGCCGGAGAGTGGGTCGGTCGTGAAGGCGTCGACTAAGAGCGCACGCGTGGTGTCGATAGCGTCGGCCATACGCCCCCAACGGAAACCGGACCAATAGGCGTGGCGCACGATCCGTGGGACGTGCCCGCGAAGCGATCGCTCCGTCGCCGACGGCCGTCCGGTTTAAACGGAGCGCGCTACGGCTCGACGATCAGCTTTCCGAACGCCTCCCGACGCTGCATGTCGGCGAACGCCTCGGCGGTCGATTCGAGGTCGTACGTTCCGCCGATCACCGGTTCGTAGGCACCCTCGGCGGCGAGGCCGACGAGTCGACGGAGATCGCCCTGTGTACCCATCGTGCTGCCGATGACCCGTTTGTGCCCGATAAATAGGTCGGGAACGTCGAACTTGGAGACCGACCCGGCGGTCCGACCGCAGACGACCATCCGGCCGCCGCGGTCCATCGCCTCCAGAGCGGGGCGGGTGAACGGTCCCGCGAGGTGGTTGATAACGGCGTCGGGACGGCCGATCGCTTCGACGTCGGCCGCGAGCGTGTCGGGATCGTCCGATTCGATCAGGTGATCGGCGCCGAGCGGCGCGAGGCGATCGAGTTTCCCGCTCGAGCGCGAGCTCGCGATCGTCTCGGCGTGGAGCACGTCGGCCAGTTGCGTCGCAGCGACGCCGACGCCGCCAGTCGCGCCGGGGACGAACACCAGATCGCCCGGCTCGACCGCCGCCCGGTTCAACATCCGCCAGGCGGTCATATACGCCGTCGGGATCGACGCGGCGGCCCGAAGCGACAGCGACTCCGGGACGGAGAGGAGCCGGTAGGCGTCGACGAGGGCCCGCTCCGCCAACCCGCCGTGGTACAGCCCATACTCCGAACAGAGGTTCTCGGGGCCGTCCCGGCAGAACTCACAGACGCCGCACGTCTCGTTCGGACAGAGAACGACGCGGTCGCCGGGGGCGACGCCGGACGCCTCAGTTCCGATCGATCGAACGGTGCCCGCGAGATCCAACCCGCTGACGAACGGCAACACGTCCTCGCCGACCATCGCGGAGTCGCCCTCCAGGATCCACAGGTCGTGGCGGTTGATCGAACACGCGTCGACGTCGACGACCGCCTCGCCGGCCCCCGGGTCGGGGTCGTCGGTGTCGCGGATCGTTACGCCACTCGGTCCCTCGAGGCTCGTGAACGCTGCGACGCGCATGGGCGGTGTTTCACCGGGGTGGGGAATAAACCCGCCCGTCGACCTCAAGCCACGCGGGGGGTCGGAAGTTATTACGCGGTATATGATTCTTCCAGTGTTTCTCGGATCCCGCGGCGAGCACCGGCCGCTCCGGGACAACCGACGGCGCGTTCCGGCCCTCCCGACGCCGCAACGGAAAAATAGCCTCGGACGATACATCCGATATGGCGGACGACGAATCCGTATTCACCGCCGAGATGCTCGGCGTGTTCCTCGTCGTCGGCGACGGCGCGTTGCTCGCCGGGCTGCTTTGGACGTTCGGCGCGGTCGGTTGGCTCTGGCCGGCAACGACGACCGTCGTGACGGTCGCGCTCTTCGCCGGGTGGGCGATCGTGCGGTGGCGCCGAATCGGCCAACGCGAGGCGCACGACCCGACCGAAGCGCTCAAACGCCGGTACGCGGCCGGTGAGCTAACCGACGAGGAGTTCGAGGCCAAACTGGAGACGCTCATGGACTCCGACAGCCCCGATCTCCGTCGGCGGGATCGGGACACGGAGGCGCCGGACTGATCAGTCGTCGGCGGAGGCCGGCTCCTCGACGGCTCCACCGGCCGGATCGCGAACCCATAGATCGCCGAACAGTTCGTCCTGTTGGAGCCGGATCTGCCCGCGGTTCGCGAGAAACAGCAGGCCGAGAAACGTGTTGACGACGCTGCCGCCCGCCGACCGGATCTCCGCGAAAAGCACCTCGTCGCGACCTCGGTCGTAATGGGTGCGGAGCTGGCGGTAGACATCGTTGATGATGTCCTCCATGTGTTCGTCGTGGGTCTTGCCGGTGACCTCCTCGGCCGTCGGCTCGTCGTCCATCCGGAAGTCATCGCCCGTGTGGTAATCGAGCGTCCGCGTCCCGCGGCTGTATCCCGAGGGCGACCCCGACGTGTCGTAGGTTCTGGATTCCTTCCACCAGGTGTCTCGCTCCCGCTCGCGGAGGTCCCGGACCAACTCGTCGAGCGTCTCCGGCATCCCCCGGGCGCGCTTGCGCTCGATCCGGCGGTCGATCTCGCGGTCGAGCCGGTCGAAGGGATCCGGCTCGAACCCCTCCGGTTCCCCCTCACCGGGCGGGGTTTCCCACGGCTCCAGTTCGGGGTCGACCGGCTCCTCGGGGTCGTCGTCCGCCCACATCGCGTCGCTTTTCATCCGCAACAGCACCGACGCATAAAACAGCGCCCGCCCCCCGGTTCGGAGGTCCGAGCCGTCGAGTCGGTCGAGGAACTTGTCGGTGACCGTCACCACGTCGATGTCCCACGGGTCGATCTCGCCGTCCTCGGCGAGTTGGACGAGCAACTCGACGGGCTCGACCTCACCGTCGCTGTCTTTGGGGTCCGAGACGTCGAACTCCGAGAGGACGTCCTCGTCGGCGTCGTCCCCACGGGGGTCCGTCTCGCCCCCGTGGCCCGCGATGTCCAACGGAATCTCGTCGGTCGTTCCGCCGTCCGCGATGGCTCGGTTCTCGCCGTTCGCGGCTTCGCCGCTCGCTTTTCGCGAGGGCTCGCTAGTCATCAGCCGGCACCTCCATACTCGACAGATCGATCCCCGTCACGGCCGAGACGTTGTTCTCCTGCATCGTCACGCCGATCGCCCGCTCGGAGCGCTCCAGAAGCGCCGCCCGGTGGGAGACGACGACGAACTGGGCCTCGTCGGCCAGTTCCTCGACCATCTCGCCGACCATCTCGGCGTTGGCGGCGTCGAGGAACGCGTCGATCTCGTCGAGCGCATAGAAGGGAGCCGGATTGTATCGCTGGATGGCGAAGATAAACGCCAGCGCGGTCAGCGACTTCTCGCCCCCGGACATCGCGTCGAGGCGCTGGACGGGCTTGTCGCCCGGCTGCGCTTTCATCGTCAACCCGCCCTCAAAGGGGTCGTCGGGATCTTCGAGGACGAGTTCGCCGGAGCCGCTCGACAGCCGCGCGAAGATGTCCTGGAACTCCTCGTTGATCCCCTCGTAGGCGTCCATGAACGTCTCCCGTTTGCGGGATTCGTACCCCTCGATGCGCTCTCTGATGCCGTCGGCCTCCTCGACCAGCGTCTCGCGCTTCGATTCGAGGTCGTCGAGTTCCGCCTCGACCTCCTCGTACTCGTCGATCGCGAGCATGTTGACCGGTTCGAGGGCGCTCATCTCCCCGTCGAGCCGAGATATCTCTGCCGTGACCGTGTCGTGATCGGGGATCTCGTCGGGATCGTACTCGCCCACCTGCGATTCGAGTTCGTCGACCTCCCACTCGAGGCGCGATTCCGTGTCCCGGAGATCCTCGAGGCGGGTTTCGATCCGGGAGACGACCTCGGTTTGCTCGTCGCGGGCCGCCTTCGCGTCGGCGAGTTCGTTTTTCAACTCCTCGCGATCGGCCTTGAGGTCGGCGAGTTCCTCCTCCAGCTCCTCGACGGCCGCCTCCTTCTCCGTGAGCGTGTCTCGCTCGGCTTCGACCTCGTCTTCGAGGTCGATGATCCGCTCTTCGGCCTCGGCCTTCCTGTTCTGTGCCGCCTCGATCTCGTCGTGGAGCTCCTCGATCGCCTCCTCCGCGTACTGCTTTTCGAGCTGTAGCTCGTTGAGTTCGGCGTCGATCCCGCCCATCCGGTCTTCGAGTTCGGCGATCTCCTCGCGGATCTCCTCGGCACGCCCCGTCAGCTCCGGGATCTCCGAATCGGCGATTTCGGCCTCCAGCTCCTCGATATCGCCCTCGATGGCCTCGATATCGCTGTCGATCTCCGCGAGCTCGGCTTCGGTCTCGTCCATGCTCTCCGCGACCGATTCGCGCTCGGCTTCGATCTCCGCGAGCTCGGCTTCGAGCGTCTCGATCCGCTCTTCGACCGCCGTGCGCTTCTCCTCGATCGACTCTATGTCTCCCTCGATCTCTCGAACCTGCTCGGCGGCGTCGGTCTGTCGGTCCCGGGCGTCGTCGAGCCGCGATTCGACGTCGCGCAGGTCGTCCCTGACGGATCGCTTCTCGTCTTCAAGCTCCGTGATGCGTTCGGCGACCCGCTGAAGCTGTCCCTTGCCGCTCTTCGTAAAGGCGTACCGCGACCCGGAACTCGACCCGCCCGTCATCGCGCCGGATTTCTCGACGAGGTCGCCTTCGAGGGTGACCAGGCGAAACTCGCCCATCAGATCGCGGGCCGTCTCCATGTCCTCGACGACGAGGGTGTCGCCGACGACGTAGGAGAACACGTCCGCGTAGGCGCTGTCGAAGTCGATGAGATTGTACGCGAAATCGACGACGCCCGGCAGATCCGGGGGCGACGGCAGCGATCGGCCGTGCATCTCCGTCATCGGGAGGAACGTCGCTCGGCCGGCGTTCCGTGACTTGAGATGCTCGATACAGCGCTGGCCGACGCCGTCGTCGTCAACGACGACGTTGGCGAGTCGGCCGCCTGCGGCCGTCTCACACGCGGTCGCGTACTCGGAGGCGACGCCGCCCAACTGCCCGACCGTTCCGTGAACGCCGGCCATGTCGGCGTTCAGCACCGTCGTTACCGCGCGGCCGTAGGAGGTGTCTCCGCTTTCGCCCGCCCGCGCCTCCAGTTCGGCGTACTCGCCCTGTTTCGCCGAGATTTCGTCCTCGATCGACTCGAGGCTTTCCTGTAACTCCCGCTTTTCGGCCTTCAGATCCCCGACGACCTCGGTGATCGTCTCGCGGTTCTTTTTCGCCTTCTCGAGTTCGTTCTCGAGATCCGAGCGCTCGGCGTCGAGTTCCGGGAGCCGCTCTTCGGCGGCCTCGAGTTTCTCCTCGGTTTCGCGTTCCTCGTTCGTCCGCCGCCGGGATTCGTCGAGCAACCGGTCCTGTTGCCGCTGTAACTCGTTCCGGTCGTCCTTTCGCTCCTGAAGCGTGTCGCGGCGCTCCTCGAGGCTGTCCCGGACGGATTCGTACTCGGAGTCGACCGCCTCGATTTCGGCTTCGACGTCGTCGAGTTCGGCCTCTTTCTCCCGAACGTCGGCCTTCAGCGAGGACTTCTCGACTTTGAGGTTCCGGATATCGGCCTCGAGTTCCTCGACGGTTTCACCCTTGCGGTCGATCTGGACGAACGCCTGCCGGCGCTTGGTTTCGGCCTCCTCGATGCGCTCGTTTTCGGCTTCGATCCTGTCTTCGAGCCGCGAAATCTCCCCTTTGACTTCCTCTATCTCCCGCTTGATTTCGAGCTGTTCGTCCTCGCCTTTCCGCTCGATCTCGGCGTTGAGATCGGCGAGATCCTCCTCGAGTCTCGTGACACGACCCTGCCGCTCGTCGAGTTCGCGTCTGCGTTCCTCGAGTTCGGCCTCCCGGTCGTCGATCTCCTCGCGGACTGCCGTGCGTTCCTCGCGTTTGTCTTCCAGTTCCGCGGCCTTGAGATACCCCTCGTACTGGGCCTTTTCGGCCTTGAGGTCTTTGTACTCGAGCGCGGTTTCGCGCTCGTCCGCCAGCTGCTCGAGGCGGTCGCGCTTCTCCCCGATCCGGAGTTCGGCCTCGTCGACCCGCTCTTGGACGGTCTCGAGTTCACCGAAGGCGTCCTGCTTCTTCGCGTCGAACTGGGCGACGCCCGCGATCTCGTCGATGATCTCCCGGCGCGATCCGGCCGTCATCGTGATGATTTCGGTCACGTCGCCCTGCATCACGACGTTGTAACCCTCCGGTGTCACGCCCGCCTGCGCGAGCAGATCACGGATGTCGGAGAGGTTCACCGACCGATCGTTGAGGTAGTAGTACGAGTAGTAGGTGTCCACGTCGGTCTGTTTGACGCGCCGTCTGATCGATATCTCCGCCGTATCGCCGATTTTCTCCGATCCGGCGGCCGAAACGACCTGCTCGCGCGAGAGCGTTCCGTCCGCGTTGTCGAGAACCACCTCCACGCTCGCCTCGCGCTCGCCGTCGAATCCGCCCTCGGCGTCGTCGTGGCCGGGATTATAGATGAGGTCCGTCAGCTTCTCCGCCCGGATCCCCGACGTTCTGGCCAACCCGAGCGCGAACAGCACCGAATCGATGATGTTCGATTTTCCGGAGCCGTTCGGTCCGCTAATCGTGGTGAAGTCCTCGTATAGGGGGATTCGGGTCTTACGGCCGAAGCTCTTGAAGTTATCGAGGACGAGGGCGTTGATATGCATGGGATGTGTCGCCCCGGTCAGGCGACGATGATGTCGTCGCCCGCCGAGTCCGTCGCCTCCTCGTCGTCAGTCTCCTTGCCCTCCGGACTTTCGTCTGTCGGTATCTCCTCGTCGGCATCGGTCCCCTTCTCGGCGTCGTCGGTCCGTGAGGATCGTCCGAAGCGACGTTCGAGTGAGTCGGGTTCGATCCCGGTCTCCGATTCGATCGCACCCAGCCGCTCTTTCGTTTCGACGAGTTCGTCGGTCAGCCCGTCGATCGTCGCTTCGAGTTCCCGCACTTTGGCTTCGAGTTCCTCGACTCGGTTGCCGGACATACGTTCGCTACGTTGCCCCGTACGTATAAATCTGCGTCAGACGTTACCACGTGGGCGGCCGCCGTCCCCGTTATTCGTAGTCCTCGTACGTCGGCCGCCCCTCCTCGGGCGGGAACGTCGCGAGCGGAACCTGCGTCTGATCGCCCGACGCCATGTCCTTGATCGTCACGCAGTCGTCCTCGAGATCCTGTTCGCCGACGACGACGACGGTTTCGGCGTCGATCCCGTCCGCATACGAGAGTTGATCGCCGAACCCGCGGTCGTTGAGGTCAGTTTCGACGACGTGACCGAGTTCGCGGAGGTCGCGTGCGACCCCGGCGGCGACCTCGCGGGTGTCCCCGACGGTCAACACGTAGTAGTCGGTGTCCGTCGCCTCCTCGGGGAAGACGTCGGCCCGCTGACACAGAAGCGAGAGGGTCTCGTGGCCGATCCCGACGCCGACGGCGGGGGTCGGTTGGCCGCCAAACCCCTCGATGAGGTCGTCGTAGCGGCCGCCGCCGAACACCGATCGGGACACCTCGCCGGCGGTGTCGAAACACTCGAAAACGACGCCGGTGTAGTAATCGAGACCGCGCGCGGTTTCGAGCGAAACGGTACAGTACTCCCGGACGCCGAAGGCCGACGCCGCATCGAGCACCGCCCGCAGATTCGAGACGGCCGTCTCCACCCGATCGGTGCCGGCGAATTCGATGAGGTCGTCGAGGTCATCGGTCCCGAGCACCTCGTCGAACCGCTCGGCCTGTGCCCGCGTCAGCCCCGCCTCGACCAACAGCCCGTAATACTCCTCGCGATCGATCTTTTCGCGTTTGTCGACCGCGCGGATCGCCGCAGCGGTCCCGACGTCGCTGTTGAGTGCTTCGAGCAGGCCGCCGAGGATGTCCCGGTGGGAAACTCGGAACTCGAACTCCTCGGCCGACAGCCCGAGCCCGGTCAACACGTCGGCGGCGACGGCGAGGACTTCGGCGTCGGCGTCGGGCCGATCCGTGCCGAAGATGTCGACGTTCGTCTGGTAGAACTCCCGGAACCGCCCCTGTTGGACCTGTTCGTAGCGCCAAAAGGGCCGCGTGGAAAACCACTTTATCGGCCTTGCGAGTTCGCCTTCGCGCGCGACAACCATCCGCGCGACCGTCGGCGTCAACTCCGGCGTAAGCGAGACGGATCGCCCGCCTTTGTCATCGAAGGCGTACAGCTCTTCCGTGATCTCCTCGCCGGATTTGTCGGTGTACATCCGGGTCCGTTCGAGCGCCGGCGTGCCGATCTCTCTGAACCCGTAGCGTCGAATCCGTTCCTCAACGGTGTCCGTCATCTCCCGCCGGGCGGACATCTCGCCGGGGTAGAAGTCACGAAACCCTTTCAGACCGTCGTACATGGAGTCCGGTTCGGTGCCGAGGCCCTAAAAGGTGCGATCCTCGTCGAGCTCGGGGACGGCGGCGGATCAGCGGGCGAACCCCGAGTCCGGATCGGCACCGGCGTACGCCCCGGCCCGCCAGGCGGCGTCGACCGCGGCCGTCACGACGAGTCCGACGACCGCGGCGGCGACGACGGCCACGGGCGGCGTCGGGACGGCCACGCCGGCCGGAAGGGCCGGAGCCGCCGTTCCGGTGACGGCGGCGAGCCACCCGAAACCGGCCGCGAGGATCGCCGTTCCGGCGAGCCCCGAAAGCTGAACTCGCTGTCGGCCGGGCTGTGGGACGACCCGGTTGGCCCGTTCGACGGCCGACGGCAGCGTGGCGGCGTCGAGCGCGATCGCGGGAACGACGAACCCGCCACACCCGGCGGCGATCTCGGTCGGGGCGGTGTCGGCTTCGGTGAGGATCCGGTCGGCGATCGGCCCGATGGCGACGAGGGTCTTCGCCCAGCGATACAGCGGCTCCGATCGGGCGCGGACGACGCCAGTCGTCTCCGAAACGCCAGCCGGCCGGCCGCGCACCCGGCGGCCGACGGCGTAGGCGATGGCCGCACTGCACGGAAGCCAAACGGCGGCCGCGACCGCAAGCACGGCTCCGGCGACGACGCCGGCCAGGAGGATCACACCGAGGCCGTCGAGAAACGCCGCATCGGCGATGGCGGTGCTCGAGGCGAGAACGACGGCCAACTGCCAGCCGGCAGCGACGGTCGCGCCGACGCCGAGGACCGCGACGAGCGTCCACGCGAGCGCGACGGGCGAGCGGAGATACGCACGGACGCCCATACCCGGACGGTCGGCCGGACGGTGCAAAAAGGGTGTCGGGTTTAGACCTCCTCGTCGGGGGTCGGAACACCCTCGTCGGGCGCGTCGAGTTCCTCGAAGGACTCCCGCAGTTCGCGGATCCGATCGCGGATGTCGGCGGCGAGTTCGAATTCGAGGTTGTCAGCCGCCTCGTTCATCCGGCGTTCGAGCCGTTCGACGAGTTCCTCGGCCTCGTCGATCGAGTCGGCGTCGACTCCCGAGACGCCGTCGGTGTCGGTCTTCGAGCCGGGAAGGTTCGTCTCGCCGACCGCCTTCTCGATCGTTCGGGGCTCGTAGCCGTGTTCTTCGTTGAACTCGGATTGGATCTCCCGGCGGCGGCGGGTCTCCTCGATCGCCGACTGCATCGAGTCGGTCGTCTCGTTCGCATAGAGGACGACCCGGCCGTTGACGTTTCTGGCCGCCCGCCCCATCGTCTGGACGAGCGTCGTCTCCGAGCGCAAAAAGCCCTCCTGGTCGGCATCGAGGATTGCGACGAGGCTCACTTCCGGGATGTCGAGGCCCTCCCGGAGGAGGTTGATGCCGACGAGGACCTGGATCTCGCCGAGCCGCAGCGACCGGATGAGTTCGTGGCGTTCCAGCGTATCCGTCTCGTCGTGCATGTAGGCGACGTCGACGCCGGCCCCCTCCAGATACTCCGTGAGATCCTCTGCCATCCGCTTCGTCAGCGTCGTCACGAGGACGCGTTCGCCCTCCGGCGTCGCCTCGATCCGCTGCATCAGGTCTTCGATTTGGTCGTCGGCCGACGCGAGCTCGATTTCGGGGTCGACCAGATGCGTCGGCCGGACGATCTGTTCGACGATTCCCTCCGAGTGTTCGCGCTCGTAGTCGCCCGGTGTCGCCGACACGTACAGCGTTCTGTCGGTCTTTTCCTCGAACTCCTCGAACGTCAGCGGGCGGTTGTCGTATGCCGTCGGCAGCCGGAACCCGTTCTCGACGAGCGAGTCTTTGCGGGATTTGTCGCCCTCGTATTGGCCCTTAATCTGGGGTATCGTCTGGTGGGATTCGTCGACGACTGTCAGGAAGTCATCGGGGAAGTAATCGAGCAAGGTGTAGGGCGGATCGCCCGATTCCCGATCGGACATGTGGACGGAGTAGTTCTCGATCCCCGAACAGTAGCCGGTCTCCGCCAGCATCTCGATGTCGAAGGTGGTCCGTTCCTCGATTCGCTGGGCGGCGACGAGGTCGCCCTGCCGCTCGAAGTAGCTCACCCGCCGGTCCATCAGCTCCTCGATCTCGTCGATCGCGCGCTGGAGTTTCTCCTCGGGGATAGAGTAGTGTTCGGCCGGGTGGACCAACGCGGCCGGTTCCGTCGAGACGACGTCGCCGTTCAACACGTCGACTTTCATGATCCGGTCGATCTCGTCCCCCCAAAACTCCACGCGGAGGGCGTGGCGGCCGTACATCGGATAGATCTCGACGGTGTCGCCCCGGACGCGGAAGGTGCCCTGCTGGAAGTCCACGTCGTTTCGCTCGTAGTTCAGGTCGACGAGGCGCTTGAGCAGGCCCTCGCGGCCGACCTCGTCGCCGGGTTCGAGCCGCATCGCCATCCCCTCGTAGTTGCCGGGATCACCCAGCCCGTAGATCGCCGACACCGAGGCGACGACGATCACGTCATCCCGCGTCAGAAGCGAGCGGGTCGCCGAGTGCCGGAGTCGGTCGATCTCCTCGTTTATCGACATGTCCTTGTCGATGTACGTGTCGGTACGCTCGACGTAGGCTTCCGGCTGGTAGTAATCGTAATAGGAGACGAAGTATTCGACGGCGTTGTCCGGAAACAGGGTCCGAAACTCCTCGTACAGCTGAGCCGCGAGGGTCTTGTTGTGTGCGAGCACCAACGTCGGCTGTTGGAGTTCCTCCAGCACCCACGAGACGGTGTTCGTCTTCCCGGAGCCGGTGACGCCCAACAGCGTCTGCTTTTCTGCCCCCTCATCGTAGCCCGCGACCAGCTGTTCGATCGCGTCGGGTTGGTCGCCCGCAGGGTCGAACGGTGCCTCGACCCGAAACGGGCGGTCGAGATCCGGGCGGTCGGGCTGCAGCGGTCCGGTGTCGCTCATTACCGAGTTGTGGGGTCTCGGGCACTTGAGCCGTGCGCTTGCGGCCCGGGGGTCGCGGGCGTCAGTCGATCAGACCGTAGCCCCTTTTGAATAGATACACGTCGAGCGCGATGACGGCGGCGGTCAACCCGCTCAGGACGGCCAGCGAGGCGAGCGGATCGACCTCCTGATACCCCAAAAAGCCGTAGCGGACGCCGTTGACCATGTACACCATAGGGTTCAAAAGGGACAGCGTTCGGTACAGCGGCGGGAGGATTTCCAACGAATAAAACACCGCGCCGAAAA
>LFFM01000227.1_pt1 | contig 37792 bp, 40 predicted proteins | sample 643131 | NCBI WGS metagenome assembly LFFM01 (sample SAMN03777445, study PRJNA286221) | soda lake metagenome | biome: soda lake; feature: Kulunda steppe; material: water; isolation source: sample Tc-Br brine of Tanatar trona crystallizer | place: Russia: Kulunda steppe | collected 2011-07
CGCTGACGGTCGCCCAATCAGCCAACGTTCCAGTGAACGTGTCGATACCATCGACCTCGAGCGTGGCCCTCGCGACCCCCCTCACGCTGGGATTCGCGTTCGTCGTCCACAGGCGGTGGCGACGGGTGTACCTTGGGAGTTAAGACCCTCGACCGGTGAGACTGAGGAGACTAATGGCATGACGTGGGTGGCAGGATGAACGGCGTCGACCTCGCCAAACAGCTCCTGGTGGGATTCGTCGCCCTCGTCATCATCCTCCTGCTCGTCGGCCAGTTGCTCGGCCAGCCCGTCGGCCTCGGTTACGTCGCCACGGGCAGCATGGAGCCGACGCTCGACGCCGGCGACGGCTTTATCGCGGTCCCGAGCCCCGTGGCTGGCGACCCCGAACCCGGCGACGTCGTCGTCTTCGAGGCCCAGGAGCTCCACGACGGCGGCCTGACCACCCACCGGATCGTCGAGGAGACCGACGAGGGGTACATCACCCGCGGGGACGCCAATCCGTTCACCGATCAGGACGGCGGGGAGCCACCGGTGAGCGACGCCCAGATCGTCGCCCACGCCTGGCAGGTCGAGGGCACCGTCGTCCGGATTCCCCACCTCGGGACCGCCGTGATGAGCGTCCACAGCGCCGCCGCGGCGATCCTCGGCCTGGCGCTCGCACCCCTGGGTATCACGGCCGCCTTCGACGCCGAGGGGACGGGAGCGCTGCTCGTCGCCGTCGGCGTCGGCCTCCTCGGGGTTGGGCTCCTGCTCGAGCGCGTCGGCGTCACCGAGCGATCGACCAGGCGGCGAACCAACCGCGAGAACGTGATCGGCCTGTGGACCGCCGTCTCCGTCGTCGTCCTCCTGCTCGCGATCTTCGCGACCGCAGCCATGGTCATCCCGGCTGGCGGGACGGCCTACGGCCTCGAGGTCACGAGCGAGGCGACCGACGACCCACAGATCGTCGAGCCGGGGGAGACCACGAGCCTCGAGCGGACGATCGACAATCGAGGCTACGTCCCGATCGTGACGGTCGTCGATTCGGCACACGGCGATACGACGGTGGAGCCCAGCGAGACGGTCGTGGGGGCCCGATCGACGACCGACGTGACCGTGTCGATGACGGCCCCGGAAGTCGAGGGCAGTTACACGCGGGAGGTGATGGAACACCGCTACCTGCTCGTCTTGCCACCGTCGGTGCTGGCCTGGTTGCACGGCATCCACCCGTTCGTCGCGATCGGCGCGGTCAACGTCGTGATCGTCGGCGTCGCCGTCGGCCTCATTTTGGCTCTCTACGGTCGGGGCGATCTCCGGATTCGACGGGCAGGATCGAACGTGCCGCTGTCAACCCGACTCAAACGGCGGCTCGAGCGGTGGCTGTGAGCAACGACGAGCCACTATCGTTATACGTCTCGGCCGACGATACGTGACAACGACTGCGAACGTGGGTCGCGGAATCGGGGGGTTTCGCCGGCCCGTGGGGGACCTGGGAACGCAATGGAGGACTACCGACCGTGACCAACACACCGCGTCTGGACCTACTGATCGCCCAACACGGCCGAACTATCGTCATCGCCCTGTGTGTCATCGCTGCACTCTCCGTGCTGGCCGCCGGGTGGGCCGTCGCGAATCCCGCGAGTACGACGACCACCGAGACGGTCGGGGAGGAAACCGTCGAAACCGAGGTCCAGACCAGCGCAACTGTCGTCGAGGACGGCCTGTGGGAGGAAGGCGAGGTCCTGCGGAACAACCCCGCCTACGTGACCGCGGCGACGCCTGAACTCGAGGTGATCCTGGTGACGGCAGCCGACGGTTCGGAGACCGAGGTCGAGAGCGAGGTCACCTTGCGTTACGAGGCGACCCGGGAGGGGGAGGTTTTCTGGTCTGACACGGAAGAGCTAGCGAGCGAGACCGACACCGTCGGCGAGGACGCGACGAGTGTCGAGGCGACGGTCGACGTCAGGGAGGTCCGTGAACAGCGTGATGCCATCACCGAACAGCTCGAGGGGATCAGCGAGGTGGAGCTGCGATTGGAGATCGAAACGGCATACGAGACGGAGACCCACCAGGGGACCCTCGAGGCCGAGACCCCGTTCGTCATCACGGAGGGGAGCCACTACCTCGAGGAACATCCATCCGCCTCCGAGAGCCACGCGGTGACCCAGACCGTCGAGGAGACGGAGCCGCCGAGTTCGACCGCGCTCGGTCTCTTGATCCTCCTCGCAGGCGGTGCCATCGCCGGGGCCGCATTTGTCCACTCGCGATCCGATATCGACGTCGAACATGCCCGCCAGGCGGTTCACGAGAACCGCTACGCCGAGTGGATCTCACACGGGTCGCTGCCGATGTGGATGGGCGAAGAGCACGTCTCCCTCGATACCCTCGAGGACGTGGTCGACGTGGCTATCGACACCAACGAGCGGGTGATTCACGATCGAACTCGAGGCCTGTTTGCGGTGGTGAGTGACAACGTGGTCTACTACTACAGCGACCGGGGGCTCTGGGAGGAGACGGCCTGGCCGGATTTCGACCTGCAGAAACGCCCACCTGATGCGGAGGTGCAGGATCCGCCCTCGGTCCCGGACAGGGTCGATTCCGAGGGGCCTGATACGGAGGACCTCGAGGCCGTCGACACGGAGGACCTCGACGACGACGATGCCTGGCGAAACCTGTGATCGCCGGGTCGGTGATCGGGTCCAGCAACGGTGAGCGGGGCGCAAGCGCTGCGCGCGAGCGGTGTGCGGGGTCGCTCGTGGGCTGCCCGGCCCGGGGCCGCCTCCTCGGACATATACTTTCCGGTGGGATGGGCTCGTAAACACGCGTTCTCGGGCCGCTGTGGCCCGAATTCGGCGATTGTAAACAGAACCTTTATAAGAGGGAAACGGAAACGATTGATTGTATGGCAGACCTGATCGTCAAAGCCGCCGTGAAGGAAGCACTCGATGACAAAAACGTCGCTTCGGACTTCTACGAAGCACTCGACGACGAAGTGTCCGAGCTGCTCGAGGACGCCGCCCGACGTGCGGAAGCGAACGACCGAAAGACGGTCCAGCCTCGCGACCTGTAAGGACGCCCCGACCAGCATTTTTTGACGGCCTCGCCCCGCAGTGCCGACAGTTGGTCGACCAGGCCCCGGCCGTCACCCGCAAGCGATCGTCCTGGATGGGCCACCGACGCGGTGTGGCCCTCACATCTCGAGCTCTCATCGGTTTGGACCGAGCACCCGGACGCGTGTCGCGGGAAGGGAGGGCGCCAGCGTGCCGGTATCGGTGAGTACTCGTCACTCGAGGGTCGAGTACCGACGAATCGATGGCAGCGGAGACACCCCGGGAGCAACTCGCCGGTCTGATTCGGTACGACGCGCTGGTGTTGACGGCGCTGATCTGGTTTCTCGCGAAGTTCCTCCGATACGCGTTTCCGCCGCTGTTCGAGCCGTTTCAATCGACCTACGGCGCGTCGAACGACGTCCTCGGGCTGGCGTTCACCACCTTCATGCTCGTCTACGCAGCCATGCAGTTCCCCTCGGGCGTTCTCGCCGACCGAGTCGGTTCGGTCACCGTGATCACGGGCGGGGTGGTCCTCGCCTCGAGTGCGTCCCTGGTCTTGCTGGTGGATTCACCGTTCATCGTGTTGGTGGTCGTGATGGCGCTCATGGGGGCAGGAACGGGCGCACACAAGACCGTCGCGGTCAGATTGCTCGCCCGGGCCTATCCCGCTCGAACGGGACGCGCACTCGGCGTGTTGGACACGGTGGGCGCGTTCGGGGGCGTCGCTGCCCCCGCAGTCGTCGTCTTCGTCGCCGCCGTGAGTGTCGTTCCGTTCATCGACACGGGCTGGCGACAGCTGTTTTTTCTCGCCGGGCTCGTTGGCCTCGCCCTCGCCGTGGCGTTCGCGATACGCGTTCCCAAGCGTTTGCCATCGGCCGCCGCGCCCATCTCGGCTCGGGCGACGACCGGTCAGCGCGACGAAGGGAGAACCAGCGAGGAACAGGACGACGGCGAAGACCAAGCTGAAGGCCCCGAACGGACCGACCCCCCCGAGAGAGACGAGCGTCCAGTCTCCGAGGATCGCCCATCTTCGAGTGAGGGTCTTGGGCAGTATCTCGCGCTCTTTCGGGACCGACGGTTCAGTGGGTTCGTCCTCGCGACGATCTGTTTTTCCTTCACCTACAACGGACTGGTCGCGTTCGCTCCGCTCTATCTCATCGAGGAGGCGGGACTGGCGACGACCACGGCGAGTCTCCTCTACAGTGCACTCTTTGCAGTCAGCCTGGTGCAACTGGTCACCGGCGAGGTCAGCGACCACGTGGGAACCCTCCCGGTGATCGTCGCGGCCCTCGCCATTGCCGCCGGGGCGATGATCGCGTTCGTATCGCTCACGGGGACCGGTTCGGCCGTCGCCCTTGGTGGGAGTCTCATCCTCGTCGGGGTCGGTGCCCACGGGTTCAGGCCCGTTCGGGGTGCCTACCTGATGGAGACGCTGCCGTCGTCGATCGCCGGCGGGAGCCTCGGCGTCGTCAGGACGCTCCTGATGGGGGCCGGCGCGGTGGCACCGGCAGTCGTCGGCGTCCTCTCGACCCGGGTCGGGTTTCGCCCCGCGTTCTGGTTGCTCGCGGCCTCGATGACGGTGGCCACCCTGGCCTGTGCGCTCTTGCTCGTCACCGAGTCCCGATCGTTTCGGGTGGAGTGAGCTTCCCCACGGTATCGACACTCGGCTGCACAGGACTCCAGCAGTTCCAATCCTGCGGGTTGTTGCCGTCTCGTACCGGTGTTTGCAGAGCCAAAGCGGGCACGCACCGGTCACACGGTACAGGGAGGTCGTATCCACCCTCTCTTGCCACGCGTTTTTCCCCGATGGACACGTAGCTGGGACATGGCCACGATCGCCGCCTACCACCTCCCGCTCTCGGGGTTCGCCCTGGGGGTTGCCATCGAGGCCGATCCCGCAATCCGTATCGAACTCGAGCGTGTCGTGCCAACTGCCGAGGGGGTCTTGCCGTTCTTCTGGGTCTGGGAGTGCGAGGACTTCGATCGATTCGAACGCCAGGTTCGCCAGGCGGGGGCGATCAGATCCCTGACCGCCCTGTCGGAAACCGGCGATGGGCGGCTCTATCGGGCCCACTGGAACGACGAGGTCGAAGGCTTCATCGACGGGATGACGAGGCTGGGGGGCACCCTGCTCAACGGCCGTGGCTCGCGTGATGGGTGGCGGTTCGAACTGCGCTTTCCCGAACGCGAACTGGTTCGGACCTTCCTCGAGTCCTGCGCCGACGCCGGCGTCGAGGCCCGGCTCGTACGATTGTACACCAAACAGGAAATATCCGCACGCGATCGATACTCACTGACGGAAGAACAGCACGAAACGATCCAGTTGGCCTACGAGCACGGCTACTTCGACGAACCCCGTGGGGTGACCCAGTCAGATCTCGCGGCCTCCTTCGACATCAGTCAGCGTGCCGTCTCCCGGCGACTTCGTCGCGGGCTGGGTCGGCTGGTGCGAGAAACGCTCGTGGTAAACGGCGAGGACCCCCTCGAGGATTGACGGCGGTTGCTACCACTTTCGCGGCGACGGGTGAGAGCTGACGGACGACCGGTGGAAGCTGACCAGAACCGTTTCACCTGAGCCCCTGATATGAACGCGTTCTACATAGAGGGGGAATCATCACTTGGGCAGCCCTCTTTGTGGAGGGTGCGTATGCATCGCATCACCACCACCGATACGTCTGTCTCACCGATCATCACGCACGCCCAGGCGTGCGGCGGGTTCACGTCGACCGCCACAGTGCAGTCCCATCGGACCGCCGAGCGGTCCCCGATATCCGACCCCGCTCCGGCAGCCGAGGTCGCCGTATGACGCTCTCAGGGGACGATCTCGACGTCGGAGTCAGCACATCGGTGCGGGCCGCGGGGGAGACCAGCACGATCGATCTGCTCGCGGACGAATACGCCTCTCCATCGGCGGCCGTCATCGACGCGGTTGCGACACTCACGGAGCGCTCTCCCATCGACATCGAACCGCTTTTCGAGGCCGTCGACCCGGACGCCCTCGACGCGCTCTTCGGGACCACCCTCGAGGGAACGCGGTCCGGCACCGTCGACTTCGAGTTTGCCGGATGCGCCGTGTCTGTCGAGGGCACACGGCGCGTCACGGTCGAGTCACTCGAACGCGCTGAGTAGGGACGGTCGCGCCAGTCACGGACGTCGACGGCAACGAACACTCGACATCGGCGGTGACTCGAGTCCGGGGATTACTCGAGTACAGGGGAGACTCGAGGCCAGGACATTGGGGACCAGACCTTTCGTGCTCCTCGCCGAACGATGGCGCATGTCGCCCTCGCCAGCGAACGTGCTCTTCGTCCTGACCGATCAGGAACGCTACGACTGCACCGCCCCGAACGGGCCGGACGTCGAGACGCCGACTTTCGACCGACTCTCGAGTGAGGGGACCCGCTTTTCGCAGGCGTTCACGCCGATCAGCATCTGCACCAGCGCCAGGGCCTCCCTGCTGACGGGGCTGTTTCCCCACGCCCACGGGATGGTGAACAACTCCCACGAGGCGGACGCGATCCGACCGAACCTACCCAGCGACCTGCCGACGTTCTCCGAGCGATTGGACGAGGGGGGATACACCCTGACCTACACCGGCAAGTGGCACGTCGGCCGCGATCAGACACCGGCGGATTTCGGGTTCGACTACCGCGGCGGGAGCGACGTCCACCACGACGACATCGACGACGCCTTTCGGCGCTATCGGACCGACCGCGGAACCCCCATCGATGCCGTCGAGTTGACCGACGAAATCTACACCCACGGTGGTCCGGAGGACGGGACGCTCGTGGCTGCGAGGACACCCATCGACGTCGAGGACACGCGAGCGTACTTCCTGGCCGAACGAACGATCGAGGCCCTCGAGGGGCATGCGGACGGGGACGATGCCAGCGAGGGTGCCGGTGACGACGCGAGTCACTTCTTCCACCGGGCTGACTTCTACGGCCCGCACCACCCCTACGTCGTCCCCGAACCGTACGCCTCGATGTACGACCCCGACGACATCGACCCCTGGGACAGTTACGCCGAGACGTTCGCTGGCAAACCCGCCGCCCACGAGCGGTTTCTTCACTACCGCGGCGTCGACCACTTCGAGTGGGACATCTGGGCCGAGGCGGTTGCCAAGTACTTCGGCTTCGTCACCCTCATCGACCACCAGGTGGGCCGGATCCTCGAGGCGCTCGAGGAGTTCGAACTGGCCGACTCGACGGTGGTCGTCCACGCTGCTGACCACGGCGATTTCACCGGCTCCCATCGCCAGTTCAACAAGGGCCCGTTGATGTACGACGAGACCTACCGGGTTCCGCTCCAGATCCGGTGGCCAGGGGTCACCGATTCCGGGACGACCTGTGACCAGCCGGTCCACCTCCACGACCTCGCGGCGACGTTCCTCGACGTGGCCGGCCTCGAGCCACCGTCGACGTTCCAGGCCCGTAGCCTCGTGCCGTTGCTCGAGGGTGACGAGGAGACACGCAGCGAGTGGCCAGACGCCGTCTTCGCGCAGTATCACGGCGAGGAGTTCGGGCTCTACACCCAGCGGATGGTTCGCACCCGTGAGTACAAGTACGTCTACAACGGCCCCGACCGCGACGAGCTGTACGACCTCGCGGACGACCCAGCGGAACTGCACAACCGGTGTGATCATCCCGCCTACACCGACGTGAAAGAGCGGATGCAGGCGAGATTGCTCGAGTGGATGGACCGCACCGACGACCCCAATCGCAAGTGGGTGCCACACGCACTCGGGTGAGCGGTGGGGCGGGGGGCAGGTGGACAGTCAGTAGCGACCGATCTCGTCACCGAACTCGTCGTTGATGAGCGCCCCGAGGATCCCGCCCGCAATGGTCGCGGCCAGTGCGTAGATGACAATGAACACCAGCGCGAGCGCGAGCAGACCGCCGCCGAACAGGGGGAGTTCCGGCCCGGCCGCCCCGAGAAAACCAAGTCCGACGACCACCCAGAACGCCAGAAACAGGAACAGTCCGCCGACCGCTGCGTAGATCACGCCGGCAATTGCCCCCGCTCGCAACCCATTCTCGAGTCCCGGCCCCTCGAGGTAGCCCGCAACGGCCCCGCCGAGCACGGTCGAAAAGGGGACAAAGGACAGGAAGATCGCCACGAGTGCGCCGATCAACCCATTGAGGAGGGTGGATCGGTCGCCGGTGTCTCGGCTATCCGTCGACGCTGTCGCATCCATGGGCGAACGTCACAGTGGAGTTACATAACGCTAGCGGTCACCGTGGAGAGCTCGGAGCTAACTCGAGAGTGGCGACAGGACGACGGTCGAGGGGGACGGAAAAACGCGGTTTCGAGCGGGCTGAGAAACGGGGTACCGAGTGCCCGCCATGGAGCCAGCGTTCGACGGGACGTGACGACAGCGATCCCCCTCAGTCGGCGGCCAGTTTGTCCAGGCCAGCCGATCGGATGTCCTCGCCGTCGATCGACGACCGGAGGCTATCCATGCCGTCCTCGCGATCGATACCGAAGTTCTCCGCGTACAGCTCGGCCACCTGGGTCATTTCCTCGTCGCTCAGTTTGGGGACGTCGCTGGCGGCTGCCCACTCGTCGATGTCCTCGCGTGTGCGGAACGTCGGCGTCACGGAGGCGACGGGGCCGTGGCTCAACAGCCAGGCGATCGAGGCCTGGGCCATCGTCCGCTCGCCGCCCGCCGGCTGCTCGAGGAATCGAAGCGTCTCGAGTTTCTCCCAGCCCGTCTCGTACCAGGCGTCGGGCCGGAAACCCCGGTGGTCGCCGGCGTCCAGTTCGGTTTCGGGGGTGACCTGCTCGTTGAGGATGCCCGAGGAGTGGGGCACCCGGGGAATCAAGCTCGTCGTCGATCCCGTCCGCTCGATCGTCTCGAGGAAGTGGTTGCCGACCTCCTGTTCGAGAACGTTCCAGACCAACTGCACCGAGTCGAACTCGTGTTCGATGGCGAAATCGCCCTCCGCCAGCCAGCCGATGGAGGGACCGAGCGCGAGCCCGCGGGCGCGAATCAACCCCTCCTCCTCGAGTTCGTCGAACAGGTCGAGGACCGCAGGGGTGATCTCGTCGACGTCGGCGTTGTGTAGCTGGAGGACGTCGACGTACTCCACGTCGAGTCGCTCGAGACTGCGTTCGAACGCCTCGCGCAGGTACTCGGGATCCATCTCCTTCGGGAGTTCGCCGTGGCCGGCCTGTGGGTTGTTGTAGAAGTCGTAGCCGATCTTGGTGGCGATGGTGACCTCGTCGCGGACGTCAGCGAGCGCCTCACCGAGTAACTCCTCGCTGTGGCCGTGCCCGTAGACGTCGCCGGTGTCGAAGTAGGTGATACCCTGGTCGACGGCGTATGTGACCATCTCGCGGGCGTCCGCCTCCGAGCGGTCGCCCCACCAGTCGGTGCCGACGACCCAGGCACCGAATCCGACTTCACTGACCTCGACGGCTGACGTTCCAAGCGTCTGGTATTCCATAGGACAAGCCAGGGCTCGAGACGACTTAGTCGGTGCGGATGTCGTTCGTCGTCGGCCGTTCGAGTGTCACGCTCGAGTGAGCGTCACTAGCCGCTTAATTTCGGCGTGTAGTACCCTTCACCAATGTGGTTTGGAGGGGTGCTTAAGCCACTGTCGTGGTTACCAGGAGTTGTATGAGCCGACCGGACTCCGCCGTCTCGACGATGTCGATAGATACCACGTTCGACGCCCTCGCAAGCGACCGTCGACGGCGCGTCCTCGCCCTGGTGAGTGACTCGATGACCACCGTCGACACCGTGGCTCGCCAGCTCGCCGCCAGTCAGCTCGAGACCGACCCCGGATCGGTTCCCGACGAACAGTTGACCGACTACCGAATCGCGCTCGTCCACACCGACCTCCCCCTCCTCGAGGCGGCCGGCCTCCTCGAGTGGGATCGTGAGGGTGAGACGATCTCGAGGGCCGACGCACTTCCGATCGACGTCGAAACCATCGAGCAAAGCGGCGACCGCGACTGGGACCCGGTGTTTTCGGCGCTCGCGGACGGCCACCGCCGAGCGGTGCTCGCAATCCTCGAGGAGGTGGACGATCCACTCACTGTCGAGACGCTCGCGCAGCGATTGGCCAAACGGGTAGAGGTGCCTCGTGAGACGGTAACGATCGCGTTACACCACCGGCACCTGCCACTACTGGTCGAGGCGGGACTGGTCGACCGCGTGGGTCGTCGCGTTCGATACGGGGGGGAAGATCTCGAGGTGTCACTCGACGTCTCGGGGACCGACACCGAACCAGGACCGTTTCTCGCCAGGACGGTCCAGTGACCGAGCGGGTCGGACAGCGCAATTGGGTGCCCACGGCCCGCCCCGCTGAGGGGCGCGGTCGACGTGACGTGGCAACGACACCACCGTGAGCCACCCCTCGAGAAACGCTAGGTACCAGCCGTCGACGGCAGGTCAGGTAACACCATTGTAACCGGGTCGGGCAAGCCCGACGCACAACCGAACGTCTATTGTCCTCGCGCCAGTATCGGCGGCTATGACAAAGCGGCACGTCTCCCTGCCAGCCGACGCGGAGACGGGAATGCGCGAGTTCGTGTCCTCGGTGGACGAGCGCCTCTCGAGCGACGAGGACACCTGTTCGATCGTCGAGGACGTCCTGATCGATCTCTCGGGCGACCGCGAGGCCTACGAACGCTGGCAGAGCGGGGAGTCGGTCAGCCCCGCCGAGCGGGTTCGCCTCCAGAGTTACGATCCCTGCAACACGACCCTCGAGAGCGAGTACTACGCCGAAAAAGACGAGGAGCAATTCAAGCGGTCGAAACACCTCCAGTGGCTCTGGCGTCAGTTCGACAGCCTGCCGATCGCCGACAACGTCGAGTTCGCGCTGCGGTTTCGTCGGATGCTCGCCGATCACCTCTTCGCCGAGTGTGGCGAGAACTGCCGATTCTTCAAGGGAATCAGCTTCACCTACGGCCACAACATCACCATCGGGGACAACGTCGTCATCCACGACGACGTCCATCTCGACGACCGCGGCAAACTCACGATCGGTGATCGGGTGTCGATCTCCGACGGGACGCACGTCTACAGCCACGATCACGACGTCGTCGACCAGACGGTGGTCCGCAACTACCACACCATCATCGAGGACGACGTCCGCCTGACCTACGACTCGATGGTCCGGGCGGGATGTGCGGTGGGCGAGAACGCCATCGTCGGTGCACGGGCCATCGTCCAACACGACATCCCCGCCCACCACATCGCCGTCGGCATGCCCGCGACGAGCATCAAGATCAAACCCGGCTGGGAGGACGTGGCCGTCCCCCTCGAGGACGCCGGGATCACCCGCCAGGAGGAACGCCGACTCGAGTACGATCTCGACGACGACCTCGAGGTCTTCGACGAGTTCAAGCGAGACCTGCAGCCACCGGGAAGGAACTGAGCAGGGTCGTTGCGATCGTTGCCCGGTGGGTGGGGGGCTGTGTCCGATGGCCGCCAACGCCAGCAGGCGACACTGACCCCGATGGGCTGCCTATTGGACGCGAGGTAAGTCACCGAGCGTGATCGCTCGAGCAACGCCCAAGTGCGTTGAGAGCGTATCACATGGTGATGGAGCTCTGGGGTTGGCTCATCGTGTACGCGGTCCTGTTCGCCGTCATCCACCTGGTGCTCTACTACCTGTACGTTCGCCGTGACGGCGGCACGAACTTCCCGACCACTGGATCGGGGACCGACGGCGAGCACACCGGGTTCCGATCGGCGACACAGGCGGACCAGTACCACCCGTTCACCGAGGAGACAGCACCGAACCGACCCACCGACGACGGGCGGTCCTGTCCGCACTGTGGAACGACCAACGATCCGGATCCCGCCTTCACCTACTGCCGATCGTGCATATCCCCGCTTCGCCACTGATCGAACGGAGAGCGTCGGTGCCTACTCATCGCGGGCAGCATAGCAGCCACCCTCGAGTGCCTCGAGGTGGTCGATGCCGACGATGGCGAGGACGTGTGGCGGGTCGTCGGTGGAGTCGGCTGTGGAATCCGAGAGGGCCTCGAGCCGATCGCGCATGCACGCTTCCCTCGTTTCGTCACGGTACGCGGTGACCGTCTCCTGACCGCCACCGAGGGCGAGGAGCGCCCGCACGCGCTCGAGGTGCCGTCGCTCGTGGGCAGCCTGGGCGGCGGGAGACGCCTCGTGAGAGCAGGCGTACTCGATCGATTCGGCCGCCGTCACCGACTCCGCCGTGGCATGTGAGACGGTGGCGGCGATTCGACAGGCAAGGGCCGTTCGGGTCGCGCCACCGAGACTCGACAGCAGTCGACGGGCGGTGGCAGGGGCGACCCGGTCGGCGACCAGTCGGGTCACCAGCCGCCTGACGTACGCCCAGTTGGGGGCGTCGATGCCGACGACCTTGGCCGCCGGCGCGGCCCCGATAGCGGCCGTCATTTCGCCACCCGTGGGCGATCCCTCCCCGCCGTGAGTGGACGCGTAGTGTCGGTACAGCGGGACCGCAGCAGCGGGCAACTCGAGGGCGAGCACGTCTGGCCCCATGGCCTCGGCCACGATGCGGGCGCGAGCGACACTCGCGGGGTGGTCGTGGACGACGCCGAGGAGCGTCACGTTTGTGGCCGGGCCGCGGCGACACCAGCGGTCGGTGACGCGTGGGTCGTCGATGCGGTCGACGAGCGGGGCAGCGGGCATTGAACAGGTGGTAATACGGGACTACCCTCATAACCCTTCTGTTGTCGATATTCGCACACGATAGTTGAACTGTTTCATCCGCCACCATCGTCACGCTTCGACCACCACAACGCACCGACTTCGTTCGGGTAGGTGACCGTTCCGTGCACAACCATCAGTTGTCGGTGATCGAGAGTCGACCCTATTTATCAGAGATTAATACAAATCTGCGTGCGCCGCGAATCGAGTGCGCTCATCCCACGAACCCGACCGATCCGGTGGCCTGCCCCCTCCTTGGTGAGCGCTGCGGTGGACGAGTGCCGACAGCACCGGACTCGAAGCCGGCCTCGGCAGTACGTGACGACACCGATCGCTCTCAAGTGCCGTCGGTTCGATGGGGGAGACGATGGCCGACCGACTCATGCGCGTGACTGCACACACGACCCTCGACCTCGTCGACGCCGTCGTCACGGGTCAGAAGTTCGAACGCGAGACGTTCGCGGTCCTCGACGCGACGACCGACCGCAAACGCCCCGAATGCGTGAAACTCCACCTTGAGCTCGACAACATGACCGAGACAGCCCTGCCCGCGCACATGGAGGAACTCCAGTTGACCCCCGAGCAGGCCCGAACGCTGGCCGCCGACCTCGAGAAACACGCCGACACTGTCGAGGCGGCCGTCGAGGAGTGATCAGCCAGCGGTGGCAACTTCCCGACGGTATCGGGGTAGCGAACACCACACGCGACGGGCGGATAGATTTTGACCCTCGAGCGTGTACCCTCGGGCGTGACGACACCGCTCGAGGCGACCACCACCCGCGACGGCGTGACCATTCGGAAGGCAGAACGGGCGGACCTCCTCGCGATCGTCCGGATCGAGAACGCCTCCTTCCCTCAGCCCTGGCCCTACGACGCCTTCGAGACATTCCTGGGCGAGGATGCCTTCCTCGTCGGCGAGACGCCAGCCGGTCAGATCGCGGGGTACATCGTCGCCGACCTGACGCCAAACTACGGTCGCGACATCGGCCACATCAAGGACGTCGCGGTCCACCCCGATCGTCGCGGCGAGGGCCTCGGCTCTGCCCTGCTGGGCCGTGCGCTCGCCACGCTCGCAGCCAACGGGGCCCACTCGGTGAAACTCGAGGTGCGGCGGTCGAACGACGGTGCAAAGCGGCTCTATCGGCGGTTTGGCTTCGATCCCCTCCGGCGGGTCTCGGGGTACTACGAGGACGGGGACGACGCCATCATCATGGTCCGGGAGCTCGACTAGTCCTACATCAGCGGCCGAAGGTCAGAGACAGTGACGCCCACCACACCGGAGAGCGTCCGCCGCGAGGGACTGTCGAGGGCAACCGGCGTAGGTCGAGGACGAAACGAGACGCCGGACGGCGGACGGCGAGATTCGAATCGGCCGACGGCTCACTTGTCGGTCATCAACCGACGCAGGATGTCACCGTAGGCCGGCCGCGTGACCAGCACCCCGATGAGGACCCCCAGGATCGTGATGATCGCGAACCCCCGGAGGTCACCCAGGCTCAACACCGCCAGCGGTGACATCGCGATGATCGTTGTCGCCGCCGCCGCGCCGATGATCCAGAACGCCTTCCTGAACCTCGATTCGAACACCCGCCTCGAGTTGACGTCTCCGTCCTCGAGCACCTCGTCGGCGATGATGATGAGGTCGTCGACACCGGTCCCGACGACGGCGATGAACCCGGCGACGTGAGAGAGATCGAGTGGCATGCGCAACAACACGGCGATGCCGAGCAAGATCACGACCTCGGAGAGGGCCGTCACGATCAATGGCAAGGCGACCCGCCGATCACCGTACCGGAGGTAGACCATCCCGCTGACGGCCAGGATCGAGAGGATTCCGATGATCAGCGAGTAGTTCTTGAACTGGTCGGCGAGCGCCGGGCTGATGGTGTAGGTCTGGTCGCGGTCGAAGTCGAGTGGCGCACGGAGTTCGCCGGCACGCAGGTTGATCGAGAGCGTCTGGGCGTCCTGCTGGGTCGGCGTCACCATCCGCAGGTTGCCGCTCCCGGCCCACTCGCCGCGGTCCATACTGTCGGCGAGGTTGGGGGCGAGGCTGTGGGCGTCGACCACCTCGCCGTCGACCATCGTCAGCAGACAGTAGTTCGAGCCGTCCGCCTCGTCGCTCCCGTACTGACAGGCCCCCGGATTCGCGGTGAAGCCGGTGTCTCGCATCAGTTCCTCGTACTGCCTGGCTGGTTCTGGGTTGACGTCGACGGGAACGTAATGTTGGCCGCGATCGGAATCGTACGATGGTGTCCCGATCTCACCCATATCTGCCTGCACGAGTCCCGTCTCGTTGGTCTGGCCACCCTCACCGTCCGGATAGTGGAGGACGATCTCGACGAGCCCGCGGTCCTCGAGGATCGCCTGGAGTTCGTCGTCGGTCAGGTCGGGGGCCTGAACGACGATGTAGTGGGTGCCGTCCATCTCCGCCTGGGAGACGGAACTCCCCGAGAGGCCGGCCTCGTTGATCCGGGATTCGATCGTCGTCTCGATGTCGTCACGCGTCTCCCGGGTCACCCCATCACGGACGTCGTCCTCGCTCGCGTCGACGCCCGCGTTCTGGAGTGCCTGGGCGAACTCGGCGGCGGAGCGCTCGTACGTGAATATCTCGACGCTGATCTCGCGGTTTTCGGCATCCGTGCGGACGAGCGTGTCGCCAGTTTCGAGCTCGAGTTCGGACGAGACGTTCTCCTGGATAGTGGCGGCCTCCCGTTCGAACTCGTCGTGGTCGTCGATATCGAGTTCGACGCCCTCGACGGTCTGGCCGACGACGGGCGCGCTAATCTGGGTGCCGCCCTCGAGGCCGAGGCCGAACTGGATGTTGTGGATGCCACTACCGGGTCCCTCTTCACCCTCGAAATCGCCGTCGTCCGCAAGGATGTCGCCGGGGAAGAAGATTAGCCCCAGCGAGACCACGAGAAAGGTCACCAGCAACAGCACTCGCCAGTTGGCCTTGATGAAGCTCACGGGACTCATCGGGCCACCCCCTCGAACTTGTACCAGCGGAGGAGGCTCAAATTGAGCAGGTAGGTGTTCATCAGGTCCGCGGCGAGGCCGACAAAGAGGATCAACCCGATCGACATCAGGAGTTCGACCCCGAAGAGCCACGCCGAGATTGCCATCACGAGCATGGCAGCCATGGACGTGACGGTCATCGTCACCCCGGTTTGCATCGCGCGGTGGGTGCTCTCGTAGAAGTCACCACCGCGTCGGAGAATGTGATTGTTGAGGAGGATATCCGAGTCGACGGAGTAGCCGATGATCAGGAGCAAGCCCGCGACGGTACCCAGTGAGAGCGGAATGTTCGCGATGTTCATGAACGCGAGCGGAATCACCAGATCCGAGAACGCCGACAGGACGATGGCGACCGAGGGAACGAACGTCCGAAAGAGGATGAACGCGAGCAGGCTCATGCCGACGAACGCCGCCCCGATACCCAGCAGGGCCGTCTGCTGGGCGGCCGCACCGAAACTCGCCGACGTCTCGGCATTGAGCTGGACGACATCGTCGTTACCTTCGGCGGGCGCTAAGTTGGCCTCGGCCTCTTCAGCCATGTCAGCCTCCGTCGGCGGAAATTGGACCAGATACTGGTTCTCCGCCGCCTGCACGGCCTGGATCGACTCGGGCTCCTGGCTGAACGCCGCCGCGATCTCCGATTCGGAGTTCGTCGTCTCGATCGTCAGTTCGGTGCCGCCCGCGAAGTCCATTCCCATCGCGACCGGCGTTCCGTAGACGACGTAGCCGCCGGCCAGGATCAGGAGGGCAAACGCGAGAACCGCGAGCGGAACCGCCGCCAACTGGCGGTTCGTGTACCGGGTGTAATCGATCTCCGGCACCTCGACTGTTCGCATATATCCCGGTCGTGGCGGTCAGCCAAAGTAAGCCTTCTCAATTTCTATACCGTATTTCCGTGAGGTGACATCCTCGCCCGGCGTGAACGCCGGGGCTTCCACCGCAGGTGGAATACCAGCAAAGGTGCTGGGTTGAGGTTTCAAGACGTGTGCGCGTCACCGGTTTCTGGCTTCGTCTCCGCTCCCACCGTTGGTGAGCTAGACGAAACCTTGTCATCGGAAGCCCGCTTCTCAGACGGGAGTCCCTCGCTCGGTGACGTGTCTTTGTGGGCCTGCCACTGGCCCCCGCTCTGTGGCGAGTCATCGCCTGCCGATTTCCAAGGCAGGCTCTCTCCCCACGGATTTAGCCGATTGGCTATATTCGCTGCTGCGTTCAAATCCGCCTGATATTCCGACACCCAACACTTCTCATTCGTACACTTGAACGTGCCTTGATGCGGTCTGTACCCGACGTGTTGACACGCATGGCACGTTTTCGACGTGTGGTGCGGATGCACGTATTCCACAGGAATCCCGTGTTCCGCTGCCTTATCTTCGATTCGTGACTGTAAGCGGGAGAACAGCCACTTACCGAGGCGTCGATTCCAGTACTTCCCGATGTCCTCGTCGGTGATACCGTCGAGGTATTCGAGGACGATGACCGGGTTCTCGGACTGGGAGGCGTATTCGACGGCCCGATGTGAGGCTTTCTCTACTTCGTCTTCGATGGCGTCTTGCCACCGCCCCCACACGAGATCGTCCAAGAGGTTCGACGCATATCGTGGTTTCAACCGGTCTTCAGCACTGGCTTGTTTCTGTCGGAGGTGTCGGACGCGACCACCATCCACGAACAACGGATCAACCGGGGTGTCGTCCCGGAGGGCACAGCCCACCAAGAGTTTGGATTCACCCACGTCGAACCCGACAGGAGTCACGTCGTCACTGTTACACGAACACGAGTGGTCTGGTTTGACTTCGTAGTTCGCGGTGACATGCAACACCCATCTGTCACCGTCGCGTTGTAGGCGGAGTTCGCCCGACCACACGCTGTCGTCTTCGTCGTCGATCAGAGAGTGCCACCAGTCTTCTTGTTCGGGGTTCAACTGGAGTGGTATCCAGAAATTTGTCCCGCGACCGGGGAGCGGGACTTCCCAACAGACTTCGTGGTGTCGGTCGTCGTCGTGGTCGAAGACGGCTGCGGTGTTTGCGTAGCGGATTGGATGGGTGTCTGCGAGTTGCTTCGCATCATACGTGTCCTCATCGAGCAGGTTTGGGACGTATTGTTTGAGTGCGTTTTTGGAGTGGTAGTTGAGGTCTTCACCAGTGACGATCTCGTTGACGGCAGTCATCGTGTCGCACTCGCCATTGAAGCTGCGACGGAGCAACGATTCGTATCGGTCATGTTCATCGTGGAGCTTACGCTGCTTGTGCTGGGTGGGTGGGGCAAGGTACGCTTCGAGCGTCTTGCACTCTTCACTCATTCTTCAGCACCGTCGAGTCCTTGTTCGATGAGTTCGGCGTATGCGAAGTCCATTCGCAGACCGTTCTCTCGGGAATATTCTTTGACTCGTTCGTGGAGGTCGCTTCCACGGTCGATGGCGATATCAACTCGCATCCGTTTTTAGGTACGTTTTCTCGTACCTTAAAGGTTCGTGTCGGTATTGGGTATTCAGAGGGCTGTCGCTCGTGGTTTATGTAGTGGAGTGACGCGATTCACGCCCGTCCTCAGAACGCTTCGCGTTCTGATGTGCGAACGAGACGCAAAGCGTCTCGTCAACGCCGTGAACGGCGGGATTCTCTCGCTGCAAGAAGATAGATCGACACGGGGCCCCTCGAGTGGCGATCGTCGACCACTCCATGCCAACGGACACCACACTCATATCGCTGGCCACCGTATCGCGTCGTATGACGGAGCACTCCAGTCCGGTGAGCCCCTCGACAGCCGACGAGGCGAAGCGACTCGTCATCTCCTACCCCGAGGACCTCTCCGGATGGGGGCGGTTTCAGGTCGAGAAACCCTCGTTCAGGGCGTTCCTCCGGAAGACCAGAGACCGCGCCGAACCCGGCGACATCTGGGCTGAGTTCGTGGGTGTCGGCTGCTGTGGGAACACCCTGGACGTCCCCCTCCGGGTCGAATCGCTCGAGGGCGGCGACCGTATCGGTCCCGAGACCGACATCGAGTACACGGTGCGGGAGGCCTGTGACCTCGAGGGAAGTTGGCGCGTGCAGAGTGCGGGCGGACCGCGCCGAGCGTGAGCGAGCAGAGCGTGTCTGTGGAGGGGCGAGACGGTGAGACGATGGCGTGGTCATGTGGCGCGAAGACGGAGTGGTGGGGTGGCGTGGACATGTGGCGCGAAGACGGAGTGGTGGGGTGGCGTGGGCATGTGGCGCGAAGACGGAGTGGGGCGATCGGGCGGGGCGGAGTGGTGGGGTGGTCGAGCCAACGCGGTAGTGCAGTGACCGGATCGACACGGATGGAAACTCGAGCGGTCGCTCGACGATGCCATTAGTACAGATTCAATAGTGTATTGGTCCATCAACTGAAGTGTAAAAGTCCAAGATCAGTAGTGTTGGCTTCGACCGTCGAAGCGGTGAGGCCCGCGAGCATCCTCACTCCGTGGAATAGCGCCAGATCCCGAACCGACCGTAGCCGCCGTAGGCGACCTCGAGAGCCCCCATCCACCAGTTCCAGCGGTCGGGGGGCGTGCCGTGGGGCGCATCGGCGAGTTCCTCCATCACGACATCGGTGGTGAGTTCGACCCCCACGTCGGTCTCGTACTGCCCCGAGTCCGCGAGGTCGACGGCCTGCCTACCGACGACGCGTGACTGGTCTTTCGTCCCGCCGAACGCACGGCGGAGTTGGGCCTCGAGGGAGCCGGAATCGAGTGACACAGCTGCGTGTAGGGACGGGGCGTATTTCAACTGCACGAGCAGGCCGGTGTGGCACACTCGAGACGGACGAACTGGGGCGTATCGGTCGCGTCGGGATCCGCTTTCCACTGGCAGCCACGGACACGTGCCGCGCGCTCGAGTTGGCCGTGTACGCCGGGGGAGGGCAGGCCACCCGCTGGGACTGGGGGGTGACGGCGATCGTGGGCGGGAGTGTGACGAGACACACCCCAGCACGGGATCACCGGCGAACACACGGCGCTCGGCGGCCGGGCATCACCACGCGTGTCGATCCCGGCAGCAGACGAAAGCAGGTCGATCGACGTATTTTTCACTACAGGCCGTTTTCGACCGGTTATGGCAACTTTCACCGTCGTGGTCGGCGATCCCGAGACCGGGCTCGCCCACCAGCTCGAGGCAGAGGGGCAGGATGCGAATCGATTCATCGGCCGCGAAATCGGCGAGGCGGTCGACGGCTCGGCGGTCGGCCTCGACGGCCACACACTCGAGCTCACCGGTGGCTCGGACAACGCGGGCCGCCCACACAACGCGACCGTCGCCGGTAGCCAGCTGAAGGAGATCCTGATGAGCGAGCGCCAGACGGGCTACAAGCCCGAGCGCGACGGCGAACGCAAGCGGATCACCGCCCGCGGCCGCGAGATCTCGGACGAGACCGCCCAGATCAACGCGACCATCGTCGAATACGGTGAGGAGAGCGTCGCGAGCCTGCTCGGGCTCGAGGACGACGAATAACCCGCTATGGCTGATCGGATTTCGAGTGACAACCCATCGATAGCGACGCTCCGGGCCACCCTCGAGGAGACGGCGACGGGCGTCCGCATCGAGTTACCCGAGGCTGCCACCGACGGGACGACCCACACAGTCGACGACCGCGAGGGAGTGGTCCGGGTCGTCATCGACGAACACGAACGGTTCGCCCGCCTCGAGGCGGGACTGGCAGGCGACGCATTGACTATTCGGGGCGTCTACGAGCGCCCGGACGCGGCCCGCGATCCGCGTGAGGGTCGTGACCTGCTCGCCGACTGGGTCGAGGGGCACGACGTGCGTGCCGGCGGCTCGGTGCTCGTCGACGTCGTCGAACCCGGCTTTCTCTACGGCCTTCGCCCACCGGGTGAGACGGCGGTGTACGAGGCCCACGAACCGCCATCCTCGAGCCTGCAGGACATCGCGGCGGGGCTCGGAGACGGGGAGTAGGTGGTGCGGGGCGACGATTGAACGCACGGGAGCGGGAACTCGAGTGAACCTCGACAGCACGAGAGACCACACCCTGTGGGGACGACGCCAGCCGAAGTGGGATCTCGAACCGAGGAACAGCCCCTGTGTCGGCGGATTCCGACGAACCGCTGTGGAGAAATCGGCAACGACGTGTCGAATCGGAATATCTTTTTATACCCCTGACTAACTGGTTAGTTAGTGACCGACGATAGCGCCCGCGAGGAGATCATGACCGCGACCTACGAGGCCCTCTGTGAGCAGGGATACACCGACCTGACGGCCCAGGCCATCGCGGACCGGACGGACAAGAGCAAATCACTCCTGTTCTATCACTACGACTCCAAAGAGGATCTCGTCGCCTCGTTTTTCGACTTCCTGCTCGAGCAGTTCGACGAGCGCGTCGAGGAGAGCCGGGAGCTACCACCCGTCGAACGGCTGGCCACCTTCGTCGACTGGTTCCTCTATGACCCCGACGATGCCGAACGAACCGCCTTTCACACCGCGATGCTCGAGTTGCGCGCGCAGGCCCCACACAACGACCGCTTTCAGCAACAGCTCCGCCGCAGCGACGACGCCCTCAGGGAGACCCTCGAGGAGATCCTTCGAGACGGCCTCGAGGCCGGTGCGTTCCACGAACACGACCCCGAGGCGACCGCGGCCCTGTTGATCGCGGCCCTCGACGGCGCCCGGGTCCGCCAGTTGACCCTCGGCCGGGATGCCTACCTCGAGGAGGTCCGTGCGGGAGTCGCCGCCGAGGTGTTCGACGAGCTCCTCGCCGAGGACGTCGCCTTTCCGGGCGGCGGCGAGGGCGCGGCCGGACTGGTCGGGGGCGATGAGTCCGACGACGGATCTCAGGAGGCCCGATAGGACGTGGTGTCGTCACGCCTCGACGGTCGTCGACGGGCGGGCGATTGCCGGCACGTGAGGAGTGCGTGCCGACACGAGACGGCTGTGCCCCGAATCGGGACCACACCAGTCCCGCTGACGGGCGGGCGATCGCCTCGAGGGTCGTGACGATGAGCCGGACGGTGGCGCGACGACGGAGGGAGATGCGTGCGTGAGCGACCGCACCGACCGCTCGGTGAACGTCACCGATGGGCCACTGTTCAAGCCCCTGATGGTGCTGTCGGCTCCGATCGTCCTCTCGCAGATGCTCCAGGTGGGGTACAATCTCGCGGACACCTACTGGGTCGGCCGGCTGGGCGAGGACGCCGTTGCGGCGCTCACCTACTCCTGGGCCATCGTCTTCCTGATGGTGAGCGTCGGCGGTGGGCTGACCGTGGCGGGCACGGTGCTCGTCTCCCAGTACAAGGGGGCCGGGGACTTCAGGCGCTCTCATCACGTCGCCGGGCAGACGCTCTCGTTCGTCACCATCGTCGCCATCGTTTTCGGCATCGTGGGTTACGCAACATCGCCGATCCTGATGCGACTCGTGGGGGCCGAACCCGGCACCGCGGCGTTCGAGTATGCCGTGAATTACACCCGGATCATCTTCGTGAGCGTCGGCTTCATGTTCTGGTTTTTCATCTTCGACGCGCTCTCTCGTGGCTGGGGCGACACCCGAACCCCGCTGTACCTGATGGGCCTGAGCGTGACGATCAACGTCGTCCTCGATCCGTTCTTGATCCTGGGCTTTCAAAACAACCCGCTTTTCGTCTGGCTCGGTGCAACCGGCCTCGAGGCGAGTCTCTACGCCAGCACGGGCTTCGACGGCTACGGCGTCGAGGGCGCGGCGGTCGCGACGGTGATCGCCCGCGGGGTGGCCGCCGTTGCCGGCCTCTACCTGCTGTTTTCCGGCAGGGTGGGGCTCGAGCCCGGCCTCTCGGACCTCTGGCTCGACCTCCCCACCGTCAGGAAGATCCTCGATATCGGGGCGCCAGTCGCCACCGAACAGGGCTTTCGCTCGCTCGGCATTGCCCTGTTGACGGCACTCGTCGCCCTCGCCGGCACCGAGGCGGTGGCCGCCTACGGGATCGCTACGAGGCTCTCCTCGCTTTTGTTCCTGCCCGCACTGGGCCTGGCCCGTGGCACGGAGACCGTCGTCGGTCAGAACCTCGGTGCCGAACAGGTGGGCCGGGCCTGGCGGGCCGCCAAACTCAGTTCCGTGGTGGTGATGGCCATCTTCGTCGTCGTCATCGGGGTCGCCTACCAGTTCGCCTATCCGATCACCGCCGTCTTCATCGAGGGCGAGGGCAGCGAGCAGGTCGTCGAGTACGCTGCCCACTACATCATCATCGCCGGCCCCTCCTACGTCTTCATGGGCCTGTTTCAGGTGCTGTTGGGTGCCCTCCGCGGATCGGGCAGCACGCGAGCGGCCATGGTCCTCTCGATTCAGGAACTCTGGCTCTATCGCATTCCCATTTCGGCGATCGCCATCCTCTCCTTTGGCATGGGAATCATGGGCGTCTGGTACGCCATCGCCCTCTCGTACGTCCTCTCGGCAGCCGTCACCGTGGGCTGGTTCCTTCGCGGGACCTGGACCGAGAACGTCGTGACCGACGATCCAGCGGCAACTCCAGCCAGTGATTGAGATGGCAGACCACCCCCACACCCCCTCGACGCCGCACGATGGCAGCCCCAACGGTCTCTCGGGACCGGTTCGACAGTGTCTCGACGTCGCCACGCCCAGCCCCGACCGGGCGGTGGCCCCGGCGTGTGCCCGGGCGGTCGTGAAAGCGATGGCAGCGGGCGTCGACGACCCCGGCCGACGGTGCGAAAACGGCAACCAGCGAGGTCGAGCTGACGAGCACACATGGACCCTGGAGATGGTCAGTAGTGCGCTCATCGCCCTCGAGGGGTACGCCCGCATACGGGAGGTGATGCTCGAGGGGACGGCGATCCGAGCGACAAACACGGATGCGGCGGCGGTCGAGGCGGTCGACACCGACTGTCTGTTGCTTTCGGGCGACGCCCTCCTCGCCCGCGCTCACCACCTCGTGGCGACCGTCCCGCTCGAGGCACCCCGACGACTGGCGTGTCTCCGTGCCGTGACCAGGGCGAGCAGCGATCTCGCCGAGACCTTCGGGACGGACCCCCTGAGGGGATTGACGTCCGAGGAGGGGTCGGCGACGTCGGATGCACGCGAGTCGGGTGCTGGCGTCCCACACGTCGGGGCCCCGTCTGTCGGCGAGATCCTCTGTCGGTGTGGCGGGCAACTCGGGATGATCGTCAGCGGTGACGTCGACGAGGCGGCCAGCGTAGGGACCTACACGGGAAATCTGGGGGCCGTGCTCGATCACCTCGAGGTCGTGGCGGACGAGGAAACCGCTGTCCGAGTCCGGTATGGGGTCGTCAGATCGCTTCGAGGCGAGCGGGCGCCGCAACTCGGATGGCAGCCCACGACGGACGAGCGCGAGCGACTGGTCGACAGCCTCGAGGCGACAGTCGACGCTCGTCGCACCCTCGATCGGACCGCGGTCCTCCCCGTTCGCGGCGTTGGCTGGCTCGGGCAGCCGCTTCGCTGGCTTGTGCGCGAACTCGACGTGGCGGTCGACGTCGAGCACGAGACGGGGCGAGAGCGCGATGACGACGATGGTGAGGAGTGACGTCGGGACGACTCGGACAACGGTCGCTGGGCCGGAGAGGAACCGCTGGCCAGGTGGTCGCTGGCCCCTCGTGATCGGTAGACAGGGCCCGGACCGTTTCGAAGAGGCCCCACGACTCCGCGCCGAACCGTCACAGGCCGGGCGAGGGGGACTCACAAACCCGACCGCCGGATCGCCGGAGCCAAATCACTCGAGTCCCCACACCCGCCATGGACCTCGAGTTTCTGGGCGGCGCAGGCGAGATCGGACGGAGTGCCGTCCTGATCGACGACGCCCTCCTCCTCGATTTTGGGATGGACTCGGGCAATCCCCCCTCGTTTCCGCTCCGGGAACCGGACCCCGAAGCCGTCGTCGTCTCCCACGGCCACCTCGATCACGTCGGCTCTATTCCCGCCCTCCTCTCGGGAGATTCACGCCCGCCGGTCCACTGGACCCAGCCGACGTACGACCTGGCGATGCTGCTGGCTCGAGACACCCTCAAGCTCCACGGCGGGACGTACGACTGTCCGTTCACCGAGGCCGAACTCGCCCGGCTAACGCAGGTGTCGGTCACCCACGACTGTGGCCAACCATTCAGTGTGGCGGGCTACGAGATCACGTTTTTCGACGCGGGACACGTCCCCGGCAGCGCGCACGTGCTGGTCGAGGACGCTGACGGCACCCGCCTCCTCTACACCGGCGACTTCCACACCGAAGACCAGCAACTCACCGCCGGGACGACCGCCAGGCCCGAGGCCGACGTCGTCCTCTGTGAGAGTACCTACGCGGATACGACCCGCCGCCCGCGCCCCGCGATCGAACGCGAGTTCGCCGAGAGCCTCGAGGCGACCATCTGGGAGGGCGGCACCGTCGTCGTCCCCGCCTTCGCCATCGGCCGCACCCAGGAGGCGATGTGCATCTGTGCCGAACACGACCTCGAGTGCTACGTCGACGGGATGGGCAAGCGCGTGACGGAGTTGTTCCTCCGACCGCGTAACCGCGGGTTCCTGCGCGATCCCGAGTGCTTGCGCCGCGCGAAGGGAAACGCCCGCTTCGTCGACGGACGCAACGGACAGCGCGAGCGGATCGCCGAACAGAATACAGTCATCATTACCACCAGCGGGATGCTCCACGGCGGCCCCGCGATGACCTACATCCCGGCGATCCGAACCCACCCGGTCAACAAGGTCGCCATGACCGGGTTTCAGGTCGAGGGGACCCCCGGTCGCGACCTGCTCGAGACCGGGAGCGCCGAAATCGACGGGCGAGTGATGCCCGTGAGCGCGCAGGTCGAACGGTACGACTTTTCGGCACACGCCGACCGCAACGGCCTGGAGGCGTTCCTCGAGCCCTATCGCGAGAGCGAAGTGCTCGTCGTCCACGGCGACCGCTGTGAGTGGTTCGCGGGCGAACTCGAGGCAGCGGGGTTCGACGCGTCCGCACCCGCATTGGGGGACCGCGTGACGATCGACACGACGGGCGTCCAGTAGTCGGCGAGCTCGCGTGTCGGTCGGAGTGAACGGGAGCCCGTCGTCCGGGGAGCTCCGAACATCAGCCGTTCGAGGGACGCCGACGGTGTGGGTTTGATACTGCTCGAGGGTGTGTGAGTACCGTGTCCACACGACCCATGCACACGCCGAGAGAACGGCCGTTCGGATCGGGGCGGCGACCCAGGCGGGCACAGCCCCGAACACGGGAGAGGGTGGCCCGGACGCAGGTGATGACGCCTCGATGAGCCGAATCCTCGTCTGTTACGGGTCGACGGAGGGACAGACGGCCGCCATCGCCGACCGGATCGGTGACGTGCTCGCCGAGGCGGGCCACGATCCGCTGGTGATCAGCACCAAACACCCGCCACCGGAGCTCGACCTTCGGCGCTACGACGGCCTCATCGTCGCGGCCTCCGTCCACATGGGCCACCATCAGCGCCACGCGGCGTCGTTCGTCCGTTCGCGTGTCGGCCGGTTCAACGAACTGCCTTCGGCGTTCGTCTCGGTGAGTCTCACCGCCGCCACCGGTGACGAGGCTGCAACGCACACGACCGCCGAGTACGTCGAGACGTTTCTCGAGGAGACCGGCTGGAACCCCGACCGGACCCACGTCGTCGCCGGGGCGTTGCGATACCGCTCGTACGGACGCCTGCTCGGGTTCGTCATGCGGGTGATCGCCGCCCGGGCCGGCCTCGATACCGACACGAGTCGCGACCACGAGTACACCGACTGGGCGGGCGTCGAGGCCTTCGCCCAGGAGTTCCGCACGCTCCTCGAGCAGGAGCCGACCTCGAGTCACTGAGCAAGACTGATTGTCGTCCCCCTCCAGGGGCTTCAGTCGCGATATGTGGAAATTACTCACGGCGAGACGCGATGGCACCACTCGAGTCCTCGATTCTCGGGGGAGCGGTCCTGTCGGAACTCGAGCCCCGAGCGGCCTCACGTGTCTGGCGCTGGAACCGCCTCGAGGTCGTCGCGGGTCGGCAACCCCGGAATGACCTCGCGGGCCGTGACACAGTGGGCCCCGGTTTGGCAGCCGAATCGGGTTGCCGCCGTGACGTCGTGGCCGGCCGTCAGCGCTACGGCAAAGCCGGCGTTGAAGGCATCGCCAGCACCTGTAGTATCGACCACGTCGACGGCGGGTGCCGGAACGCGCACGAGATCGTCCTCGGTGACGATCAGTGCGCCCGCCTCGCCGATGGTCATGACCACACAGCCCACGCCCAACGACAGGAGTTCACGACCGACAGTTTCGTTGGGAACGTTCGCATCGGGTTCGAGGCCGGCCAGCAGCCGTGCCTCAGTCGCATTCGGCGTCAGATAGTCGACTGACTCGAGGGTTGGAGCCGGAAGCGCTCGGGCCGGGGCCGGATTGAGGACGGTCCTTACGCCCGCGTCCGACGCGAGTTCGAGGGCTCGCTCAACGGCCCCATCACCGATCTCGAGCTGGCAAAGCACCACGTCGGCGTTCCGGATTTGCTCGCTGGCGGCCTCGACGTCCTCGGCGTCGAGTTCGGCGTTCGCCCCCGGAGCCACCGCGATGGCGTTCTCCCCGTCTTCGTCGACGATGACGAATCCCGCACCGGTTGCGACACCCTCGACGCGATCGACGGCCTCGGTATCGACGCCCTCCTGAGCCCAGCGGTCGAACGCCTCGTCGCCGTAGTGGTCGTCGCCCACACGGCCCACGAACGAGGTGTTCGCCCCGAGTCTGGCCACGCCGATGGCCTGATTCGACCCCTTGCCGCCGGGACCCTCCGTAAAATCCGAGCCCAGGACGGTCTCGCCGGGAACCGGTATCTCGTCCACATCGATCACGAAACCGGCGTTGTAGCTGCCGACGACAGTCACGCGGCCAGCAGAGATGGCTGCACCGTCACCGTGACCCGCGTCAGTACTCACCCTCGCCCACCTCGCCAGTGACGATTTCGACGCCGCTCGAAGCACCGAGCAGTTCCGCCCCCGCCTCGAGGAGTGACACGGCATCGTCGAAGGTCTTGATACCACCGCTCGCTTTCACCTTCGTCTCCGGGGTCGCGTGCTCGCTCAGGAACGACACGGTTTCGACATCGGCCGTGCCACCGGCTCCCCAGCCACTCGAGTTTTTGATGTAGTCGAATCCGGCTTCGACGGCGGCCTGTGTCAGAAACTCCCGGCGCTCGGGCGAGAGGGCCGCGAGTTCGAGCATGATCTTGACGGTCGCCTCGTCGGCGGCCTCGACGATGGTCTCGAGTTCCGCCCGGACCGCCCGGTCGTTGCCCGACCTGACGTAGCCGATGTTCGGCATGACGTCGATTTCGTCGGCGCCGGCGGCAACGGCGTCTCGTATTGCGACGGCCTTCGTGAGCGGTCGGTCACCTCCCATCGGGAAGCCGACAGCGGTACAGACGGCGACGTCCGAATCGGCCAGGCGGTCGGCAGCGTGTGGAACCCAACACGGCTGCACCATCGCCCCGTCGAACCCGTACTCGAGGCACTCATCACAGAGTTCGTCGATGCGGTCCTGATCCGCCGTCGGCGTTACCTCGGTATGCTGAATCCGGCCGGCGACATCGTCGGTGGTGTGATTCATGGCAGTGACTTATTCGGGCGTGCGCATTATGGTACCGACTGCTGAAAGACAGCATACTGCTGTGAACTAGCCCGCCCTACTCGCTGGCTTCCCCTCGCCCCTTGAGGACGGGGGCTTAGGGCCCTCTCTTGCAGCTAAAAGCGGACACCGAAGCGGAGGGTGGTGACGACGTCCTCGTGGGCGTGTCGTATCGCCAATAAGTGCCATTGCTGGGTGGCCCATGCTTCCGATTAGTGATACTCGTCTGTCATCCATGGCGAGAGCGGTAGGGCTCCGAAGTGAAAATGGGCTATTGCTGATTGGTCAACTCGAGAGACACTGAATCCGGAATCCAAATACGAGTCTTTGGCTCGGTTCGGTGAGAGTGGTTTCCAGATGTCACGTCTCTGTACACGTATCGAGTTGGATGGATAAGTTGCAGTCGGTGCGATGGGCGACGTTACGACAGTTTTTGGGTGAACCGGGATGGCTTCGGCTGATGGCCGGGACGCTCGGTGCGAACGGCCCCCGGACTGCCTCGAGATCCTTGCCGTCTCGTTCGAAAAGCATACGTCGGTGAGGTATAGTGGCCGTGCATGCAGGAGGCCACTGTGTCTGGATTCGACGTGTTTTGACAGCGCGAACGCTCCCGCCGAGCGCGTGTACCGGCCGCCGAAGCCGACAACCCCTCACCAGACGCCGAGCCCGCTCGCGAGCGCGAGTGTCAGGGCCAGTACGAGGACCACACCAACCGCGACTCCCGCCGGGTTCTCCATCGCCTTCTCGTGAATCGCCATCGACGCGTAGCGTTCGCGAAAGTCCTCGAGGTTCGCCTCGTCGTAGAAGTACTTGCGCTTGAGTGCGAACCGCTCGGTGACCGCACAGCCGGGACAGACCGGCGTCCCCTCGAGGCGTTCGGTCCTGGTGTGATCGGGGCAATTGATCGACCCGCAGTTCGGACAGTAGGTCTTCTCCCCAGCCCCCGCACAGTGGACACAAGCGTCGAAGTCGTTTCGGGACACCTCGATCGTCGGCCCCCCGGCGTGGTAGGCGTAGACGTACCGATACGACCCGAGTCGACACGTGGCGGTAACGTGGGGGACGTAGACTGCGTCGACGGCCTCGACCATCACGTCCGAGGAGGTCGGCGCGCAGGTCTTCTCGTAGTCGACGTTGTTGTCGCCGGTGTAGCCCACCGTCGTGGTGTGGTGGCGACGCAGGCGCTCGACCGCCCAGTCCGCGTACTCGCTTTCGGTGCGCCCGAACCGACCACGCGTCCGCTCGTCGAATCCGTCGGTGGCCCCCTCGAGGTCGACGCGCCGGTGTCGATCGGCCCCGAGCAGTCGGCGCGCCGAGTCCGGCGCCATGGACGGGACACCGGTCCCGTCGATCACCACGGCATCGCGCTCGTCGACGCGATGGATGACCCCCACCGACGTCTCGAACGTCGCCCGCGTCCGCGCCGTGACCGTCACCGTCGGCTCGAGGGCACAGGCCGTCTCCACGCCGGACGAGGAGAGTTCGGTCTCGAGGGGAAGATGGTCGACCGCATCCGCCGCCTCGAGCAAGGGGGCCTCGGGACCCTCGAGTGGGTGGGTCGGCTCGAGGGTCTCGGTACACAGTACCTCGATCCGTCCGTTGTAGAGATCGAGACCGATCTCCTCGCTCAGGTCCCTGAGGTCGCGGCCATCGAGGAGGTCGACGCCCCCGTCACAGTGGGTGCCGACGCGCTCGGCGTACTCCCGGGCCGGCCCGGTGAAGCGACCCGAGGTGGCGACGATCCCCCGGACGGGGCCGTCGTAGTCGTAGGTGGCGACGGCGGAGTGGAGTTTCTGGACGACGGGGCGACTGACCGTGTCCGTGTGCTTGCACTCGACGACGACGGCACGTCGGGTTCCATCCTCGAGGAGCTCCTCCATCAGGACGTCCCGGCCCTCGTCGGCCGTCCGCGCGGACTGGCGGACGTTCTCGTAGCCGAGGCGACGGAAGACGTCCACCATCACGTCCTCGAAGTCGTACCCCGAGAGGTCGTCGAGTATCGCCATGTCACGCGACTTACCGATCGCGATTCTTAGCTGTTGTGGCACGGGGGCGGTCTTTTTTCGATCGGCGGTGAGGGGACGGTATGGATCGATCATCCAAACCCTCCGAGGCACAGGAACTCGACCTGCGTCCCGCAGAAACGGACGCCCTCCACGAGCTCCAACTGGGTATCGAACACGTCTACCGGGCCTACGGCGCCCTGCTCGAGTGTCACCACGAACTCGGCGGTGCCATGGACCGAATGGCCGACGCCGAGGAGCTCCTCCGGGAGGCGGGCCACGAGGAGCGTGCGAGCACCTTGCGCGACGAGTTCCTACCCTCGGGAGCCGTCGACGACCGCTGGACGTACGAACTCGTCGACGAGTTCGCCGCGGAATTCCTGCCCGATATAACCGAATTCGAGCAGGCAGTTCGTGACGAGCTGGCCGACGGCGTCCCCCACGTCACCGAGCGCGAACAGCAACGGCGCTGGCGCGAACGGGCAGACGGGTGGGACGCAGCCTGAGAGAACGGATTGGTGGAGCCACAGGGCGTCACAGACGATGCATCCGTCTCACTGCTCGACGTCGGTCGGGGTGTTCTCCACAATCGAGTCCGTCACGCCGTCGCTGGTGTCCTCCGGATCTGCCCCATCGTCATCGACCGTCCCCCCACCAGCCGGTGACCGCCCGTCCTCGTGTGCGCGTTTCCCACCCGTCTCATCGGCGTCGGTCGGACCGTCGAGGGCGTGCCCCCGAGCACCCGATTCACCGTCACCGGCCGACTCGCCTCCGGAATCCCCAGCTCCCGAACTGGAAGGGGCTGTGGGCCCGAGTGCTGGCGGCTCGAACCGGTACAGGACATCGTCCGTCACCACGCGATAGGTTCCCTCCGCTGGATCCTCGAGAATGGGGGCCTCGAGGTCGATCCCGAGTTGAACCAGCGCCTCGAGCGGCCAACGTCACACCCGCTCGGCGAACCGCGAAGTGAGTCAACAGCCGTCAGGTGTCATCGCCTCCCACCCAAGCATCTGAGGAACAACGCTTATTAAATAGCCCCATCGATATCGAAGTGGCCAACGTACGCGTACGGTGGCCATCCCCCATTCCCACCCCACGGTGGGACGCCCATTCCCCCACATGGGCTCTTTTGTGCCGCGGACGTTCACTACGTCTCACAGGGAGCGTTGTACCACCCACCGAGTTGGTGATGATCGACTTGCAGTGGTTACTATACGGCGATTCCGACATGCTCGTTTCAGCCACGCAGGATTGGAAGGCTGCAAACATCAGTAAAGCGACTACGTGACCACCGCCGGAGTTATTCTGGGTAAAGTGACGATACTCGAGCGGACACCCTACACACGTCGGCCATAGGTTCACGTACGTGACGTAATAATACTGCTACAATCCCGCATGACCGACCAGCTCACCGAGGAGGGCCTGTTCAAACTGCTCGGGAACGACACCAGAATGGCGATCCTCGAGGCCCTCTGGGCGGACTTCGACGTCGAGGCCTACATCCTCGGCTCACAGGACCCGATGCCGTTCTCCACGCTCCGAGACGCCGCCGACGTCGACGACGTCGGCAACTTCAACTATCACCTCGGCCAGCTCGAGGGGCAGTTCGTCCAGGCCGTCGAGAACGACGCGGGCAAAGGATACAGCCTCTCACCGCTGGGCTACAGCGTCATTCACGCCATCGAGGGCCACACGACCTTCGACGACCAGTCGCTCGGCCCCACCCGCCTCGAGGACCCCTGTCCGTTCTGTGAGGGGCAACTCGAGGCCGAGTACGAGCGCGAAATCGTCACCGTGCGGTGTCTCGACTGTCCGGCTCACGGCGGCGGCAGCCTCAATCGGGTTCGTGTCCCGGCGACCCAACAGGTGCTCGACATCCACGAGGTGCTCGATCTCAGCGTCCTCCAGCTGCTCAGTTCGTTCACCGCCGGTCGGTTCGGACGGTGTCGATCCTGTCACGCCGCCGTGGACATGTCGGTCCTGACGGCCGAGACCCACCCCGAGGAACTCGAGGCCAATCGAAGCGAGGCCGTCTGTCGCGTCCAGTGTGAGAACTGTGGCGCCGGCGGATTCGGTCCCCTCTACGAGTACGCCCTCGCCACCCCGTCAGTCCAGACGTTCTTCAGCGCCCACGGGCTCGGCCCGGCGGACGACCTGTGGCGATACCGCCTCGAGGTGCTCCGCCGAGTCGAGGAAGCGGTCCTCGCCACCGACCCGGTGATCGTGGCCTACACGTTCGAAATCGACGATGAGCGACACCGCGTGCACATCGAACCCTCGGCTGCGGGACTCGAGATCAGTTCGCAGCCGATGCCCGATACTGTCAACGAGAATTGAGTAACGTCGTACTCACAAGAATTATTACAGGGATTGTGTTACCCCAATCTGGGTTACGGATCGACCGGTAGCGCGAACGAGTGTTGCCGGGCCGGTTGGTCACGCTCTGGGGGGAGCCAATCGACCCACCGATGATACCGTGCCCGCTTGGGAGTGGGATCGGCAGAGCCGGGATGGCCACCGCGGGCGGCAGCTTTTCAGCGGGGACTCACCGATCGCGATCAGTCGTCAGCCGGCGCTGCGCCCGAGTCCTCGGCCTGGGCCTTCGTCCAGGCGAGTTTGCCGCCGGCGGCGAGAATGTCACGTTCTCGCTGGGAGGCGTGCAGCGTGGCGGTGTACTCCTCGCCGTTGACCCGAACGGTGAACGCTTCTTGCCCACTCGTCACGCCCTCGTAGACGTCGTCGACGATCTCGAGGTCGTCACCCTGGTCGATCGCGTCGTAGGTGTCCTCGTCGATCGTCAGCGGGACGATCCCGAAGTTAAAGAGGTTCGCGCGGTGGATCCGGGCGAAGCTCTGGGCCAGCACGCCCTCGATGCCGAGGTACATCGGACAGAGGGCGGCGTGTTCACGCGAGGAACCCTGGCCGTAGTTCTCGCCGGCGACGAGGAACCCGCCGTCGGCCTCGAGCGCGCGCTCGGCGAAGGTGTCGTCGACGCGAGAGAGCGTGAACTCGCTCAGTTTGGGGACGTTCGACCGGTACATCAGGATGTCCTGGGTCGCGGGGATGATGTGGTCAGTCGTGATGTTGTCGTCCATCTTGAGCAGGGCCTCGCCGGCGATATCCGAGCCCAGCTGGTCGCGAATCGGGACGTCGCCGATGTTCGGGCCCTTGATGAGGTCGTCGTCGACGGCCTCCTCGGGAGCGATGAGGTCGGTCTTCGAACCGTCGTACTCGTCGGGGAGTTCGACGCCGGGGGCCTCGAGGTCGCCGAGTTCGTCGGCCAGGTCTCGTGGATCGACGATTTCGCCCGTGAGCGCTGCGGCGGCGGCGACCTCCGGCGAACAGAGGTAGACGTTGTCGTCTTCGATACCGGAGCGGCCCTCGAAGTTTCGGTTGAACGTTCGCAACGAGACGGAGTCGCTCGCTGGGACGTGGCCGATGCCGATACAGGCACCGCAGGTGGCTTCGGAGAAGTTGACGCCGGCGGCCATCAGTTCGGCGACCCAGCCCTCGCGAGCGAGCATCTCGGAGGCCTGCTTGGACCCGGGAGCGATGATCGTCTCCGTTTCCATCGCCGTCTCACGGCCCTCGAGCATCTTCGCGACGGGGAGGATATCCTCGTAGCCGCCGTTGGTGCAGGAGCCGACGATGACCTGCTCGACGGACTGGCCGGCGACCTCCCGGACGGGCACGACTTTGTCGGGCATCGAGGGCTCGGCGATGAGCGGTTCGAGTTCGGAGAGGTCGACCACGATCTGGTCGTCGTAGTCGGCATCCTCGTCGGGCTGGAGTTCGACGTACTCGTCGCCACGACCGACGCGCTCGAGGTAGTCTTTGGTCTGCTCGTCGGTGCCGAAGATCGACGTGGTCGCGCCGAGTTCGGTGCCCATGTTGGTGATCGTCATCCGCTCGGGGGCGGTGAGGGTTTCGGCACCGGGGCCCGTGTACTCGAGGATTTTGCCGACGCCACCCTTGACCGAGAGTCGTCGGAGCATCTCGAGGATGACGTCCTTCGCGGTGGCCCACGCGGGGAGTTCACCCTCGAGTCGGACTTCGACGATTTCGGGCATCTCGATGTAGTAGGGAGCACCGCCCATGGCGACGGTGATGTCGATTCCGCCAGCGCCGATGGCCAGTTCGCCCATGCCGCCGGGGGTCGGGGTGTGGCTATCGGAGCCCAGTAGGGTCTTGCCGGGGGCCGCGAAGTTCTCGCGGTGGACGTTGTGGCAGATACCGTTGCCGGGGCGAGAGAAGTGAGCCCCGAACGTGCCGGCCGCAGAGCGCAGGAAACGGTGGTCGTCGGTGTTCTTAAAGTCGAACTGGTAGGTCTGGTGGTCACAGTACTGGGCGGCGAGTTCGGTCTGGACCTCGTCGAGGCCCATCGCCTCGAACTGGAGCCAGACCATCGTCCCCGTCGTGTCCTGTGTGAGTACCTGATCGATCTCGATGCCGATCTCCTCGCCGGTTTCGAGGTCGCCCTCGACGAGGTGATCCTCGAGAATCTTCTCCGTAAGCGTTTGTCCCATAGCAGGCAAGATTGGGCTTTCCGCCCTGATAAATCCCGCGTGTTTTTGGGCGTGAGCCGGACGAACGGACGGCTCTGGAACACGGATGATCAGCGCGGCTGTCAGTTGGTATAGTAGCCAGTGAAACGATTTACACGCCTATCGCGACGCAGTCATGCAATAGAGTGTGCAATGACGTTCACTGGCTAGGATATTCTCACGTCTGGACAATGACCCCCCTCGAGGAGTTCACGGTCACCGGGCTGCTGGTGACCACGTTCAGCGAGCGGGCGACGGCCACGTTCACGAAGTGGGTGACGACCACGCGCAGCGGGCAGGGGACGACCCACTCACTCGAGGGAGCCGGTCACCTTCGACGGGTGTTCGGGACGGGTCACTTCGACGTGGCCCGCGCCGTGGACGCGAACCCGATACCCCTCGTAGGTGAACGCGAAGACGCAATCGTCGTCGCCGCGAGCAAAGAGGGTATTGAGGGCGTCGGGATCGACCGTGTCGTAGAGTGGTGGCATTTCGAGTGGTGAGGCCTCCTCGAGGGCGGCCACGAGGTCGACAATCGTTTCGACCGGGCCAGTGTGGGGATCGAACGGTTCGGTGTGGGTTCGCCGTGAAGTGTCCACGTCAGCCGCTGGAGCGGGCGGATCGTCCGTCGGGTGCATAGGTGGTGTCACTGGTGTTGTCACCCTCAGTCGCCGGGTCATTATGTGGAGGTATTAAATGACAGCCATCGATCCTCGGGGACGACACAACGTTCTTGCCCTTTGACACGGTACGTGTAGCTATGAGCTCTACCCTGCAACTGGTCGGTCTCGCAATTGTGGCCCTGATCGCGGCCTGGATCGCCTTTCAGGTGATCGCGAGCATCGTTTCGGCCGTCGTGAGCCTCGTGATGAGTCTCCTCGTGCTGGCGGTGGTCGCTGGGATCGTCTACCTCGCATACACGAATTTCGCCTGATCGAGGTCGCTATCGTCAGGCCCCCGTTCCCCATCCGCCGGACTTTCCTTTCGGAATCGGGAGGCTAGCTCGAACCGGCCGACAGCCGCTAGCGCGTCGCCTCGAACAACCCGCGTGCCTCCTCCAGGACGGCCATCACCGCCTCGTCGCTGCGCGCCTCTGCCGTGAGGCGAATAAGCGATTGGGTCCCGCTCGCGCGCATCAGGAACCAGCCGTCCTCGCGCTCGACGCGAACGCCGTCGAGCGTGTCCACGTCCCCGTCCGCGTATCGCTCGAGGGCCGACTCACGCACGCGGTCCATCAGTTCGGCCTTGCCCTCGACCTCGATCGACTCCCGCCTGATCGGATAGGTCTCGACGCTGCCGACGAGCGCCGAGAGCGGGCCCCGTCGGGCGACGAGGGCCACGAGTTTCGCCGCGGCGAGCGGGCCGTCGGGACAGAGCGTCTCCTCGGGCCATATCCACGCGCCGCTGGGTTCCCCGCCAAACACCACGTCGTCCCTGGTCGCGGCCTCGGCGACGTAGACGTCCCCGACGGGGGTCTTGGTGAGTGACGCGCCGACGTGGGCCAGGGCGTCGTCGACGCTCAGACTCGTGTCCACGGGTGCGGCGACTCGGTCGCCCTCACCGGCAGCCTCTCTGGCGAACAGGGCAAAGAGGACGTCCTTTGGGACGAAGGCCCCGGTTTCGTCGACGGCGACCATCCGGTCTGCGTCGCCGTCGTGAGCGATCCCGAGATCGGCGTCCGTCGCCGCGACGGTGGCCATGAGCGTCTCGAGGGTCTCAGCCTCCGGTTCGCTCGGCCGCCCCGGAAAGGACCCGTCTGGCTGGCCGTTGAGCGTGCGGACGCGACAGCCCAGTTGCGTGAGGACGTCCGCGGTGAGCCGGCCGGCACCGTTGCCGAGGTCGACGATCACCGACGGCGGGTCCTCGAGGCTGACGGCCGCCTGAATCGCCTCGGCGTGACGCTCCCTGGCCCCATCGTGGCGTCGGGAGACCCCGTGGCCGTCCCACGAGGCCAGGGAGAACACGTCGCGGTCGATTCTGACCGTGATCGCCTCGCGCTGTGACGGACCGAAGGCCTTGCCGGAGCGCGTCCAGAGTTTGATCCCGTTGTCCGCCGGTGGATTGTGCGAGGCCGTGAGGACGACGCCAGCATCGGCCTCGAGCCAGCCGACGGCGCGGGCGACCGTGGGGGTTGCCTCGACGCCGAGGTCGATCACGTCGGCCCCACACTCCCGGAGACCGGCGGTGAGCGCGTCACTGAGGACGATGCCGCTGTCACGGACGTCGCGGCCGACGACGACCCGTTCGTGGCCCTCCGAGGCGACGGCCCGGCCGACCGCGAGTGCGAGGTCGGCGGTGACCGTCTCACCCACAGGACCGCGGATACCGCTGGTTCCGAACATGCCGAGAGGTGCCACCCACGGCCACCTTAGTGTCACGGTTGGTTCTCGCGGCCTGGAGCCTGTAGGTCCTCGAGAGCTGGAAGACCGCTGGTGCTCGGACAATCAGGGTCGCGAGTCCTCGAGGGGCTGTACTCGTGGAATCTCGGGCAGTCGGGTTCGTGTGCCCTGGCCAGTGGCGTTCGTGAGCCCGCGGGGACCGGACCAAGGTTACCCTCGAACGGGTGAGCGCCACCAGTCGGCATCGACCACACGCAACCTCGGCAGTGGCTCCCGCCCAGAACGATCGCCATCAGGCCCCGTGGACCGTCACCACACTATAGTAGCCACTGAACGTCATTGCACACCCCCCGAGATCATGGCGCAGAACCGGTGCCAAACCGGTTCCGAGCCGACTCGCTGTGAGGGTGTGGAAATCGGTTCACTTGTTACTATAACTCCCTTAAACACTCGAAGGTGTAGGGCGCTCCTGAAAGATGTTTATGGACAATGTTTATAATTATCGTTCAGGTTGGTTCGGGTGTGATGTTGCAAGACCACGCTGGCGAGGCGATCGACGCGCACGAGTACCCGGCGACCACCGAGGAACTTATCGAGGATCACGGAAGCGAGACCCTCGAACTCCCCAACGGGACCGAACGGCTCTCGGAG
>LFFM01000229.1_pt1 | contig 37729 bp, 41 predicted proteins | sample 643131 | NCBI WGS metagenome assembly LFFM01 (sample SAMN03777445, study PRJNA286221) | soda lake metagenome | biome: soda lake; feature: Kulunda steppe; material: water; isolation source: sample Tc-Br brine of Tanatar trona crystallizer | place: Russia: Kulunda steppe | collected 2011-07
GCCCTTCCGCATCACGGGGGGTGGACCCCGGCGATGCGAGGGGAGGGATTTGAACCCACGGACCTCTACAGGAGCGGATCTTGAGTCCGCCGCCGTTTCCGGGCTTGGCTACCCTCGCACGCGGTCGGCCGTAGTGGTCGGTCGTGGTTTAAGCCTCCGGTTTCGGTCGGTGGTCTGGGGCGGACGTCGCCGTTCGGTCCGATCGTGGCGCCGTTCGCCCCATCGCCGTCACCCCGACGACACCGGCGTTGCCCCGACGAGCGTCGCGCGCAGGCCACCCTCGCGTGACTCCTCGAGCGTGAGATCCCAACCATGATGCTCGGCGATCGTCTCGACGATCGTCAACCCGATTCCGGTCCCGCCGCCGTCGGAGGTTCCGAACTCACGAACGCTCCCGCGACGATCCCCCGGAATGCCGGGCCCGTCGTCCGCGACGTAGAGCCCGCGGTCGTTCACGCCGACGCGAACGGCCGGCGCCTCTCCGGCGTGATCGAGCGCGTTACCTACCAGGTTGCCGAGCGCTCGCCGGAGCAGCTCACGATCGGCACGAACCCGCGCGTCCGTCTCGATGCTGATCTCCGCGTCCGTGGTTCGGTCGCCCATGTCCTCGGAGTCCCAGCGTTCGCGGGCGACGTCGCCGACGGCGACCGGTTCCCGATCGAGTTCGTCGGGGTCCCGGAGCGTGACCAGCACGTCCGTCACCAGCCGCTCCGCCCGTCCAATCGCGTCGGCGGCTTGATCGAGGTCGTCGGTCTCGCCCGTCCGCCGTGCGAGGTCGACGTATCCCGACGCGACGGCGAGTGGATTCCGGAGGTCGTGGGAGAGAAACGCCGTGAGCCGTTCGAGCCGATCGTTTAGCTCCCGAAGCTCCCGTTCGCGCTCCGCACGCTTCGTCACGTTTCGAATGACCCCGACGATCCCGTCGGGCGTGCCCTCGGTCGATTCCGGGGGATCGTACAGCGGGGTGAGCCGCGTCTCCGTCGTGACGCGGTCGCCGGTTCCGAGCGACGTGGTGATCTGGACCCGTTCGTCGTCGCTCTCGCCGGCGAGCACCCGCTCGGCCGCCTCCCGGTAGCGCGCGCCGGCCTCCTCGCTCCAGTATCCCTCCGCGACGAGACGTTCGGGATGTTTCGCGTGGAGGACCTCCTCCCCGAAGCCGGTCACCGATCGAAGCCGATCGTTGACGAACACCCGAACCCTGTCCTCGTCGAGCACGTACGCCCCGTCGCCGAGTGCCGCCACGATCGCCTCGGCGTGCCCTCGTGGCTCGTGTCTCATGGTCCGCGTTGGCGTCACCGGAGTAAGTGTCTCTCGATCGATCCCAACGTGGCCGAAGAATGGCCCGCTCACCCGCTTTCACAACCGGATCGGTAACCGTTACGGGGTCGCACGTCTATGTCCCGTCCATGGACGAGCACACCCGCGATCCCGGCGTTGCCCCGCCGCTCGGGAACCCGACGGGTTGGAACCCCGAGGGGTCCGGTCGTGAGACGTCCGAGGGCGAGGGGGACGAACGCCCGCCGCCGGACGAGCGGATCGCGGGCGGCTACTGGGAGCATGCGACGCTCCGACGAGCGACCGAACACGGCGTTCGGCTGTTTAATTCGGGCTCGTATCACGAATCACACGACTGTTTCGAGGACGAGTGGTACAACTACGGTCGGGGGACGACCGAAAGCGCGTACCTTCACGGGATGGTCCAGGTGGCGGCGGGCGCGTACAAGCGAGTCGACTTCGAGAACGACGACGGGATGCGGTCCCTCTTCGAGACCGCGCTCCAGTACCTCCACGGCGTGCCGGCGGATTTCTACGGCGTCGACGTCGATGACGTCCGCGACCGACTCCGTCGTGCGCTCGACGAGCCGGAGGCGCTCGACGGCTGGCGGATCACGCTCGACGGCGCCCGCCCGGAGGCCTATCCCGCCGATTACGAGTACGCGGAGCGGCTGGAACACGGCCCGTGATAGTCGACCCGTCTCCCCGACCCGTGATCGTCGGACTGATCGTCGAACGTGATCCACGGATCGATCCGAACGCCACTTAGCCACCGGCCGCCTTCGGGGGACATGGACGTCTTCGAGCTCGGGGAGGGACCGCCGGAGGTCGCGGTCGTCGGCGCGATCCACGGCGACGAGCCCTGCGGCATCCGTGCGATCGATCGACTGTTGAGCGAGGACCCGCCCGTCGAGCGGCCGGTCAAGCTGATCGTCGCCAACGAGGAGGCGCTCGCGGCGGACGAGCGGTACCTCGAGGAGGACCTCAACCGGGCCTTCCCGGGCGATCCGGACGCCGAGACCCACGAGGGTCGACTCGCTCACCGGCTCCGGTCGGAGCTGACGGGCTGTACCACGCTCGCGATCCACTCGACGCAGTCGTACGCCGATCCCTTCGCGGTCGTCGACTCGATGGACGAGGTGACCCGCGGCGTTGCCCCGCATCTCCCCGTCGACACCATCATCCAGACCGACGCGTTCACCGAGGGCCGGCTCATCGAACACCCGCACACCCTCGAGGTGGAGGCCGGCCTGCAGGGCTCCGAGGCGGCCGCGGACAACGCCTACTGGCTCGTTCGGGCGTTCCTGGCCGCCACCGGTGCCCTGCGGGCTCCCGGCGCGGACGACGTCGTGGACGCCGGCGGCCGTGAGGACGTTGACGTCTTCCGGCTGCGCGACCGGATCCCGAAGCCGCCGGCCGAGGAGTACGAGGTGTTCGCACGCAACTTCCGGCGCGTCGAGAGCGGCGAGCGCTTCGCGGCCGCCGACGGCGAGCCGCTCGTCGCCGAGGAGCCCTTCTATCCCGTGTTGCTCTCGGCGTACGGCTACCGCGACCAGTTCGGCTACGTGGCCGAGAAGGTCGGCGCGATCGAGTAACGGCCAGGTTTCGCGCCCGTTCCCCGGGTGTCATAGAACCGTGCACGAGGTGGTTGGTTCCAAGACTTCAAGAGATGAATCATCCGCTCAGCATGCAGCGAGTTGAGCGATCGTTTGCTCGGTTCGTTTATAAACGGTCATGAGGGGGTGATGTGGCTGTTTATCAATGGTGACGACAGGGGGCAGTCGACGGAGCGACAACGGGGATCGAACACCCGTAACCACACCGCGCCCGCGCCGCAGCCTCATACCTCCCCAGCCTCGGCAGTCGGGCGGGCGCCGGACCGCTCGGCGCCCGTCCGCCGCCTCCACCGGAAATCGGAGATTTCCGAGCAGTCGGACGTGGTCCGACGACCTCGCGCGCGTTTCTCGCGCGCGCCGTCAGCGATAGACCTGTTATATATGATCCCGTAACCCGGTTGGGGGGATTTATAAGTGGACGGCCAATCCCGAGATCGCTCGACACGTCCCCTATACTGACCGAATCGGGGGACGGTAAACAGGTTTGTGAACTGTTGTCCGACGCACTCCCCGTTCATCCGATAACTGAGGCCGTCACGCGATCTTCATCATCCGCGTTTCGAACTTCCCGACCCGAACCTTCACCCAGCCGGCGAGTTCGGCGTCGAGGTCGGGATCGTCGGTGTCGACCCGGAGGACGCGGACGTCGTCGAGCTTCGCGCGCGAGGCGACGATCCTGACGTCACACCTGCGTATCACGGCCGGCGAGAGCTGCGGGTTCCCCCGACCGAAGACGAACCCCTGTCCCCCGATGGGCGAGACGACGATCACGTTCTCCTCGCCGAGCGCATCGAGGATCTTCGCCTCCGTGGCGTCTCGGGCGATCACCTCGCCGTCACGCCAGACGTCGACGCCGATGGGCGAGGGCTCGAAACCCAGCTCCGCTTTGATCGCACCGACGGTGGAGCCCGGACCGAGCACGTAGGTGACGCCCGGGCGATCCCGGACGTCGGCAGCGACCCCCTCGGCCAGCGACTCCACGGTGCCCCCGCCGGTCTGCTTGGACGACTGGAGGTCCTCGGCGACGGGGACGTGCGCGACCGCCCGGAGTTCGGGATGGACCTCGCCCTCGCGATACTCGTCCTCGTCGATGTCCATCACCTCCCGGCGTTCGGTACGCGAGAAGCTCGCGACGACCTCTGCGGCGTCCTCGGGCGAGACCGCGAAGACGGACGAGTAGACCTTCACGCCCGCGGGCACGCCGAGCATCGGCACCTCGCTTCCCTCCAGCGCCTCGGCGACGTCCGCGGCCGTGCCGTCGCCGCCGACGAAGACCACGACGTCGACGTCGCGGTCGAGGAAGGCTCGGACCGCACGTTTCGTGTGCTCGTTCGTGGTGGCCGGAGCGCCTTCGGACGGGGCCCCCTCCCCGTCGGGATCCGCGTCGACCACGTCCACCACGTCGACCGGCTCGAGGCCCGCCTCCCGGACGACCGAGGCGCCCATCGGATCGCCGGCGGTCGTGATCCTGACGTCGGGGAGGACCGCAACCAGCCTCGCGAGCGCGCGGTGCGCACGGTCGGGCGCCCGCGGCTCAGCGCCCCGCCGTATCGCCTCCGCGACCTTTCCGTCGGTCCCCTTCAATCCGACTCGACCGCCCATCCCCGCGATGGGGTTCATCACGAACCCGACGTGCATGCCGATCCCTCGCGGGCGGGCGGACATAAACACGGCGTGGCCGAGCGGTCAACGCTTAAGAGACCGACGCGACCGAAGGCTCAACGCTTAAGAGACCGCCCGGACAAGGGCCGACAATGATCCCGTTCGCCGTTCAGCCGGAGCCGCTTCCGATCGACGCGACCGCGACCGCGATCCTCGTCGCCAGCCTCGTGATCACCGCGCTGTGGGTCGCGTATCTTTACCGCTGAGTTCACGGCCAAGGAGACCTCGATCGTCCATTTTCACGCATCCACTCGACCGCCGGTCGTTCGGTTTCCCGTCAGACCCTTCACGGCCGACCGCTCAGCGCCCGCTTCGTGCGGGTGCCTCCGACCGCTCCCGAAGCCACGCGGCGGCCGCCTCGGCCTCCGTGGCGTCGTCCGCCGTGATCTTCACCGTGACGTGTTCGCCGGGATAGGAACCGACGCGTACCGTGAACTGGTCTTGAAGCTCGGTGAATCGGTCGAGCAGCGCGCTCTCAGGCTCCGCGACGTTGACGGCGACGGTGTGGGTGGGGGTGCCCTCGAACTCGTCGGCGACCGATTCGAACATCGCCTTCATCTCCGCGGGGACGCCCGGCAGGACGTACGCCGACTCCACGACCGCGCCGGGCGCGACCCCCTCGACGTTCGCGAGCGGCCGACAGCCCGCGGGGAGATGGGTCGTCTCCGCGGTGAGGTCTCCCGCGCTGTAGCCCCGTTCGGCGAGCCACTCGGCGGCCTCCTCGTTCGGCTCGACGTCGCGACCGAAGGCGGCGGCGACCGCCTCCATCGTCACGTCGTCGTGGGTCGGACCGAGCCCGCCGGTGACGATCACGGCATCGTACTCCGCATGGTACTCGTTGACGACGCGGGCGATCTCGCCGACCTCGTCGGGCACCACGGTCACCCGTCGGACCCGGACGCCACGGTCGGACAGCTGCCCGCAGAGCCACGTCGCGTTCGTGTTCTCGGTGTCTCCGACGAGCAGCTCGTCCCCGACGGTGACGATGGCGGCGTTCATATCGGACCAACGGGCGGACCGTTCAAAAGGACGCTGGAGACGCCCGGGCGGTCGCTATCTTCGACCGTCGTCCGTCTCGTCCTCCTCGTCCTCGTAGACGCCGAGCCCCAGCTCCATCCGTCGGCGTTTCAGTTCCTCCAACTGGCGGCGGAACCGCAGGGTTCCGGCGACGGCGACGATCGTCGCGATGATCGCGATGCCCGCGAAGATGACCAGGTCGCGCTCGCGGTACGACTGGACGACGATCGATCCGCTCGTCACGGAGTCCCAGACGATCCGGTCGCGGCCGTCGACCTGCTCGACGCTGTGGCTTCGCGGCGAGACGTGGCCGACGAGCGGAACGGCCGTGCTGAAGCCCTCCGGCAGGGTGACCGCATACGACCCCTGCACGTACGTCAGCATGGTGAATCGTCGCGGCGAGCCGTCACCCGAGAAGGCGACCTTTCCACCCTCCATGTCGTCGGCGAACCGGATCCAGACCTCGTCCGGCGTCTGATCGACCTCGCCGCCGCGGGCGCGGAACTCGCTGCCGTTTATCACCGTGCCGTCGGGGTACTGATATCGAAACGCCCGGAACTCGAGGGGTTGATCGCCGCCGTAGACGGTGTCCTGATAGAGCCGGAGCGAGTCCCGTTCGGAGACGTTGTAGACGACGGTGTAGGTCGCGTCCGCCGAGAGATCGAAGTCGGCGTCGCGATCGGTGGTGAAGTCGTAGTCGCGGGGCGGGTCGGCGTCGAGCGTCTCGTTTGCCATCTCGCCGCCGCCGGTGACGTACGCGAGACAGCCGGCGCTGACGACGAGGACGGCGACGCAGGCGAGCGCGAGGGCGAATCGGCGGTTCACGGGTTGTTCAGACGACGCAGCGCATTTCGGCCGGAAGGTAGCCGCCGATGGCGGCCAGTAGTCCCGGCGGGTCGGTCCCCTCCGCACAGACGATGCTCTGCTCGAGCAGCCCCAGCCGCTCGACGGTGACGATGTCCTGCGCGTGGCCCGCACGATTTACCGTCGCGCGCACCTCCCCGCGGGTCGCCGAGTTGACGTTGACCCGTCCCGGCCCGCGCTGCCACTCGTAGAGGCGGTCGCGCTCGGCGTCGGCGAGTCGATGGGAGCCGACGTCGCCGTCGTCGCCGTGGACGAACCGCATCGGGAGGTGCTGGACGAGTCCGAAGCGCTCGACGACCTGTTCGGGCGAGCCGACGCCGAGACCGAGCTCCTCTGCCGGAATTCGCACCTCCTCGCCGGCGTCGAGCACGAAGCCGTCGGCATCCCACGCCTCGAGCGTTCCGACGTACTCCTCGCCGGGTTCGAGCCCCTCGTCGTGGGCGACGATCTCGCCCCACGTCTCCGCGAGAACGTTCCGGGCGACCGTGGCGTCCTCGCCGGTCACGTCGACCTGCACGAACTCGTCTTCGCGGACGCCGACCTGCCAGTCGACGTCGAGGTCGCCGACGTCGTTGTCGACGAGCGAGTCCATGCCGTCGAGCGCGCGCTCGCGAGCGTCACCCTCGACGTAACACTTGGTTGCGAGGACGACCATCAGCCGGTCACGTCCACGTTGAGCTCGTCGCGGATCTCCGCGACGCGACGCTCCATCGTCTCGCGAAGCCGGTCGTTGTCCATCGACTCGACGGGCGATCCGCACTCGGGACACTCGAAGCCGAAGTCCATCGCCTCGCCGAACTCGAAGCGGATCGAACACACCTCACAGAGATAGAACTCGTGGGTACGCTCGTACTCCTCGCGCTCCTCTAACGCGTCCAGCAGGCGGTACATCTCCTCCTCCAAGTTCTCCGGAATGTTGTCGTAGTGGAACGTCCAGAGGTACGTCAGCCAGCCGGAGTCCTCGTCGCGGACCCGCCGGTAGGTGGCCAGGTCGTTCTCGTAGAGGATGAACAGCGCTCGGCGCACGTCGTTCAGTTCGAGTCCCAGCTCCTCGGCCAGCTCCTCGTCGGTCACCTCGCCGTCCGGCGGCGCCGCGGCGACCGGCATCCCCGTCGGCCCCACCAGTTCGTGGAGGTACTTCTGGATGACGGGGTCGTTCAACAGATCCTCAAAAGCCATTAGCCGAAATTCGGGCAGGAACGAGGTTAAAAGCTCCGAAAGGCAGACGAACGTGCCGGCGTCGGTCGGTTCGATCGGTCACCGTCGCACGGGGTGGCGGTTCCTCCGGCAGACCTTTAGGTCGGCCGGTCCACCTCCACCGCGTATGTCGGCGAGGGGAACTGATGGGAAACACGCTACTGACGTCGGCGTCACGAGCCGTGAGCCGATGACGGACGGCGGCGTCGCGGACGAAACGCCGGTCGACGATGGGGCGCGGCCGAAGGGGACGGCGCGGCGGCGGTCGATCCCCGGAATCCTCGTGCTCGCGCTCGTGCCGGTCCTGCTCGCCTCCACGCTCGTCGCCCCGATCGTGGTTCTTTCCGACGGTGGCCCGTTCGTCGGGGCGCTCGCCGCCGTCATCCTCGGACTCGGCGTGTCGGCTGCGCTCGGCCCCGTGCTCGTTGAACGCCGCATCGATCGCCTCCCGGCGGCCGACCTCGACGACCGGCCCCGGGCGTTCATCGAGCATCGCATCGACGATCTCGCGGACGCGGTGGGTGTCGACGCGCCGACGGTTCGGATCGTTCGCGGCAGCGCGGCCAACGTTGCGGTCGCCGACGGGTATCGCGGCGCACGGATCGTCGTCTCGACCCGGCTCCTCTCCCAGCCACGGGACGACCGGGACGCCGCGCTCCGACACGCGCTCGTTCGGCTGCGGCGTCGCGAGGCGGCGGTCACGACCGCGTTGTTGCCGGCCGCGGCGTTCGTGGAGACGATGGCGCTGTTCGCGACCCTGCTCGTCGGCCGCCGGAACGAACGCACCGCCGCTGACCGCCGCGTCAACCGGATCCACGGCTACGAGCCCGAACGCGAACGGATCCCCGGACCGATCTACGTCGTCACGGGGGTCGTGCTGTGGCTGCTGTTGATTCCGATCTGGATCCCCGTCGCCCTCGGGGACCGCCTCCACGTCGCCGAGGGGCGTCGAACGGCGGACGCCGCGGTCGCACGGGCGGGCCGCACCGAACGTGCCGGGCTGGCGAACGCGATCACGTTCGCCCGCGACGCCGCCGGAGCGGCCGACTGGCCGCCGATCCTCGACCGGCTGTCGCTCGTGAGCATGGCCGACGAGGAGACCGAACGGGTTCGCGGGACGACGCGGCAGGAGGGGCGGCTCCGGCTCGCGCGGCTCCGATCGAAACGAACGCTGTAGCGTCGCCCGGGTGTCCGTCGCGGCGTGGACGGCCGCGGCGATCTACTCGGTCTCGAGCCGCACGAGATCGGCAACCACGTCCTCAACGAACGCCCCGGGGCCGCCGGTAGTGACCGTTCCCTCCTCGGTCTCGACGACGAGCGAGTGTTGAACCGGAAACTCGTTGTTCGTGGGCTCGACCATGCCCTGTCTGACGTCGACGACCACGCCGGAAAACTCGACGTTCTCGCCATCGTCGGTGAATCGGCCGCTGACGGTCGCCCGGAGGTCGACGTCCGTCCGGAGGTGAAGCGTCGCCTGAAGGACTGCGTTCCGAAAGTTCGGATACTCGGCGGGGAGTGGCTCGGGAGCGTCGGTGGCGATCTCATCGGCCGCCAGCCAGTAGTTGCCGAGGAACGAGCCGACGATGACTGGCGCGAGCTGTTCCTGTGCGAATACGATGGCCTGTCGGTCGGAATCGGCCCTCCGGATCAGCTCCGGTGGGGCGACCACCCCGACCGCGGAGTCGACGGTGAGCATGGTCGGCATGCCGGCGCTCCACGCGCGGACGACGCTCGCGACGCCCTCCACGTCGGGTGTCGACTCGATGTCGGCGTCCGAGACGATGAGGAGCACGAGGACGCCACGATCGACCGCCTCGGAGAGCGCGTCGCGGATCTCGGGGAGGTACGCGGCGGGAATCGAAAAGACCAGCTCGTGGTCGGCATCGTCGACGAGCGAGCGGATCCGCTTGAGCACCGTCACGCGGGATTTGACGACCTCGAACTGTTCGGTGCGGCGTTCGGCACGCGAGTAGCGCTCGGTGAGTCCGGGATGGATCGACTCCACGTCCCCGCGGAGCCGCTCGATCACCTCCTCGGGCGGGTTCGCGCGGATCGTCGTGGGCACAACGTGGTCGTTCACCTCGACGAAGCCGCGCTCGGCGAGCGACTCGCTGATGCTGTACACGTAGCGTTTTGAGACTCCGGCGTCGTCGGCGATCGTGCTGGCTTTCGCCTCACCGTGTTCGAGAACTGTGAGATAGGTCGCGACCTCCTTCTCGGAAAGCCCGAAGCGGCCGAGGAGATCGGTGAGCGTCGATTCGTCCATTAGCGAGACGATTCGTATCCGTACTTAAATAGCTGTGTGGGTCTTTCCGGCGACGGAGCGGCGATCGGGAGGGCGTGACGACCGGGCGAGGCCGAAAGAAAAGATAGGAGACCGCTCACGGCCGGAAGCTACCCCTCCATGCCGCCGAACGAGAGCCCGCTTTCGACCGAGCGCTGCGCGAGGAAGTAGACGATAGCGACTGGGAGCGCGAACAGGTTCGCGAACGCGGCGAATCGCGTCCACGGCGTCTGGAACCGGCCTTCGGTCGCAAGGTTGTACAGCTCGACCGAGAGCGGGTAGTTCTCGGGACTGAGGAGCGTCTGTGCGATGATGAACTCGTTCCACCCCGCGAGCCAGACGAAGATGAGGATGACGGCCAGCCCGGGCTTCGTCAGCGGAATGATGACCTCCCGGATCGTCTGGAGAAACCCGGCACCGTCGACCATCGCGGCCTCCTCGTAGGAGACGGGAATGTTGTCCATGTACGTCTTCAACAACCAGGTGTTGAACGGGATCGCGCCCGCGGCGTAGAATAGCCCGAGAATGAACAGGTCGTTCGTCAGCCCGTACGTGCTGAAAAGCGAGTAGAGCGCGACCAGCGTCGCGATCGACAGCCCGGCGCCGATCTGCGTGAACAGCACGTAGCCGTAGAGGATCCGCTTTCGAGCGATGAAGCTCCGGCGGGAGAACGCGTACGCGGCAGGGACGATCATCGTGAAGCCGGCGACGATCGTAACGGAGACGAGATAGAGGCTGTTGAACAGCGCTCCGGGACCGGTCTCGGTGCCGATCCAGTCGACGCCGAGCGGGAGCAGCCCAGTTCCGCCGCCGATGACGAGCTGGGGATACCCCCAGTCGCCGTCGACGAAAAAGAAGTCGGACTCGAAGATCACCCACCGATAGGCGTCGAGGTTGTACGTCGCCGGGTCGGGGAAGATTCCCTGCGTGTTGAACAGCCGCGTTCCCTCGGCGAGCGACGCGGCTGTGATCCAGTACAGCGGAAACAGCAGCACGAGCAGCATTGCGACGCCGAACGCCGTCATGAGGACGCTCTTGAACACGTCCAACGCCGTCCGCTCGCCGGTTTTGACGTCGTGGATCGCCCGGTGGATCGTGACGACGAACCGCTTGGGAGCCATCGTGAAGTGGATCAGCTTGGCGACGAGCAGCCGCGCCGCACCACGAAGCGCGTCCATCATTCGTTCACTCCCTCCGCGAGCCGGCCGTATCTGACGGCAACGTACATGAACAGGCCGATGAAGGCGACCGCCACGATCAGGATCGCCGCAGACAGCCCGAACTCGTTGAAGCTGATCGCCTCACGGTAGCCGTACACGATTATCAGCTCGTTCTGACGTGAGGGGCCACCCTGGTTGAACACCCACGGGATCAGGAACTGCTGGAACGATGTCGCACCCGTCAGAATCGACGCGAACAGGACGGGCCGTTTGATCGAGGGGAGCGTAACCGTGTAGAACCGCTGGAGGTAGCCGGCTCCGTCCACCATGGCCGCCTCGTGCAGCTCACGTGGGACGTCCTGGAGGGCGCTCACGATGATGATCACCATGAAGGGGTACGCCAGCCACACCTCGGTGGTGACGTACGCGAAGAAGGCCGACCAGCGACCGCTGAGGAAGCCGACCGGCAGTTCGACCAGCAGAATCGTCGGAGCCGTGATCGCCGCGAAGAACACGACGGCGTCCGCCATGCCGAACAGCCCGATCACCGCGGCGTTGTAGTAGTCGAGCATCACGTTGAACACGCCGAACCGGGCGTCGCTGAACATCCCGCGCCACACCGTGATGGTGAAGATGGCGGGAAAGCCGAGCGGGACGATGGCGGCCGCGCGCATGTAGCGCTTGCCGGCGACGCGCGCGTGGTTCAACAGCAGGGCGATCCCCACGGCGACGAACACCTTGATCACCAGCGAGACGGCGACGAACGCCCACGTGATCGACATCGACGTCCAGAACTGTGAGTCGGTGAGCAGCTGGACGTAGTTGTCGAGTCCGACCAGTTCGGCGCCCCCGCCGATCACCGACCCGGCGAAGGTCGCGTCGGTCAGCGAGATATAAAACAGGTAGAAGATCGGGTAGAGCATGAACGCCGAAAACAGCACCACGCCCGGAAGCACGAGCAGGAGCGCCCAGTCACGCCTCGTGAACGGGAGCGCGTCGCCGACCCGTGACAGCGCACTCCCGCCCGATTCGGTTCCCGTTGAGGTGGCCATAATGGATCGTGAGGCGGTGGGTTAGAGGCTGTCCCGGATCTCCTCTGCGGCCTGATCGAGCGCCTCGTCGCCATCCTGTTCGTCGTTGAACACGCGGCTCAACGCTTCCTCAAGCGGGTCCCACACGTTGTCCATGTCGGGATGGGTCGGCATCGGAACGCCGTGGTCCACCTGCTCGGCGAACGCCTGAACCGAGCCCTCGAGATCGTTGCCGTCGACGACGTCCTGAAGCACCGGAATGTAGCCGTGTTGGTCGGCGTTGTTCGTGATGACCTCCTCGTTCGTCGTGTACCACGCGGCGAACTCCGTGATCGCGTCGACGGCGTCGTCGCCGGACTCCTCCAGCATCGCGCTGAAGTAGAGCATCTGGATCCCGGTGTAGGTGCGTGGGTTGTTGCCGTCAACGGTCGGCAGGGTGGTCACGCCGAGGTTGTCGATCTCCTCGTTGAGGTTGCCGATCTCCCACGGGCCGTTGATCGCGAACGGGGCGAGCTCGTCGGCGAACGCGACGATCTGTGACTCGTATCCGGGGTCGGCGGGAACGTAGTCGAACAGTCGCTCCAGCTGGTCGAGGCCCCGTTTCACCTCCTCGGAGTCGAGCGTGACTTCGAGGTTCGCCTCGTCGAAGACGTCGCCGCCGTACGCCTGCAGGAACCCGCTGGCGAAGTAGGGGTCGGTGACGGGATAGGAGAGTCCGTACTCCCCGGCCTCGGGGTCATGGAACTCGTCCATGACGTCGAGCAGCTCCTCGAACGTCTCGGGCGGTTCGGCGACCATGTCCTGGTTGTAGAACAGCGAAACGGTCTCGGAGGCGAACGGGAGGCCGTAGATCCCGCCATCGAACTGGATCGCCTCCTGGGCGGGGTCGGTGTAGGCGTCGAGGTTGACGTCGACGTCGTTCGACGCGTCATAAAGGAAGGACGGGTCCTCGCGCACGGCAAACCGACCGACCCAGTCGTGGGCCCAGACCCACCCGTCGGGGCCGTCACCGGCCGGAACGGCCGTGTCAAGCTGCTCGTCGAGCTCGCCGCCCGGCTCCGCGAGAGCGACTTCCATGTCCGTCTCGGATTCGAACTCGTCGGCGCTTCCCTGGAAGTCCTCGGTTTCCGCTTCCTGCATGTCGATCCACATCGTGGCATCGGCGTCCTCGTCGATGTTCTCCGGACCGTCGTCGCCGAGACTCACACACCCCGCAAACGCCACGAGTGCACTCGATCCGCCGATCGCCTTCAGTACGTTCCGTCGATCCGTATCCATGGTATGTAACGAATGACGAATTACATCTTCATTCATTTAGTCCTTTGGATCGGGTTCGCGGATCGGGCTGGAGAGCGATTCACACGGCTTTATTTGGCGGCAAGCACCGACGTAGAGATATTTACGATATACTTTTTCATCGTAAATTTTGAAAATTCGGAACTACTAATACGGCCGGACACGGACGGTAGACATTAAATGGCGGACGTGACGCTCAAGCAGCTACGAAAGGAGTTCGACAGAGGAACGATCGTCGCGGTTGACGACGTCGATCTGGAGATCGCGGACGGGGAGTTCGTTACCGTCGTCGGCCCGTCCGGCTGCGGGAAGACCACCACGCTGCGGATGGTTGCGGGGTTGGAGGAGCCGACCGCCGGCGAGATACGGTTCGACGGCGAGGACGTGACCGACGTCCACGCCAAGAACCGTCCGGTCGCGATGGTGTTTCAGAACTACGCGTTGTACCCCCACAAGACGGTGCTCGGGAACATGGAGTTCGGCCTTCGAATGAGCACGGAGATGGACGAGGAGGCTCGTCACGAGCGCGTCACGGAGATGGCCGAGATGATGGGAATCGGCGACCTCCTCGACGACAAGCCGGACGAGCTCTCCGGCGGTCAGAAGCAGCGAGTCGCGCTCGGCCGTGCCATCGCTCGCGAGCCCGAAGTGTTCCTGTTCGACGAGCCGCTCTCGAACCTCGACGCCAAGCTCCGCACGGAGATGCGCGCCGAGATCCAGAAGCTCCAGCAGGAGTTCGACGTCACCGCGATGTACGTCACACACGACCAGGAGGAGGCGATGACGATGGGCGACCGGCTCGCGATCCTCAACGATGGCAGGCTCCAGCAGGTCGGCAAGCCGACCGCCGTCTACGAGAACCCGATCAATCGATTCGTCGCCGGCTTCATCGGTTCGCCGTCGATGAACTTCCTCGACGTGGACGTGGTGCAGGACGGCGATGCGGTGGCACTGGTGAACGAGGCGGCCGGCTTCCGGCTCAACCTCTCGACCGAGTACGTCACGGACAACGTGCTCGCGGCCGAATCGTACACCCTCGGCGTCCGTCCGGAGAACGTTCGGATCCACGAGAACCCCGCCGGCGACGAGGCCGCAACGACGACGGTCGAGGTCGTCGAACCCATCGGCTCCGACAACTACGTTCATCTCGACCTCGGCGAGGACTTCCTCGTTCGATCGAAACCCTCGATCAAGCCGGAGCCCGGCGACGAAGTCGGCGTGAGCTTCGTCGAGGAAGCGATCCATCTGTTCGACGAGAGCACGGGCAGGAACGTGTTTTATGCCCCCAACCGGGATGCCGCCGAGCCGACGCCGGCTGCGCGGTGAAACGCCGGGAACGAAACAGTCCCGGGAACGAAGCGCCTCGTCCGGTGCCGTCGTTCGCCAGACGGCACGAGTTCGTCCGGTTCGTCCCTCGGGGTGCCGATCGAAACGGGAACCCGGTCGTCGAGGCCGTCGAGTCAAAAGGGTCCGAGACGTCACCGCGGACGTGTGCCGCCGATCATGTCGACCCGACGTTTGAGGACCTCGAAGACCCGATTCCTTCCGCTCAGTCGTCACTCCGCCGACCGTCTTCGGCGTCCGTCCCGCCCGCCGCGTCCGTCCCGCCCGCCGCGTCCGAACCGTCTCCCGCCTCGGTTGCGTCGGCGTCAACCACCTTCTTGCCGGTCGCCATCGGGACGACCCGTCTGTCGGCGCCGGTCCACTCGCGGTCGAATTCGGCGCCCTCGAAGAGTCGGTCGAGAAGGACGGCGAGTCCCGCAACCTCCGAGTGCGGCTGGTTCGTCACGCCGACGTTGTAGTCGGCCCGCTCGTACAGCTCCCACGGCACCTTCTCGCCGCCGACGACGACGAGGAGGTCACGGGGGGAGTCCCGATCGACGCCGCGGTGCGCCTCGCGGATCGACGACTCGACCGTCTCCACCGACTCGCCGTACATCGTCAGATGGACGACGACGCCGTCGAACTCGCGGACGACGGCTTTCTGATCGTCGCGAAGCCCGACCGAAAAGGGGCCGCCGAACCGGTCGGTGATGTCGCGGATCGTCTCGGCCGGGCCGCTCGCGTTGTCGGGCAGGATCACCCGATCCGCGCCAAGCGCCCGTGCGGTGAGCCCGACGTGCGTGGTCATCCGGTCGTCGCGACCCGGCCGGTGGCCGTACCGGAGGACGACGACCTCGCCGTGCTCGTTCGGACGTTCCTCACCTTCGTCGTTCATACGTCGCGTCCGTCGGGCGGGCGGGTGGGCCTTTCGATGCGCGGCGGCCGTCTCGCGTCCGCGTTGGAGGTTCGGGAGCCGGTCAGGCGGTCGCCATCTCCTTTTCGAGCTCGCGGAGCCGCTCGATCCGCTTCTCGGTGGAGGGGTGCGTCGAGGCAAGCTTGCCGATGAAGCCGGAGCGGATCGGGATGATGAAGAAGGCGTTCATCTCGGCCTCCTCGCGGAGGTCCTCCTTCGGAACCCGGTCCATGCGGCCGCTGATGCTGACGAGCGCGGAGGCGAGCGCGCCCGGCTTGCCCGTGATGAGCGCCGCACCGCGGTCGGCGGAGTACTCGCGGTATCGCGAGAGCGCCCGGATCAGCAGGAACGAGACGATCCAGACGACGAGCGAGACGCCGATGGCGACGATCACGGGCGCGCCCTGGCGGTTGTTCCCGCTCAGGAGCCACCCCCATCGAACGACGAAGAAGGCGATCGTCGAGAGGAACGACGCGATGGTCATCACCATCACGTCGCGGTTTTTCACGTGTGCGAGCTCGTGTGCCATCACACCCTCGAGTTCGTCCTCGTCGAGGGTGCGAAGCAGCCCGGTCGTCACCGCGACGGTCGCGTTCTTCTGGTTTCGGCCGGTCGCGAAGGCGTTGGGCACCTGCGTGTCGGCGATCGCCACCTTCGGCTTCGGAAGGTCGGCCTGCTGACAGAGTCGTTCGACCATCCGGTGGAGCTCCGGCTCCTCCTCGGCGGTCACCGTGCGAGCACCCATGCTACGGAGCGCGAGCTTGTCACTGAAGAAGTACTGGGCGATCGCGAACCCGCCGAGTAGGATCAGCGGGAGCATTCCACCCTGGAAGTAGAGGGTGATGAACCCGACGAAGACGAGGTAGAGGGCGAACAACAGGAACATCGTGAACGCCATGCGTCCACGTAATCCCCAGTCCGTGGTCCATTGCATGACCGACGCTAGCCGCTGTGCGGCTTAAAACCTGCCGGAGGCGGACGAACGGCGGCACCGTCGCCGGGTTTTTCATCCGGGCCGCGGAGCCGAAGGCATGGAAACCGTCATCATCACGGGCGGACGCGGCGCGTCGGGACGCTGGATCGTCGACCGGCTCGCCGGCGAGTATGAAGTCGTCGTCATCGACTACGAGCATCCCGGGCTCGGCGTGACGCCAGCGACGAACGTCTCGTTCCGTGCGGCGGACCTGGCCGACCGCGGGGAGACGCTCGACGTCGTGAGCGCGGTCAACCCGGACGCCGTCGTCCACTGGGCGGCCATCCCGGTCGCCGGGACCCATCCGGCGGGTCGCGTCTTCGAGACGAACGTGCTCGCGGCCCACAACGTGTTGACCGCGGCCGGACGCGCGGATGCGCGGATCGTCCAGGCGTCGAGCGACGGTGCCTACGGCTTCTTCTTCGCGGATCCGACCCCGTTACCCGACGCGCTTCCGGTGACCGAGGACCATCCGCTCCGGCCCGAGGATCCATACGGGCTCTCGAAGGTAACCGCCGAGGAGACGGCGGCGGCCGTTGCGCGCGCCCACGACGTGCCCGCAGTCTCGATCCGCCCCTCGTGGATCCAGTACCCCGGCGCGTACGCCTGTCGTGAGGAGGAGTACGTCGACGACCTCGATGCGGGCGCGGGCAACTTCTGGTCGTACGTCGACGTGCGGGACGTCGCGGATCTCGTCGCCGCCGCGCTGGATCGGACGGGCGATGCCACCGGAGCGGGCGACGTGGACGCCGAAACGGACGAAGCCACATCCGAGCCGAGCGACGCCGGCGTGGAGGACGGCCCCGCCGTTCCGGCCGGCACGCACGAGGCGATCAACTGCGTCGCGGCGGACAACGCGCTCGGCCGACCGCTTCGGGAACTGATCGGCGAGGTGTACGGCGAGCTACCGGCGGAGACGAACGTCGACCCCGGCGACGACCGCGGCGCCTACGCGATACGGAAGGCGAAACGGCTGTTCGACTGGCAACCATCACGGTCGTGGCGGACCGCGGCGTCGGAGACGGTCGCGGAGCCGACGCTACTGGAACGGTGACGTAACTGACGCTACTGGAACGGTGAGGTCGATCGAACGCGACTCAGTACCGGTACTCGTTGAACCAGACCGAGTGCCCTTCGAGGATCCGAATCGGAGCGTCGGCGTCGGAATCCTCCTCGGATCCCTCCGACGTACCGCCCTCGGACGTACCGTCCTCGGACGATCGGTCGGCGGGTCCGTCGCCGGCGGACGAGCCGTGAGACGGGCCGTCGCGCATGTCAAACACACCCATGACTCGAAAGAGGAAACTATTGCTTATAAATGTTGGCTATTCGCTCGACATCGCCGAGCGCCGGAGCGGCCGACGGTCAGTCGATCACGTGATCGATCTCGCCGAGGTGATCGAGCACGTGATCCGGCGTGATCTCGCTTCGCGCCAGCGTCTCGTCGTCGGTGACGCCGGACCTGACGAGGACGGTGGTCATCCCCGCGCGGTTCCCGAGCGCGACGTCGGTGTCGAGCCGGTCGCCGACGACGAGACACCGTTCGGGGGGATACGGGAGGTGCTCACGCACGAGTTCGACGGCGGGATCGGAGGGCTTGCCGAGGACGACGTCGGGATCCCGCTCGGCGACGCCCGCGACGGCGCGAATCACCGCGCCGGACCCGGGGACGTCGCGCTCGGGCGCAGGAATGACGACGTCCGGATCCGTGCCGATGAAGGGGATGCCGCGATCGAGCGCCCACAGCGCCGTACAGAGGTCGTCGTAGTCGAACTCGCGGTCGATCGAGACGACCAGCGCGTCCGCGGCGGCGACCTCGTCGGTGACGGAGAGGCCGGCGGCCGCGAACTGTTCGAGGAGCCCCTCCTCGCCGATGACGAGGAGGTCGTCATCAGCGTGGTGCCGTCGGAGGTAGCCGGTCGTGACGGTGCCGGCGGTGAACACGCGGTCCGCGTCGACGTCGAAGCCCGCGTTCGCGAGCCGGTCGACGTAGGCGGCAGCCGGCTTCGTCGGGTTGTTCGAGACGAACAGGGGCTCGACGCCGGCCCCTCGCAGGTGTTGATACCCGTCGGGAGCGCCCGGGATCGGTTCGTCGCCGCGTACGACCGTGCCGTCCACGTCGAGGACGGCGCCACGAAACTCCATACATGCTCTCGGGGCGGACGAGACCTGAGGGTTGCGCCCGGCCCCCGGCGGGTGCCAATGGATCGATGTCGACCGGTGGATGACGATGGATCGATGTCGACCGAGTGATCCCGGGATTGGCGTTCGTTTATAAATGGCCGCGATCGGTCGACGACGCCGCTGATAAACGGGCGGCGCGGTCGGCGCGCGCGATCCGCGGGGGCGACCGTCGGGAATCCTCGAAGGCGAGCGACGAAGCCCGGATCGAACCCGTCGTCCGCAACCACTAAACGCGGCTCACACCAACCTCCGGTAATGGCCGACTGGACGGAGCGCTATCGTCCGAGCACGCTCTCGGAGGTTCGGGGCAACGACAAGGCCCGGGACGCCTTCGCCGAGTGGGCGCGCACGTGGGACGACCATCGCGAGGCGGTCGTCCTCCACGGCAGCCCGGGCGTCGGGAAGACGAGCGCGGCACATGCGCTCGCGAACGACATGGAGTGGGAGACCGTCGAACTCAACGCCTCCGACCAGCGCACCGCCGACGTCATCGAGCGGTTCGCGGGTCGGGCGGCACGAAACGCCACGCTAGGCGGCAGCGCCGCCGGCGGCGGCGCGAGCGGGGGCGACACCGCCTCCCGACAGCTCGTGATCCTGGACGAGGCGGACAACATCCACGGCAACTACGACCGCGGCGGCGCGAGCGCGATCACGGACCTGGTGAAGCGCTCCGGGCAACCGATCGTCCTCATCGCCAACGAGTTCTACGACATGTCCCGCGGGCTCCGAGACGCCTGCCGGGAGATCGAGTTTCGTGACGTCTCCGCACGATCCATCGTGCCCGTCCTGCGGGACGTCTGCCGCAAGGAGGGCATCGAGTTCGAGTCCGACGCGCTGGAGCGGATCGCCGAGCGCAACCGTGGCGACCTCCGCGGGGCGATCAACGACCTGCAGGCGGCCGCGGAGGGCCGCACCGCGATCACCGTCGACGACGTGGTGACCGGGGACCGTGATAAGGCGCTGGGGATCTTCCCGTTCCTCGACGCGGTTTTAAAAGAGGAGTCCGCCGAGGAGGCGCTCAAATCGGCGTACGCCGTCGACGAGACGCCGGACGACCTGACGAAGTGGATCGAGGACAACATGCTCGACGTCTACGATCCGATGGAGGCGACGCGGGCGTACGACTTCCTCGCGAACGCCGACCGCTGGCTGGGCCGGGTGCGGGCCACCCAGAACTACTCCTATTGGCGGTACGCGACGGACAACGCGGCGGCCGGCGTCGCCGCCGCCCGCGAGGGGACGAAGGGCGGCTGGACGCGATACGGTAGACCGCAGTTCTGGTCGAGTTCGGACGCCACCGCCGACGAGATAGTCAGGAAGATCGCGGAACGAAGCGGCTGTAGCATGGGAACGGCCCGGCGCGACGTGTTGCCGTTCCTCTCGGCGATCACCCACCACTGTAAACCCCGTGATCTGACCGTGACGATGGCGGCGGTGTACGACCTCGACGAGGCGGGCGTCGCGTTCGTCACCGGCTCCGGGGAGTCGACGAACAAGGTCGAGTCGATCGTGGCGGACGCCCGGGAGCGCCGGGAGCGACTGATCGAGGACAACGCGGACGGCGCGTTCGCGATCCGGTCCGACGCGGTCGGCGACACCGAGGACGCGGATGCGGCTGACGATGATGCGGCTGACGGTGCTGAATCAACCGACGGTGAGAAATCGGTGACCGACCGGGGGCCCGCGGACGCGACCGAGTCCGCCTCCGACACGCCCGGCAGGACAGGGACTGACGGGGCCGAAACGGAGGCCGAGGAGGACGCCGACGACGGTCAGTCCGGGCTCGGCGATTTCATCTGAGACACCACTCGGCATCCGACCGCCGTTTTGGGGCGACGTCCGATCATTGGCCCGACGTCACTCCGCTTCCGACCGCGACGACGAGGTCGACGAACCGACGGCGCCCTCCCCGTACGCGATCGATTCGACCTCGTAGATCTCGAACCGAGCGCCCCCCTCCCACGCCTCGGTCGCCTCGATCGACCAGTCGTGAGCGGTCACGATCCGCTCGACGATGGCGAGGCCGAACCCGGTACCGTCGGGATCACTGGAGCGTCCCGGTTCGAAGACCCGCCCCTGCAACTCCGGCGTGATGCCGGGGCCGTCGTCGGCGACGTAGAACCCGTCAGGAAGCGATCCGACGGTGACGTGGACCGTCTCGCCGCCGTCGTTCCGAACCGCAGGGGACCGTGCGTCCGCCGGATCGTCCCCGTCGACCTCGCCCGCCGGCGGCTCCTCCGTGAGGCCGTGTTCGATCGCGTTCCGGAACAGGTTCTCGAACGCCCGCTGGAGGCGCTGGCCGTCACAGTCCACGGTCGGGAGGGGACCGTCGATGGCGAGTTCGGCCGGGCCTGCACTCCCGACGGTGTTCCAGGCGCGGTCGACGACCGTCCGGAGGTCCGTGCGAGCGGGCTCCGTGACCGTTCGTCCCTCACGTGCGAGCGCCAGAAGGTCACCAATGAGCGAGTCCATGCGGTCGAGGGCGTCCTCCACGCGTGCGAGCCGCTCGGCGGCAGCGTTCCCCTGGAGATCGCGTGCGAGTTCGAGGTTACCGACGGCGACCGAGAGAGGGTTTCTGAGGTCGTGGGAGACGACGCTCGCGAACTCCTCGAGTCGTTCTCGCTGGCGTTCGAGCCGCCGCTGCCGCTCGACGCGCTCGCCGGCCACGAAGAGGTACCCGACGATCTCGTCCCCGCCGTCGACCCGCACCCCTCGCTCCGTGATCCACGTGCCGTCGCTGCCCACGCCAGCATCTCCACTGGGTTCGTCTCCGTCGTCGACGGCGTCACCGCCGTCACGGATCCGGTAGACGACGTCGATCTCGGCACCCTCACCGCTCTCGGCAGCCTCGATCGCGTCCCGAAGCCGGGCACGATCCTCGGGGTGGACCCGCGAACACCACTCGCTCGTCGTGCGGTCCCCGACGGGGAGGTCGTCGCTCGGCTCCGCCTCGAGGACCACACAGTCGGCGTCCCCCGCCGGCCGTCGGTACGGGACCCCCGGCCGGCCGTCCGTCCCATGACACACGATCCCTCCCTCTCCGTCCATCCGGATAATACTTACTTATCTAACAGTTTCTCCAGCGAAGATCAACTCGATCGAAGGTGAGATCAATTAGTACGGGCCTTAATTTAACTCATCAGCACGGCGATTCCCCGCCGTGCCGGTGGGCACAAGCATTTGAGGGCGTCGAGCGAACGCCGAGACATGCACGCAGCGGTGCTCCGGGAATACGGCGAACCCTTACGGCTTCGTGAGGTTCCCGACCCCCAACCGGATCCGGACGGCGTCGTCGTCCGCGTCGAGGCCTGTGGCGTCTGCCGGAGCGACTGGCACGCCTGGAAAGGACACGGCGAATGGGCGGACGACAGGGTTCCTCGCGGACAGATACTCGGCCACGAGCCCGCGGGCGAGGTCGTCGCCGTCGGTGACGCAGTCGACCGGTTCGACCCCGGCGACCGCGTCGTCGTCCCCTTCTCGCTCGGCGACGGAACCTGCCGATACTGCCGGCAGGGCCACGGCAACGTCTGTACGGACGGGCGTGCGCTCGGGTTCCAGCCCGACGCGCCCGGCGCGTTCGCGGAGCGCATCGTCGTGCCGCAGGCCGACTACAACCTCGTCGAGCGGCCGTCGTGGCTCTCCGCGCGTGATGCCGCGGCGCTCGGTTGTCGATACATGACGGCATATCACGCGCTCGTGGAGCGTGCGGACCTCGCCGCGGGAGACCGGCTTGCCGTCCACGGCTGTGGCGGCGTCGGGCTCTCCGCCGTCCAACTCGGGAGCGCGCTCGGGGCGCACGTCATCGCGGTCGACGTCGACGAGGACGCGCTGGATCGGGCGGCGTCGCTCGGTGCCGCTGACCTCGTGAACCCGAACGCCCCGGATCCGGCGGCTGACGCCGTCGACGACGTCCCCGAACGGATCCGCCGGCTCTCCGACGGCGGCGTCGACGTCTCCGTCGACGCGCTCGGCATCGCCGAAACCTGTCGAAACTCGGTCCGGTCGGTTCGCCCGCGAGGAACACACGTGCAGATCGGGTTGACCACCGACGCTGAACGCGGCGAGGTGTCGCTGCCGACCGACCGGATGACGCGCTGGGAGGTGTCGTTCGTCGGCTCGCGCGGCATGCCGCCGACGAACTACGACGAGCTCTTCGAGGTCATCGAGGCGACAGGAATCGACCCCGGGGCGCTCGTGGGCCGCGAGCTGGCCCTCTCCGAGGTCTCCGATCGGCTTGCGGCGATGGATGACTACGAGGTCAGCGGGATCGAGGTCGTCACCGACCTGTCGGGGTGAGCGTCACCGACCCGTCGGGGTGAGCGTTACCGACCCGCCGAGGTGAGCGTGTGACGGCCGCGTCCGCGCCAAACTCCCGCGGGGTCGAGTTCAATCCCCGCCGACCGGCGTCGTCGTCCGGGTCTCGGCGACGTCGCGTCGGAGGAGCCACGTCGCCACGCCGGCACACGCGAGCGCGCCGCCGAGCGCGACGAGATTTACCTGCTGCCAAAACGTCGTGTAGAGGACGAGATCACGACCTAAAAGCAGCGTTCCCACGAGGAGCAGCATGCTGCCGCCGGCGAGCGTTCTGATCGTCCGTGCGGCGTCGACCGGCAGGCCGTCGTACCCTCCCCACGTCGCCTCCGTCGAATAGACGACGGCGGCGAGCAGCCCGAGATGCGCGAGGAGGCCGGCGACGTAGAACCACGCCTGTGCCCCGGGCGAGTAGGTGAGAAACGGCACCGCCCGCGAGAGCAGGGCACCCACGAGCAGCCCGCCGAAACCGATCCCGAGCGCGAGCGAGAGGAGGCGGGTCGAACCGCTTCGGCTGCCGGGTTCACGCCCCCAGAGCGTCACGAGCCCCAGCAAGGTGAAGATGATCAGCGCGACGATCAGGTGGGCGGCGTGCGTCGAGACGGTGTAGCCGCCGGGGACGAGCCCGCCGATCGTGACGGTGATCGCACCGACGGTGATCTGTACCGGGAGGATCGCGACGGCAAGCGTCGCCGCCAGACGGGGTCGTCGGTCGAACGATCCCAGCCACGTCCACGCGGCGACGCCGATGATGAGGAAGCCGGTGATCATCGCCCACACGCGGTGGAACCACTCGATGAAGTCGGGATTGATAACCAGCGCGGGGATGAGCTGGTCCGAACACAGGGGCCATTGGGCCTGACACGCCAGACCGGAGCCGGTCGCTGCCGTGTAGACGCCGATGGCGAACAGCGTCAGCGTCATCCCCGTCGTCGCCGCCGCGTACCGCCGGAACGTCAGCCACGCGGGCCGAAGACTCATTGGCTACTCTCGGGTTTGAGCGTACTTAGACCGTTCGGCCGCTCCCCGCCGACGGGAACGCGAGTCGGGCGCGTCGTCCGCTTGGCGAGGGCGTTCGGCGTTCGCTTAGCGACCGAATTCCGTGTCCATTTAGCCGGTCAGCTCCCGGCGGGCACGCCGTGCCTTCGCCGCCATCTCCTCGTTGCCCTCGACGTCCGCGAGCGTCTCGACGGCCTCGAGTTTGCGGATCGCGTCGTCGAGAAACGACCGGACGTCGCCGGTGTACGCGTAGACCATGTAGTCGTCGGTCATCACGTCGACGATGGCGTCGGGACCCAGTCCCTGTGCGCGCAGTTCGAGGACGTACTCGATGAACTTCTCCTCGGGACAGCCACAGTAGGGGTTCGCGTCGCAGCCGCAGTCGAGGAAGTCCTCGGCGAACTCCAGGATCCGGTCGCGGGTCGTCGAGTCGAGCTTCGCGAGGCCGTCGCCAGTGAAGAGCAGATCGAGCGTCGCCCCCGAGAACGCTCCCTTTGGGACGTTCGTCTCCAGCTGGGAGGCGAGCTGGCGGTGGTTTTTCACGTAGATCTTGTCGGTGAACGCCACTGTCGGTTCCCGATAGTCCGCCGTCAGCTAAAAGCGACGCGGTGGAGCGTCGCGTACCCGCAGGCCTCACGCGTGTTTGGTGGGACGCACGCATGTTTCCGGTGGGACGCACGTCCCGTCGTGGGACGAACAGCGGAACCGTTCGTGGAAAGCGCTCTCCTCGAACGCGACGAACCGGTCACTCCTCGTCGCCGTCGACGACGACACCCCGGTCGAGGTCACAGCGCTCGCCGACACATCGGCTGGCGTTGGCGATCGCCTCGAAGTCGGGGCCGTCCTCGGGGCCCTCGCCGACCCACGCGTACTGCACCGTGCGATCGGGATCGACGACGAAGATGGACTGTTCCGCGACCTCGCGGTGCCCCTCGAACTCCGCGGCGAGGACGCCGTACGCGCGGGCGACGCTGCCGTCCGCGTCGCTGAGGAGCGGGAAGTCGATCCGCTCGGACTCCGCGAACGCACGGTGACTGTACGCCCCATCGGTGCTCACCCCGAGCACGACGACGTCCTCGTCGATGGCGAGCCACTCCGCGTCCCGGAGCGCACAGAGCCGTGAGACGCACGCGGGGTGGAAATCGAATGGGTAAAACACGACGACGACGGGCCAGCCGCTGTCGGTGTACGACGACAGCGAGTGGGGCTCGATCGATCCCCCGAGCGCGCCGGGCAGCTCGAAGTCGGGCGCCCGCTGTCCGGTTCTGAGCATGCGATCACCTACGCACGGCGACGACATGAACGCGCGGCGTGCGTGTAGCGTCAACACACGACACCGAAACCGACCGCCGGCCTTCGTCCGGGCTCTCCGGTTCAGGCCCGACGACGGCTGACGGCAGTCACCGCATCGCACGCCCGCTCGGAGTCGTAACGGTTATCTGTGAAAGCGGGGTACGTCACGATGCGTGTCCGGGTTAGGGTAGTGGACTATCCTTCAGCCTTGTGGAGGCTGAGACGCGGGTTCAATTCTCGCACCCGGACCTTGATGCTCCCGATCGCGTAGCCATGGCTCGGATCTGGGCTTTTATTTTGTTGTTTGCTATAAAAGCCGAGATCATCAAGGCGGGTATCCGGGTGGTCACCAAGCCGGCCGAAGAACCCCGTTTAAAACGGATCCGTACGGCGCTTCCGGCGACCGTGCGGATGCCCGTGGCGGTTCCGATCCGACAAAAGGGGCGTTATCAGACCTCGTCGCGGTCGGTGAAGGTGTACCGTCGGCCGATCCGATCCCCGTCGAACTCGTGGAAGTCGGCGAAGCCGAACCGGACGGTCTCGCCGTCCTGGGTGCCCGAAAACGTCCCGCGGACCGCGACGGTCGGATCCTCCCCGGTTCCCGGACCGTCTCCTCCCTGGCTCCCGTCTCCCTCGACCACGACCGTCCGTACCTCGTGGGTGCCGTCCTCGAGCGGACGTCCCTCGTAATAGAACGCCTCGAAGGCCTCCTTTCCCTCGATTGGCTCCTGACCGGGACGCTCGTAGACGACGCCGTCGGTGAACAGGTCAAACAGCGGGTCGTACGCCTCCTCGTCGACGAGGTCGTAATAGCGGCGAACGATCGACTCCGGGTCGAGGTCGGCAGGGGCGGCGGTCATACCGTTCCGTCGGCCGACATCTCAAAAAGCGGACGGACAACGGCGAGGGCGTCCGGTTTTTCACCGTCGTCGAGGGCGTCCGGTTTCATCGTGAGCGTGCGTGTCCGCCCTCGCGTGTGAGATGTACGCGCGCATCGTCGAGCGGTGGGGCACGGAACCGCCGGGACGCGGAGGCTTTTGAGGGCCCCGGTCGATCCGTCCACATGGCCGACCCAGACGTCGTCGTGTTGCGGCAGAAGATCCATGGACTGTCCGCGCCGGACCTGGCGGAAACGATCGGTGAGCGGTTACCGAGGCTGGAGGTCGCGTTCGCACGCACTCCGGCGGAGGAGCGGTCGTTGCTCGAGACCGCCCGGATCGCGGTCGGGTTCGACGTCGAGGAGGCGACGCTCGCCGCCGCGGAGAACCTCGAACTGTTCGCTTGCGTCTACGCCGGAACGGGGCACCTTCCGATGGACGTGTTCGAGAAGCACGGGATCGCCGTCACGAACGCCTCCGGCGTTCACGGGCCGAACATCGCCGAGTACGTGATCGGCGCGATGATCGGCCACGCACGGGAGTTTCATCGCGCGAAGCGCCAGCAAACGCGCCGCGAGTGGCGGAGCTTCCCCTCCACCGAAGTGTCCGGATCGACGGTCACGGTAGTCGGGCTCGGCGCGATCGGGCAGTCGGTCGTCGACCGGCTGGAACCGTTCGGCGTGGATACCGTCGGCGTTCGGTACTCGCCGGAGAAGGGCGGGCCGACCGACGAGGTGTACGGCTTCGACGAGTTCCACGAGGCGATCATCGACGCGGAGTTCGTCGTCCTCGCGTGTCCGCTCTCGGAGACCACGGCGGGACTCGTCGACTCGGACGCGCTGCTCACGATGCGTCCCGACGCCGTCCTTATAAACGTCGCGCGTGGCAAGGTCGTCGAGACGGATGCGCTCGTCTCCGCGCTCCGGAGCAACCGGATCCGCAGCGCCGCACTCGACGTGACGGACCCCGAACCGCTTCCGGAGGACCACCCGCTGTGGGGGCTCGCCAACGTCACGATCACGCCACACAATGCGGGACACACGCCCGCGTACTTCGAGCGGCTCACGGACATCCTCGAGGAGAACGTCGAACGGCTCTCGGCGGGCGAGGACGACCTCCGAAACCGCGTGATTTGAGCCCCGTTCATCGGTCTCCACCGATCGCAATCGCTTCGGTCGTTCGCTCCCTACCTCGAAACATGGACGGAATCGATTCCCGGACCGTCGATGCGGCCCTCGATGCGGCCCGCCCGGTTCTTATGACCCTTACGCGGGAGGAGATGGGCGTGGTCGAGAATTCGCGGCTCCGTCTCGAGGAGGCGGACGACGGGATCTCCGTGCAGCTCTCCGATCGGGCGGTCGGATTCGAACCCGGGATCGGGCCCGAAGCGGAGATCCGATGGACGCTCGTGTTGACGGCCGGAGGCGACGTCGTCGGGAAGTTCGGTCCGTTCGTCTCCATCGAGGCGGCCACGGAACGCGCGGCGACGCTGTTGACGTCGCGGACGACGTACACCGTCTGTTGTGACGGATAGGTTGCCCCGTCAGTCACGCCTCGGAAGACGTGCCGTCGCCCGCGGAACTAAGTCGGTCGCGGCCCATTAGTAGCCATCCAATGGTCGATGTTCCGGATTCGCTCCGTACCGTCTTCACCGCCACCGTCGACGAGCACGACGGAAGCTACACCGTTGACGTTCCGGCCGAGGAGGTCGCGAACGACGTTCTCGTCCCCGGCGAAACGTATCGCGTCGCGATCCTCGACGGCGGGTCCGCAAGCACCGCCGACGCGGAGGCGTCGCGGGATCGCTCGCACGCCCGAAACGGGCGTGAAAGCAACGCTCGCTCACGTTCCAACGGGTCGAAAGGGACGACTTCCGGGTCGACCGCGGACGAGCACCGAAAGACGCCGCCGGTCGACGAGGGGGAGGTCCGCGAGGTCGCCATCGAGTCGATCGGCGACCAGGGCGACGGGATCGCAAAGGTCGACCGGGGATACGTGGTCATCGTCCCGAACGCACGTCCCGGCGACCGCCCGACCGTCGAGATCGAGCGCGTCCGGCCGAACGTCGCGTTCGCCAGCGTGGTCGAGGCGGAGACCGATCGGATCTGACCGGCGACGGGTGGCCCCGCCCCCGCACACGGGTAATCGTGGCGCTCACGACGGCACCTGCCGGCCACGACGAGCCCGCCGGACATGACGGGCCCGGGTTACGCAAACGCCGGCTACCGGCGGCTCTTCGAGGACGAGAACCTCACGTTCGGGCTCGGGCTCCCGCTCACCGGCGTGCGCCGGTCGACGCCGGCCGTCGATCAGGAGGTCGAGCTCGCGGCTCACGCCGAGGGCGTCGGCTTCGACGCGCTCTGGGTCCGTGACGTCCCGACGTTCTGGCCGCGCTTCGGTGACGCTGGCGGCGCATTCGATCCGTGGCCGTTGCTCGGACATCTCGCCGCCCACACTGACGAGGTCGCGCTCGGGACGGCAAGCGTCGTGCTCCCGCTTCGACACCCGGTCCACGTCGCGAAGTCCGCGGCGACGGTCGACCGACTCTCGGACGGTCGACTGGTTCTGGGCGTCGCCTCCGGCGATCGAGACCCCGAATACGCGGCCTTCGACGTCGACCCGGACGATCGCGGCGCCGCGTTCCGCGAGGCCGTCGACGCGATCCGCGCCTGCTGGCACGAGTCGTTTCCGACGGTCGAGGGGCAGTGGGGGCGACTGCACGGCGACCTGGACGTCCTCCCGAAGCCGACGGCCGGATCGATCCCGCTGTTGCCCACCGGCAACGCCCGCCAGTCTCGCGACTGGATCGCCGAGCACGGCGACGGCTGGCTCTTTTATCACCTGCCCGAGCGTACGCTGGAGTCGTATCTCGAGTCGTGGCGCGAACGTGGGGGCGACAAGCCGTTCGTCATCGCCGTTCGGGTCGAACTCGCCGACGACCCGGGTGCCGATCCCGAACCGCTCCACCTCGGCTACCGTGCGGGAATCGAGTGGTTCCGGGACTACTTCCGGCGGCTCGCGGCGTCCGGTCTCGACCACGTCATCGTCGGATTGGAGAGCGACCGACCCGCGGAGGCGATGACGACGTTCGCCGAGGCGATCGTCGACGATCGCTGAGCGTCACTCCGCCGTGGCGTGTCCCTCGCGGACCTACTCGACCACCTCCCGAAGCTCGTCGAGGTGGCTTCTCACCACCGACAGCGTCGCGTCCGCGTCGGCGTATCCCTGATCGTACTCCGCAAGTGCTCCGTCCACGCGCTCGAGGAACGCCGCCACCGCCTCGTCAGTCTCGTCCGTCACGCCCGGATCTGAGCCGGCATGGAATATAAAACGTGGGCGGTGGATCGATCCCGTCGTTCCTCCTTGGTCCTCCGTGATTCCCGCGTCTTCAGGCGCGGGAGGAGGTCAATCAGGCGGTCGCGCCGACGTACGGTCTGACGGCGCGGACGATCGCGTCGACGTCGTAGTCGTCTTCCGTCTTGTCGAAGACGACCTCGTCGTCGACGCGCACGACGAAGACCCCGTCGTCGCCCGTGACGAGCGCGACCTCGTCGACGCCCTCGCCGAACTGTTCGAGGATCGCGCCGGTAACGTCCTGGGCTCGATTCAACATGCCACACGGTACGCAGTACTCGACCTCGACTCGGGCCATGGGTGGCCGTTGAGGCCGGCGGCTCTTAAACCATCAGCCCCCGCCGCGGAACCCCGGCCGCCAGCACAACAGCGCGACCGTGACGAGAAACACCGCCGTCGAGAGGTCATAGGAGGCATCGAGGGCGGTCGCCGCGAGGATCCCCGTGCCGCCGAAGAGCGCCGATCCGATCATCGCGATGATGGGCAGGGTACAGGAGATACATGAAAAGAGGCCGATGACGCCCGCGACGAGCGATCCGGACGCCTCCAACACCGCGATGTAGACCAGCTTCGCCAACGCGAGGTAGCCGAGCACGTACGCCGGCATCACGATGACGGTGAGGTACGGGCCGGCGTGGACCAGCGCGGGACCCCATCCCGGCGGAAGCCACGCGATCCGGGTGTCGACGGCGCGTTCCGGGACGCCGGTCGCGACGAGTCCCGCGAAGAAGGCGAGCAGCGCGAAGTAGCTCGCCGCGATCGTCAGTGCCCGTCGGCGCGTCCCGAAATCGTAGCCCGACGGAATGTTGACTTTATAAAGAACCAGCACAGAGACGTTCACCCAGATCAGCCCGTATGCGACGTATCTCGGCGTCGAAGGCAGGGATCCGAGAAGTCCATAGTAGATGATCACCGCGACGAGCTGGAGATTTACTACGAGCGCCGCGATCCCCAGCGTCCGCATCGACGGCGTGGCCGAACGGATGCTCCCGATCAGGTCGCGAACGGTGCCGGCGAGGGTGGACGTGTTCATGTCGTTCGTTCCGTGTCGGTGGTCATCCGCGGATGCGACGTTCAGACGACGAGGGCATCGATGACGACGGCGACAAGCAGCAGGCCGAGGTAGGCGTTCGAGGCGTGGAACGCCCGGAAGGCCGCCGCCTCTGTTCGCTCGTAGTGTAGCCGGACGACCATCCAGAGGAAGACCGCCCCGAGAACGATGCCGACGGCCGCATAGAGTCCGCCCAGCGGCTCCGCAACGAGCGCCAGCACCGCGGCGGCCGCGAGCGTCGCCCCCAGATACCAGACGATGTGACGGCGGGTCGTCGTCTCGCCGCGAACGACCGGCATCATCGGGAACCCGCCGCGCTCGTAGTCGTCCTTATACGCGAGCGCGAGGTTGTAGAAGTGTGCTGGCGTCCAGAGGAAGATGACGAGCGCGAGCAGGAGCCCGCCGCCGCCGATCTCCCCCGTCACCGCGGCCCAGCCGATGAGCGCCGGGAGCGCTCCGGCCGCACCGCCCAACACCGTGTTCTGTACGGTGTTCGGTTTCAACACGAGGGTATAGACGATGCTATAAAAAACGATGGCGAACAGCCCGAGCGCCGCGGTCAGGGGGTTCACGGTCCAGAAGAGCCCGACGGAGACGGCCGTCAACAGCAGCCCGAACGCGACCGCGTGCGGAACCGGAACGAGGTCCGTCGCAAGCGGACGGTCGCTGGTGCGTTGCATCCGCTTGTCGACGTCGCGTTCGAGCACGTGATTGAACGTTCCGGAGGCGCCGATGGCAAGCGAGCCGCCGACGAGGACCGCGGCGACCGTATACGGGGTGAACCCGGCACCGCCCGCGAGCGCCATCGCCGCGGCGGCGACGAGACAGAGCAACCACATGAGTCGCGGCTTCATCAGCCGGAAGTACGCCCACGCGGTCGCCTTCAGCCGCGGGACCGCTGCGGTCGGGATCGTGGGATCGGGGACCTCCTCGACGGGCGGCAGATGGTCGGTGCCGGGTTCGAACTCGTCGGGGGCGTCGTCGGGTTCGCCGGTCTCGGCCTCCAGCCACCACGCGAGCGCGGCGAGGACGCCGCCGAAGATGACGAGGCCGACGAGGAGGTGTGCGAGGCCGAGCATCTCCGGTATCTCGCCGACGGCGGTGAGCGCGCCGAGGGCGGCCTGTACGGGAAAGAGGGCGAGCGCGAGCGTGAGAGCGAGACGGACCCGCCGTGATTCGCGGTTGTACCACGCGAGCGCCGTCGAGGCGACCACGAGAAGCCCGACCACGACGGCGATGATGCGGTGACCGAGCGCGACCCACCCCGCACGCTCAGTGGGGAGCGCGTAGCCGTCGCCACAGGCCGGCCACGCGGTACACGCGGCCGCCGCGTCCGCCATCGAGGTCGTCGCGCCGACGACGAGCAGGAGGTAGACGCCCATCGCGGTCGACGCAAGCACGGCCGGATATCGGTCGGGGATCGACACTGACGAAGAATTAGGAATCGGTCCATATAGGTCCCGCGCTTCCGGTCGTTCCCCGGGACGCGGGCAGATCGGCCTCCCGCCTCGACTCGTCGACGCCATCGAATCGGCTCCTCGGGCGCCTTCCGGGAGACACTCTGGCGCCTTTCGACGGACGCTCCGGCGCTATCGAGTCGTTCCGTCGACGCTTCTCCGGATGAGGATCCGATCGATGATGTCACCCGTGGAGAGCACCTCGTCGTCGCGGGGCTCCCGGGGAGTTGCCCGCTTGACCCGGCAGTCGACGCCGCGCTCGGAGAGCGCCTCCGCGATGGCCGCCTCCTCGTGGTGTTGGTCGAACCCGAGCACGACGACGTCGGGATCGATCCGCTCGATCGGCACGAAGATGTCCTCCGGATGACCGAGGTGGGCCTCGTTGACGACCGTCAGGGCGGCGACCATGTCACGTCGCTGTCGGTCCGAGAGGATCGGCTTCGGCTTGTGGGTGACGTTCACGCCCCGGGCGACGATCGCGTGCAGCTCGTCCCCGTATTCCGCGGCATCCTCGAGGTAGTGGACGTGTCCCGGATGCAGGATATCGAAGGTTCCCTGTGCGACGACCCGCGTCATCGCAACCACGAGAGGAAGCCGCCGTCGTTTCCGCCGTCGCCGTCCTCGTGGGGGCGATCCTCCGGCGGCACCACCCCGTGATCGTACCCCTCCTCGACGAGTTCGCGGTCGATGTCCTCCTGGGTAAAATCGAAGAAGTGCTCGTCGGGGACCTCCACGTCGAGCACCTCGAGCGTCGTCTGTCGGCCCTCGTTGTCGAACGCCTTCCAGTCGCCCCAGCCGTACGGCGCGCCGACGATGATGTGGACCTGCCCCTGGCCGAACGTCGCGAGGTCGGCCGAGCTCGGTCGAAGCGCGCCGTTGGGATGTGAGTGCACGGAGCCGACCGAGCGCATGTCGTTCGGCTTCATGTGGGAACGGACGGTCGCGCTCACCGGATTCGACTCGGTTCCGGGGATGACGAGGACGTCGGTGATCACCTGTCCCTGTCGGTCGACGTCGAGCTTTCGCGCGTCGTCCGCGCGGAGAAAGCCCATGTACTCGTTTGGATGGGTCTCCTCGCTGGCTTCGAGGATGAACTCCATGGTTTCCCGGGCGATCCCGAGAAGCTCGTCCGACCGGAACAGTCGCATACCCGGAGGAAGTCGCCGTCGCCTCATAGGGGTTCCGGACGGTCGCCACGGTCGCTGCGATCGTCGTGGTCTGGAGGCAGGGGACGGTTCGTCGACGTCGTCGCCGTCCGTGGGACGGATAGAACAGGCTTAAAACCGGTCGTTCCCCATCACGGTACATGAGTGAACCATTCGCCGGGGATTCCGGCACGCGGGGCGATTCGAGCCCCGAACCCGAGGCCGACGCGGCCGAGGGGGCGACCGCCGATCGGACGGTCGTCCACGATCTGGCACCCGACTGCACGCTCGCGGACGTCGAGACCGACGCGCTCTACCACGCCGAGGTCAACGGCGTCGTCGATTACGGCGTCTTCGTCGACGTCTCCGACGCCGTCTCCGGGCTCGTCCACGAGTCGAACCTCGACGGCGACTACGACGTCGGCGACCGGCTGATCGTGCGCCTGACGGAGGTAAAGGAGAACGGAGACGTCGCCTTCGACGACGAGACGCCCGCCGACTACGTGACCGAGACGGTCGAACACGACCCCATCCTCTCGCGGGTTCGCGGGCTGTCGCCGGGTGACGAGGTTACCGTCGAGGGTGAGGTCGTCCAGGCGAAACAGACCGGCGGCCCGACGATCTTCGGCGTCGCGGACGCGACCGGCGTCGTCTCCTGTGCCGCCTTCGAGGAGGCCGGCGTCCGGGCGTACCCGGGCGTTGAGGTCGGCGACATGGTCCACGTCGCCGGCACCGTGGAGACGCGCGAGGACGCCCTCCAACTGGAGGTCGAATCGCTGCAGACCCTCTCGGGCGACCGCGCGGCCGAGGCTCGCGAGCGCTACGAGGCCGCCCTCGATGAGCGTGCGGAGCCGGCGGACGTCGAGCCGCTCGTCGAGTGGGAGGCGTTCGAGTCGGTCCACGAGGACCTCCGTGAGCTCGCTCGATTGCTTCGTCGGACGGTCCTCGCGGGTCGTCCGCTCCGCGTCCGGCACCACGCCGACGGCGACGGCATGTGTGCGGCCATCCCGGTCCAGCTCGCGCTCGAGACGCTCGTTCGCGACGTTCACGAGGACCCGAAGGCGCCACAGCACCTGTTCAAGCGGCTGCCGAGCAAGGCCCCCTTCTACGAAATGGAGGACGTGACGCGTGACCTCAACTTCGCGTTGGAGGGTCGGGCCCGGCACGGCCAGAAGCTCCCCTTCCTGCTCATGCTCGACAACGGGTCGACCGAGGAAGACGTCCCCGCCTACGAGAACCTCGCACACTACGACATTCCGATCGCGGTCGTCGACCACCATCACCCGGACCCGGACGCGGTCGGTCCGCTGCTCGACGCCCACGTGAACCCGTACCTCCACGGCGAGGACTACCGGATCACGACCGGCATGATGTGCGTCGAGCTGGCGCGGCTGATCGACCCGTCGCTCACCGAGGAGCTGGAACACGTGCCCGCGGTGGCCGGGCTCTCGGACCGCTCGAAGGCCGAGGTCATGGACGACTACGTCGACCTCGCGGCCGACGCCGGCTACGACGAAAACGACCTCCTCGACATCGGCGAGGCGCTCGATTACGCCGCCCACTGGCTGCGCTACTCCGAGGGGAAGACGCTCGTCAACGACGCGTTGAACGTCGGGTGTGACGACGAGACGCGCCACGCGGAGCTCGTCGAGTTCCTCTCCGAGCGCGCCGCCCGCGACGTCGACCGTCAACTGGACGCGCTCGACGACCACGTCGAACACGAGCGGCTCGCCTCCGGCGCGCACCTCTACCGGATCGACCTCGACGAGTACGCCCGCCGGTTCACCTACCCCGCGCCGGGGAAGACGACGGGCGAACTCCACGACACCCGCGTCCAGGAGACGGGCGATCCCGTCATCACCATCGGCTACGGCCCGGACTTCGCCGTCCTCCGCTCGGACGGCGTCAGGCTCGACATCCCGACCATGGTGACGGAGCTGAACGACGAACTGCCCGCGGCCGGCGTCTCCGGCGGCGGCCACCTCGTCGTCGGTTCGATAAAGTTCGTGAAGGGACGCCGCGAACCCGTGATCGAGACGCTCGTCGAGAAGATGGCGGAGGCAGAGATCGACGAGTCGCTCTCCTCGACTGCCGCACTCGACGACTGACCGGGAACCTTCCACGCCCGGTTCACCTACATCGAGCTTCGACACCCGGCTTACTTTTGACGTGTGCGCTCCAACGGTTCGTCATGATCGACCGCGTACTCGTTCCGATGGATGACTCGGAGATGGCACGCCATGCGTTGGAGTACGCGCTTGACGCCTTCGATGGTGCGGACATAACGGTTCTCCACGTCGTCGGAACGTCCTCACCGATGATGGGGGAGGTGACCGGACTCGCGCTTGAAGACGATCTTCAAGCGGCCGCCGAGGAGCGGGCAGAGGTGGTGTTCGAGACCGCCCGGACGCTCGCCGCGGAACACGACGTTGAGATCGACACGATCGTGGCGTTCGGTCATCCGGCACGCACGATCATCGAGAAATCGGAGGGGTTCGACACGATCGTCGTCGGAAGCCACAGCGGCTCGGTCCTCGATCGGCTGTTCGTCGGCAACGTCGCCGAAACGGTGTTCCGTCGGTCGCCGGTTCCCGTCGTCGTTACCCGCTGACGTGGCACTTGGCGTCGATCACGTCCAGTGGGGCGTCGATCACGTCCAGTGGGGCGTCGATCACGTCCAGTGGGGCGTCGATCACGTCCAGTGGGGCGTCGAAGGCGACCGGGATGGGGTGGGACTTTCTCCTCACGCGTCCGTCCCAACGCGAAGACGTGTGACGGGTGACGGGCCGGGGTATCCGAGGGACCCGTGTATGACCGATCGCAGGGATCAGACCGGATCGCCGAACGCGTACACCGTGTTGTGACCGGTGATCTTCACGTCGAGGAGATCGCCGATAGCAACCCCGCGATCGCCGGCGCGCTGGATGATGACCTGTCGATAGGCGCCGTCGCGACACTTCACCGAATCCCCCGTTCCCTCCTCAACGACGAGCACCTCGCGTTCCGTTCCGACCATCGACCCGTAGGCCTCGCCGACGACCTCCATCTTCAGCTCGGACATCGCCTTCGAGCGCTCCTTTTTCACCGTGCCGCCGAGCCCCTTCATTTCGGCGGCGTCGGTGCCGGGGCGCTTCGAGAATCGGGTGACGTTGATCTTCTCGGGACGGACCTCCCGCAGGAGCTCCATCGACCGCTCGTGGTCGGCCGCCGTCTCCGTCGGGAAGCCGACGATGAAGTCCGTCGAGAGCGTCCACTCGTCGAGCCGATCGTCGAAGGTCTCGACCACCTCGCGGAACTTGTCGACGCGGTGTTGCCGCCGCATCGATTCGAGCACCTCGTCGCTTCCCGACTGCACCGGGGCGTGAATGAAGTCGTAGAGCTTCCCGTTGCGCGCGAAGACGTCGGCCAGCTCCTCGTGGATTCCGTGGATCCCGCCGGGATTCGCCATCCCGAGACGGACGCGGAACTCCCCCTCAATTTCACAGATCCGGTCGAGCAGTTCGGGGAGCTTCCGCTCGCCCGTGTCCCAGCCGTAGACGCCGGTATCCTGGCCCGTCACGCGGATCTCCTTGGCGCCGGCGTGGACGAGCGCGCGCGCCTTCTCGACGTTCTCCTCGACGGACGGGGAGTCGACGCGGCCGGTCGCGAACTTCGTGATGCAGTACGAGCAGTTGCTCATGCAGCCGCGAGCGATGGGCAGAATGCCGACGACGCCGTCGAGGATCGGTTCGACGTCCGGCGTGACGGTCGGACACTCGCCGTTGAGGACGTGCTCCGGGACCTCCTCCCAATGGAGCACCTCGGCGTCGATGCCGGCCTGGCGGAACTCCTCGCCCTGTGCGAGCGCCATGCAGCCCGTGATCACGAGGTCCGCGGTCTCGTCGGCCAACTCCTCGGCGCGCCGGAGCATGTTCCGCTCCGTCTTCTCGACGACCGTGCAGGTGTTGAGGATGGCGACGTCGGCGTCCGCAGGTCCGGTCGCGGGGCGGTGACCGCCGTCACGCAGCGCTCGCTCGATCTCGCGGCTCTCACCCCGGTTGGACGTACAGCCGTACGTCTCGATGTGATACGTCGCCATCTGTTGTCCACACTATCCCTCCCGCGGGCAAAAGGGCGACGGATCCGTGCGCGAACGATGCGCGCGGAGAGGGACGGACGGTCGCGTCTGCTTACAAAGTCCGGCGGGCACCACCGCTTGACGATCCGGAACGGCTTTAAAACCGAGTCGACCCGACGGCGGGCGGTTAGGTGACGGTCACGCGACGTTGAATCCTTTATCGCGGAGGAAGTCCTCCACGCGACCCGAGTGGTTCCCCTGTAGCTCGATGGCGCCGTCCTCGACGGTGCCGCCGCAGGCGAACTTCGATTTGAGATCCGAGGACAGCGAATCCATGTCCACGTCCTTCGGGTCGAATCCTTCGATGACCGTTACCTCCTTACCGTACC